>Ga0315554_1002263_pt1 | contig 11150 bp, 7 predicted proteins | sample SalMarSW160370MG_FD_202114 | JGI IMG/M metagenome (GOLD analysis project Ga0315554, IMG submission 202114) | Salt marsh sediment microbial communities from the Plum Island Ecosystem LTER, Massachusetts, United States - Salt Marsh Sediment SW1603-70 ... | reverse complement strand
TTCTCTATCACTTGAGCCTTCGTTGTCTATCTCTGCCAGGTCACCCCATACTGTCACTTTTTCCGGGTCATCCGGGTCCCGGGCGAAAGGGCTGACAATTTCACCTTGCTCATTGTGAACATACCAGTCTGGGTGTTCGTTAATCAAAGGGCAGTCCCGTGAACTGTGGTTGATGACCAAGTCCATCATAGGCCAGAGCCCTAAATCCTGGAATCTTCGAAGAGTTTGCTCTAAGACAGCCAAGTCGTCTTTCTCGGTGTAGGGAGGCAGGAATTGCGGATTAATCCGGTAGTGGTGCTTTACAGCGTACAAGCTGCCAGAAAACCCTGGGTAATGAATTGAATTGATGTACAGCCAATTGAAGCCCATTTCTACGGCGCGGGATGCATGCTGGAGCCAATCAGGCATAGTCCCTACTAAACGAGGGAATAAATTATAGATAATGGGGACCTGCCTTTGGTTGTTCACGATAGAATTACTGTCTTTTCTTATTATCCACCCCAGTATACAATATAATATAAGTTGCGACAAAACCTATTATTGACTTGGGGATAAGGTCTGCAAGTTGGAAGAAGATGAATATAATTCAAGCTGACCGTTTTTGCCAAGCTTGGGAGTGAAGCTACGAAGATACTTACCAGGATAATCTATGAGCAAAATCAGGAGCAAGCCTTACATTTGGAAGAAACGCTAGCTTCGGCAAAGGGGCCTATTTATATAGCTGGGGCTCAAAACAGGGGGTTAAATTGTGTGAGAATGCTGACGATTTGATTCTTGGTATCGACCTTGGTGGCAGCAAAATACTGGCCGCCGTGGTCGACCCTCAGGGCAGAATGCTTTCGAGCGATGAGAGTGTGACGCCTGCCACGGAGGGCTGTGAAGTAGTTATCCAGTCCATTGTGGACTCGGCACGTAGTGCCCTGGAGCAGGCGTGTGTCGCTATTTCAGAGATCTCCGCAGTGGGGATCGGAGCTCCCGGCATCTCCAATCCTGAAGCGGGCATCCTGTTCACTTCACCAAATCTACCGGGATGGCGAGAAGTTCTCCTCAGGGACATAATCCAAGACAGGTTGGGTAAGAAGGCCTTCCTCATCAACGATGCTAACGCTGCTGCCCTGGGTGAATTTTACTTCGGTGCCGCCCGGGGTGCTCATAACTTCATCTATATTACCCTGAGCACCGGCATCGGTGCGGGCATTGTTATCGACGGCACAATCTATACTGGAGCTATTGGCACTGCTGGAGAGGTCGGACATATGACGATTGATGATAACGGCCCCGTCTGCAACTGTGGAAACAAGGGTTGCTGGGAGGTACTGGCCTCGGGGACGGCTCTGGCCAGAGAAGCAAAGCGGGGTATCCAGGAGGGAGTCAGGACATCCATCCTGAAGTATGTTGACGGCGACCTGGAAAGAGTGACGGCACAGGTCATTCATAAGGCTGCCGAGCAGGGCGACAAATTCGCCAAAGAACTCATTGCCCGAATTGGCTACTATGTGGGTGTGGGCCTGACCAATCTAATAAACATATTCAACCCTGAGTTGATAGTTATTGGTGGTGGTTTATCAAACATTGGTGATATGCTGCTCGGCCCGGCTTTCAAGACGGCTGGACAGAGAGCATATAAAGAAGCTTTCCAGGCTGTGCGTTTCGCTTCTGCCCAACTGGGGCGAAATTCCGGTGTGCTCGGCGCCGCCGCCTTTGCTCTTCAAAAAATAAGAGGACTCCCACGTGAATGAAAGAAAAACCATGACCTGTCATGAGGTGATGTGATGAACATATCTGTCGGCAAGCTCAGAGGGCTCCAACAGCTGGCTGATCCCAACGGCATGATGACAATGTGTGCCATCGACCACAGGGGGGCACTCAAACGCGCTCTGAATGAGAAAAGTCCTGATGCGGTGAGCTACGAGGATATGGCTGATTTTAAGCTTGAGCTGTGCCAAGCACTAGCGCCATTTGCCAGTGCCATATTGCTTGACCCCGAATATGGAGCTGCCCAGTCTATAGCTGCGGGCGCAATGCCCGCGTCCAAGGGATTGCTTGTCAGCATGGAAGAGACGGGCTACACCGGACATAGTACAGCCAGAATAACGAAGCTTCTATCCGGCTGGAGCGTGAAAAAGGCGAAGAAAATGGGAGCCTCAGCGGTCAAGCTTCTGATTTACTTCAGGCCTGATTTGAAAGATGTCGCCTCAGAACAGCTCGATTTGGTGGCAAGATTAGCCGACCAATGCACTGAGGAGGATATACCTTTTCTGGTTGAGCCGGTAAGCTATCCTGTTGAGGAAAACAGCGCGTCTTCAAAGAGGTTTGCCGAGATAAAGCCCGATCTGGTAATCGAAACTGCGCGGCTAATTACTGCGCTGCCCATTGATGTGTTGAAAGCAGAATTCCCTGCGGATATTAACTTCGAGTAAGACGAGCGAAGACTGTTGAAGTTGTGTCAAGAATTGAATCAGGCTTCCAGGTTGCCCTGGGTGCTGCTCAGCGCTGGTGTTGATTTTGACTCATTCAAGAGACAGGTCGAGCTAGCCTGTAAGGCAGGTGCTTCAGGTTTCCTGGCCGGGCGCGCCCTGTGGCAGGAGGGCGCTCAAATTCTTTCCCGGGAAGAAAGAATGAGTTTTTTCCGGAATACGGCAGCTCCAAGGTTGAAGGAGTTGGCGGAGATAGCTGATAGCTATGGCAAGCCATGGTATTTCAAACTGGGAGCCAAGGACGGCAAATTCGCCCTACCCACTGAGGGCTGGTATCGGAGCTACTGAGCCGTAATACTTTGGTAAGGCCAGGCAGGATATGAAACGCTCAAGTTTGTTTGAGAGGCGAACGAAGATAGTATGTACTATTGGTCCGGCTACCAGCTCAGCCGCCGTGATTGAGCGACTGGTGAAGGCAGGTATGAATGTGGCCAGGCTTAACCTATCTCATGGTACCTACAGGGAACACGCCCGCTATATCCAGACCGTAAGGAATCTGTCCCATCGTCTGGCAATCCCTGTTGCTATACTCATAGACTTGCCCGGGCCAAAGTATCGTACGGGCAAACTGAAAGACGGTCAGACAAAGCTGAAAAAAGGTGCGGAGGTTATCCTCACCACAAGGAGCGTGAGGGGCAGTAACGGCGTAATACCGGTTAATTTTCCCACTCTTCCTCAAGACATAAGGGTGGGGGATACGGTGTTGCTTGATGACGGTGCCATGCAACTGAAGGTTCTTGGAAAGCGAAAGACAGAGATTAGATGTAAGGTCGTGGTTGGGGGGATACTCACCGAGGGACGGGGGCTGGTAGTGCCTGGTATGCGCACCTCTGCCCCTTTCATCACCGATGCTTTACGGCAACACATTCTCTTTGGTATCAGGCAGCAACCTGATTACCTGGCTCTCTCCTTCGTTAGCAGTGCTGAGGATGTAATCAGTGTCAGAGCCATATTGCATAAGAACGACGCAGATATGCCAATTATTGCCAAGATTGAGAGGGGTGTGGCAGTTGATAAATTTGACAGTATACTGGCAGCCAGTGATGGCATCATGGTGGCGCGAGGAGACCTCGGTGTAGATATTCTCCTGGAAGAGGTGCCAATGGTGCAGAAGGAAATCATCAGGAAGTGTAACCAGGCAGGTAAGCCGGTAATTACCGCTACACAAATGCTGGAGTCCATGGTGAATGCTTCTCGGCCAACGCGGGCGGAGGTCACCGATGTAGCTAACGCCATATTTGATGGCACTGATGCCGTCATGCTCTCGGCAGAGACCTCCATCGGCAGGTACCCAGTTCAAGCAGTCAAAATGATGGGAAAGATTGCCCATGAGGTAGAAAGCAAACTGCCCTACGAGCAAATGCTCATAGAACGAGGCAGCTGGCTGGAACAGAAGACGGATGAATTAATAAGCTATAATGCCTGCCATACGGCGCAAAGCCTGGGAGCAGCGGCTCTTGTGGCCTTTACCCGATCTGGTAGCACAGCAGGACGGGTATCAAAATACCGACCGAGAATGCCCATTCTGGCGATAACCACTGACGCTGTGGTTGTGGGGAGATTAATGCTGCGCTGGGGCGTTTACCCTTTTCACATAGCCGGAGCCTCGTCGGTGGATGAATTATTCTCAGCAGCGGCTAAGCTTTCTAGAGAACTGGGACTGGCAAAGACAGGTGATTTGATAGTGATTACCGGCGGCATTCCTGTCGGAGTAGCCGGTTCCACAAATCTGCTCAAGGTGGAAAAAGTCCAGTAGTCATGCCAGAGTCATCTTGGCATATTCTGCATGTAAGAGTCTTTCAACTTGTTATGGAAGTAGCTACCTCATCTCACTGTGATGGTTTGAAAAACACAGCAGCCAAGGGAGGCAGAGTGAAGGTCAGGGAATAGGGGCGGCCATGCAAGGGAATCGGTGCTGCTTCCACTCCACCCAGATTACCTTGACCGCTGCCTCCGTATTCCTTGGCGTCGCTGTTCAATAGCTCTCTCCAGAACCCTGGCTGCGGTACGCCAATTCGGTAATTAAAATGGGTCGTGGGAGTGAAGTTACAAACGACTACAAGGAGGTTATCTGATGAACGCCCTTTGCGTATCAGACTGACCACGCTGTGCTCGACATCATTGCAGTCAATCCATTCGAAGCCTGCCCGTTCAAAGTCCAATTCGTAGAGAGCGGGCTGTCCCCGATAAAATCGGTTTAAGTCGCTGACCCACTGCTGGAGACCTGAATGGGGCAAGTATTGAAGTAGATGCCATTCCAGGCTCTCGTCATGAGCCCACTCCCGCCGCTGGCCAAACTCCCCACCCATAAATAGGAGCTTTTTCCCGGGCTGGGCATACATATATCCCAGAAGGAGCCTCAAGTTGGCGAATTTTTGCCAGTCATCTCCCGGCATCTTTCCTAAAAGCGAGCCTTTGCCATGTACAACTTCATCGTGGGAAAGCGGCAGGATAAAGTTTTCAAAGAAGGCGTAAATTAAGCGGAAGGTCAGGTTATTCTGGTGATATTTTCGATATATGGGGTCCTTGGTCATGTACTCCAGAGTATCATGCATCCAGCCCATATCCCACTTCAGGCCGAATCCTAGACCTCCGATATAGGTGGGCCGGGATACCATAGGCCAGGCAGTCGACTCCTCGGCAATGTTTTGCACATCAGGTTTCTCCTGGTAGATTGCTTCGTTTAAGCGTCGCAAGAAAGCAATGGCCTCCAGGTTTTCACGTCCTCCGTACTGATTGGGTATCCATTTGCCTTCTTTACGGCCATAATCCAGATAAAGCATGGAGGCTACTGCATCTACACGCAAACCATCGACGTGGTACTTGTCCAGCCAGAACAGGGCGCTGCTAAGAAGAAAGCTTCTCACTTCGTGCCGACTATAGTTGAAAATAAAACTGTTCCAATCGGGATGAATTCCCTGTCTGGGATCACCATGCTCATAGAGATGCGTTCCATCAAAATATCCCAGTCCGTGTTCATCATTAGGGAAATGAGAAGGTACCCAGTCGAGGATGACACCTATGTCATGCCGGTGCAAATAGTCGACGAGGTACATGAAATCCTCTGGGGTGCCATAGCGACTTGTAGGGGCAAAGTATCCTGTGCTCTGATAGCCCCAGGAGCCATAGAACGGGTGCTCCATTACCGGTAGAAACTCAACATGGGTAAATCCCAGCTGCTCTAGGTACTCAGCCAGCCTGGGAGCAAGTTCCTGGTAGCTAAGGTGACGATTCCCCTCCTCAGTCACTCGTTGCCAGGAGCCCAGATGCACCTCGTAGATAGAGATGGGGGCACCAAGGGCATTGTGGGTGCGTCGCTTCTCCATCCATGCCTGGTCTCCCCAGCTATAATCCAAATCCCAGGCAATGGAGGCTGTTTTGGGAGGCGTTTCGGCATGGAAGGCAAATGGGTCGGCTTTCTCGACACGATAGCCGCGGCGATGAGAGACGAGGTGATACTTATAGATTGTGCCCTTAGCTACACCAGGGATAAATCCTTCCCAGATACCGGATTGCCCTTTTGGACACAGTGGATGGCTCAACTTATCCCAACCATTAAACTCACCCATGACAGAGACTTGCTTGGCATTAGGTGCCCACACGGCAAAATAGGTTCCTTCCACTCCATCCACCGTCAGGGGGTGAGCTCCAAGCTTCTCATACAGCCGATAATGAGACCCTTCATTAAATAGAAAAATGTCATCATTGCTCAGCATGCTTACGTCATAGCGCACTGGCTGAGTATATATCTCATCCTTAGAGGACATCTCTTGCCTTCTGCCTTCTGCCTTTTCCCTGTGTCATCTCTAGATAGTGTCTTCTATTCAGATTACTTTACTTAACCAGGTATACTCGTTACTTAAGTATCCCAAAAAATATCTCCACAATCAATGCTCATTCTCCAGCGTTCATCAGCTGTAATATACCCTGAAGTGGCACGTTTAACCAGTCCGGACGATTATTCAACTCATAGCCAATTTCATAGATAGCCTTTTCTAAGAGATAGGCGTCTAGAAGAATCCTCAGTTGTTCTGGGTCATTAGGAAGCAATTGGGCTTGTTCAACGCCGTTCAAATAGGACATGAGGAAAGATGATGACACCCAGACGTACCAGAATTGTGCCCAATGGCCCAAGGTAGGCAGGGCCTCTGCTTTAAGTGTCAATGGGGTCTGGTGAAGTAGAGCGCTGTGGGCTGCGTAGTAGAACGAACGTATCATACCAGCAACATCTCTGAGAGGTGACCGCTTGATTCGTCGCTCGCTCAAGGAGCGTGCCGGTTCGCCCTCAAAATCAATGATAACGAAATCCTTACCGGTATAGAGCACCTGCCCGAGATGATAGTCCCCGTGGCAACGTATCCGTGCCGCCGAAATTTTTCGATTGCGAATCAAGTGAAAGCGTTTCATGATGCTCACCTCCGAGTCGAGAACCTGTTGAGCATTTTCCCTAAGCTCCTCCGGGAGCTCTTTTAGTAGTTCCCGCAGCAGTTGCAATGTCTGAGTAGCAAAGCTCCGCATGGAATGGCAGAGTGAATTCTGGTACAGGAGAGAGAATGGCTCTGGGGCAAATTCCAGGTCATGTGATGCCGAGGCTAGGGCCACATGGAGTTCGGCTGTGCGTTTTCCTAGAAGTTGTGACCAAACAAGATAAGGACCGATGGTCTCTTGGGCCAGTGTAGATGGCTCCTCAAGTAAGGACAACAGGTGTTTCTGAGGAACGGGTGGCACCTGTACCGTGGGATGTGCCAATACATATTTAAAATAGCGGTTGAGAAAATCCAGGGTATATTGCCAAGCGTCTCCTTCGTTGGGTACAAAGCTCTGGAGGGTGGCTAGAGTTATTATCCTACCATTCTTATGATGGTACTCAAGGGCACCAGCTACCTGCGAAATATGGGGGAAAGCACTTCTTTCTGTGAGAAACCGACCGATTTCCAGCTCAGGGTTAATTCCCTCTTCGAGGCGGCGAAATAGTTTGAGGATTAGCCGATCCCCGTAGATCACAGATGTATTACTCTGTTCTACCTTAACGGGAACAGGTTCTAGGGAGACTTCAACAGGTCCGCGGGCATCACGAAAGACTCGGGTTCGTGAAGCCAAGACTTTGCCAACTTTTCCTTTGAAGAGGCGCCGTTGGCCAATGGCTTCTATTAGGAATCTGCAAAAGTCTTTGTCTACCAGCGCGTCATAGAGTAAGCTCCCGCTGTCATCACCATTTTTTCCGGGTTTTAAGCGGGCGATGCCGGCATACGGATATTCAGCCATAATTTCATCTGTCTGCTCGGCAGGGGCGATAGTAAGAGGAAGTATATATGTCTCCGGGTCTCCTCCAGCATATTCCACTCCAATTAAGACAAGGTTGGCAACGAACTGGGGGGAATGTACGGGGATGATATCTAAGATTTGCAGTCCCCAGGACTCTCGAGCTTTCCCACGGAACCAGCGTCGGCCTCTGATGTAATCCAGCAGAACCGCCTCTAAAACAAACCAATTCTCTTTCACAAAGAGCTTTTCCTCTGTCTCAGCCAGAGTGGGAAGGGTCACCACGGCCTCTGGAGACAAGGCACGAAAGCGAAGCGTCTCAGCGCGTTCTGATTCGAGGGAAAACCAGTAAAAAGCATGTGGGCCAAGGGTAAAGTAGTATTGACCATCGCTAATGGGAGCGAACTCTGCCCGTCCGAAGAGCTCAACAGGCACCCTTCCTTGAAATTCGCCAAGCTCAAGTCGAGTTTGCTGTGCGGCATGCGAAAGGTTGGCCACGACCAGAATGACCTCATCCTGGTAGCGGCGAAGGAAAGCCAGGATCTTGCGATTTTTTGGTTGGAGGAATTCAAGTCTACCTCGTCCAAAAGCCTTAAACCGCTTCCTGAGAGCAATGGTGCGTTTCATCCACCAGAGAAGAGAGTCGGGATTATTTTGTTGGTTCTCTACATTGATGGACTCGTAGTTATACTCGGGGTCAATGATTGGGGGAAGGTAAAGTTTCTGGGGGTTGGCGTGAGAGAATCCTGCGTTTCGGTCAGGACTCCACTGCATCGGGGTACGCACCCCATTGCGGTCACCGAGATAGAAGTTGTCCCCCATGCCGATTTCATCACCGTAGTAAATCACTGGCGTACCCGGCAGGGAAAAGAGTAAGCCATTCATCAGTTCAATTTTGTTGTGGTCATTACTCAAGAGTGGTGCTAGGCGCCGGCGGATGCCGAGATTGAGCCGGGCAGCAGGGTCACTAGCATACATCCGGTACATATAATCCCGTTCTTCATCTGTGACCATTTCGAGAGTTAGCTCATCGTGGTTGCGGAGAAAAATAGCCCACTGGCAGGCCTCCGGGATCGCTGGTGTCTCCTGGAGAATGTCAATTAAAGGGAAGCGGTCTTCCATACGGATAGCCATAAACATACGTGGCATAAGAGGAAAATGAAAAGCCATGTGGAACTCGTCTCCATTGGCGAGATAGGCCACCGCATCCTCTGGCCACTGGTTGGCTTCTGCTATAAGCATGCGGTTCTTGAGTTTCCCATCGACGTGCTTGCGTAGCTCCTTCAAGAAAGCGTGTGTTTCAGGCAGATTTTCACAATTGGTGCCGTCACGCTCGTAGAGATAAGGTACAGCGTCAACCCGAAGTCCATCCACTCCGAGCCTTAGCCAGAAATCTATAACTCTCAAGATAGCTCGCCTGACGGCAGAGTTGTCATAGTTCAGGTCAGGCTGGTGTGAATAAAAGCGGTGCCAGTAATATGCCTTGGCTACATAGTCCCATGTCCAGTTAGAGTATTCAGAGTCCTTAAAAATGATGCGGGCTTCCTGGTACTTTTCTGGCGTGTCGCTCCAAACATAAAAGTCGTGCCAGCGGCTTCCCGCTGCTGCCCGTCGGGCTCGCTGGAACCAGGGGTGTTGGTCAGAAGTGTGGTTAACGACTAGCTCTGTGATGACACGCAGGCCTCGCTGGTGTGCTTCATCCACAAAAGCCTTGAAATCGTGCATGCTACCATAGACGGGTTGGATGCTGGTGTAGTCGGAGATATCATAACCACCGTCTCTTAAGGGCGAAGGATAAAATGGGAGCAACCAGAGAGCTGTAACCCCTAAATCTTCAAGGTAATCAAGCTTGTCTATAAGACCTAAAAAGTCGCCTACACCATCCCCTTGGCTATCTGAGAAGGCGCGAATGTAAAGCTCATAGATTATAGCGTCCTTATACCAAAGAGGATCATCCCTGAACGACGATGCTCTCATATGAGTTCGTTTGTTCATATCCTAGTCACCAATCACAGAGATATCTATCAGGGAAAGTGCAGCTTTCTTTTTCCCTTGGATAACCTGGTGAAGCTCCTCCGGCCTAGCAGCAATAGGTGTCTGGTAACCCTCCCGGCTAAGTTGCTGTGACAAAAATTCCAGGTCACCGCGGTTGCTATCCACTACCAAAACTGTTGATTCAGCACTCATCGTTAACCAGATTGTTTCCCGGAATGATACAACATTTGAACATAAATTCTTCCCCTCTACATGTAGTAGTCGAAGTCTCGCTCCGTACGTACCCGCCGACGCATACGGAAGACGTGAGCGGGGACGATTTGCGTGTTGAGTTCAACATAGTTTCGCGACCCCTGCCAGAGATAGCGGGCATCGCTCAAGAGGTCGTGCATCTGGTAAGGCTTTTGGGGGTCGATACCCAGCTCCTCCAGAGGGAACTCTACCCAGCCCGACTGGGTATGGTGCGGATCCAGGTTCACCACCACCAGGACAACGTTGGAGAGGTCATCGGTGCGCTTGCTGTAGCAAATTAGCTGCTCGTTGCCTACCTCGTGGAAACGAAGGCTCCAGTTGCTGTGAAGGGCAGGGTTCTCCCGTCGAATCCGATTGACCCGGGCGATGAAGTCCTTCAGACTATCGGGCCTGGCAATATCCCAGTTTTTGATCTCGTATTTTTCTGAGTCGAGGTATTCTTCACTCCCTGGTTCCCTAGGACGGTTCTCACAGAGCTCAAAAGCTGGGCCGTAGATGCCATAGCTGGCTCCTAAGGTAGCTGCCAGGACCAATCGTGCCATAAACGCTGGCCGTCCGCCGAACTGAAGATATTCGGTCAAGATATCCGGTGTGTTTGGCCAGAGGTTGGGATGGAAATACTCCCGTGCCTCCGTTTGAGTCAACTCGGTGAAGTATTGTGTCAGCTCCAACTTGGTATTGCGCCAGGCAAAATAGGTATAGGACTGAGTGAAACCCAACTTGGCCAATTGATACATCACCTTGGGACGGGTGAATGCTTCAGAGAGAAGAATAACATCAGGGTATGACTTCTTGATATCAGCAATCAGCCACTCCCAGAAACGGAAGGGCTTGGTATGAGGATTATCCACGCGGAAAATGTGGATGCCCTGTTCGATCCAGAAGAGCACGATGCTCTTGAGCTCTTCCCAGAGCTCTTGCCAATTCCTGGTCTCGAACTCGAAGGGATAGATATCTTCATATTTTTTCGGTGGGTTTTCTGCATACTGCACGGTGTTATCGGGACGCCAGCGAAACCACTCCGGATGCTCCTTTAAGTAAGGGTGATCAGGGCTACACTGGAAAGCGATATCCAGCGCGATTTCAATATCATACTCGCGAGCCCTAGCTACAAAGCTCTGGAAATCCTTCAAGGTGCCAAGTTGAGAGTGAACGGACTTGTGT
>Ga0315554_1002261_pt1 | contig 11155 bp, 10 predicted proteins | sample SalMarSW160370MG_FD_202114 | JGI IMG/M metagenome (GOLD analysis project Ga0315554, IMG submission 202114) | Salt marsh sediment microbial communities from the Plum Island Ecosystem LTER, Massachusetts, United States - Salt Marsh Sediment SW1603-70 ... | reverse complement strand
CGCAGGAACTGGAATATCAAGGGGTGCCCATCCGGAACATCTTCGCTACGAAGGCTAGTAGTGGGGCCGCCGACAGCATTCTGCTGGGGGCCCACTATGACACACGGCCGCGCGCGGACCGCGAGACAGATGAGAGCCGACGCGCAGAGCCCATACTCGGCGCGAACGACGGAGCCAGCGGAGTTGCCGTTCTGCTGGAACTTTCCAGGGTGTTTGAGCCGGAACGCTCCACAATGGAGGTGACCCTCGCTTTCTTTGACGCGGAGGATAGTGGAAACATAGGCGGCTGGCCTTTTTCCGTGGGAGCAGAGGTGGCGGCGGAGGAACTTGCGAGCGGCCTCAGCCAGGTGATTGTTTTGGATATGGTGGGTGACGCCGACCAGCAGTTGTATTTCGAACGCACATCCGATGAACACATGGAACGCGAAATCTGGGCGATTGCGGACGAATTAGGGTACGCCGAATGGTTCATTCCTGAAGTACGCTACGGCGTGATGGATGACCATGTTCCCTTCCTGAGCCATGGGGTCCCAGCCGTGGATATCATCGACTTCGACTATCCTTACTGGCACACGTTGCAGGATGCGGCGGATAAGGTCAGCCCTGACAGCCTGGAGAGAGTGGGGCGTGTGCTTCTGGAATACCTGTATCGGCGTTGAAGGCGCAACGCCGCTGGCTACCGCTGTTTCAAGGCCCTCTGTATGGCGCGGTCGGTTTCTCGCTTTGCTATGGCCTGACGCTTGTCGTACTGCTTCTTGCCCTTCGCCAGGCCAATCTCGACCTTGGCCAGGTTGTTCTTGAGGTACATGCGCAGTGGCACCAGAGTGTGTCCGCGCTCTTGGGTTTTGCCCTCGAGGCGCAGAATCTCCCTCTTGTGCATCAGCAATTTGCGAGGTCGCTTGGGCTCGTGATTGGCACGGTTGCCATGTTGATAGGGGCTGATATGGGCGTTGAGAAGCCACAGTTCGCCGTTCCTCACTTGGGCATAACTGTCGCGCAGGTTCACACGCCCTGCGCGCACTGACTTGATTTCGGTGCCCGTGAGCGCGATGCCTGCTTCGTAGGTCTCCTCAACGAAGTAGTCATGGTATGCCTTTCGGTTGGTGGCTACGATCTTCTGCTCACTCATGATTGTTGCACACCGGGGTATCAGTAGGGAATAGATTTGACATAATCGCGCTAGGAGTACAGCTACCCTTTGGCTATTCTATCATAGCGAGGGAAACTCGACAAGCACGGCGTATGACCGCCCAATTTGTTGTACTGCGACCCGAACTCACGCAGAAGCAACTTGAGCAGGTGTGAGTAGCCATCGAGGACGGTGGGATGAAGGGAGCGCTAGATTGATAATGGCGCGTACGGCACAAACGGGCTTGCCGCCGAGGGGAACAGCAGCGTTATGTCAAGGAAACGCGACTTCGTGGGCGTAAGTAAACATAATATATATAGGCTGAAGATGCCTGGGAGGCCTTCGCCGGGCGAAACGCAAGCGTAAGCCCTCACCTTCCCCATGAATATATCCCAACCCCGCCGTAGCCAGGTTTGAACCCCGGAATGCTGCTAGAGTACATCGGCGAGGAGCTCGCCGAACAGCGCGATGATTAGGCCCAGATGCAGCAGGACGTTGGTGCGTGCCATCCAGCTGTCTCCTGCAAAGACAACAAGCAGGAAGTTGACTGCAATCAAGAGGATGCCTACCAGCACGGGAACGCCCTTGTATCTCGCCAACCAGTCAAAGAACGCCTGCATCCACTTCATAGCGCGCTCCTATCAGGATAAATAGGGCCGCAGGGCTCCTGCCAGCCAGCGCGGCGCTCGCCCCACAATTCTGGTACCCTCCCGCTCATGAGACTCTGCCTCTACTATACCGCGGTCATGGAACAGCGCCACGAGTTCACCCTCATTGTAGGGAATGCATGCTTCAACGCGAAGCCAACTGGCGCTCAGGGCATCTGCTACAGCACCCAGAAGGTCTTCAAGGCCGATTCCCTCGGTGGCAGAGATGGCTACTGCATTTGTGAAATCCTGCGCAATCTCTTGGGCTGCCGTGACATCTTCGAGCCGGTCAATTTTGTTGAGAGCCGTCACGACAGGCTGCTCCGTGGCTCCCAAATCCTTCAGGATGTTACCGACAGTTTGTGCCTGTTCGAGTGCGTTCTTGTGAGACACATCTACAACGTGAAGCAGAACATCTGCTTCAGCAACCTCCTCCAGTGTCGCGCGAAAGGCAGCGATGAGGCTCGGGGGGAGTTTCTGTATGAAGCCCACCGTGTCGGTGAAGAGAACCTCTTGCCCCCCCTTCATATCCACGCGCCGGGTCGTTGGATCGAGAGTGGCGAAGAGTTTGTCCGCCACCAGTACATCGGAGCCCGTAAGCGCGTTGAGGAGCGTCGACTTTCCGGCATTGGTGTAGCCAACAAGCGCCACGACAGGCAGTCTTGCCCAGTCACGACGGCGGCGGTATTGCTCGCGTTGTACCCGGACCTGCTCCAACTTTCGCTGTAGATAGGCAATGCGCTGCAGGATTTCTCGTCGGTCCACCTCCAGCTGGGTCTCGCCGGGTCCTCTGAGTCCGACTCCCCCGATTCCTCCCCTGCCGGCAGACCCGCCTGCCTGACGAGCCAGGTGGGTCCATGCGCGCGTAAGACGTGGGAGGCGGTACTGATACTGCGCCAGTTCGACCTGGAGTCGGCCCTCGTGCGTGTGGGCGTGTTGCGCGAACACATCCAGAATCAACGAAGTTCGGTCGAGTATCTTGACTCCGAGCGCGCTCTCCAGGTTGCGAAGCTGACCAGGGGATAGTTCGTCATCGAAGATGATAACGTCGTATCCAAGACCTTCTTTGAGAGACGCTATCTCCTCCACCTTGCCGGAGCCGATATAGGTTGCGGCATGTATGGAATCCAGGTACTGATAGGTGCGCCCCACTACCTCGATACCTGCAGTCGCGGCAAGTTGCTCTAATTCATCGAGCGAGTCCGTCAGGGTCCAGGCTGTTCGCGTACCTTTCAGTTGGGCCCCAACAAGAAAACCCTGCTCAACGGGTGTCTGTGTGGAATGGGCCTGCATTCTTGTGATGTATCAGCCTCCCCCTACTCTCGTTTTCACATGCAAGAGTATAGCACAGCCCTCCAGGACTGAGCAAACTTGGGCTATGCCTGGTCCAAAGCGTCCGCCCGCCGGGCCGTTGCAGTGTTATGTAAAGTAATCCCCTGCCACCACATGCGGGTACTCAGCTTGGACAAGAAGAAAGGCCAGGCAAACCTGGCCTTATATGAATTCTTTGGCGCGGTCTCAGGCTTCGGCGCCGTGCTCTTTCAGGTAAGCCACCGCATCGCCCACGGTCTCTATCCCGCGAGCATCTTCGTCTGATATCCGCCCGCCGAAAGTGTCTTCGAATGCCATGATGAGCTCAACCAGGTCCAAGGAGTCGGCCTCCAGGTCTTCGCGGAATCGCGCTTCTGGGACAACCTTCTCCTCCGGCACGCCCAACTGCTCAACAATAATGTTCTTCACCTGCTCGAAAACGGTCATCGCAAGCCTCCTCATAGTAGTTGTGTTTAGGTCATCATCCTTGTCGCCCGCGCCATTCTACCACAATACTAGCGCATTGACAAGAGGCCCTCTTACGACTATCATAACTCACAAGGATAACACTGACCAGAGGAGGAAGTTGCGCTGGCTGACCCAGAAGACAGCAGCAGAAAACTGGAGCATCTACGCATCGCGCAGAGCAACGCACTGGCATCAGGATTGGTGGACACGGGGTTCGAGAAGTACCGGTTCCTGCATGTCGCGTTGCCCGAAATGCGGCTGGATGAAGTATCGCTGGAAACGGAGTTCCTTGGCAAGAGACTTGCCGCCCCCCTTCTGGTTTCGAGCATGACGGGAGGCACCTCAGAAGCCCAGAGGCTGAATCACAGACTTGCTGGGGCCGCCCAGGAACTGGGCTTGGCATTTGCTCTTGGCTCTGCCCGGGTGGCTATCGAGTCCTCCGACCTGGCCCAAACCTTCCAGATAAGGGATGTCGCGCCTGATATTCTGGTGCTAGCCAATCTCGGGGCCGTTCAATTGAACTATGGCTACGGATATGACGAGTGCATGCGAATACTGGAAATCACAGCTGCGGACGCGTTGTACCTTCATCTCAATCCCTTGCAGGAGGCCTTGCAGCCTGGTGGCGACACAGACTTTGGCGATTTGTTGACGCGAATTGAACAACTGGCCGTGCGACTGCCAGTTCCCATTGTGGTCAAAGAAGTCGGCTGGGGCATATCTGGCACGGTGGCTAGGAGGCTCATTGATTGCGGAGTGACGGCAATCGACGTGGCTGGCGCTGGAGGTACCTCCTGGAGCGAGGTGGAGCGTTTGCGGATCCAGGATGATGCTCTGAGAAGAGTAGCACAGGATTTCCGTGACTGGGGACTCCCTACCGCAGAGGCTATTGTGCAGGTTCGTCAAACCTGCCCGGAGATTCCATTGATTGGCAGCGGCGGACTCCGAAGTGGAATTGATTTGGCCAAAGCCATTGCGCTTGGGGCGAATTTGGGAGGGGCTGCGCTGCCATTCCTCAAGGCGGCCTGCGACTCTGAGCAGTCGCTTCGGAGCGAACTCAGGCGCTTTGTGGAAGGTTTGCGCATCGCGATGTTCTGCATAGGCGTGAAAAGTGTGGGCCAACTGCAGGGCACACCCTGCCTGCGCAGACTTGACGATTGTCGGGAGGAACGGCGTTGAGTAGCATTGAGGCCTTCGGTCACCTCACGTCGCTCGTGGAGTGTGACCTCCGAAGTGCGTTGGAATCGCCGAACCCGTTGCTGGCCAGATTCTACGGCATGATGCAGTATCACCTTGGCTGGGTAGACGAGGATTTCGACGACGAGAGCGTCTCAGGTGGCAAGTATGTCCGCCCTGTGCTTATGCTTCTGGCTTGCCAGGCTGCTGGGGGCGAGGTTGAGCAGGCAGTCCCCGCTGCGGTGGCTGTGGAACTCGTGCACAACTTTTCTCTCGTGCATGACGACATCGAAGACAATAGCGACCTTCGGCGGCATCGTCCTACGGTGTGGAAGGTGTGGGGTAACGCTCAGGCCATCAATGTGGGCGATGGGCTTTTTGCCCTGGCGCATTATCATATGGGGCGTCTGCGCGAACGCGGCGTTGGTGCACAGCGGGCACTCACGGCTACTTCAGTCCTGGACCAGACTTGCATTGCGCTCACCGAAGGGCAGTTTCTTGACCTTCTCTTCGAGAGCATGGACAGGGTGTCCTTGGAGCAGTATCTCTGGATGATCCGCAGCAAGACGGCTGCCCTCCTGTCCTGCGCTTGTGAGATTGGCGCAGTTCTGGCCACGGATGATGTGTCTGTGCGCCGCGCCTTGCATCAGTTCGGCTACAATCTGGGCATGGCATTTCAGATTGAGGACGACATCTTGGGAATTTGGGGAGACACTGCTGTGACAGGAAAGCCTGCCTGCAGCGATATCCTCAGCCAGAAGAAAACACTGCCGGTCGTGTTCGCATGGAATCAAGGCTTTGCTGTTGATGCGCCTCCTGAACATCAAGATGCTGCTCGAACCCTGATAAACGTATATGCCGCAGAGGCGGTCTCCAGGGATGATGTGGAAGAAGTTCTGACTGCCCTGAATGTCTTGGATGCTAGAGCCTACTGCAGGTCTCTGAGCAGCGAGTATACCGAGCAGGCTTTGACAGCCCTGTCATCCGTCAGCCTTGCCCCCACTGTCCGCGCTCAGATGGAAGGCCTCGCAAACCGCCTCCTCGGGCGTTCTCACTAGAAAGCCCGCCCCTGCCCTGAAGAAACATACCCTGCGACCGAAACGCATCAACCGCCGCGGACTTCGCATAGCCCTAATCTCTTATAGGAAATTCGCAAGTATGTGGTTGCTGAATGATTCTATGACTACGCGAAGCGCCGTCTGGCCAGCAGCGCCGCGCCCAATGCACCTACCGTCTGTGGCTCCTCTGGGACCGTAACTTCCATCGCCAGCCCCTGCGCCACTGCCCTCACGACCCCGCGATTTCGGGCGACTCCACCCGTCATGACCACGCGCGGCTCTGCCGCTATCTGTCGAACCAGCCCCACCACCCTGCTTCCGATCGCGTCCAGCAATCCAGCCGCGATGCCCTGGATGCTCTCCCCGGCATTCAGGTGCCCCACAACCTCTGACTCTGCGAAGACTGTGCATGTGCTGCTTATCACAACCTTGGAAGTCGCCCCCGTCGTCATATCCGACAGCACAGCCACAGGCACTTCAAGAGCTCGCGCCATGACCTCCAGAAATCGCCCGGTTCCGGCTGCGCAGCGATCGTTCATTGCAAATTGCTGCACCCTGCCACCAGCGCCTATGCGAATGGCTTTGCTGTCCTGCCCGCCCACGTCAATCACCGTTCGAACGTCTGGGTAAAGGTGGAGTGCCCCAACTGCATGGCAAGTAATCTCCGATACCTCCAGATCGGCCTGAGGAAATGCAACTCTTCCGTACCCCGTGGCTACCACAGCGCGAACTTCCTCCGCCGGAATTCGCTCCAACATGGACACGGCCACCTCTATCCCTGACCGCCCAGCAGGGGCGATTTCCGAGATGCGCTTCTCTCCCTGCGCGTCCAAGCCTACCAGTTTCACAGTCAACGACCCGATATCAACGCCGACCCAGTACATATCTTACCTACCTACGCATCACCTTCGGGCAAGTTCAGACGGAATCCATGCCCGCGAACCGTCATGACGAAATGCTCTGCGTCCAGCCCCGCCAATCGCTCGCGCAGCCTCCTTACCAGTGCATCGATTGCCTGCTCACTGATTCCGCTCGCCTCCTCATCAGCCCAGACGGCCCGAACAATCTCCTCTCGCGCGCAGACGCGCCCCGGTTCACGCCCAAGCAAGGCCAGCAATCGGAATTGCGCTGCCGACAGTGGTGGCTCCACCTCCCTCCCGAAAACCCACACACGGTGCGCGTTTTCATCCAAGACGAGGGGGCCCTCAGACGGCGCATCTCCAATGGACAGTGGCGCTGTTGCCCCTGGCCCTACGAAAATCAACTGACAGCAAAGGGCCAACTGGATTTCATCGCCATCCTCCAGACGATGTTCGCCCGCCACTCTATCTCCATTGACAAATGTGCCGTTCTTGCTGTCGCAATCGCGCAGAACAAACCCATCCCCGTACCTCACCACCTCAGCGTGCTGCCGCGACACACGCCTGTCGGGAATCAAGACCTCACATCCAGGGTCGCGCCCTATGACAACCTGGTCGGAATCCAGAAGCCAACGTCTCGTCTTCTGTCCCTCAACAAGCACGAGCATCGGTACGCCACCTAACGCAACATTTTCCATGGCAACCCACTCCTTGACAGAAAGGCCTTCTCACGATACTATCAGAGAAGACGGACAATGCTTTCGGGGGAAAGCCATGCTACAACCGCTCCAAATCGGCACGAATCTAGGGGACCGCTATCGTGTGCTCCAACTCGTTGGCCAGGGAGGGATGAGCACTGTATACAAGTGCGCTGATTCCCGCCTTGAGGGTCGCCTCTGTGCCATAAAAGAAGTCTGGATTAACCCCCAACTCGCATCCGCTCGCATAGAGCAAACTCAGGAGCAGTTCAGCCGAGAGGCAAGAACGCTCGCCACGCTTGACCATCCTAATCTACCCAAGGTTTCAGACTTCTTCTCCCAGGATGGTCGCCACTACCTGGTCATGGACTATGTGGAGGGTCAAGACTTGCTGTCCTTGCTCCAAGACGCTCAACGCTCCGGCTCCAGACTCTCGCTTTCTCAAGTCCTGAGTTGGGCAGACCAACTTTGCTCTGCCCTAGCATACCTTCACGAACAGGACCCTCCCATTCTACACCGAGACATCAAGCCAGCCAATATCAAAATCACAGCAGGCAACTTGCTAAAACTGGTTGACTTCGGCTTGGTCAAGTGGATGGCGCCCGACGACAATTCCACCGTCACCGTGATTCAGGGCCTCGGAACAGTGGCCTACACTCCGCTCGAGCAGTATGGCGACGATACCGGTCACACGGACCCTCGCTCTGACATCTACGCCCTGGGCGCGACCTTGTACCACTTGCTCACAGGCCAGCAACCAGCCTCCGCGAAAGAGCGGTTTCTCGAGCCGGGCAGCCTTGTCCCCCCAACTCAACTCGTGCCCGAACTGCCCGACTACATCGACAAAGCCATTCTGACCGCCATGGCTATGCATCCGGAGAGTCGCCCAACCACCATCGCCCAACTGCAAGCCATGTTGCATAATCGTGCCACTCTCCAGTATCCGCAGCAGAGTCATTCGGAAACCTGGTGGCTCCAACTCCTGCGCCAGGACACAATGCTGGTTGTCTTGACGACTGTGTTGTTCCTAGCGGCGCTTCTGCTTTCCATCGGCTTCTGAACCTCGCCCCAATTGAACCATCTTCAAGGCAAGCCTGGGCCGTATGATGCCGAGAAAGCCTACGCCGCTGCCTGCTATCCATGCGGCAATTGCCGGCTGCCACCGCCAAGAGAAAGTGCTCCACACGCCTCCGATAAGCAGCGGCATGCGCTCCAGAAGCAGCGCGCCCACGCCATAGGCAAGATAGCCAAGCATGCCAAATGCGAAGGCAAGCACCGCGGTCTCGGCGGCGAGAAGCCCCATGCCCCGCTGCCGCCCGCTTGCCCAGGTCACCGCACAGATACCCATCAGGCCAGACACCATCACCAGGAACGTCCTTAGATCAAGACCCTGAGCTTCGTCAGGGGGCGCCGTTTCTTCTGGATTTCCCAGGAACACGCTGCCGGGCGTAGCCTCGGGTGTGGCCGCCGTCGGCGATGGAGGCGGCACGGTCGAGATAATCGCGGGCTTGTCGCCAAGAACCGTTACCATCAGTGTCGTCGCCAGCCTCGCTTCGCCACAAGAAGCCGACACCATAAGATTGCCTGGTGTATCCAGCAGGACCCGCGTTTGCGCCCTTCCGTCCGCTGTCAACGCTTTCCGCTCCCACGAAAGCCGGGACTCAGGATAGGAGAACTGGAAAACAACCTCCGTACCATCGGGGACAATGTGTCCGTTGCGGTCCAGGATTTCTCCTGTCTGGAGCACCAATTCATCCCCTAGGCCAATGTTGAGCATGCCCGACTCCCCTATGCCGGGCATTCCTACTGGCTGCACAAAAAGCATCTGCTGAGGGTCCGGCCTCAACTGCTCCTCCAACCTGTACCCAACACCCGGAATGGATACAGGCGACAGCCCTCCGGGGACGAATTCGCGGAACAATGCCCTCACGCCCGCTTCGATTGCCGTCGCGTCGGGACTATAGACGCCATAGAACGCAGACACCTTTGCCATATCGGTCGCATCCAGGTAGTATGGAGCCCCGCACGCTATCACCACGACCTTCTTTCCGCCAACAGCCTCTGGCCGTTCCCGCAGCAGCCGTCCCAGCGCATCTGCTTCCATTGGCGCACCTGCGCCAACATCCTGTGCCAGAAACACAATCCAGTCCGCGTCAGCGAGTGCTTCCCCTACCAGGGCTCCCTGCGTGTCGTCCTCGCTGGCATCCACGGGTGATTCAAGGTATTCCCACAAATCAGTGTACAAATAGCCCTGCACATTTGCTGAGTCAATCTGCCCGCTCCCTTCGCTGCCATACAAACTGCGCAGTAGAGATGCCACCGTACCGGGTTCAGGCACAGCGACTTCTTCGCACCCGATGCAGGCAGAAACCTGCCGCACATCTTCGAAGATGAGCAGGTTCTCGTCGGGGCTTGGCAGAGCCGGGATCCGGTTCGGCAAGTCACTCCCTTTCGGATATACAAGCGTGACGGCGTCGGCTGCCACGCCGGCAACCTCTTCAAGGCCTTGCCCCACCTCAGCAAGGCTTTCCCCGCTACCGACCACAGATTCCAGCGAGAAGCGTGGATATATCCGCTGTTTCGCCACAAGAATGCGCCGCACGCTCTCATCGACTCTGCTCTGAAATGCCGCATCCGATGCATACTTCGACTGAAAGAACTCCAGAGTTGCGCGCACGTTCGCAAAGTGCTCGGCCCAGTCACCACTCAACCCGAATGCATCCAGGCACAGCAAGTCATTGCCCGCAAGAAATGCATCGTAAGCAATCCTTTTCGCCTGGAAACTCGTAAGTTGAGGATCGTAGAATCGCTTCACCGAAGTCATGCCAAGGGAATCGCTCACAATTAGTCCGCCACCGGCTCTCCACGTCTGCACTTCGGGCAGCCCCAGCAGGTACACCATTGCCTGCGGGTCAAGACTCGTCGGCCTTGTCATCTGGATGCCGCCAGCCACGTCACGAAACTGAACGTGCGTCACCAACACGCCGTCCGCTACTGCAGCCTGCTGCCCCTCTTGTCCGGCCATCACTTTCAGAAACGGCGCCAGATCCGAATTCAGGTGACTCTCCAACGAGTCCTGAACCACCGGAATTTCCTGAGCCACGTCACGATCCACTGCCCCCAGCCCAGGAAAGTGCGTCACGATGGACAGAACGCGGCCCTGTCCGCCCCCATGAATCCCCTGAACATAGGCCCGTCCCAACAGCCCCACCCAAAACGGCGATTCGCCGAATGATCGAGTACCGATGTCAGCCTGGGTCACCGCCCTGGATGCATTCGCCAGGTCCAGAGAAGGGCCGAGCAGCATGTTTATTCCAACAGCCTCAAGTTCCCTTCCCAGCAACGTCCCCATCCTCTCTGAGAGAGCACTGCTCCAGGTCGCCCCAATGCCCATGAGGCTCGGCTTTGGAGACATGCCGGATTCCGCAGAAAGCCAAACAATGTCCGGCTGAGCTATTGCCACAAAAAGAGGCACCGGGACCGCACCGGGCCGCGGCGTCGCAGGCGTCCCCTCTTCCAGCGTGAGCGATTCCGCCGGGGATGCCGTGGCCTCAACAGTAGCAGTAACAGTGGCCGATTCCAGGGGAGTGGCCGATTCTGGGGGAGGAGTGGCGGTGGCCGACTCGAACTGAGGAGTTGCCGCCACGCTGTTCGCGCCCTCACCCGAAATCGCCGCAGCCTGCAGTTGAGATATGAGCGACTGCACGCCGCCCACATCTCGTCCCTCTCCCCCGAGATTCCCATTGGCTGCCCTGAGCAACACTCCTCCAATGTGATAGTCCTGGACAAGGCTCACAATCTCTGAGTC
>Ga0315554_1002260_pt1 | contig 11162 bp, 11 predicted proteins | sample SalMarSW160370MG_FD_202114 | JGI IMG/M metagenome (GOLD analysis project Ga0315554, IMG submission 202114) | Salt marsh sediment microbial communities from the Plum Island Ecosystem LTER, Massachusetts, United States - Salt Marsh Sediment SW1603-70 ... | reverse complement strand
CCGTTCTTCGTCCACGGGCGATCCCCGATGCAGATGTTCCGCCACTGGTATCCGGGGACGCGGGATCCGGGCATCGGCCTCCTCCGTCGCAATTTGACCGAGCACTCCTTCTCCGCGTTGCGCAAAGACTACCGCGCGATCATCCGCCGGATGCGGCTTCTACTGATCTATCTGATCCGGAACGCCCGCCTCCGCCGTCGGATCTTCCGCGAGCTCTTCGGGGCGGGGTTTCGCGACGATGACATCCGCCCCGAGTTTCTCGCCTTCTTCCTGTTCGAGCCGTACGACGGAGTGAAGATCGTGCGACATCTGGAGGCGCTCGATGTCGGCTACCGGCCTTCGGAGAACCACGCGATCCTCGGCCACGACGACTGCCTGATCCACGACGTCGCCGCTTACTTGTACGAACGGCATCACGGGGTGAGCCGCGTCCTGCCCGAGGTCGCCGCGATGCTCCGGCAGGGGGCGATCACGCGTGCGGAGGCTCACGAGATCCTGGCGGCGAACAAGCCGTCCGAGGAGGACGTCGAGATCTCGACCGGCCACCTGCTGGAACGCCTGGAGATGACGCGACCGGAGTTCGATCGGATCGTCGGCCGGTTGAGCCGGCGGTCCGGCGTGATGCCGTTCGGATGAAGCGCATCCCTGTGCGCGGGGGAGGAAGCCATGTCCAAGCTGTGGATGGTCGGAATCGCGGCCGCGGTCGGGGCGCTGGCCGTCTACTTGTTGCTCTGGCCGGTCCCGATCTTGCCGGCGCGCTGGACGCCGCCGGAGGCACCTCCGTTGACCGGCGCCTACGAGCCGAACGAGGCGCTCGCCGGCGTCGAGCGGCTGCAGGTCGGGCCCGGGCCGGAGTCGGTCGCCGTCTCGGACGACGGAACCGCCACCTGCGGGCTGGAGGACGGGACGATCGTCCGTTGCGGATCCGTCGAAGAGGCACCGGAGACGATCGCTGACACCGGCGGCCGCCCGCTGGGGATGGTGTTCGACGCGTCCGGGAGCCTGATCGCCTGCGACCTGTACGGTCGGCTCCTTTCGGTCTCCGAAACCGGAGAGATCCGTGAACTCGTGACCGAGGTCGACGGCCGGCCGCTCGGTCTGATCAACGATCTCGACATCGCCGATGACGGGACCGTCTATTTCAGCGAATCGTCGACCACGACGACCGACACCCTCCTCGACCTCCTCGAGCATCGACCGAACGGCCGGCTCTTGACCTACCACCCGGACACCGGCCTCACCGAGGTTCTGCTCGACGGGCTGTACTACGCCAACGGCGTCGCTCTGAGTCCGGACGGATCCTTCGTCCTGGTCGTCGAGACGACGGAGTACCGCGTGCGGCGGCTCTGGCTCTCCGGCCCGCGGCGGGGCGAGGACGACGTCTTCATCGAAAACCTCCCCGGGTTCCCGGACGGGGTTTCGTGCGACGACGCGGGCACGTTCTGGCTCGCGCTGATGAACCCGCGGAACGGGTTCATCGATTGGTCGCTCGAGCATCCGTGGGTCCGCAAGGTCGCGGCCCGGTTGCCGCTCTCCTGGTTCGCCGGCGCCGCGCCGCGCTACGGGTTCGTCCTCGGTCTCGACGCCGACGGAAACGTCGTCCACAACCTCCAGGATCCCAGCGGAGATCACTACGCCGGGATCTCGTGCGTCGTCCGTCGCGGCGAGGACCTCTACCTCGGCAGTCTGCTCGAGGACGCCGTCGGACGCCTGACGCTTCCGGAAACGGCGGACGATCTACGCTAGCTCGGGAGGGTGGTTCTGCGCCTGGGCCTTGACAGGGTGAGTTCGCCTCCATATAGTTAGGAACCTAACCGTTAGACCCCTTACTTCTGGAGGAGGCCGATGCCCAAGGAACGGAGAGACGCGCCCGAGATGACCGTCGGCCAGCTGTTGGCGCAGGTCTGCCGTATGACGGGGTACTTCCTGAAGACCCACATGGAGAAGATCGGGCTCCACAGGGGACAGGGGTTCGCGCTGGTCCAGCTGTGGCACCACGACGGGGTCCCCCAGCGCGAGCTGTCCCGGGCGATGCACATCAGCCCGGCGTCGGTGACGAACATGCTTCAGCGGATGGAGCGGGACGGCCTCATCTCCCGCAGGCGGGACCGGGACGATCAGCGGATCGTCCGCGTCTACCTCACCCGCAAGGCGAAGGATCTCCGCGCGGAGGCTCGGACGGCGTTCCTCGAAATGGAGGAGGAACTCGGTTCGGCCTATACCGACGAGGAGCGGGAGACGCTGAAGCGGCTGCTGATGAAGCTGTACGACCGCTTTGCGCCGGGCGACGAGCACCTCCCCAACTTCCCGCTTGGCGATGACGAGGGGGCCGCATGAGGTCGATCTTGCGGCTGTACCGGTTCGTCAAGCCGTACCGGAGGCAGGCGGTCGTCGCGCTGATCCTCCTTCTCGGGATGGTCGGCGGCGACTTGCTCGTCCCGCGGCTGACGCAGCGCATCATCGATCAAGGGATCACCGCCGGCGACCTTCACGTCGTCCTCACCACGGCGCTTCTGATGCTCGCCGCGGCGCTGCTGTCCGCGCTGTTCGCCGTTGCCAACAACATCTTCTCGGTGCGCGTCGGGCAGTACTTCGCGCACGATCTCCGCGGCGCCCTGGTCCGGAAGGTGCAGACGTTCTCGTTCGCCAACCTCGACAAGCTGAAGACGGGGAACCTGATCACCCGCTCGACGAGCGACGTGAACATGGTGCAGATGATCGTCCAGATGTCGCTTCGCATCCTCACCCGCGCGCCGATCTGGATCATCGGCTCCGTCGTCCTCCTCGTCCTGACGAGCCCGCGATTGGCCCTGATGATGGTCGGTTTCGTCCCGGTGATCGTCGTCTTCGTGATCTGGTTCGCCCGGAAGACGCGGCCGATGTTCCTCTGGGTGCAGCACCGGCTCGACCGACTGAACACCGTGCTGCAGGAGAACCTCTCCGGCGTCCGCGTGGTGAAGGCGTTCGTGAGGGAAGATCGCGAGGTCGAGCGGTTCGGCGACGCCAACGTCGAGCTGACGGAGAGGAACATCGCCGTCATGAGGTTGTTGGCGTACCTGTTGCCGCTGATGACGTTCGTGCTCAACCTGGCCGTGGTGGGCGCGGTGTGGATCGGTGGCGTGACGACGCTCTCCGGCGGGATGACGGTCGGCGAGGTCGTGGCGTCGATCAACTACCTGACGTTCGCCCTGTTCCCGATCATGATGCTCGCCGGGATGCTCGGCCCGCTCTCCGCGGCCGACGCGTCGGCCAGCCGGATCCTCGAGGTCCTCGACGCCGCTCCGGATGTGGTGGAGCGGCCCGACGCGCGGCCCCTGTCCGATCCGAAAGGGAGGATCGCGTTCGAGGGCGCCTGCTTCGCCTACGGAGGCGAATGCAGCGATCCGACGCTTCAGGACGTGTCGTTCGTCGCCGAGCCGGGAGAGACGGTGGCGATCCTCGGAGCGACCGGGTCAGGGAAATCGACGCTGATCCACCTCATCCCGCGGTTCTACGACGTCACCGGCGGCCGGGTGACGTTCGACGGGACCGACGTCCGAGATCTGACGCTGCACACGCTTCGATCGAACATCGCCGTCGCGCTGCAGGAGTCCGTCCTGTTCGGAGGGACGATCCGCGACAATATCGCGTACGGGTACCCGAGCGCGACCGACGACGAGATCCTCGCGGCGTGCGAGGCGGCGCAGGCGACGGAGTTCGTGCGATTGCTCCCCGAGGGGCTCGACACCGTCATCGGCCAGCGGGGCGTGACGCTGTCCGGCGGCCAACGGCAACGCCTGGCGATCGCGCGGGCGCTGGTCGTCCAGCCGAAGGTGCTGATCCTCGACGATTCGACGAGCGCGGTCGACATCGAGACCGAGGTGCGGCTTCAGGACGCCCTCGATCGGATGATCGCCGAGTCGGCGAATACCACGACGCGGTTCATCGTCGCGCAGCGGATCTCGACCGTGCTCCTCGCCGACAGGATCCTCGTCCTCGATCAGGGGCGCATCGTCGCCGAGGGTACGCACGCCGAATTGCTGGCTCGAAGCCGGATCTACCAGGAGATCTGCCTGTCCCAGCTCGGGCTGAAGCAAGAGGGTTCGCTCGACGGCCCGACGGGGGGAGGGCTCGAATGAGCGCCATGCCGTCCCAGGCAGCTTCGGACCGTCGCCCCCAGGCTCCGTTCGCGTTGCGGCCGGGCCGGGGACCGCGGATGGGAATGGGGTTCGAGAGGGCGAAGGACGTCCGCGGGACGATCCGCCGACTGGCGACGTACCTCCGGTCGTACCGCACGGCGGTCGCGATCGTGTTCGTCCTCGCCGCGTTCGGCGCCGGAGTGGGCCTTGCCGGGCCGTACCTGATGGGACGCGCAATCAACGCGATCGTCGCCCATCAGAGCTGGCCATCGATCGTCCGCCTCGTCCTGCTCATGCTCGGTTCGTACATCGTCGCCTGGTTCGCACAGACGGGGCAGGGCGTGCTGGTCGCGACGACGGTGCAGAAGGCGATGCGCGAGCTGCGACAGGAGTTGTTCGTTCATCTCCAGACCCTGTCCCTTCAGTTCTACGCCTCGCGCTCCGCCGGCGATCTGATGAGTCGGCTGACGAACGACATGGATGCGATCAGCCGCGTGCTCAGCCAGAACGTGACGCAGCTGTTCTCCGGGTTGCTGACGTTGGCGGGGATCCTCATCGTGATGTTCATTCTCAACGTGTGGATGGCGCTCGCGTCGATGATCTTCCTTCCGCTGATGGTGGTGCTGGTCGCCGCGGTCGGGAGGAAGACGCGCGGGGCGTTCCGCTCGTACCAGAGGAACCTCGGGATCCTGAACGGCAGGCTCGAGGAGACCTACAGCGGACAGCGGGTCGTGATGGCATTCGGTCAGGAGGAGCGCGCCCTCGCGTCGTTCGACGAAGCGAACGCGGCGGTGCGGCAGGTCGGCGTCTACGCGATGTCGTACGCGCTCCTCGTGATGCCGATGATGGGGATCCTGTCCAATGCGAACGTCGCCGTGATCGCCGGGCTCGGCGGATGGCTGACGGTGAACAGCCTGGCGAGCATCGGGCTGATCGCGACGTTCATCATCTACTCGCGCCGGTTCGCCGAGCCGCTCCGCCAGCTCGGCAACCTGTACAACCAGATCCAGCAATCGCTGGCCGGCGCCGAACGGATCTTCGAGACGATCGACGTCGAGCCGGACCTGATCGACGAGGCGGACGCGGTCGATCTGCCGCGGGTTCGCGGGGATGTATCGTTCGAGAACGCCAACTTCTCCTACGTCCCAGGAGTCCGCGTGCTGAACGACGTGAACCTGTCCGCAAGATCGGGAGAACGGATCGCCCTGGTCGGTCCCACCGGCGCCGGGAAGACGACGATCGTCAACCTGCTCACACGGTTCTACGACCTCGACGAGGGGACGATCCGGATTGACGGGAGAGACATCCGGTCGATCACCAAGTCCAGCCTCCGACGTCAGCTGGGGATCGTGCTGCAGCAGACGTTCTTGTTCGCCGAGAGCGTGATGGAGAACATCCGCTACGGACGCTTGGACGCGACCGACGAGGAGGTCGTCGAGGCGGCGAAGCTGGCCAACGCCGACCGGTTCATCCGTCGCCTGCCTCAAGGATACGACACCGAGCTGTCCGAACGGGGCTCCAACCTGTCCGAGGGGCAACGTCAGCTGATCGCGATCGCGCGGGCGATCCTCGCCGACCCGCGGATCTTGATCCTCGACGAGGCGACCAGCTCGGTCGACACGCGGACCGAGGTGCAGATCCAACAGGCATTGCACGAGTTGATGAAGGGACGGACGAGCTTCGTCATCGCCCATCGGCTTTCGACGATCCGCGACGCCGACAGGATCGTCGTCATCGAAGCCGGTCGGATCGTCGAACAGGGGAATCATGAGGAGCTGATCGCTCGACGCGGCGCCTACCATCGGCTGTACATGAGCCAGTTCCGCGGCCAAGCCGCCCTGGTGTGAAGGGGAAACGACGATGAAACGGAGCACGATGATCGTCCTGCTCATCGCGGCCGCCGCTCTCATCCCGGCCGGATGCGGCGACTTCCGACAGCGGGCCGAAGAGAGCCAGGCACGGATCGCGAATGCCGAGGAGACGGCTCAGATCGCTGAGCAGGCGGCGGCGCAGAACACGGTCCGAATCCTCGAGCTGGAGGACCGCGTCGACGCGCTCGAGCGACAGTTGGAGACGCCCCAGCAAGGGGACCAACCGGACGGAGACTCGTGAGAGAGGCTCGTGACGGTGCCGCTCCCTCCACAGGTTCCTCAATACCGGAGCCTACGATAGGGAATGGATCTGAAGGAGGAAACATGAAACGAATCATGGGTCTTGTTCTCGGAATCGGGGTTCTGACGCTCAGCCTGGGCGCGCTCGCGCAGGCGGACTTGGATGCGTTTCCGATCGGGACGACGACGATGGTCTACAACGTGACGGCCGAGGACATGAGCGAGCCGCAGGTTCTCGAGCTGGACGTGATCGCCCGGGAAAGCGGCGAGTACACGGTCAAGATGTACACCGAATCGACCGGAACCGAGGACCAGTTGTCCGGGTTCGGATTCATCTTCGGCGCAACGAGCGTCGCGTACGGTGGGGAGCACGACGTCAACTACTCGTCGCTGCAGGCGCTGATCAACCAGCGTTCCCGCTTGCAGGAAGGACAGGAGTACCTGCTGCCCGGTGGGACGGAGTTCACGGACATCGTTGGGGTCACGATCGCCGGGGTGTTCGCGCTCGAGGGGATGTTCATCGATCCGGACCAAGAGGACACGCGGATGACGGTGGCGTTCGGTCTTTCGCAGCCGGTGTTCATCTCGCCGCGCGTCGTGTCCGAGGAGCTCCGCGACGGCGAGTGGGTCGAGGTCTTCCGACTCGAGCTCGTGGAATACACGTTCACCGAAGGCGAGGGCTAGCGATGGCACTGCTCGAGCTAAGGGGCGTCACCAAGGACTACGAGCTGGGGAAGACAGTCGTCCGCGCGCTGCGCGGCCTCGACCTTGAGGTCCGCAAGGGCGAGATCGTCGCGATCATGGGGCCATCTGGATCGGGGAAGTCGACACTGATGCACATCTTGGGCGCGCTCGACACCCCGACCGGTGGGGAAGCGACGATCGACGGTCAGGATCTCCAGCGGCTCAAGGAGCGTCAGCTGGTGACGCTCCGCGGCAAGCGCGTCGGGTTCGTCTTCCAGACGTTCAACCTGATCCAGACGCTCTCCGCGCAGCGAAACGTCGAGCTCCCGATGATCTTCCAGGGAACGCCGAAGCGAGCGCGTCACCGCCGCGCTCGCGATCTTCTGGAGAAGGTCGGGCTTGGGGACCGGGTCAGGCACAAGCCGAACGAGCTCTCCGGCGGCGAGCGCCAGCGCGTCGCGATCGCGCGCGCGCTGGCGAACGATCCGGAGATCATCCTCGCCGACGAACCGACCGGGAACCTCGACACCGAGACCGGCGAGCCGATCCTCGCCCTCCTCCGGGAGCTGAGTCGACGGGACGGGAAGACGGTCATCCTCGTCACCCACGACCCCGACGCCGCAGCGATCGCCGATCGGATCGTCCGGTTGAGGGACGGCTGCGTCTCTGCCGAAGGCAGAGCCGTAAGCGAAGAGGTGGGGACCTCTTCGCTGGGAGACGATCCCGAACGCCGACGCGAAGGAGGAGCGGCTGGCGCCGCTTCTCCCGGGGACGGTCCCGAGGGCGGAGCCGCGGAGAACAAGGAGGGTTCCGATGGGTAAGCTCGGGGATTTCCTGCAGCTCGCGGGGCAGAGCATCGCGCATCGTAAGCTCCGCAGCTGGCTGACCGTCATCGGCGTGTTCATCGGGATCACCGCCGTCGTCGCGCTGATCTCGATCGGACTCGGGCTCGACCAAACGATCAAGGATCAGGTCTCGAAGGTCTTCGGCGTCGACACATTCATGATCCTCTCCGAGGACGCGTTCGGGGCACAGAGCCGCGGGGGGGACATGAACGAGTTCGCGCTCGACCTCGACTACTTGAAGACGTTGGACGGCGTGAAAACCGCCGCGGCGATCCGGGAGGAGACCGCTTTCGTCCGAGGACCGGCCGACGAAAGCGGGACCTATCAGCAGGGGTTCCTCCCGGTCATGGGACTCTCACCGGAGCTGACCTCCGAGTTCACGTCGTTCATCGGTGAGCTCGAGGTGCAGCCAGGTGGGCGCCTGTTCGAGCCCGGAGAGCAGAACGTGGCCGTTCTCGGGCACGATATCGCCGAGCGGCTCGGCGTCTCGGTCGGCGGCCAAATCCTGATCGGTGGCGCCACCGACTCCGAGCTGACCGTGAGCGTCGTCGGGATCCTCTCGCAGGCGGAGGCGCAGCCCGAACGGCGGGTCGGCTTCGGGGCCAGCATCGGCCCGAGCCCGGACGAGATCTACGTTCCCTTCGAGACGATGACCGAGCTGTGGGGATCGGCGGACGACGTCTTCTTCGCCCTCGTGCGGACGAAGGAAGGAGCCGACGTCGACGAGGTCGCCGCCCGCGTCGAAGAGGCCTTGAAGGCACGCGGGTCGAAGATCACCACGGTGACGTACAGCGACATCAGCGAGGCGATCGGGACGATGACCTCGACGGTCAGTGCGTTCCTCGCCGGCATCGCCGGGATCAGTCTCCTCGTCGGCGGCGTCGGCGTGATGAACACGATGTTCACCTCGGTCCTCGAGCGGACGAAGGAGATCGGCGTGATGAAGGCCGTCGGCGCGAAGAACAGCCACGTCATGTCGATCTTCCTGATCGAATCCGGATTGATGGGGTTGGTCGGCGGGATCGTCGGGACGGTCCTCGGCCTCGGATTGAGCGCGCTCGCGTCGTCGTTCATCGGGCGGTTCTTCGGGGTCGACATGGTGATGGTGATCAGCCCTCTCGTGATCCTCTACACCCTTGCGGGTTCGTTCGCGCTCGGCGCGGTCGCCGGACTCTGGCCGGCGCGGAGGGCGGCGAAGCTGCCGGTGGTCGACGCGCTCCGATACGAGTAGGTCTCAGGAGGAGGACGTCCGGTCCGTCCGGAGGTGTGAAGCTGTGCCGCAGGTAGAACCCGACGGCCGAGATCGTCTCCTCCTATGGCGGAGCCGTGGGAGAAGAAGCTGGCGCCTCCTCGGCTCCGCTCTGCCGAAGGAAGAGACGCCGTCGTCTTCGGCGGAACCGCGGCAGAGGGAACACCTGCTCCTTCTGTCCGTTTGGGGCGCGTTCGTTTGTCCATCGTTCATCGGCAGCTCGCGAGCTTTCCCGGACGAAGGAACGACGGTTCCCTCGCCTCGGGGTCGATCGGAGGGCGACGCGCAGTTCACAGGCTCTCCTGATTCGGCCGAGCAGGAGTCTCCTCGCCGAGTCGATCGGCGATCGACTCGGTCAGCACGTGGACGACGCCGTTGACGCGCATCGTGGCGATGCTTCGATCCTCGATCCGCCTCCGGACCGTCGCGACGTCGACCCCCAGGACCTCGGCTGCCTTCTCGATTGTCAGAAGCGACGGCAGCTCCACCCCGTCGTGGATCACGGCGCTCCCGAGGGCCCCGTTCCATTCAGGGCCCGCGGCGTGACGTCACGTCGCAATGGCGTGATAGCCCGCGTCCACATGGTGAGTTTCCCCGGTGACGGCGGAGGAGAGGTCGCTCAACAGGTAGACGGCAGCCTTGCCGACTTCGTCCGTCTCGATGTTTCGCCGCAGCGGCGCCGTTTGCTCCATCCTGTCGAGCATCACCTCGATCCCGGCGACGGCCATCGCGGAGAGCGTCCGACATGGCCCGGCCGAGAGGCAGTTGACCCGGATCCCAAGATCTCCGAGCTCCGCCGCGAGGTAGCGGACGGCGGACTCGAGCGCCGACTTCGCGACCCCCATCACGTTGTACCCGACGGTCGCCTTCTCCGCGCCGTAATAGGAAAGCGCGAGGATCGATCCCCCGGCCGGCATCAGGCCGCGGGCACACCGAGTGATCGCAATCAACGTATAGGCGCTGATGTCCAGCGCCCGTGCGAACACATCGCGAGGCGTCTCGACGAACACCCCCGGCTTAAGGTACTCGCGATCGGCGTAGGCGACCGAATGGACGACGAAGTCCAACGTCCCGAAGTCCCGCTTCACCGCAGCGAAGAGCGCGTCGAGGTCCTCGTCCTTCCCGACGTCGCACGGATGGAGCCACGGATCGGTCAGCCCGACTTCCCCAATCGTCTTGCGCACCCGCCGTTCCATCTTCTCGCCGGGCAGGTACGAGAAGGCACACGTCGCTCCCCGGTCGATCGCGTTTCGAGCGATGTGCCACGCGATGCTCCTCTCGTTGGCGACACCGAAGATCAGCCCCTTCTTCCCTTCGAGCAAGCTCATGTCATTCTCCTCCCTCGCCGGCACGTCCTTCGCTCCACCGCTACGGTACCGCCGCTGTCGGCCGACTGCAACGGAGGCGCGACGAGCGGACGGACGGTCCCCCGGGATGGCCGGCCCTCGATCGAAGCTGTATCCTTCGAGGGCCGATCGTCACGGGAAAGGGAGGGTGACATGTTCAGAATCCTGATGGGCCTGATCGGCGTCGTCGGACTGGTCGTGGCGACGTCGCTCCTGTTCGGAGGAGGAAGCCTGCTCGTGCTCGAGTCGACCCTGACCGACGAAAACGGATTCATCAACAGCGTCCCGTTCGACATCGAGGTCGACGGATACGCGGTCGTCGCCGGACCGGCGGAGATCGAGTTGACGCCCGACGTACCGGTCGACCTCGGCGAGATCGTGACGTTGCGGGTCCGCGCGATCCCCGACGATCCGGCGCGCGGGATCTTCGTCGGCGTCGCCGAGGCCGCGGACGTCGACGCATATCTGGGGGGGATCCCCCACGCGATCGTCGAGGATCTCAACGAGGACTCGTTCTCACTGACGTACCGCGTCGACGCGTCCGGGGAGGCCCCCGGAGCACCGAGCGAGCAGTCGTTCTGGGTCGCATCGACTCACGGTCCGGGCCCGCAGACGCTCGAGTGGCAGATCGAGGACGGCAACGTCTCGTTCGTGGTGATGAACGAGGACGCGACGGACGGGATCTCGTTCGAGGCCGTGGTCGGCGCCCGGGTGCCGCTGATCCGTCCCATCGGCACGGGCCTGCTGATCGGCGGCGGGGTGGCCCTCGCCGTCGGGATGATCCTCCTCACGCTGGCGTTGTAGTTCAG
>Ga0315554_1002257_pt1 | contig 11168 bp, 10 predicted proteins | sample SalMarSW160370MG_FD_202114 | JGI IMG/M metagenome (GOLD analysis project Ga0315554, IMG submission 202114) | Salt marsh sediment microbial communities from the Plum Island Ecosystem LTER, Massachusetts, United States - Salt Marsh Sediment SW1603-70 ... | reverse complement strand
ACATACACATGTTCAAACTTCAGATGAAAGAATTTTTCCGAACGGTACCGGGTATATTACAGATGTTGGAATGACTGGCCCGTATGACTCAGTTATAGGAATGAAAAAGCAGGCCGCCCTTAACAGGTTTATTTATCAAACTCCGCAAAAATACGAAACTGCAGATGACGATATTCACCTTTGCGGAATGTTTTTTAGAATTGATTCCGAAACCGGTAAAACGATTGAACTGGAAAGAATTCTTTTCCCTGATTTTATTAAAAAAGCAAATGAAGCTTCGTAGTTAAGTAAATGATTAATTCTCCTTTGCCAAGAATAGATTTTGACCAAGAGCTTACAAAACTTCTTCTTCCATACTGCAGGTTTAATCATGGATTTATATGGGAAGATCCGGAAGAAAAGCACAAGATTGCTTGTATTGATGCAATTGATAATTATTCAATAAAAAAATTAATGGCTAATGAGCAAGCCTCTCTGGCTATTCAAGATCCACCTTATAATTTTGTTGCTTTTGAAGAAAGAGAACTAAATAAATTCATAGATTGGAGCAGAACATGGATTAAAAATAGTTATAATTCTTTAAGAAAAGATGCATCAATATATATTTGGCTTGGAGCCGATCAAAATAACCATTTCCAGCCTTTCCCGGAATTTATTCTGATGATGAAAGATTCAGGTTTTAATTCACGGAGCTTTATTACAATGCGAAACCAAAGAGGCTACGGGACACAAAAAAACTGGATGTCAATCAGGCAGGAGCTTCTTTATTATATAAAAGGAGAACCCCAATTCTATGTTGATGCAGAATATACCGATATACCAAAAATCTTAAATGGTTATTACAAAGAAATTAACGGGAAAATTACGGCTAATTTTGAAAGAGGCAAATCAAATTTTATTAGAGCGGGAAATGTTTGGGTCGATATACAGCAAGTATTTTACCGGATGGAAGAAAATGTAAACGGATGTTATGCTCAAAAACCTTTAAAAGCTATTAAAAGAATTGTTGATGCCAGCAGTGCAAAAAATGATATAATAATAGATCTTTTTTCCCATTCAGGTACCACATTACTGGCTTGTGAAATTTTGGGAAGAAGGTGTTTTACATCAGATTTAAATCCTGTCTTTTGTGAAATTTCATTGAGAAGACTTGAGAATTACAGGCAGAATAAAAAAACAGGCTGGCAGAATTCAAATCCGTTCTTTAATGAGATTTTGAAAGATAAAAAATTAAAAAACTATCTGAAGGAAAAATATAATTATAGAGTTGAAATGCAGGAATTTTCTTTAAACAATTAGTTATGTATAAATGTAATGGTGAACCCCATATTACTTATAAAAATATATGAATAAAAAAATCAATGTAGCAATTTTATTCGGCGGTAAATCTGCCGAGCACGAAGTATCCTTGCAGTCTGCAAAAAATGTTTTTGAAGCAATTGACAGAGAAAAATATAATTTAATATTTATAGGGATTGATAAATCCGGTAAATGGTTATTAAATGATAGCTCAAAAATTTTACTTAATGCAGAAAATCCCAAATTAATTAAACTCAATAAAAACAGCGATTCAATTGCCCTTGTTCCTCAAAGCGGCGGGAAAATTTCCAATTTAACAAAAGATGAAAGTAATCTAAAAATTGATGTTGTTTTCCCAATTTTGCACGGTCCATTCGGGGAAGATGGAACAGTTCAAGGACTTTTAAAATTAGCCAATGTACCATTTGTCGGCGCAGGTGTGCTTGGTTCTGCTGTTGGGATGGATAAAGATGTTATGAAACGTTTACTGCGGGACGCCAAGGTACCAATCGGTAATTTTATAACAGTTAAAATAGATGATCAAATCCCGGATTTTAAAGATATAAAAAATACTCTGGGACTTCCTTTTTTTATTAAACCTGCTAATATGGGATCATCGATCGGTATAAGTAAAATTCATAATAAAACAGAATATTCTGAAAAATTAAAAAATGCCTTTAGGTATGACGCTAAAATTCTTATTGAAGAATATATTAAAGGAAGAGAAATTGAATGTTCGGTATTGGGAAATAATGATCCAGTCGCTTCTGTTCCAGGTGAAGTAATATCGAATCATGAATTTTATTCATATGATGCAAAGTATATTGATGAAAACGGCGCCGTTTTGGAAATACCTGCAAAGTTATCGGATAAGAAAATTAAAGAAATTCAAGATTTAGCAATAAGGACTTTTAAAGCTCTAGAATGTGAAGGATTGGGAAGAGTTGATTTTTTTCTTAAAGACAACGGAAAAATTTTTGTTAACGAAATTAATACTATTCCCGGATTTACAAAAATAAGCATGTATCCGAAGTTATGGGAGGCGAGTGGTATTTCTTATTCGGAATTAATTGATCGACTAATTCAGTTAGCAATAGAAAGATTCGAAAAGGAACAGAAAATAATAACAAATTATTTTGAATAAATTAGATAGTATTACTTATGCATTCATTTACATATGCGCTCGTACTTTACTAATATTTTAAAACATAAGGAAGATAATATTATAAAATGGAAATAATTGACGGGAAAAAAATAGCGGCTGACATAAGGAATGAATTAAAAGAAAAAATTCAGAAATTAAAAGATGAAGGGAAGAATGTTCCAGGTTTGGTAACAATTTTAGTCGGGGAAAATCCTGCATCTCAAGTCTATGTAAGGAATAAAATTAAAGATTGTCAGGAGATAGGGATGAGAACTAAATCGGAAAATCATCCTGCCGATATTAGCGAAGAAGATCTTTTGAAATTAATTATAAAGTATAATGCGGATAATGATTTCCATGGAATACTTGTTCAGCTTCCTCTTCCTAAACATATAGACGAAAATAAAGTTATTGAAACGATATCTCCTAAAAAAGATGTAGATGGATTTCACCCGGTCAGCATAGGAAATTTAGTAATCGGTAAGGAAACATTTGCTTCGTGTACACCTGCGGGAATCCAGGAACTTTTAATCAGGTATGGTATTGAAACCAAGGGAAAACATGTAGTCGTTCTGGGAAGAAGCAATATTGTTGGTAAGCCAATAGCTAATATTATGCTGCAAAAGAAAGAGCATGCAAATTCTGTTGTAACAATCTGCCATTCGGCTGCAAAAAATATTGTTCAATATACAAAGCAAGCTGATATTTTAATTGCAGCAATGGGCAGTCCAAACTTTGTTAAAGGTGATATGGTTAAAGAAAATGTTGTTGTTGTAGATGTAGGTATAAGCAGAGTTGAAGATTCATCTAAACCCAAAGGATATAAATTAGTCGGTGATGTAGATTTCGATGATGTTGCACCCCATTGTTCATATATTACCCCTGTTCCCGGCGGGGTTGGACCAATGACAAGGGCAATGCTTCTGCAGAATACTTATAAGGCATTTTTAAAATTAAACCTGCCTACCGGTAGGCAAGTGGTATGAAGTAAGAGTTATTATTCTTTTATAATTTTGAAAAAATAAAATAATGAAGTTAAATTTTATAATCTTCTAATAATAAATTATATACATGCTTCCAAATTTAAATAACTTACCGGTGTATGACACCGTTGGTGTAGATGAAAGGACAGCCCGGTTTCGCTCCCGGAGCATTAAAACGGCGTCAAAAAAAGAAGGATTGAAATTAGCTATAAGTATGATTGACTTGACAACCCTGGAAGGTAAAGATACCAGAGGCAAGATTCAGCAGCTATGTTATAAAGCTATGCATCCTCATGATTCATATAGTGATATTCCTAACGTTGCTGCTATTTGCGTTTATCCGTCATTTGTGGGCATTGCAAAAAAAGCGCTTGAAGGAAGCAGCATTCATGTAGCCTCGGTGGCTACGGCATTCCCAAGCGGACAGGCGGCATTAGAAGTAAAGATAAACGATGTTAAAACTGCTGTTGATCAGGGTGTTGATGAAGTTGATATGGTAATTTCAAGAGGCGAATTCCTTTCCGGGAATTACCAGTATGTATTTGATGAAATTGCTGCAGTTAAAGAAGTCTGTAATAATGCTCATCTTAAAGTAATTCTGGAAACTGGCGAACTGGATACACTGGATAATGTTCGGAAAGCAAGTGAGATTGCTATCTATGCAGGGGCTGACTTTATTAAAACTTCAACAGGTAAAGTACAGCCGGCAGCTACTTTGCAGGTTACTTATGTAATGCTTGATGCCATTAAAGATTATTATTTGAAAACCGGCAAAATGATAGGAATGAAACCGGCAGGCGGTATTTCAAATGCAAAGCTTGCTCTGCAATACCTGGTTATGCTGAATGAAGTTCTTGGCGAAAAATGGATGAATAAAAACTATTTCCGTTTCGGAGCCAGCAGCTTATTAAATGATTTACTGATGCAATTGATTAAAGTAGAAACAGGTGTGTATCAATCATCTAATTATTTTTCAAAAGATTAATTATGCAGAAAAAAGAAACTAAAGATTTATTCAAGGCTTCGTGGGAGTATTCCGAAGCCCCTGAAAGTACCGGCCATATACAAATTCAAAAAAAGTATAACCTGTACATTGACGGGAAATTCACAAAACCTGTAAAAGGTAAATACTTTGATACCATCAATCCTGCAAATGAAGAAAAAATTTCTGTCGTTGCTGAAGCAACCGCAGAGGATGTAGACTTAGCAGTTAAAGCCGCCCGCAAAGCATTTAACGGATGGTCAAAATTATCAGGTAAAGACCGCGGCAAATACATTTTCAGGATTGCACGTCTTATACAAGAACGTGCACGCGAATTTGCAGTGATCGAAAGTATGGATGGCGGCAAGCCTATAAGGGAATCACGCGACATTGATATTCCACTTGCCGCAAATCATTTTTTCTATCATGCAGGCTGGGCAGATAAATTACAATATGCTTTCCCAAACCGAAAACCAAATCCTATTGGAGTTGTCGGTCAGATAATTCCTTGGAATTTTCCTTTATTAATGGCTGCGTGGAAACTTGCTCCGGCATTGGCAACTGGTAATACTCTTGTATTGAAACCGGCAGAAACCACACCATTAACCGCTTTGAAACTGGCTGAAGTTATTCATGCCAGCGGTTTACCGAAGGGTGTGGTAAATATTATTACAGGAGCAGGACAAACAGGAGCCAGTATTGTAAATCACCCGGATATAGATAAGATTGCTTTTACAGGTTCAACAGAAGTGGGAAGATATATTGCAAAAGCAATTGCCGGCACTAATAAAAAGGTAACACTTGAATTAGGCGGGAAAGGTGCTAATATAATTTTTGAAGATGCAGCAATTGATCAGGCTGTTGAAGGTATTATTAATGCAATATTTTTTAATCAGGGACATGTATGCTGTGCAGGATCAAGATTATTTGTACAGGAATCTGTAGCAGATAAAGTGATACAAAAATTAAAAGACAGAATGGAAACTTTAATTGTCGGTGATCCATTGGATAAAAATACAGATATCGGCGCAGTAAATTCCAAAAGACAATTACAGACGATTGAGAATTATATAAAGATCGGCTTGAAGGAAGGCGGTGAAATTTATCAGCCTGGGTGCAAATTACCGAAGAAAGGAAACTGGTGTGCTCCAACTTTATTCCTTAATGTATCACAGTCGCACAAAATTGTACAGGAAGAAATATTCGGCCCTGTATTAACAATTCAAACATTCAGAACAATTAAAGAAGTTATAGAAAAAGCAAATAATACGCCGTATGGACTATCCGCCGGAGTATGGACACAAAATGGTGCAAAAATATTTCATTTAACTCAAAAATTAGCAGCGGGTGTAGTCTGGGCAAATACATTCAACAAGTTCGATGCAACCTCACCTTTCGGTGGCTACAAAGAAAGCGGCTTCGGCAGGGAAGGCGGATTGCATGGATTATATCCTTACGTAAAATTTGATTAATTATTATTTGGCTGAAAATTATGAGCAGATTAAATATTAATAAAACATACAAATTATATATCGGCGGAAAATTTCCCCGTACAGAATCAGGAAGATATTATGCTGTTAATAACAGCAAAGGAGAATTGATTGCAAATATGTGCCTGGCTTCACGGAAAGATTTCAGGAATGCTGTTGTAGTTGCGCGTAAAGCCCAGGATTCATGGGCAAATGCGTCAGCATTAAATAAAGGACAGGTTTTATATCGCTTTGCAGAAATGCTTGAAGGAAGAAAAGAACAATTTATTGCAGAACTGATTACTCAGGGTGAATCAAAAAAATCTGCTAGGGAAGAAGTAGAAGCTTCTATTGACCGATTAGTTTATTATGCCGGATGGAGCGACAAATATCAGCAGCTTTTTAGCAGTGTTAACCCGGTAGTAAGTTCTCATTTCAATTTTTCAAATCTTGAACCGGTAGGTGTGGTTTCAATTATAGCACCTGAAAATAAAAGTTTATTAAGTCTTATTACTTTGATAGCACCTGCAATTGTCGGTGGGAATACAGTTATTGTTTTAGCATCTGAAAGCAAACCTTTATCGGCTGTTTCTTTAGCCGAAGTATTGAATTCTTCTGATGTTCCAGGTGGAGTTGTAAATATTCTTACAGGTAAAAAATCTGAATTATACAGCCATATGGCATCTCATATGGATGTAAACTCAATTATATATTGCGGAGATGATGAGAAAATAATTAAATCAATTAGTGAACTGGCAAGCGGTAACATTAAAAGAACGGTGTTTTACAGAAAGAATGACTGGACAAACGAGATTTATGAATCTCCTTATATAATTGAAAAAACACAGGAAGTAAAAACAACCTGGCACCCGACCGGGATATAATTAAAAATTTATTCTTTTATTTACAGATTGCCGGTTCATTAATAAGTAGAAAATAGTTCCGGGTTGCGTCTTCCTTCATTTACCTGATTTGTCTCGATGTGTAAATTATAAATTAGTCGATGATATTAGATATTATAATAAAAAAAACAGATGATGGTTATACCGGTGAAATTCCTTCTTTGAAAGGATGTGAAAGCTGGGCTCATGATGAAGATACAGTAATGAATAAAGTCCTGGAATTGGCGGCTTTTTACCTAAAAACCGATGTAAAAAAATTTAAAGTTGATAGAGCGCGAAAAATTAATAATAAGATAATTTATAAATTAGTTTTTAATAAATAGGAATAATCTGGAATATTGGAATAATGGAGTGATGGAGTTTTGGAAAAATGCACTGTTAATTCAAAATGACTGGATTAAAATCATAGATAATTAAAACCGTTGAAACGTATAAGTATTGAAATTTTCTCATTAACTTCGAGATTAATCCCGAAGTTAATAATAACAAAAAATTAATATTGAACTGTTTTAACAGTTTTTAATCCTTAGCAATAAATAATAATTTTTTCCTTTAAAATTATAGCTTTGTCTAAAACAGAGAAAAGAAAAATCAAAATTATATCCGTTATTAATTACCGTCAGCCTTCGTTAAGAGTGGTGTTAGAAAATATTCACGATCCTCATAATGTAAGTGCAATATTCAGAACTTGCGATGCGGTTGGAGTACCGAAAGTCTCATTAGTATATTATATAGAACCATTTCCGAAAATCGGGAAAAAATCTTCTGCTTCTGCATTTAAATGGGTCGAAAGAGAGAAATATAAAAGCATTAAAGAATGCTATGAGAACCTGAGAAAGGAAGGATTTACGGTTTACGCCTCTTCTATCTCGGATGATTCAATTAATTTATTTGAAATTGATTTTACAAAAAAATCTGCTGTGGTTTTGGGTAATGAACATAGAGGAGTATCGGACGAAGCAGCACAGCTTGCAGATAAAAAATTTTTAATACCAATGTATGGAATGGTTCAGAGTTTAAATGTATCCGTTGCTGCTGCAGTAATTTTATATGAAGCTTTAAGACAGAGGACTGCAGAAGGAATGTATGGAAAATCTGAATATTCCAAAGCTGAGCTTGAAGAAAAAATAAATCAATGGACGTATAAAAAGTAAAACGATATAAATTGCAGATTTCGGAATGCGAACTGATAAATTAAACTAGAATTCCGAAATCCGAAATACAAATGGAGCAGTCTTTTAATCATATTGACAAAGTGAACGGTGAACTTGAATTACCGGGAGATAAATCAATTTCTCACAGGGCAGTCATGTTTTCTTCACTTGCCGAAGGGAAGTCTAAAGTATTTAATTTATCAAACGGGGAGGATGTTGTTTCAACCCAAAAATGTTTTAGACAACTTGGTGCTGAAATCGAAAAGAAACATAATTTTGTTGAAATAACCGGAAGGGGATTTAAGAATTTTAAAAAACCGGTTAGTTCTTTGGATGCGGGAAATTCAGGGACTACGGCCAGATTAATATCCGGTATATTAATAGCTCAAAATTTCGAGTCTACACTTATTGGTGACGAATCTCTTTCAAAACGTCCCATGAAGAGGATAATATCACCGCTGACCGCAATGAATGGAAAAATAAAAGCAACCGGAGATTTTACTCTACCATTATATTTTTATCCTTCTAAAGAAATTATTGGAATCAATTATGAACTGCCTGTTGCAAGCGCCCAGGTTAAAAGTGCTGTATTACTGGCTGGACTTCATTCGGACCATGTGACTTCCGTAATTGAGAAATTCCCATCGAGAGATCACACTGAAAAAATGCTTGATTTAAAAACAAAGATTAATAATACCGGTAAAATAACTTTTGTTTCGAAAGATGATTACCCTATACCTAAAACATATTTTGTCCCATCTGATATTTCTTCTTCAGCTTTCTTTATTGTTCTCTGCTTACTTGCTAAAAATTCATTTTTAGTAATTAAAAATGTTTCGTTAAATCCAACAAGAACTGGATTCCTTGATGTTTTAAAAAATATGGGTTCAAAAATTGAAACAGAGAATATAAAGGAAATGAACGGGGACATTTTCGGTGATCTGAAAATATTTAGCAGCGAACTTCATAATATTAAAATAGAAGAAAAAATAATTCCCAATATTATTGATGAAATTCCTATATTAACTGTTGCGTCAATTTTTGCCGATGGAAAATTTGAAATTGATAAAGTATCGGAATTAAGAGCTAAGGAAACTGATAGAATAAATGCAATTTGTTATAACATGAAATTATTAGGCTTGGATGTTGAAGAAAAGAAAGATGGATTTTCAATTTCCGGTAAAGTTATGAATTATAATCCGGTCTTTGAAAGTTTTGGAGATCATAGAATCGCAATGGCTTTTGGAATTTTATCACTGCTGTTGAAAGATGGCGGAAGAGTTAATAACTTTAGTTGTGCGAGTATTTCTAATCCGGATTTTATAAACCAATTATCAAAAATAATTAGGTGAAAAAATGGCAGAAGTAATTTTGAAAGACGTAACAAAAGTATACGAGGGGGGAAATATAGCCGCAAAGGATATAAACATTGAGGTTAAAGATAAAGAGTTTGTTGTTCTTGTTGGACCATCTGGATGCGGTAAATCTACAACTTTAAGAATGATTGCCGGATTGGAAGAAATAACTTCCGGTGATCTTATAATAGGCGGCAAACGTGTTAATGATCTGTCACCTAAAGACAGGGATATTGCAATGGTCTTTCAGAATTATGCTTTATATCCGCATATGACAGTATTTGAAAATATGGCTTTCGGCTTAAAGCTTAGAAAATTTCCAAAAGAGGAAATCAGAAACCGGGTAAATGAAGCAGCAAAGATTTTAGGGCTAATCCCTTTTCTAGATAGGAAACCAAAAATACTGTCAGGCGGACAAAGACAGCGTGTAGCAGTTGGAAGGGCAATCGTTAGAAAGCCAAAAGTCTTCTTGTTTGATGAACCGTTAAGCAACCTTGATGCGAAGCTGCGTGTTCAGATGAGAACACAAATTTCAAAGCTTCACAATGATTTAAAAGCTACGATGATTTATGTTACTCACGATCAAACCGAAGCAATGACAATGGGGGACAGGATTGTAATTATGAAAGATGGGATCATTCAACAAATTAACACTCCGTTAAATTTATACAACTTTCCGAAGAATAAATTTGTTGCCGGTTTTATCGGCAGCCCTTCAATGAATTTTATTGGGGGAAAAATTTTATATGAAAACAATATTTCGTTTTTCAGTGAAAGCGGTCATTTGAAATTTAATTTAAACGGTTCTTATAACGATAAATTAAAGAGCTATTCAAATAAAAAAGTCTGGCTGGGGATCCGTCCCGAGGATATTTATGATGTAAGTTCTACATCCGAAAATTCAAACTTTAGAAAAATTGAAACAATACTTGATGTGGTTGAACCGATGGGAAACGAAATATTTTTGTATTTCAATATCGATGAAGTTCAATTTGTAGCAAGGATTCCTGCCAGGGAAAAGCCGGAGCCTAACTCAAAAAGAGAATTATATATTGATTCATCCAGGCTTCACTTTTTTGACGGGGAAACGGAAGAAGCTATATGAAATAGAAGTTCTGCTTCAATAACTTCAAATAGAGAATAAAAAATATTATTTAAAATTCGCACATCTTAAGGCACCTAAATTTCCTGGAAAATTGACTATTTGCCTCGTAATAGAACCGCGAATTATTTGCTAATAGAGAAAAATATTCGTATTAGTACGAATTATTATCAATTATTACCCTAAAAAATATTTTGATGAAAATAAAAGAATAGATATTTTAAATAAAAAAATATTGGCATTTTATTGGAAATGACATATCTGGTGATTTTAACTATTCATCAAAAAGATTATCCTTTTTTCCAAAAATAATAAAGGTTCAAATGAAAATATTTTCGCTGAATATGGTGTTGGGGAGTCTGAATGATAAATAATAAGGGTAACATCATTGTAGTAGAAGATGAAAATATCATTTCAATAGATCTTAAAAGGACTTTAAATAAACTCGGCTACAATGTAACATTAACCGTAAGTTCCGGCGAAGAGCTTCTGGAAAAATTACCTGATGTTGATGTTGATTTAATATTAATGGATATATTACTGGCCGGAAAAATGAACGGGATAGAAGCAGCGAAAATTATTAAGGAGAGATTTAATTTACCTGTCGTTTATCTTACAGCTTTAACTGATGAAGAAATATTACAGAAAGCAATGGTAACTGAACCATTCGGTTATTTGTTAAAACCTTTTGAGGAAAAGAGTCTTAACTCTACACTGGAGATGGCATTCTATAAACATAACGTTGAAACCAAAGTAAAGCAAAAAACAAAAGAACTCG
>Ga0315554_1002251_pt1 | contig 11195 bp, 11 predicted proteins | sample SalMarSW160370MG_FD_202114 | JGI IMG/M metagenome (GOLD analysis project Ga0315554, IMG submission 202114) | Salt marsh sediment microbial communities from the Plum Island Ecosystem LTER, Massachusetts, United States - Salt Marsh Sediment SW1603-70 ... | reverse complement strand
AAGGGGAACGATTACCCCTGAAAAAGACAAAAAGAGGCGGAGTTACCCCCGCCTCTTTTGCGTGGCTTTCTGTTCGGTCAAGCGTTCAATTTCGGCTTAAGCTATACGGCTACTGGCTCTTTCGCCTTGCGCTTCCGCTTCGGCTTGTCGGCTTCAGCTACCGCTTCGGTTGCCTCGGTGTCCTCGTTAGGTGTTGCCTCGGCTTGCTTTTCCTCGGCTGGTGCTGTCTCGGCTTTCGGCTCGGTTTTCGGTGTCTCGGTGTTGGTCAGCATCGGCATGGTCACGAGTTGGTATCCGTCAACCTGAAACAGGACTGGCGATTTGCCATCGGTGAGCTTTAAGTCCACCATACCGCTACAGGCTTTTAAGGCATCGGCAAGATACTTGCCGTCAATTCTCACCCTGTTGACCTCGCCCTCAATGTCGGCTGGCATTACCGCTCGCCCCTTATCATCGGGGCTTGACAGCATCACCAAGCCGTTGTCAAGGGTGATGTCTATCGGATAGGACTTGCTATCGGCGAGCACCTTAAGGGAGCTTATCGCCTTGCCCGCCTCAACGGTGTCAAAGTGGACAACGGTTTTTGCCTCGCTCTGAACGAGCTTCTCGTAATCGGGGAAAGTGCCATCGGCACTTGTGAAGCTATACCGAATTGCCTCGGTATCAATAATCAGCTTCGTTCCGTCAAGGCTCTCACCGCTTGCCTCGATGCTCAGGTTGACCCGCCTTGCTTTCCGCAAGGCGTTGGCGATACCCGCTAAATCGTCACGGACTATCAGGGCTTGCCCCTCACCATCAAAGTCTAGGCTCTGGACTGCCAGCCTGTAACCATCGGCACTCACCAGCTTTAGCTTGCCCTCACCAGCCTTGAACAGCACACACTGTAAAACAGGTCTGTTATCCTCGGTAGCGGTAAAGGGTAGCGTTCTGTTAAGTGCCTCGGCAAGCTCAACATTCCCGATGTTAGGCTTGACAGTGTTGTTTGGGCTTACCCTGACCTCGGCGATGGTCATCGGTGTTTTTTCGCCTATCCATGCCATGTCCTCAAGGTAACTGGTATTGATACCGCAAATCACCTTAAGGCGTTTCCCGATACCATGCGACTCGCTATCAGCACCATTGGCGGGGACTTGTCCTGAGCTTGTCGAAGGGACAACCTTGACCACGTTTGACCCCGCAATCGCCTTAAGGTAACCGAGTAACCCTTTCCGCCCAATAGTGAAGTCCAGCAGCATCAGCCTGTCGGCTAACGCTCTTGACAGGGCGTTTACCAGCGTAGCCTTGTGAGCTACAAAGCCGTTACCTGAACGCTTGCCCACGATATTCAGTTTTTCCACTTAACCCCCTTATTGGCTATCTGGCTAGTGGGCAAATCTGCCAGCTTCACCTGGTAGTAAGTCCCGCATATCTGCGTCCCGCTAGCCTATGCGGAGCTTCCACTATATACATCGGGATTAAGGGCTAAAATGTAACACCCTGAAACAAGGTTTTTTGCTCTCGTTTGCGCCATCGGCAAAGGTAGTTTCGTTCTACCTGATTAAGGGCTTGCCCTTCGGTTAGCTTTGTGGCTATGCCTATAAGCCTTTGTGGGCAACCGAGTAAAAAGGTTCTGGCATCAATCCAAGCGTCAAGGTCAATTGCCCTATCATCGGCTATCAGCTCCCCTAGCTCGGTTACATTGCCATTGCTGTCAATAATTGGCTTCGACAGGTATTCGACTTTAACTGCCTTTGGACAGTCGGTATATTGCCAGTCCTCTTTGCACTTCGCCCTCTGTGCCTTGCTACAGCTACCACAGTCAAGGCCGTTAGTAAACTTGTACTGTGTCCGCCAGTAGTTAGCTACTTCAAAGCTGGCTATCCGGCACATGGCAGCTTCCGTAAAGGGCTTATGCCCGTTGTTACTGGCTACCTGTGCCAGCCTCAATATAATGGTATGCTTCAAGTCCTCTCTATCCTGTGCTCTGGCCTTGTGTTGAAACCTGTCTGCTATTTCGATATACTTCTCCCAGTCTGGCATTGTGCTTCACCGCCTTTGTTAGACTTGCCCTAGCGGTCTTAAGCGTCAGCTAGGGCATTTAATTTGCCCGCCAAACTGGGCAAGCGTTCAGGTCAGGCTTTACCATATTCAGTTTTTAAGGTGCTAAAGCGAATTTTCCTAGTGTCATCATCCAACAAAAGGAACGATTGTGCATTAACAGAATGAACCTATATTTTCGTGATTGTGCCAACTCAACAGGTTGCCCCTCTCAAGTATGAGCGAGTCTGATTGCACAATTGACAAGGAGGCTTATTAAGGGGCAAGAGGCTCTATTAGCACTACAGTGTCTCTCAGAGGGAAGGGATTGCACTTTTTATTACCTATTCTGGGGAGTTGTTGGGTAAGGGAACAGGCAATAGAATTACTATCATAGTAGGTGGTAACAGGGTCAAAATCTCATTCTGGAGCTTCTGAAAGTGTCTCTGGGGCCGGTCTAAGTGGGCTGTTTTTTAGCCGTAGAGGGCTTTTCTAGGGTCGGCCCAGAGGTAATCAGGAGCGGACAGACCGACCTGAGTGAGGCGGTAATAGATACGTGGATTGCCTTTGGGGTAGTTGTCCTGGAACTCTGATGGTTCTACTACACCCGACGGCTCCACCCAGCCCAGCTTCTTGATGTTTGAGAAGTAGGTGACAAACGAGTGGTAGCGGCAGCCTTTTGCTTTATAGGGTAAACGAGCCAGATATACCTCAGTGAGGTACTCAATGTTATCTGGACTGATGGGACGTTTCTCTTTCCTGGCTAATCTTTCTTCGTGTCTTATGGCTCTGTCTCCGGCGGTAGTCAGCCTCAGCGCCTGTTTATAGTGGTAGCACATGTCGGCCTGCGGCGCACCTACTCCCGGGTCAATCGACGGTGAGTCATAAGGGCCAAGACCTGCCAGAAAGTCTCTGATAAACTCACCGCAGCCGAATGGCTTAAGGAAGCCCCCACGGTGGGGTCTAAGCTGTAGTACCATTAGCAGGACTCTCCTTTGACCATAGCTTCTGATACCACTCCCGATGCTCCTCACCGGCTATCTTCCGGTATCTCATTGTTGTACTTATGCTCTGGTGACCGAGATGTTCCTGGAGCAGTCTCAAGCCGTTACCGGAGTCGTCTATCTTCACGGCGTTCACGGCAAAGGCATCTCTAAACCTATGGGGGCTAACATTGTGTACTTTACCCGTTTCGGGATTGACCAGCTTTGGTAATCCTGCTCGCTCGGCGCATTCTTTTACTATTTGCCAAGCGCGGTGCCGATTGATCCCAAAAATTAGCAGCCTTCCATTTCTCGAGAGCGGGCCGCCCTTTTTGATGTACTCACCCAACAAGTGTTGTGTCTCAACATCCACGGGTAGTTGTCTTATCCGGTGATGTTCCTTCTCCTCGGCCACCAGGCTCTCGACCTTTGTGCCACATCCGGGACAGAAGACATGACTCTTGCTCAGGCGTACACGGCAATTGGGACAGGATACTCTCGCGCGAACTTTCAGACGGTGAATACTAATCGTACCATGTTTGAAATCAACATCGTCGACGGTAATAGCCAGAGCTTCAGATATGCGACAGCCGAGATGAAACAGAAGCCTGATGAGCAGAAGGTCTCTTCTATTGGTAGTTGTCTCTTCAAGCAGTTTGATATCTTCTTGCTCCAAATAAACCTTCATTTTCGAGATAAATCCTTACTCTCATCGTAGTAGCCTGGTCTGCTAAGCCGTGACTAGTCGATTCTTAATCTTCTATGCCTTAGTGGGGGAAGAAACCGTGGGCCGATCGCAGTATCACCTCCTTCTACTGGTTTCTTCCCCCATCGATTCATCAAGAGCAGGTCGCCGGGGTCGTCCACCTCTCTTGCCAACCTCGGTCAGTAACTCACGATAGAGCTGCGCGGTCTTTCGTCCACCTTTTCGGCCTATCGATTGATAATAAGTTCTCCCATGACGATCACGCGTTGTAGTTCCGCCTCGGTGTCCAGCCTGCTTCACTGTCATATCATTGGGAGAACCAGTTTGCTGGAGTTTATCTTTGTCGTTACCCATCTCTTTCCCTGGTTGCTTCGCTGAATAGACCTTCAATGTGTTACATCATCAGGAGTGATGACTTCGGCGCCCTGCCCGGCGGCGCAAAGGATCCTGTTAAGACGCTCGCTGATTTCCTCGATTACGGTGATTATGTTATACTCCTGCTGAATAAAGCGTACTTCATTTTTGAGTTGAAATATAGAGATTTCGGAATGATTATGAAATCGAGTTTCAGAAGAACGAAGCGGATACCAGCAGCCTATGCTTTGGAATTGGGTAAAGATGCACTTCTTCGCTACTATATGAAAGACCTAATATTCTCAAAGCAGTTCCAAGACTGTTTGGAAAAGCACGAAGCTGAGATCTGTAAATTTCTCTTGGGCAGTCCCGATGTGCAAATATCTGAACAGTACGCATCAGGAGATCCTGAAATAGCCGAAATCGTAGAAGCCCTTGATAGGGTCTACCCGGGGTTTTTAAGGCACCAAGAGATCGCTGTCAAAATTGTTGAGGTTCTTAGTTCGGAAGAGGCGGCGTCAAACAACGGGCTCAAGGAATTGCTGAACAGATATTTTCCAACCGCCTATGTAGGGGATCTTGTTGAACTAGTTAATGACTTGAATAACCTAGCAATCAACAATGGTCTTGATTATCCGTGGGCTGTTTCTCGTTTAATGTTAATTGCTCTAGCAAAGATGGAGCATGATGTCAGCTCTCCTAACGATAGTACCTTGGAACTTCTTGTACACCTCGCTGCCAAACAATTGGAAAAATCCGGTGATATTCTACCACTCACGATAACAGTCCCGGCTTTCATTGTTTTATGGCTACCTGAAAAGGACGTTCTTGAGTATGTGAAAGATCAGCTTCATGCATATAAAAACTCCCTAGCGAGTCGTGGGGTATCCTTTGATACTCGCGATGCCCTCGAAAGGCATGTTTATTGGCTCTTTTTAAGTAAGCGGTACAAATTCACAGCTAAAGAAATACTGGAGGAAGAAGAGCACACGAGTGACCCCGAAGTGGGATATACTCACATTGCCGATGCGATTAAAAAGTTGGATAGAGACTTCGGTGGTAGTGTTCGCAAAACGAGAAGCGGTTATCGTCGCCAGAAACGAGGCTAAGATAAATATAAGCTTCGGTCAATGGCGCTAATATCTTACACCGCCTACGGAGGAAATTACGGCTATTCTGGATAGTGGTTTGCATTATTGGTAAGTCAAATCAACCAAGCCCTAATCCTTCGACTGGACTAGCACCATTTCTGTGTGCCTCTATGGCCTCTTCCTGTTTTAGGCCTTGAGTGTACCGTCGGCTCATCGCCAGGTCCTCATGCCTTAAAAATAACTGGAGCAGGAAAGAGTCTTTGGCTCCCCGGAGATATTGTAAGGCGCTAGTGTGTCGAAGGCGATGAACTCTACCTTGCCCGTTAACTCCAGCTCGTTTCTTAAGATAGACGAACGACGAACTCAGTCCACTCACTGTGAATTGCCTGCCTTCTTCAGTTATCCAGAGGGCATCACATTTAGCCCGATGTTTCCTTTCTAACAAGTAGAGCCAGATAGCTTTAGCTGTCTTGGGGGAAAACGGACAAATACCTACTTTATTGCCTTTACCGATGACTCTAACCCACTTTTGCTCGAGATTCATGTCTACAAGGTTCAACCCTACTAGCTCGCTCAAGCGTAAACCCGAGTCGATGAAGAGCAGCAGCATGGCCTTGTTACGCAGGCCAGTAAAACGTGCCCCAGTCTTAATGTCAAGTTCACAAATAGCGAGAAATCGTTTTAGTTCGTCCTGCTCGTAAGGCTGGATGGGTGGAGGAGGTGGAGCCTTAAAATGAATATCCTTGACTGGGCTCTCGTCAACAAGCCCTTCCTCAATACCCCAATTAAACAAGCGCCTTAGTGCCTTATAATAAGGCCATGCTGAGGATGGTTTGGATTTTGTGAATCTGTGGCTGTTATTACCTGCGATATACTCGTAACTTCTTGAGCCAATCCAAGATAAAAACTCCCTGATTCGTTTGGCATCTAAGAAGTCGACGCTGTCAGGCCAGCCTTGGGTCTTAACGTAAGATAAGAAATGCTTGAGAAGCTTATCATAATACTCGTGCGTGCGTGGTGCACGCCCTTCGGCTAGGAGGGAAAAGAGAAATCCCTCCACCAAGTCTACCAGACCGATGCTTTTGTCATTCCGTTTCACCTTTCATTGCGGCCGGCCCAATTCTTATTTTTTGCTTAGTTAACTGGTTACTATTAGCTTCACTCTAGCTTCAGAGTTTTAACCTAGTCAACCGGTTGCCTAGCTTCATGGTGAGCCGCGGAGGACTCGAACCTCCAACCGGCTGATTAAGAGTCAGCTGCTCTGCCAGTTGAGCTAGCGGCCCGAATGCTGTTTCAGTTTAGCAAAGCCAGGGGTACTCCTGCAACCGTATCTTTGGTGCATACAGGAATAGTTGTAGGCGGGTCAGCACTATTACCTTTCCAGAATAACACTTATGCCCATCCCACCACCACCACATATCCCTATCAGGCCGTACTTCACGTCCCTTCTTTGCATTTCGTGTAGTAGCGTGGTCAGAATTCTGGCCCCGGTAGCACCTAAAGGATGACCGAGGGCAACACAAGAACCGTTGACATTTATCCTGTCATAGTCCTTCTCACTTAATCCCAGTTCTTTAAAATTGGCCAGCGCCTGGGCGGCAAATGCTTCGTGTATTTCAATAAGGTCAATCTGGTCAATAGTAAGATTAGCCTTCTTTAGTGTCTTTTCTATAGCGGCGGTAGCAGATTTCCAGGCGTAGCGCGGGTCGGCGCCGGCAAAGGCGAAAGTTTTCAGGTAGGCCATTGGTTTCAGTTTCAATTCTTCGGCCTTTTCCTCCGGCATTATCGTGCATACCGAGGCGCCATCATTTTCACCGGAGGAGTTACCTGCCGTACAGACCCCATCCATAACCGGTCTCAATCTGGCGAGCGCTTCCAGGCTGGTGTCCGAACGGGGACGCTCGTCGTCAGTTACCACTATCGGCTCGCCCCTGCGCTGAGGAACCGAGACCGGAATGCACTCCTCCTTGAATTTACCGGATGTCATGGCTGCGCAAGCCCTCTGGTTGCTGGCCAGCGCCCATTTGTCCACTTCCTCTCTTGTGATGCTGTGTTCCTGGGCGGCAGTTTCTGCCCAGGCCATCATGCTTGGCAGGATGCCGAATCTCTCTTCGGGCTGGGACATTACCCTGGCTCGTAGTATCCTGTCGTAGAGAGGAATGTTCCATGTGGAAAGGCTGCCATGACCCCTGGGCATGTCGCCGGTACCACCCAGAGACCACCTGATATCACCCTGCAGATAAAATTCGGCGGTGCTCATGCTTTCCACGCCCCCGGCCACGATAATATCAGCATTGCCAGTCTGCAGCATTGAAGCACCCAGGCAGACTGCGTCAAGGCCGCTGGGGCAACGTCGGTCTAAGGTCAACCCAACTGTCTCAACAGGCCAACCCGCGGCTAGCAGCGACATACGGGCGATGTTTACATATTCACCGCTCTGATAGTTTTGTCCCATTATGACCATATCCACCGTATCGGGCTTCAGGTTGGCCCTTTTTACTGCCTCATTGAGTACCAGGGCGGCCAGTTCACAGGCCGGTATCGTCCGCAAAGCACCGCCAAAGTTGCCAATGGGTGTACGTACTGCGCTGGTGATAGCTACCCTTTTCATATGTCCTCCTTTTATGAGGTTATAAGTAAGCTGACTCACTGCACGAGGAGTCGATATAACTCGTGATGTCGGCAACGGGCTGATAATTATATGCGATTAAGGCTGGGGCCTCTATTCTGGTATCTGACCTTCTTTGAGGACTATGTCCTCCAGCGGCACTCGGGGTCGGGCTGGAGGGTCTTCATCCGCATAGCCTATCAGTAGCAGTGTCAATACCACTATATGCCTCGGCCAGCCTAGCGTCTTGGCGGTCTGCCCGAACCTTATCCTCTGCACCCAGCAGGTACCGAGGCCGAGAGCGGTCGCCATAAGTACCATGTGTTCGATGGCGATGGCCGTGTACATGTGTGCGTCTGGCAGGAACTTGCTGATGTCTTCCCATTCAGCGCTGTCGGCGCCGAAGTAGTCGGAGTTCGGTGGGGCGAGCTTATGTCCCTTGACAAAGGTAAGCAGCTCGGAGCCGCAGACGATGACTACCGGGGCCTGAGCTACCTGAGGAGACTCGCCGATGACAGCTTCAGCGAGAAGGCGCTTCTTTAATTCACCTTCTTTGATGACCTGGAAGCGCCACGGTTGCCGGTTGGTGCCGGATGGTGCCAGGCGGCCGGCTTCCAGGATCTGATTAATCAGTTCGTCGGGTACGGGGTCAGGCTTGAACTTTCTGATGCTCCGTCTCTTCTCAATAGCTTCGGCCACTGTCAGCATGAAAAACTACCTCCTTATGTCTCTGGATTTCATGCTAGCATAATGCCGACATGGTGACAAATATGAGGGTAAGGATAGATACGTATGGAGTGAGTTAGACGGTCGGGATGTGTCCGCTCTATTCGGTGATACGGGCGGCAATTCTGGCCAGCTCCCAGCAGTACTCATAGATGTGCAGGCCTTTGCTCATGGCTACTATCTCGCCGTCGGCGACACCAATCTCATCGGCCATGTATTCCTTGAGGAGCTGGATAGCTGCCAGGTTGGAGGGAAACCCGGCCCAGAGGTCCCATGACCGGAAGTAGACGACAAAGGAGAGCCTACCATCACGGATTCTGGTGTCAATCGCCCTGAGACACGGCGGGTCGGAGAGGTAGATAGACTGAGCATCACCGACTGCCATGAAGGCCTGGTTGGTGTTGTAGCCATCTTCTTTATATATCTTGATGACTTCCTGGATTTGCTTTTCCAGGTACTGGCCGTAGGTATACTCCTCTCCCTCAGCCTTATGGGCGGTCATCAGGTAAGGCAGGTAGCTCTCGATGTAGTCCATGGTGGTAGGTGGTGGTACGCCCTGCGGTACGTCCGGGATGAGTGGCCTGGTTCCCGGATAGCCTATCTGCAGCACCACCAGGTCAAGCTCCTTGCGACGCTGGCCGGCATAGCTCCCACGGTCGATTCTGTATTCACGGCCCTTAGTCAGGGTCTTATTCAGACAGAGGAACCACGCCTCGGAGAGGTCTCTGGCCTCGATTATTGTTATTTCCATTTCAGCAATTTGCTCCCATTATCGCTTCCCGAAGATATTGAGGAACCTGTCCTCGTATTCGTCAAACAGGCCCCAGCGGTCAAGCTCCTCTTTTAGCGCTGCCGGTGCTGTTTCCCCCCGGGAGGCCTGCCAGAAAAGCTCTTCAATTCTGAGCCTGGCGTCGGCGGGGATACCACGGGAGTCTACATCCAGGAGACCCCGCGCCCCCATCTGCCCGATATTGTCGCTCAGAGACCTCCGGGTCATTTCAAAGATGAACCTTATCAGTGCCACGTCCCAGAGCTCGTCCAGTCCTTTGATGATGGCAGACAGTGGGTCGCTGCGCTGGTCAATCTCGGCATTTATTTTGTCTACCACCGACCGCCAGTGGCCGGAGACGATGTTGAGTTCCTTTGGCTCGTTCTTGTAGGCATAGAGCAGTCCCGGAACATTCGGACCGTACTCGTGTATAAGAGATTCGAAATATCTTCTGGCGTCAGCGCTAAACCCTTCCAGTCCGGCAAGATAGTAGGGAGTTACTATTTTGGGTCGTTCGGCCAGTACCCGGCCTTCCCTGACCACAGTCTCAGTCTCGGTATCAACCAGCTCGGTATAGGCTGGTTCTGTGACCAGGTAGTAGTATATATTGGTCGTCCCGAAGGTGTAGAGGTTCTGGCGGGGCGCACGTAATATTTCGGTATACTCGACCGCTTTTCGGATTCTTTCGTCGTCAGTATCCACCATCATCCTCCTGCATCCCCTCACCCTGTCGTTCAGTCGATGCTGAGTATTTCTTGTCGGTACTCGTTGAGGTGCTCCAGATAGGGTGCGTCTAGTTGGAGCTGGAGTCTTCGCCACTCCTCCTGGAACTGCGGCTGTCGCTCGACGTCGACCCTCATTCTGGCCGCGGAACCGAGCTGTTGCTGGAGGGCCTGCTGTATCCTGGCTTCAAATTGTGCTCTCAGCTGTTCGTAAGCCTGCCGACGCTGCTGTGCTCCCTGCTCCGTGTAGTGGCTAAAAATCTGCCTTATCCGGCTGTGGGCATTCTCCACGCGGGCCTTATCGTTTTTGAGGAGCTTCAGACCGTCCATCGCCTTTTTATTCGTCCTGCGGATGGCCTCGTTCCTGGGCAGTTCGACATTTCTCACCAGTACTTCAGAAGCGCCAGCCACGATGTATTTCCTCTCCTCATCCTGGTACTGGCTCAACTCGGCTATCAGGTTACAGTTTTCCTTGAGATACCTGGCGGCCAGTTCCCTCCCCTTTGGCTCGAGCTTCCATTTCAGGCGCTCTTCCTGGGTGGCTTCGCCCAGCTTTTCCAGCTTCTCCATGGCTATCTCACGAGCACTCTTGATGTCGCCCATAGCTCACCCCCGGATGTCTATTGGTATGCGTGTGTCTACTAAGATTATACAGGATTAAGGAAGGGGTATAAAGCCTTTATAAGTAGGCGGAGCCGCTTATCCGCCTGGTGCGCAGATTCTTTCAATGTGTATTTAGTCAGTTTGTGGTAGTGTCGATATCACCTGTATTATCTATAAAAGGGTCTATTCTATAATGGCACCGGTTTCATCCGTCTCTCTGAGCGTTTTTTCATGCTGCTGGCCGTCTCCATCAACCCAGGTGGCATGAATTACGTATTGCTGTACCAATGCGTGAAATTCCTCATCGGAGAAACCGTCGAGGTTGGCCTCCCAACTGACCAGGAAGGTTGCAGACTCGTCCGGGCCTAGGTCTGCTGGCCTTTGGTCGGGTAGGGCTTCCATCGTCTGTAGGCCCTGACTGGTGGCCTGCGAGTCAATAAATACCCTTACGTTTCTGGCTGTTGCTATGCCCTGGTTGGTGATAGTAACATCAAAGTCTACCTGGCAATGCTGGTCCTCACAACCAGCGCCGCTACCGACACCGATAACATACAGGTCGACACCTCCAGTCGTGTCGGCAATCGGCGGCTCAATCTGGATGGGTTGGTTGAAGTCAA
>Ga0315554_1002247_pt1 | contig 11211 bp, 10 predicted proteins | sample SalMarSW160370MG_FD_202114 | JGI IMG/M metagenome (GOLD analysis project Ga0315554, IMG submission 202114) | Salt marsh sediment microbial communities from the Plum Island Ecosystem LTER, Massachusetts, United States - Salt Marsh Sediment SW1603-70 ... | reverse complement strand
GCAATCGATCGAGCCGCCGGGATCTTCTCCGTCACAATACGCAGTCCGTTATCGAGAACGGTCTTATTATATACTACTTCCTGATTCGCTGTCATTTCCGTTTCCATTCGGCAATTATTTTTTGGCTCCGTATGAACCGCTCTTTTTGAGCAACGCTTTCCGTGATAGCCTGATTTTACCTTCCGGATCGATAGCAATAACCTGGACATCCACTTTATCGCCGAGTTTTAGAAAATCTTCGACCCGTTGGACATGACTGTGATCGATTTCGGAAATATGCAGCAATCCGTCGGTACCGGGCAGAATCTCGACAAAAGCGCCGAAATTGGTTATTCGCCGAACCGTCCCGGTGTAGACTTTGTTGATCTCCGGCTCTTCGACAATCGCTTCCACCATCTGCCTGGCCTTCTCCCCCGCTTCACCGTCAACCGATGCAATCAATACGGTACCGTCATCATCAATATCGATTTTGGCGCCTGTGGCCTCGACAATGGAGCGAATCGTCTTGCCGCCCGGCCCGATAACCTCACCGATTTTCTCGACCTTGATTTTCAGGGTGATAATACGCGGAGCGTAAGCCGAAAGCTCGCTGCGGCTTTTGGCAATCGTCGCGTTCATTTTGTCAAGAATATGTAACCTGGCCGCCTTCGCTTTTTCCATGGCCTGAGCCATAATGTCCAGATTTATACCGGATATTTTTATATCCATTTGATAGCCGGTAATGCCTTCGGATGTGCCGGTCACCTTAAAATCCATATCGCCGAAATGGTCTTCGTCGCCCAGAATATCGGTTAAGATAATGACCTTTTCTTCCTCTTTTATCAGACCCATCGCCACGCCCGCCACCGCCGCCTTGGTCGGGACACCACCATCCATCATAGCCAGCGAACCGCCGCACACCGATGCCATCGAAGACGAGCCGTTCGACTCCATAATATCGGAGACGATTCTGATGGTGTACGGGAACCGGTCCTCGACCGGTATAATCGGTTGCAACGCACGTTCCGCCAGAGCGCCATGCCCGACCTCACGGCGGCTGACGCCCCGAATCGGACGCACCTCGCCGGTCGAAAACGACGGGAAATTATAATGGAGCATATAGCTCTTGGTTGATTCCCCTTCCAGGTCATCGACCCGCTGTTCGTCTATCTTGGTGCCCAGCGTCAGAGTAACCAGAGCCTGGGTCTGACCGCGCGTAAAAAGTGCCGATCCGTGAGTCCGCGGCAGCACTCCCACTTCGCAGGTAATCGGCCGCACTTCATCCGGACCGCGCCCGTCAATCCGCTTGTTATCCTCAACTATCATCCGGCGCATGATGGCGGCATCAAGATCGTATATAACGCTATCGATAGAACTTTCCGATTCCGGGAATTCTTCGGCCAGAGCCTCTTCAATTTCCAATTGCAAATTCCGTTTTTTCTTACGGCGCTCATCTTTGTCGGCAATATTATTGTATTCTTCCAGACGCGCCCTGGCCATCTCGGTCACTTTGGCCGACAGAGCTTCATCGACGACGACCGGCTTGTATTCAAACTTCGGTTTGCCGGCCGTCTCTTTTAATTCATCGATTTTCGCGACGATTTTTTTGATATTGTCATGACCAAAAGCTAAAGCGGCAATCATGTCGGCTTCGGAAATCTCTTTTCCGCCGCCTTCGACCATCGTAATCGAATCACTCGAACCGGCCATCGTCAGATTAATATCGGATTCCTCCAGTTCGGCAAACGTCGGGAAAATAACGAACCGCCCGTTGACTCGTCCCACGCGGACACCCGCTATCGTCTTCGTAAACGGAATATCAGAGATAACCAGCGCCGCCGCCGTCCCGCTTAAGCCTAAAATATCGGCATCATTTTCCATATCGGAGGACAGCACTATATTATGGCATTGCACCTCATTTTTAAATCCTTCGGGAAAAAGAGGCCTTATCGGGCGATCGGTAATCCTCATCGATAGTATCTCTTTTTCGCTCGGTCGCCCCTCACGTTTGAAAAAGCCGCCCGGGATCTTCCCGGCCGCATATGTTTTTTCGCGATAATCGACCGTCAGGGGGAAAAAGTCCCGCCCTTCAAGAGGCTTATCCGTCGCACATACCGCCGACAATACCATCGTATCACCCAATCTCGTCAGAACCGCACCATTCGCCTGAAGCGCCAGCTTACCGGTTTCAAGACTCAGCTTTTTTCCATCCAATTCTAATTCGATCTTATGTACCATTGTTTTCTTTCCCCCGGTCTATCGTCTGATATTCAACTGGTCGATTAACTGGCGATAGCTCTCGATATCATTGTCCATTAAATAATTAAGCAACCTTCTGCGTCGTCCGACTTTTTTCAGCAGACCGCGACGGCTGTGGTAATCCTTTGAATGTGCTTTCAGGTGCTCCGTTAAGGCATTGATATCCTCGCTGAGGATAGCAATTTGCACCTCCGGTGAGCCCGTATCCTTATCATGGATACGATGCTCGGCGATGATTTCCGCTTTTTTCTCTTTTGCCACCGACATGGCTCTTTTCTCCTCTATTCTTTTAACATTAATACGCTTTTTTTGTCTTCCCGCAGCTGTTTAACCAGTTCCTCTTCATTGCCGAATTTCCTGCCCTTCCTTATAAACACCCCCGGATAGCAGAACAGTTCCTCGTCATATACATTTTCCTTAAAGTCAAATATATTTACTTCTACCGATTTGCCGGCTGCGGGATTAAAATAATTTTTCCCGATGAACATCATCCCGTCATATTTCCGGCCGTTATATTCCGCCAAACACGAATAAACGCCGTCCTCGGGCAGCAATTTCCGCGGGCTGTACTCCAGGTTGGCGGTCGGGAAACCGATTTTCGCTCCCAGCCCGATCCCCTTTTTGACTTTTCCGGCAATAATATACGGATGCCCCAGTAATTCCACGGCCGGGCTCAGATTATTTTCAGCAATAACATGCCTGATTCGCGTCGAAGAAATCGGTCGACCGTCGACTATAACCGGATCCACTATCTGCAAATCGAATGAATATTTGCGACTCAAACCCATCAGGTCGTTTATCGTCCCCGAACGGTCCTTGCCGAAGGCATGATCGTACCCAACCACCAGTTTGTTAATATTAAGTTCGTCGATCAGATAATATTTGGTAAATTCCTCCGCCGTCAGATTCATAAGTTGCTTATTAAACTCGATCACAAGCAGCGTCCCGTCGAGATATTCCGACAATAACCTGGCTTTTTCATTAATGCAGGTCAAAAGCGGCGGCGGCGAATCGGGTGTCACCAGCACCCGCGGGTGCGGTTCGAACGTGATAGCCAGAGCCCCTGATTTCTTCCGTGAAGCCGATAGGCTCAACTCTCTTAAAATGGATTGGTGCCCGAGATGAATGCCGTCAAAAGTCCCGATGGTGGCGACCACACCGGACTTTTCAGCGGAATAATTTTTTATCCCTTTGATAATTTCCAAACTCAATTTAATACCCTGACGTATTTGAAAAACTCATGTTTGTTATTCTCTACATCCATATCCGACGAATTCATCTCCGCCATTCCGATCGCCCTGATTGCTCCGGTATGATCGCAAAGCGCTACAAATTCATTGGCGTCGAAATCACTGCTGATATCCACGATATCTTTTAATTGCGGCGGCTGACCGTTTATGATGTTGGGACTGAAATTTTCGTCGACAATAATCGCCGGAAACGCCAGCACCTTTTCGATCGGTATAATATGCCTTTTCAGGATTCCGGCCTGGCGATAATACTTGATTTCATTCAGTGTGAATGCATCTTCGATGGAATATGCGCCCGCCCGGATGCGACGTAATCCGGCCAGATACGCCCCGCAACCGATACGTTCACCGATATCATTGGCGAGAGCTCTGATATATGTTCCTTTGGAACAGGACACAACGATACGCAGATACGGAATATCCATCTCCTTGAGTCTAATCTCATGAATCTCGATTTCACGTTCCGGCGGATCGATTTTTTTGCCTTTCCGCGCCAGCTGGTGTAATCTGCGCCCATTCATTTTGACCGCCGAAAATAGAGGAATTTTCTGGATGATTTTACCCTCGAATTCCTTAAGGATATTTTTGACCTGCCCCTCGGTCAACTCCGGTATCGGTTCCGATTTGTCTTTTTCGGATATACCTTCCGAATCGAAAGTCGGCGATCGCATACCGAGTTTGATTTCCGCTTCATAAGTTTTGTCGGAGACAGCTAAAAACTGGGCGATTTTTGTCGCCCGGCCCAAACAGACTATCAACAAACCGGTCGCGCGCGGATCAAGCGTCCCGGTATGGCCGATTTTTTTCTGTCCGATTGTCTGCCTGAGATTTTCAATCGCCTTATGGCTGCTCATGCCATACGGTTTATCGCACAAAAGTATGCCGTCGTACGTAATCATCCGGCCAGCTTTCCCAAATCTTCCAGCAGCTTTTCCTCCGCCGGGCTCAGCGCCATATTTATAGTACATCCGGCGGCATTAAAATGCCCGCCACCGCCGTACTTATGCGCCAGACCGGAAACATCGACATCGCCGCGCGAACGCAGTGAGACTTTGGTGACATTATCGTCTATTTCCCGTAACAGGGCACCAACGACAACACCCCGGAGGTACAATGTATATTCGGCCATCCCTTCGGTATCGGCCAGAGCGGAACCATTATCTTTTAACATCTTTTTATCAAGCGAAATCAGGCAGACTTTGCCGGCCTCGAACAATCGCGCCTTCGACAGGACTTCGCCCGTCAGTTTCAAAATCGATTCGGTATATGAAAAATAAATATTATCGCAAATCTGTCGCGGATTGGCCCCGGCCTCGATAAGCTTACCGGCGATTTCCATCGTGCGTCGGCTCGTCGATTCGAATCGGAAACGGCCGGTATCGGTCAGGATGGCGGAATAAAGCAAGGTGGCCGTATCGGAGTCTATTTTATATTCGGTATCCAGAAAAATTTCAGCCAGCATTTCCCCGACCGCGGCGGCTCTCGTATCAACCAGATTAATATCTCCGAAATCGGTGTTGTCCGGATGATGATCGATGTTTATCAGTTTTGTACCGTCGTCTATCATCCCGGAAACATCCCCGGTCCGCTGCACATCGGGACATTCGAGTACTATGACCAAATCAAAACTGCGCTCTGCACCGTCGGTCGGTTTAACTATCGATTCGATGCCCGGAAGAAATTTGTACTTTTCCGGAATGGAGCCGTGATTGGCGACCATGACATCTTTGCCCCGCTCTTTTATATACTTCGCCAGCGCCAACTGGGAGCCGATCGAGTCACCGTCGGGTCCCATGTGCGAAGTTATAAGAACCGAATGAGAATTCGCAATGGATTCGATAATCTCACTATATATTTTTTTCGCGGTTTTTATCATTATCTTTCGATATTTCGTTTAGCAGTTTTTCGATTTTCATTCCGTTTTCTATCGAGGGATCGAATTTGAATTTAATCTCCGGCGTATTTTTTATTCGTAGAAGATTCCCCAGTCTCGCCTGCACCCTTTTGGAAATCTTATTTAAATACGAAAATGCCTTTTGCTTTGATTTTTCTTCGCCCAAAACCGAATAAAATATGGTCGCATAACGCAAATCACCGGATAGTTCCACATCGGTGAAAGTAACCATCGCGTCGAGATTGCTGGCGCACTCCTGCTCCAATAGCATACGGACATCTCTCAACATCTGGCTGCGCACTCGATCGACACGTTTAAATTGACGCAAATCTTCACCTATAAAATTTCCACTCGGTAATCGGTTATTATCATCTCCGGTTCGGAATCAATCACTTTGACAATTGTCGATATTGTCCGGTCCACATGAGCGTGATCATTGCTGACCACCGCCGCCCCAATTTGAGCCATCCGCAAATTGTCATTAAAATCGACTTCAGCGATTGAAATGTTAAACCTATTCTGCATTCTTGCCAAAAGTGACTTTAACCTCCTTCTCTTTTCTTTTAATGAGGTAATACCCGGAAGGTTTAGATCAATAACAACCGTACCGACTATCAATATTCACTCGCTTCTCACAGTTTTTTTGCCGTTTCAACCAACTTGTACACTTCAATCGTATCGCCGATCTTGATATCATTGAAATTTTCGATACCGACCCCGCATTCATAGCCGCTGGAGACTTCCCGCACGTCATCCTTAAATCGTCGCAGCGAGCCGACATTGCCGGTATGGATAATACGGCCGTCCCGAACCAGGTGGATTTTGTCATTTCGATTGATAATGCCCTCTTTTACGAAACATCCGGCGATTACTCCGGCCCGGGGAACCCTGAAGATATCTCGTACTTCAGCCAGGCCGACATATTCTTCCGAAATATCAGGCGATAGCATACCTTCCAGCGCCTTGCGAATATCATCTTCGGCTTCATAGATGATTGTATATTGCCGGATATCTACTTTTTCACGAGCGGCCGCTTCCCGGGCACGTCCATCGGGACTGATATTGAATGCGATAATAATCGCATTTGAAGCCGAAGCCAGCAATACATCCGATTCGCTGACAGCCCCGACGCCCTTGTGAATAATCACGGTCCGCGCTTCCTCGGTGGCTATTTTGCTCAGCGTTTCGGCCAGCACCTCGGCCGAACCATCAACATCTGCTTTAATAACAAGCCGTAACTCTTTGACCTGACCATCCTTAATTTGTTCATAAATTTTCTCCAGGGTGGCACGACCGAATCCGCGGCGAATCTCGTGTTCTCTTTTCAGCTGAGATCTTTTAAGTGCTATTCCCCGCGCCTCGTGATCATCAGCCAGAACCACGAAACTGTCGCCCGCTTGAGGAACGCCGCCCAGGCCGATAATTCTCGCCGGAGTCGAGGGGCCGATTTTTTTAAGCTGTTTATCCCGATCACTAAGCATAACGCGCACCCGGCCATAGCAATTACCGGCTACTATCGGATCGCCGATTTCAACCGTTCCCTTCTGTATAATCACGGTACATACCGAACCTCGTCCCTTCTCCAACTCGGCCTCGACAATCACGCCTTGACCGCGTATGGAAGGATCGGCTTTCAAATCGAGAATGTCGGCCTGAAGTTGAATCATCTCCAGCAAGTCGTTAATACCCTGGCCGGTTTTGGCCGAGACTTCAACCATAATCGTCTTGCCGCCCCATTCTTCCGGATTGAGATTTTTCTGGGCCAGTTGCTGCTTTATCATATCAGGATTGGCGTTTGGTTTATCGATTTTATTTATGGCAACGACTATCGGGACCCCGGCGGCGCGCGCATGGTCGATGGCTTCGACGGTTTGAGGCATAACGGCTTCGTCGGCCGCGACCACAAGAACGACAATATCGGTAATCTGCGCCCCGCGGGCGCGCATGGCTGTGAAGGCTTCATGACCGGGCGTATCGATAAAAACGGTTTTCCCGCTCGGGCCGGCCACTTCATAAGCGCCGATATGCTGCGTGATGGCGCCCGCTTCCCGGGCGACGATATTCGATTTCCTGATGTAATCCAGCAGCGATGTTTTGCCGTGGTCGACATGTCCCATCACCGTCACGACCGGCGCCCTTTTTATAAGATTTTCCTCGCTTTCCTCTTCGCGGGCTTCAATCCCGATTTCCTCCTTTTCGGTAATATGAAAACCGCATTCCAGGGCCAGCGTTTCAATCGTCTCGAGATCCAGCCGCTGGTTAATCGAGGCCATCATGCCCAGACGCAGGCAGGCCGCTATAAGTTCGGCCGGTTTCATATCCATCGCGCGGGCCAGCTCGGCAACCGTCATGAATTCATTGACTTCGATCAAATTTTCTACCGGAATAGCCTCCTGACCGTCCGTCTTATATCGCCTTTTATATTTTCTGGTTCGTTTACCGCCTCCGATAGACGCCATCGTCGCTTTGAAACTCTTCACGACCGCTTTTTGGTCGACTCGGCGAGCTTCCTTACCTTTTTTCTTCTTATCAAATTTCTTTCTTCTGCCACGAGCTTTATCAGGTCTTTGAAGAGCACTGGATAGTCTGGCCAGACGTCGTTCGGCTTCCCTGCCGTCGGTTCGAACATCTGTCCTTTTCGGCTCTACCTTCGACGCCTTCGGTTTTTTCTTTTGTTCGATATCTTTCTTAACCGCTTCCTTCTCCGCCTCAAATTTCTTTTTTATCGCGCGGAGCATCTCCTCGGTGGCCACCGACATATGCGACTTGGGTGTAAAATCCAATTCGCGCAGAATTTTCAGAAGGGCATTCGATGAAATTTTGTATTCTTTCGCTACTTCATATATTCTTTTTTTCGCCATCTACCCTCCTGGGCTATTCGTCCTTTACTTTTTCCGCAGTTATCGTATCATCCTCGGAGGAATCATCCTTCCCCTCGTTTACATCTGCTTTGGCCGTGGCCGTATCGTCATCGGGAGTTTCATCAGCTTCTTCCGCCTCCTCAGCCCTGGCTTTTTCAGCCGCCGCTTCTTCGGCTTCTAATCGTTCTTTTTCTTCACGTTTGACCGCAAGCTCGGCGACAAAGGACTTTGCTTTCTCGGAGAGTTTTTCGGCCGTCTTCTGGCCGATACCCTCGATTTTTGTAAGTTGCTCGATTGTCGCCTTGGCCAATTGTTGAACCGTATTTATGTCCGAGTCAACAAGCCGCTCTTCGATTTTACTGCCGATCCCCTCCATATTCCCGACCTGAACCATTTCCTCCGCCTCGCGTTTTTTCATTTCGTTATAGTCGGTTTCAGACATAATATTGATTTTCCAGCCGGTCAGCTTTGAGGCCAGTCGCGCGTTCTGCCCGGCCTTGCCGATCGCCAGTGACAGCTTTTCATCCTCGACCGCCACCGTCATGGCCCTCTCGTCCTCGAAAATATCAATGTTGACCACTTTCGCCGGAGCCAGTGAACGCGTCACGAACATCTCCGAGTTACTGCTGTACGGTATGATATCGATTCTTTCATTATTCAATTCACGAACGATTGACTGCACCCGGACACCCTTAATCCCGACGCAGGCGCCGACCGGATCGATTCTTTCATCCGCCGAATAAACGGCAACTTTCGACCTCTCCCCCGGCTCCCGTGCAATCGCCTTTATCTCGATTACACGCTCGAAAATCTCCGGCACTTCCAGGGCAAACAAGGTGTGCAAAAATTCATTACTGACCCGCGAGAGAATAATCTGCGGACCGGCCAGAGTTTTCTGAACATCCAGAATATAAGCCCGGACCCGGTCACCCTGCCGATATCGCTCGCGCGGAATCTGTTCTTTGATCGGCAAAATCGCCTCGGCCCGACCGAGATTCACGATTATATTACCCTTGTCGATCTGCTGCACACTGCCCGAAACAAGCTGCCCGACTCGCGTGATATATTCGTCATAGATGCGATCCCGCTCCGCCTCGCGAACCTTCTGAATCAAAACCTGCTTGGCGGTGGTGATGGCGTTACGGCCGAATTCCTCGTCGACTTCGAGATACATCTCCATCTCATCCCCCAGCTCGGCCGTCTCGTCGTTTTCTCTGGCCTCTTCAAGAGTGATTTCCTGCATTGCATCGGTCACCGTTTCGACCACCTTTTTCACCGCAATCATCGTGATTTCGCCCGTGTTCCGGTTCAACTTAAAACTCAGATTCTCCGCCTCCGGGTATCTCTTTTTAGCCGCCGCCAGGAGCGATTCTTCGACTTTACCCACGACGGTATCCATGTCGATATTCTTTTCCCGGGCAATCATCGCCAGCGCTTCAACTATCTGATAAGCCATTTATTTATCTCCATCAAACAATAATTTTGCCTTTTCTGACATTGACGAGATCATATTTGCTTCGCCCCCGATCGGTCTGAAGTTCAATAAATCTTTCCTCGACACCGACCAATTCGCCCCGCAGGGATGGCTTTTCTTTGTCGTAAAAATAAATCTCAATCGTTTCTCCTATCCGCCTCCGAAAATCACGGGCCGTCTCCAGAGGACGATCCAATCCCGGCGATGACACTTCCAATCCGTAACCGTATCTAAACAGGCCGGAACTATCGAAAATCGGCCGCACCAGTTTGGAAACACGGACACAATCGTCAATTTTAACGCCATTATCACTGTCGATAAACAGCTGCAGACGACTCTGTTTCCGGTACCGCGCCAGCTTGACCTCGATCAACTCGAAACCCGCCTCGGCGATCGGCTCGGAAACCAATTCCATTATTTTATCCTTCGTTCCCATAAACAACAAAGTTTTGCCGTGGTTCCGTCATAAATGACGTTTTCAAATATAATAACGCCACGACCTTAACTAAGTATTATAATTAAAATTGCCCCCGCGAGCAACTTAATTATTTGTGACCACTGTCGCCTGTGGCCAATGCCGCTTTAGTTTATTTGTTGCAGAAGACCCTTAACCTCGGAAACTACGCTGCTGATATCGACTAAGGCAGCTTTTTCGGCTCCTCGCTGAGCCAACTCTATCTTTCCCTGTTTCAATGACTTATCACCAATCACAATCCTCACCGGTATCCCGATCAGATCGGCGTCGTTAAACTTGACCCCGGCCCGTTCCGAGCGGTCGTCCAGCAGACAATCGATACCGTTTTCCGTCAAGTCATTATATATTTTATCGGCACATTCCCTGTGCTTTTCCTGCTCATAATTTAAAGGTATAATCTCCACCTGAAATGGCGCGATATTTTTCGGCCAGATAATCCCCTTCTCGTCATGATACCGCTCTACCGCCGCCTGCGGCGTGCGCGTAATACCGATTCCATACGAGCCCATAATAAACGGCTTCTCGTGCCCCTCGGCATCGAGGTATTTGGCCGACATCGATTCGGAATATTTCGTCCCCAGCATAAATGTATTCCCGACTTCGATCCCCTTCCGGGCGCTCAGATGACCGTCGCAGTTCGGGCAAAGCTCTCCCTCGGCGGCGTTAATAATATCAATCACCGCCGTCGGCTTAAAATCCCGGCCGATATTGACATTGATTATATGTTTTTCGTCTTTGTTGGCCCCGACCACAAAATTTTTTAGTCGCCCCACTTCCTTATCAACAATCAGCGGAATATCATTCAAACCTATCGGCCCGGCGAATCCGACCGGGCATCCGGTCACTTCCTCGACCACCGGGGCCGGCGCGCTATCTATTTCCAGCACATCCAGATGATTTTTGAGCTTGATTAAATTCAATTCCCGGTCACCGCGAATCAGCGCCGCTACCGGCTTGTCATCTGCTATATATATTAACGTCTTTACCAGCCTATTGGCATCGACTTTCAAAAATTCCGT
>Ga0315554_1002243_pt1 | contig 11213 bp, 5 predicted proteins | sample SalMarSW160370MG_FD_202114 | JGI IMG/M metagenome (GOLD analysis project Ga0315554, IMG submission 202114) | Salt marsh sediment microbial communities from the Plum Island Ecosystem LTER, Massachusetts, United States - Salt Marsh Sediment SW1603-70 ... | reverse complement strand
ACTCCGTGAGATGGCGGCGCGTCTTGGATTTCTCCGCCCGAAAGGTGGGCCCGAAGCAGTAGACCCTGCCAAAGGCCATGATGGCGGCTTCGTTGTACAACTGACCGCTCTGGGTGAGGTAGGCTGGCTCGCCGAAGTAGTCGGTCTCGAACAAGGTGCTGGTGTCTTCGCACGACGTGGGCGTGAGGATGGGCGTGTCCATGTTGACGAAGCCGTGGCCGTCGAGCCAGTCTCGGATGGCCTTGATGACGGTAGCCCGTACTCTCAGAGTGGCCCACTGGCGCTGCGAGCGGAGCCACAAGTGCCGCCGCTCCATCAGGAAATCGACGCCGTGCTCCTTGGGTGTGATGGGGTAATCGTCCGCCAACTGCACAATCTGCACATCTGAGGCGTCAATCTCGAAACCGCCAGGGGCGCGCGGCTCTTCGCGAACGGTTCCCCGGACAATCAAAGAGGACTCCTGAGTGAGGCTGCGTGCCGCCTCGAAGGCTTCGGGCGAGACCGTCTTCTTGAAGACAACACACTGTACCATGCCGGTCCCATCGCGCACCAGCAGGAACTGAAGTCTCCCCTTGTCTGTGCGGCGGTGCAGCCACCCCTTGATGGTGACCGTCTCACCCACAAACTGGGAGATGTTTTCCACGTAGGTTTGGTCCGTCATTCGGCTTCTCCTCTCCGAAGGCGCAGGCAAAGCGCGGCTCTTTCCAGGGTGCGGCCATTATAGCATGGCGGCCCGGTTCTGTCACGTTCTGCGGGGAGACCTTTCGATTTCTGGAGACCCCAAGGTCTTGCGTACGCGCTGCGCCCCTATGCGGCGGCGGATTGTGGCGCGGCGGAAATGCGCATAGCCTTGGGCGAATCGGGACAGGGGCCAGCGCGTTTCCACCTTGGAGCGAACCTGTGCTACAATGACAGCAGAGGGAATCATGATGCGAAGCAGCGAGACAAGAACACCGTGGCTTTCCGGCAGGCCCGTTGGGTGTCGGGTGCTGAGGGCGCTGGCGTGCATGCTGCTGTGCTCGGCAGTGCTCGCAGCGTGCGGTGCGGAGGGCGGGGCGCCCACGCCCACGGTGCCGCGTCCCATGTCTACCACCGTCTCGCAAGAGGCCACGCCCACACCAGAACCGACAGGCCCGTCCGTGGTCACGTCGCTCCTGCTGCGTCAGGGCATCGGGCGCAACCCAACGGACCTGTGGCTGGATGAAGACCATCATCGCCTCTACGTGCTGTGCACCGACGAACTGAACGTCGTAGACACGGCCACGGGCGACGTGACTCGGGCCGCCATTCCCCACGGCGCTCGCATCCTGGCCCTCGACGCCGGAGCTGAGCGGCTTCTTCTGGGGGGCTCCGGGGGAAGCGGGCCGGGCGCACTCCTTCTTGCCGACGGAAAGACGGGGGAAATCCTGCGCCACGTGACCCTGCCAGCGATTCCGTGGCGCACGCTGTTTCTGCCCGAGCAGGGTTTGGCTGTGGTCGCTCTGACCCCTGGCGGCATCGCGGCTGTGGACGTTGAGGCGGGAGTAATGATCCTCTTGGATGCCGGAGGTGTGCGGCCTCTCATGGCGGCAGACCCCGAAGCAGGCAAGGTGTATATCTCCGGCGCTCTGTCCGAGGCCGGGAATCGCGTCGAGGAAGCCTTGTCAGTGCTGGACGTGCGCTCCGGGGAAGTGGAGGTCGTTCCCCTGCCTGCCGCGCCGACAGCCCTGGCCGTGCACATCGGCTCCCATCGGCTGTTCATCCTGCACCAGTACCAGGGAGGGCTGACAACCTACACGCCTGCGGAAGGCGTGGAGGGAACGCTTTCGCTGGGCGGGGAGTTGACCGAGGTGGCTGTAGACGAGAGCCAGAATCGCGCCTACATCGTGGACTGGCAGGGCAGTCGCGTGCTGGTGCTCAACGCCTCGGCTGCGAGCGTGGAGGGCATTCTGGAGACGGTGCCGGCTGCGCATCTGCTCTCGCCCCAGGTTGAATCGCACCGGCTGTACCTGGGTCGGGCCGACCTGGCTCAGTTGACCGTGGTGCAGCAATCGGAGGCAACCACGGTGGCGCTGTCTGGGCCTCCTGGGGCCGTGGCCGTTCATCCTGTCATCGGTGTGACCTACGCGACCATCCCTGCCGAACAGGCCGTGGTGGCCGTGGCTCCCGGCGGCGAGGAGTTCCTGCGGTGGTCGCTGCCCGCCCGCCCCGACCGCATGGTGCTGGACGCCGCGCAGAGGCGGCTGTTCATCTCTCTTCCTGCCGTGAACGCGCTGGCCATCATTGACCTGGTGACCCGCGCCCAGGACATCATCTCCCACGCCTTTGTGCCATCGGACGCTGTGCTGAATCCCGCCGATGGGCTGCTGTACCTGGCGGACGCACAGGGGAGCGATTTGTACGTCTTTTCGGCGGGGAGGGGAGAGTTGATGCGCACAGTTGCCGTTGGCAGGCAGCCGACGACCCTGGCCGTGAACAGCGCGACAGGCGAAGTGCTTGCAGCGTGCGCCGACGGGCTTTGGGCTGTTGCGCCGGGCGCACAACAGGGCCAGCGCATTCTTCAGACCGAGACAACGCCGCTGCTTGTTCTGAGCGCCGGTCGCAACAGAGTTTTCGTGGGCCTCACGGGAGCCTCACCTGCGGTGCAGGTGCTGGATGGTGGGACCCACAACCTGCTCCGCAAGGTGGATATCGCCGGCCGCTTGCTTCACCTGGATGCAGATGCCCAGACAGGTCAGGCTCTGGTCGTGTGGCAGTCGCCGGGAGACAAGGGCTTGACCCTATCGCTGCTGGACGGGCAGACGCTTGAAGTTCGGCAGGTGCCCGTGCCGGTGACGATTCCGGCGGGGGCGCGCACCGTGGCCCGCTGGGACAGGGGCCGCGGCAAAGTGTGTGTCGCCTACGGCAACGGCGACATCCGGGTTCTGCTGATAGGAGTGGAGACGGGCGAGGTGCAGCCTGTAGCACAATTCGCCGCGCCGCCCAGCGTTCCGGCGGAAATCGCGCCGTTCTCGCTGCAGTGCAACCCCGTGCTGGGGAAGGTCTATCTGGGCCGCTACGACAGCGACCAAATGCTGATTGTCGACAGCCAGAGCGCGCTCTCGACCACGGTTGGGCTGGACGCGGGCGTGGCCGCCCTGGCTGTGGATTCAGAGCGTGCCCGCGTGTACGCGTCATTGACGGACGGGACGCTGGCGATTGTTGATGGCGAAACGGCCGAAGTGGCAGGCCGCGTTTCCTTGAATGGAGTAGCGAACCTCCTCTTCGCCGATTCGGAGCACCAGCGGGTGTTCGCCACCGAACCTATGGCGGCCGCTGTGCGTGTCGTGAGCGACCCCATCCCGGAGCCTGCACCCGGCCCTGAGCCGACTCCGGCCCCGTCGCCCACGACTCAAGCGCCCATCTCGCCCTGGACGACCTTTGCCAATGCGGACAAACCCCGCCTGTTGATTTTCGACGGCGAATATCTGTGGACGGGCACCGAACTCGGCGGCGTCGTGCGGTGGAACCCAGAAGACGGCAGTTCTCGCCAGTTTCTCGCGCCGCAGGATGGCCTGCGCTCCAATCAAATCCACAGCCTGGTGGCGCGCGGGCCAGGGGATGTGTGGGCAGCAACCGGAAGAGGGCTGAGTCACTACGATGTCTGGCGGTGGATAACCTATTCCCTCAAAGACTGGAACGTACCCGAGGGCGCAGCGCGGTCGGTGGCGGTGGACTCGTCCGGTCGGGTTTGGGCGGGTGCGCAAGAGGGCTCCGTCATCCTGATGGATGGAGCAGGCCGCATCACATACGATGCCGAACGGCTTGCGCTGGCGGGGAGTTGGGCGACGGAAATCACCACGGACGGCGAGGGTCGCACCTGGCTTGGCTCGTGGCAAGGCGTGAGCGTGCTGGACGCGTCGGGGGTTGTCACCTATACGGCACAGAATTCGGATTTGCCGCCTGGCGTCGTCAGTGCACTCCTGGCGCTCCCTGATGGCAGCGTCTGGGCCGGCACGGACAGCGGCGTTGCGGCATTCCAGGCGGGCGCTTGGACGGCGTTCTCCCCAGAAAGCGGAGCGCTGGACCACGTATGGGCGCTGGCGGCAACAGCCGACGGAGTGGTGTGGGCGGCCAACGACCTGGGCATCCACCGCTACGACGGGCAGGGGTGGCAGACGGTCGGAAATGTGCAGGCAGCCGCCGAGGACTACATGGCAGACTGGGCAGCCATCACGGCGAGAACGCCGCGCTGGCCCATTGAATTCGCTGCGGAAAAGGTGTGGGCGCTGCTGGAGAGCGGCCTGGCCGACTTTGACGGGCAACTGTGGACGCGTCGCTCCACAACGGGCGCGGCCCCACCGAGCAACCAGGCCAGAGCGCTGGCGCTTGGAGCCGATGGCGCGCTGTGGGCAGGCTTCGCAGGCAGCGGCGTTGCTCGCTACGACGGCCAGCGATGGGACACATTCTCCGGTCGCGACCAGGGCGGCCTCAACGTAAATGCCCTGCTGACAGATACCGAGGGCCGGGTCTGGATCGCGGCGGATGAGGGTGTCAGCCAGTACGATGGCCAGCAGTGGGCCTTCTACGCGGCGGGTGAGGCAGGCCCCTTGGGGAGCAGGGCGCTGGCTCTGGCCTGGAGTCCCGCCGGAACCTTGTGGGTCGGCACGGAGCAGGGAATTCATGCCTGGCGGAGCGATACCTGGATGGCCTACACCACCGCCAACTCGGAGTTGACCAACGACCGGGCGCTGGCGCTTGCCGTTGATGCGGATGGGAACCTGTGGTGCGCGACCAGCGGTGGGGTTGCTTTGTACGACGGCGAGGACTGGCAGATGTTCACCGACCCTGCCGTGCCGCTCACGGAGCAGGAGATTCGGGGTGTGGCGCTGGGCGACGAGGGACTTCGCTGGTTTGCCGCACGCCGCGCCGTGCGCAGGTTGAGCGGCGAGAATTGGTTCAACTACAAAGACCTGCGAGAGGCAGTGGGGTACGACTACCGTGCCATTCTGAACACGAGCAACAATCCGAATGGCCTGTGGGCTGTGGACCGCGTGGGCAAGAAGGTGTGGATCATCGTCGAGGGCGGAGTGGCCGCCTACGATGGAACCGCATGGGAAACGTATACGCCTGACAATTCCGGCCTGGCGTCAGATAAGGTGCGCGCTATCCTGGTGGACAACAGCGGGGCAGTCTGGTTTGCCACCGACAAGGGAATCAGCCGCCTATCGCCGTAGGGCAGGGGCAACCCACAGCCGGAGGCGAGGCGCTTGCCAGCGACCGCTCGCAGCGTGGGATGGCCTCGGTGCAGCGATGTACGGTCTACAGGGGCCCGGTGTACGCGCAGACGCCTGCGCGCGGAGAATTCGCCAGCGGCATGAGCATTTCCTCTCCGCACTCATGCTCCTTGGCACACTGGTCGCAGAGGAGCCCCTTTTCCTCCCACGCGCACTCTTGGCAGACATACTTCGCCGGCTTTCCGCAGGAGCCGCACGGGTATTCAGGCGAGTCGTTGCGGGCCAGCACCTGCACGTCCTTGCCCCTGACCTCGGCTTCTCCTTCCGCCATGACCTTTAGTTTGAGGTACGTGGTCGTCCCGAAGTCGTACTCATGGGTAAACTTCAATCTGGGTTCCAGCACCTTCTCCAGTCTAACGTTCATGGACTTGGCGTCCAGCTCGCGAACGGCGTGCGAAGCATAGAACTGCTTGCCTATCTGAAAGCCACTCATGTGCCCGCAGCATTCAAGCCAGATGTCTCTGAGGAACTCATCCAAATCGGCAAGCGTCGCGTCAGTGGGAACTTCCAGATGCATCCAATACTGGGGTGCATACAGACCTTCCACGAGCAGGTGGAACGTTTTGGCCTTCCGCGTCTTGCGCGCTCCGGACTCCGGCGGTGGCAGGCCGTGCGTCTTTCTGCACGCTTTCAGGTGCCTCGTCATGGCGCTCTTGTCGAAGGTGCCGCCGCACAGGTGGCACTTCCCCGGTGATGTTAGTCCTTTCGCGTCTTCCTCTGTCATTTCGAAGAACCTCCTGTAAAGGTGGTTTAGTGCTCGTGTTGGTGCTCGTGTCCCGAGGGGGCCATGTTTGCGAAGGCGTTGATGATGACCTCGCTGAGGGCCGGGTGAATGACCTGGGAGTAGACCAGGGGCATGTAATCCTGGTTGCCTGCGTTCATCAGGTAGACAATCTGCTGCACAAGGATAGCAGCCTCCGAACCGACGATGTGGCAGCCGAGAACCTTGCCGCTGTCCCCATCCACAACCACTTTCACCAGACTGTCTTCCTCCGCCATGGCGTAGCCCTTGGTCACATCCGTGTAGCAGGCCGTGCCAATGAGCAGATTGTACCCGGCTGCTGCGGCCTCGGCTTCGGTCAACCCCACGCCTGCCGCCTGTGGGTGGCCGAAGATGGCATGGGGAACGGCATGGTAGTCCACCTTCTGCCGCTCGTCTGTGAAGGCGTTTTTCCACACGATGTTGGACTCGTAGTTGGCCGTGTGGCGGAACATGTACTTGCCTGTGGCATCGCCCAAAGCCCAGATGCCGGGTTTGGTGGTTTGGAGGTATTCGTCCACCCGAATCCACCTGCCCTCGTCGGTCTCGACGCCTGCCTTTTCGGGCTTCAGCAGGTCCGCGTTGGAGCGCCGTCCTGCGGCCAGCAGAATCTCCTCAGTCGCGAATTGGTGAGTGCTGCCGTCCCCGCGGTCACGGGCGGTGAGGACTTTGCCGCGCCTCTGCTTGCGTACGCTGAGCACCTCGTGGTTGGTGTGTATGCGGACATGTTTGGAGAGGTGCCGCTGCACGATTTCGGAGATTTCGGGTTCCTCCTCTTTCAGAAGGCGCGGGTTGCGTCCCAGGATGGTCACCTCGGTGCCCAGGGCCGAGAAGAAGTGACCGTACTCGCAGGCGATGTACCCCCCGCCCACGATGACCAGGCTCTTGGGCAGTCGTGCCAGGTCGAGCACGGAGATGTTGTCCAGATAGCCGGCCTCTCGCAGTCCTTCTATGGGCGGCACCAGCGGTCTCGCGCCGGAGGCGATGACGATTTTGGGCGCGGTGATGGTCTCGTCCCCGACGATCAGAGTGTGCTCGCCGGTAAACTCGCCCGTTTCGCGGTACCACTGGAAGTTGTCGGCCCCAGCGACGGCGCGCTCCATCTCCTCTCGCCCTTCGTCCACGAAGGAGCGGGCGCGCTGCATAATCAGCGAGAAGTCTACGCGCTCCACGCGGCCGTGCACGCCGATTTCCGCGGCATCATCCATCGCGCGAATCACGTCGGCGGTATAGACAAGAATCTTGGTAGGGATGCAGCCGTTGTTGAGACAGGTTCCGCCCATGGGGCCGTGCTCCACCAGCGCCACGCGCATCCCGTGCTGGAGAGCGTTGGCCACCACGTTCATCCCTGCTCCCGAGCCGATGACGATGACGTCGTACTCCTGCATGGCACGCTCCTTTCCGCGCGTTTCTGGACGATTGGGTATTGCAGCAGGCATCTTACGCGGGCTTGTCCTTGCTGTCAACGCCTCTTGGCCTCTCTGCCCGCCTGTGCTAAAATGATTGCATCGCGGAGTACCCAGAGAACGCGGAAGGAAACGGCCTTTAGCCCTTAGCCATTCGCCCGTGGCTTTCAACCGGCAGTCACTGGCCAACGGCCTTGTCTGTGTCCACTGCACCCTCTGCCGCGAAAGAATGTGTCAAAGGACGAAGCCATGCCGATACGCTTGCTGCCGCCTGAAATAGCCAACAAGATTGCCGCCGGGGAAGTGGTGGAGCGCCCCGCTTCCGTGGTCAAGGAACTGGTGGAGAATGCTCTGGACGCCGGCGCCACCGAGGTGCACGTCGAGGCGCGCCAGGGCGGACGCCGCCTGATTCGCGTGACCGACAACGGCAGCGGCATCGGCAGCGACGAGGTGGAGTTGGCCTTTTCGCGCCACGCCACCAGCAAGATTGCCACCATGGAAGACCTGAGTGCCATCCGCACGCTGGGCTTTCGCGGCGAGGCCCTGGCGAGCATCGGCGCAGTGGCCCGCGTTTCCATCCTGACGAGAGCGGCGGGCGAGGAGGCGGGCACGTTTGTGCGCGTGGAGGGCGGCGAGCGCACGGCGCGGGAGAAGCGGGCCAGCCCCGGCGGCACCATCGTCACGGTGGAGAACCTGTTCTACAACGTTCCGGCACGCCTCAAATTCCTGAAGACGGACGCCACTGAAGCCGCCCACATGTCCAACGTGGTCATTCGCTACGCCATCGCCTTCCCCGGCGTGCACTTCTCCCTTGTGCGCGACGGGCGCCTCGCCTTCCAGTCTCCGGGGAGCGGCGTGTTGCTGGACGTGCTGGCCAAGACCCTGGGCGCGAGCGCCGTGCCGCAGTTGCTGGAGGTGAACCCGGACGATGACCCGACCCTGCCGCCCAATGCAGCGGTTCGTGTCTCCGGGTACGTGGGCGTGCCGTCTCTGCACCGCTCCAATCGGGACCAGTTGATGCTCTTCGTCAACCGCCGTTGGGTGCAGGACCGCTCGCTCGCCTACGCGGTCATTCAAGCGTATCACGGCATGATTCCCACGAGACGGAACCCTGTGGCCATTGTGCTGCTGGAGATGGACCCTGCCAACGTGGACGTGAACGTTCACCCGACCAAGAGCGAGGTGCGCTTCCGCAACCGGTCCCTGGTGTTCGGAGAAGTGCAGCGGGCCGTGCGGCGGGTGCTTGTGTCTCAATCCCCTGTGGCGCAGATGCGCGCCGGGGCAGGTGCGGCGCCAGCGCCCGGTGGGGGTATGGAGCGGTTCCGCGCGCTGAGCCAACTGGGGTTCGAGGCGCAGCGCACGGCGGACTCCGAAGCCGCTCCCCCATCGGCATTCCCGGTGCCGGAGCGACCCGACCCTGGCGCGCGGCGCTTGCTTCCCCTGCGCGTGCTGGGACAACTGGGCCAGATGTACATCATCGCCGAGGGGCCGGATGGCCTGTACCTGATTGACCAGCACGCCGCTCACGAGCGGGTGATGTACGAGCGGTTGATGGCGCAGAGAGCCGCAGCCAAGGTAGCCGCACAGCAACTGCTGGAACCTCTGACGGTGGAACTGACGCCCCTGCAGATGAACACGCTGGAGGAGACCAGGGACGAACTGGCCTCCCTGGGGTTTGAAACCGAGCCCTTCGGCGGCGAGACGTGCCTGGTGAGGGCTGTGCCCGCAGCCATTACGGGCGAGGATGTCCCAACGGTGCTGCGCGACACGCTGGACGAACTGGGCCAGGAACCGCCGCCCCCTGTGCAGGGGCACAGAGTCACAGCCGTTCTGGCGTGCCACGGCGCGATTCGGGCAGGCTGCTCGCTTAGCATGGAAGAGATGCGCGCGCTGGTGCAGGAGTTGGAGCAATCGGAGGCTCCGCGTACCTGTCCCCACGGCCGCCCGACGGTGCTACACCTGAGCATGGGACTTCTGGCGCGGGAGTTCGGGCGATAAGGACGCGCTCCCAACACGCCGCAGACTTCCCCTCAAGGGAGTCACTGGCAGGAGGAATAGCCGCATGAGCGCCTATGTCCTGATGAAAATCCTGGAATCGGCGCCGAGCCGGTACGACAGGGGCATTCGCCTCCTCACGCTGGGGAGGCTGGATGCGGCCTACGAGCGCCTGGTTTCCCACATCCAGGCGGGGCAGGCGGTGCTGGACATCGGATGCGGGACGGGAGCCTTGACCCTGAAGGCTGCCCTGAGGGGCGCGCAGGTCACGGGCATAGACGTCAATGCTCAAATGCTGGCCATCGCGCAGCAGCGCGTTGATGCGAACGACCTGGCACAGCGCGTGCAGTTGCGCGAGATGGGCGTCGCCGAACTTGGGGCCGAGGCTGCGAGCAGTTGGGACGCCGTGACCAGCGGGCTCTGCTTTTCGGAACTGACCGAGGACGAACTGCGCCATACGCTGCGAGAGGTCCGCCGAATCTTGAAACCCGGCGCCCTTCTGCTGGTGGCCGACGAGGTGCGGCCCGACACCTTCGCCAAGAGGCTGCTCCAGGCGCTGGTTCGCGTTCCCCTTGCGCTCGTCGCCTATGCCCTCACCCAGACGACGACCCATGCGGTCGCGGGGCTGCCCCAACGGGTGGAGGATGCGGGGCTTCGCATCGAGGAGAAGCGGTTGTCCTGGGCAGAGGATTTCATGGAACTGGTTGCCCGAAAGCCGAAAGAAGGCAGTGACTGATGGAATTGCTATACGTTTTGACCGACATCGTGGGAACGGCGTTTCGATTCTTTCCGTGGCCTGCCAGGACGGGGTTGGTCCGGATTGGCAATCCCGACAGAACCTCGCCCGTCCTCGTCACCTGCAACTACCGCCTCACCGTCGAGAGGGTGAAGAAGGCGCTGCGGGGACAGGATGCCTACCTGCTGGTGGCCAACAGCCGGGGCATCAACGTGTGGTGCGCTTCTGCGGGCGGTCACCTCACCCAGCATGATATCATCTCGGCCCTGAAGACCAGCGGCATCGAGGAGATGGTGGACCACCGCCGCGTCGTTTTGCCCCAACTGGCTGCCGCCGGCGTGGAGGGCAGGCTTGTCCAGCAGAAGACCGGCTGGAAGGTGGTGTGGGGGCCGGTCTATGCCAAGGACATCCCGCGTTTCCTGGCGCTCCAGGGGGAGAAGCCCGCCGACATGCGCCAGGTCCGTTTCCCCTGGAGAGCGCGCGTGGAGATGGCCGTGATGTGGGCGTTTCCGCTGTCTCTTCTCGCCGCCCTGGCAGCCGCGTTCTTCTGGCCTGGGGGCATCCTCTCCATCGCGGGGCTGATTTGGGGACTGTCGCTGGGCGTGTTTCTCGCCTTCCCCCTGCTGAGTCGCTGGCTGGGCCCTGAGCACCACTTCGCCGAGCACATCGGCGTGCCGCTGGCTATTTGGAGCATCGTCCTGGCGGGGTTCGTCCTTGCCGGTATCCTGCTGGACGCGCTCACCTGGGGATTCATGCTGCGCTGGGGACTGGTGTCGCTGCTTCTGGTGCTTCTGCTGAGCATGGACTTGGCGGGCAGCACGCCGGTTTACAAGAGCGGCACCCACGAGGACCGGCAGTTTGAAGTTGTCCTCGACGAGGAGAAGTGCAGGGGGGCGGCCTTCTGCGAGGAGGTGTGCCCCAGGAACTGCTATCGGGTGGACGCAGAGCGGCACAAGGCCGCGATGCCCAGGGCAGGACGGTGCGTCCAGTGCGGCGCGTGCATCGTACAGTGTTCCTTCGATGCCCTGTGGTTCCGAAGCCCATCGGGCGCGATCGTGTCG
>Ga0315554_1002242_pt1 | contig 11213 bp, 9 predicted proteins | sample SalMarSW160370MG_FD_202114 | JGI IMG/M metagenome (GOLD analysis project Ga0315554, IMG submission 202114) | Salt marsh sediment microbial communities from the Plum Island Ecosystem LTER, Massachusetts, United States - Salt Marsh Sediment SW1603-70 ... | reverse complement strand
GTCGACGGGCATCGGGAGCACAAGCTGATACCCCGCCAGATCGAAACTGTCGACATGAGCGCTGTTCGCCTCCAGCAACAGCGGGAAATCCAGCGTGTCACCGGACGCGTTGATGAAATCAGGGAATGTCAGCAGCACCGAATCGGGCACGTCGGTCTGGTTCAACACCTGGAAGTACATGTAGCCGCTGTCGATCGCCGCCGAGGTGATCCAGTCTTCCTGATCGAGCTGCAGCTTGAACGATTCGGCGACAACCTCCTGCCGGGGCAGGATCGCTTCGGCCCGGTCGCACTTCAATTCCCTCAGATGGATCTGGAAATCCAGCGATTCGCTGCCATCGACATTCACAATGTTGCTGTTCGATCCGGGCGTGGAGCCGACCACTTCGATCAACACCTCCGGGTAAACATCCTCGCCGGCGAGATTGACGACATCCGAGCTCGATTCACCGGGTTGAATGTTGGTGAACGTGACCGGGGAACCGTACACCGGGTAGCCAAGCGAGGGCACGTTCGCTTTCATTGTAACTGTCAAGTCCCAGGGAACGTCGGTGTTGTTCGAAAACGTCAGGTCGATGCTGCCGTCGGCGACGTGCACGAGGCGCAGTGAATCGAATCCGGCGAATGTGATGGTGTCACCGGATGTCGGCAGCGTGAACGCCGGAATGATTACGTCTCCGGTGGTGGGGAAGTAGTTGGAAAAGGCGAGCCCGCCATCTCGGGTTCCCTGGTCCGGAACGAAAATCGTATCCGTTTCGACGACAAACGAATCTTCCGTTTCAGGTTGAAACTCGAGGTCGGTTGGGCTGATTCGCGTCGTCGGAATCGTATCCGTGAACCAGAACGAAAGCTCGCCGTTATCCCCGACGATAATGCCGCTCATGTTCGAGTCGATTTCCGCCGGTTTCGATACGAGGCTGTCGAGCCCGTATCGCTGTGAGCTGAAGGGTACGGCGAAGGGGACGTCCCAGCGGGGCATGCCCGGATTCGTGGGCAAGGCGCATTGCAGGGTCGTCAGGCCCAACGCAGCGGCGAGCAGCACCATCACCCTGCGGACTGAGCGGGCGCTGCGGCTGTCGGTCTGCATGACACTCTCCTCGGTGCGTGATCCAAGAAAATTGTATTGAATAACAATAGCGCCGGGAAAACACCCCCCGGCGCCGGATGTTCACCAATTGCTTCTGCGTGGATCAGGTGCCCTCGGTCCAATCGGATAGGTAGCTGACCTGCTCCTTGGTCAGCTTGTCGATGGTCAGGCTCATCGACCTGAGCTTCATCATGCTGACCTTATCCTCGATGTCCGACGGCGGATCGTACACCTTGTTCTCAAGCTCCTTGCCGTGCTCCGCCATGTACGCGGCGGCGAGGGCTTGTGTGGCGAAACTCATGTCCATCACTGAGGCAGGGTGTCCTTCCGCCGCCGCCAGGTTGATCAAACGCCCCTCCGCCAGCAGGTGGATCCGGTTGCCGTTGGGCATCACGTACTCGTCGACGTGGTTGCGCACACCGCGGTTGACCTGCTTCGCCAGCTTCGCCAACGCCGGGATGTCGATCTCGACGTCAAAGTGACCGCTGTTCGCCACAATCGCGCCGTCCTTCATCTTCTTGAAATGTTCCTTGCGGACGACGTGCTTGTTCCCCGTCAGGGTGCAGAAGATGTCGCCGATCCCTGCCGCCTCATCCATCGGCATCACACGGAAACCGTCCATCGCGGCCTCCAGCGCCTTGATCGGATCGATTTCGGTGATGATCACGTTGGATCCCATGCCACGGCAGCGGTTTGCGAACCCGCGGCCGCACCAGCCGTACCCCGCGACGACCACGTTTTTCCCCGCGAGTAGCACGTCCGTGGCGCGGACGATGCCGTCCACCGTCGACTGGCCGGTGCCGTACCTGTTATCAAACATGTTTTTCGTCTTCGCGTCGTTGACGGCGATCACAGGAAGCTTCAGGACTCCGCTCCTCTCCATCGCCCGCAGACGGATCACTCCTGTCGTCGTCTCTTCCATCGATCCGATTACTTCAGACATGTTTTTCTTGTACTTATCATGCAATAGAGTGACCAGATCGCACCCGTCGTCCATCGTAATCTGCGGTTTGTGTTCCGCCGCCGCCTTCAGGTGGCGGTAGTACCCTTGATTGTCGATCCCGCGAATCGCATAGACACGGATGTCGAAGTCACGGACGAGGCTCGCGGCAACGTCGTCCTGAGTGGAGAGGGGATTGGACGCGCAGAGCACAACTTCCGCTCCTCCGGCCTGCAATGTTCGGACGAGGTTCGCCGTTTCCGCCGTCACATGCAGGCAGGCGCTCATCCGCAGCCCCCGTAGCGGCTGGGCTTTGCGGAATTCATTGCGGATCTGCTGCAGCACCGGCATGTCGTTATCTGCCCAGCGGATGCGTCGCAGACCCTCGTCCGCCAAGCCTAAATCTTTAATATCACAGTGATTGGGGTTCACAAATCGTTCTCCGGTTGCAGTTTCCTGGGGTTACGCCTTTTTCGCCAGTTCCTTGGCGATCTCGTCCGTCTTCTCCCACGAGAACCCATCCTCCTCGCGGCCGAAATGGCCGTAGGCGGCCGTCCGGCGGAAGATCGGCTTGCGCAGATCGAGCGTATCGATGATTCCGCCCGGCGTCCAGTTGAGCAGCTCTTGAAGCAGGTCGGCGATTCGCTCATCGGGAATTTTGCCCGTGCCCTCGGTGTCGACCAGCAGGCTCACCGGTTCGGCGACACCGATCGCATACGCGACCTGAATGTTGCATTTCTCCGCAAGTCCTGAAGCGACAACGTTTTTCGCGGCAAAACGGGCGAAGTAGGCCGCCGAACGGTCCACCTTCGTCGGGTCCTTGCCGCTGAACGATCCGCCACCGTGGGGAGCCCAGCCGCCGTAGGTGTCCACGATGATCTTTCTTCCCGTCAGGCCCGCATCGGCTTTCGGCCCGCCGTACACGAAACGGCCCGTGGGATTGATGTGGAGAATGATCGAGTCGTCGAACAGGCCCTTCGGCAGCGAAGGCTCGATCACCTCTTTCCAGACCGTATCCTTCACTTGGTCGATGGTCACATCAGGGGAATGTTGTGTTGAAATAACAACATTTTCCACCTTAATCGGCTTGCTGTCTTCGTAACGGACCGTCACCTGGCCCTTGCCGTCGGGGCGAAGCCAGTCGACTTTGCCGTTCCTTCGCACCTCGGCGAGTTTTCGCATCATCCGGTGGGCCAGCGTGATCGGCAGCGGCATCAGCACATCCGTGTCCTTGCACGCGTACCCGAACATCATCCCCTGGTCGCCCGCTCCGGCGCGGTCGACCCCCATCGCGATGTCGGGAGATTGCTGATCGATGCTGGTCAGCACGCTGCACGTGTTGGCGTCGAAGCCGATGTCGCTGTGGACGTACCCGATGTCCCGCACGACATCGCGCGCGATCGAGGGAATGTCGACGTAGGTCGTCGTCGTAATCTCCCCACCAACAAGCACAAGACCCGTATTTACAAATGTTTCGCAGGCAACGCGGCCAAAGGGATCTTCGGCGAGGATCGCATCGAGCACAGCGTCGCTGATCTGGTCAGCCACCTTGTCGGGATGGCCTTCTGTCACCGACTCGCTGGTGAACAGGAACTCGTTCATCGTTTTTTTCGCTCCTGGCTGTATTGCAAGTTGTTCGTTACTGTCGCTCAGGACTGGTCCATGCTGGCGTAGTCGCCGAGCAGGAAGGCTTCCCCGCCGCGGCGCATATCCACCTGCCGCCCGAGGGCCGCTCCATCGAGGTGGACACCTTCGAGCACCGTGTCCGCGTCGATGATGCTGTTGCGGATGATGCAGCGGTTCAGTTTCGTGTTCGCCCCGATGTGGACGTGGGGGCCGATCACGCTGTTCTCGATTTCGGCCTTGTCGTCGATCGCAACTGGATCAATGATTACGTTGTTTTTCTTGAACTTCGCAGCGGCTTTCCGCAACTCCGGCTTCGACTCGAGCAGTATCCGGTTGGTCTCGATCAGGGTCGAGGGCATCCCGCAGTCGTACCACCCCTCGAGTTCCACCGCACGGAAAATCTCACCGTCCTGGATCATCTTGTGGAGCGCGTCCGTGATTTGGAACTCGCCGCGGGTCTTGATGTCATGCTGTACGATGTGCCGGATCGCTTCGAGCAGAATCTGGGCGTTCGGCATGAAGTAGACCCCCGCGAGAGCCAGGTTGCTGGCTGGCTTTTCGGGCTTTTCCTCGAGGTAGGTAATCCGGCCGTTCTCGACCTTAGCAATCCCCAGACGACGCGGATCGTCCACCTTCACCAGCCCCAGCGCCGCCGTCTCGCCAACCAGCGAGCCGATGTCGCCCTGGAATAGTGTATCCCCAAGAATGATAAGGATTTGCCTGTCCTCTTCGCCGATCGCTCTGCCGACGGCGTGGCCCAGGCCGAGACGTTTTTCCTGCTCGACAAAGGTGAAATTCACCTTCGGGAATGCTTCGTGGCAGTACTCGGCGACCGCTTCTCCATAATAGCCGATGACGACCGTGACGTTCTGGATGCCGATCCGGACGAGGTCGGCGATGATGTGGCCGATAATCGGCCGCCCGGCGAGGGGAAGCAGCACCTTGGGACGCGCGAGCGTCAGCGGGCGCATGCGTTTCCCGATTCCCGCCGCCGGTATGATTGCTCGGATGTCGCCCATAAGTCGCTCGTATCCGTTAGCGTGAACGGTGACGCACGTTCGGAATGTGCGGAAGGTACAAACTTCACCTCCCCGCGTCAGGTTTTTTGGCTCTCTGCCGGGAGACGCGGCCTATTTTTCCAGCGCGGCTTTCAGCCGATCAATCGGGGCGATCGGGGTCGGGTCGACGCCGCGCTTCAACGCCATCCAGAGCGAGACCCAATCGCCGAACACCGCGGCGGTCAGCAGCGTCTCCAATGCCGGGCGATTAGTGTCCGGGACCGGCACCTGCATCGCCGGATATCCCGCATTCCGCGCGATCTCCAGCGTGACTCCCGCACGTTTGCGCACGTCGTCGGGGCTGTCCGGGTCCACCAGCAGCAAAACAGCCGCGCGCTTGGCCCACTCCGTCCCCTCGACGTACGCGACCACTTCGTTGTGGTTCATCTCGGGAAGCTCGCCCCAGTGTGCGGGAAGCTTGGCGTTTTCATTCAATTGCGTCGCCCAGCGGTGCGCCGCCGAAACGAGCCTGCCGGTTCCGTAGATCATCGGCAAACGCCCTTCGCAAAGCTCCAGGATCGGCGCCAGCGGGTGATCCGGGACGGCCGGGGGTGTGCTCAGAACCGCGGTGACCGTGCGCAGCTTCTCTACCGTTTCGGCAACCTCGCCCTCCGTGCTGTCTGCCCATCCCCGCCCGGTGAGCACCCCGAGTGCGGTGCCGAACAGGTCGCCCAGTGCGGAGCGGGGGGGACGTCCTCCCGGAACGGTCCACGCCGGGAGATCGTGCGCCTTTCCCCACGCTTTCAGCGCTCCACCGCTGGTCAGCAGATCGAGCGCGGTTCCCCTTGCGAGAAGTGCTTCAGCGGCGTCCAATGTCTCAGCCGTGTTTCCGGAATAGCTGGCAAGGATCGCTCTGTCTTCGCCGCCCACCCATCCCGGCAGTGTCCCTCCCCGGTGAACGATCACGGGGAACGGTGCCGTGTGGGCGAGCATCGAGCCGATAAAATCGCCCCCGATCGCGCTTCCGCCCATTCCTGCCCAGAGCAGCACGCGGGGCGCCCGCACACGGGAATTCTTGCCGATCTCGAAGCCTGCGGCAAAGGATCGCTCCAGTTGCTCCGGCCAGGACTCGATCAACGATTTCATTCCCGCGCTGTCGGCGGAGAGGTCGAAGCTCGAAGCCATTAGCGGTCTCCAAACCAGATGGGCATGTCACGGAACCGTTTCTTCATCGTGCGCAGCAGCAGATCACGTACCTGCGAGCCGGTGTCGGCGGTCAACGCGCGTTCGGCGAGCTCCCGCGATTCCTCCCACGTAGAGGAGAGGATCAGCTTCTTGATCTCCGGGATCAATCCGGGGCTCAGCGAAAGTTCATCGAGGCCCAGCCCCACCAGCAGCAGAGTGGCGAGGGGATTGCCCGCCAGTTCCCCGCAGAGCGATACCTTAATCCCATGTTTCCGCCCGGCGTTGACCGTGTTGAAGATCAGTTGCAGCACCGCTGGATTGAACGGGTCGTGAAGCGCCGCCACACGGTCGTTGCCCCGGTCCACGGCGAGCATGAACTGGGCCAGGTCGTTGGTCCCGATCGAAAAGAAATCCACGTGGGGCGCAAACCGGTCCGCGAGCATGGCCACCGCGGGAATTTCCACCATGATCCCCACCGGAAGCTGTTCGGCGGACGGTGACTTCTCGGACTGCAGCTCGTGCTTCGCCTTCTCGAGCAGCGCTTTCAAATGCAGCAGTTCGTCCAGGTTGCTCACCATCGGGAACATGACGCTCACCGGACCGATGGCCGCGGTGCGCAGAATCGCACGCAACTGCGGCATCAGCATCTCCGGCATGTCCATCGCCACCCGCACGGCGCGCCACCCCATGAACGGGTTCGCCTGCGGTGGAATCCCGCTCCCCGGGAACGCCTTGTCGCCGCCGAGGTCGAAAGTGCGGATAATCAGGGGCTTGCCCTCCAGCGCTTCGACAACCCGGCGGTACTCGTTCAGCTGGGTGGCTTCGCTGGGCAGGCTCGCCTGCGAAGGAACGAGGTATTCTGTGCGGTACAGGCCGACACCCTCGCCGCCGTGCTGCGCGACACGTTCGGCCTCGTGGGCCATCTCGATGTTCGCCATCAGCCGTACGCGCCGCCCGTCCCGGGTTTCCGCGAGGGTGGTGCGAATGTTGGACAGACCCTCCACGAACGTTCGGTACTGCTTCTGCTTGCCCCGGTATTTCGCCAGCTGGGCAGCGGACGGACGGACGACGACTTTCCCCGAGTTGCCGTTTACCGCGATCAGTTCGCCTGAGACCGCCACGTCCAGGATTTCCGGGATGCCGATGACGCTCGGCACGCCGAGGGAGGCGGTGAGGATTGCCGTGTGGCTGGTTGCCCCGCCGGTGCAGGTGGCTACCCCGAGCACCATCTCCGGGTCAAGCCGCATCACGTCGGAGGGGTTCAGCTCCTGCGCGACGAGGACGCTCGGTTTCGAGATCAGCCCCACCATTCCCGTGTTCGTGCCGTCGAGGTGCGAGATCAGCCGCCCCATCACGTCGCGCACGTCCTGGGCGCGGTCGCGAAAAACGTCCTCTTTTTGCGCTTCGAAATTGCGGGCGACGTTCTCGAGAGTCCGGTACACCGCGTAGTCGGCGCTCACCGTCTCGCTGCGGATGATCTCCCGGATGCTGTCGAATGTCGGTTCGTCCTCGAGGAACATCAGGTGAGCGTCGAAAATGCGCGCCACGATGTCGCCGAGCGTGCGTGTCGCCTTCATCCGGTGGTGGCGCAAGTCACGGCGGGCCAAGGAGATGGCACGGTCCAGCTTCTCCAGCTCGGAGGGAACCTGTTCCTTCGCAATGGTGCGCCGGGGCACTTCCTGGCGCTCGCGAAGGATCAGAAAGGCCGGCCCGAGGGCGATTCCCGGGGCGATCGGAATTCCGGTGTAGACCTGTTGACGCGTCATCTTTCCGTGCCGTTTTCAGTTTTTCAATCGAGGCAATATAGCACGGCGGAAACGGTCTCGCCGTCAGCGGGCGGGCGGGGAGGAGGGCTTACTCTTCGTAGAACTTGTTGTTCACCAGCTCCACAAGTTCAACCAAGCATTGCTCTTCGGCGGGACCGTCCACCCTGATTTCGAGCTCCGCGCCCTGTCCCGCGGCGAGCATCATCACTCCCAGAATGCTTTTTGCGTTGACGATTTCGCTCCCCCGCGCCAGCTCCACCGTGGTGTCCTTGAACCGCGCGGCAATCTTGACGAAATGGGACGCAGGGCGGGCGTGCAGGCCCAGTTTGTTGCGGAGTGTCACCTTCTGGGTTTTCATCGTTGCGAACCGCTGTCTCCGTCCGTGAGAACGTGATCCTGAGCCTGAGCCGAATGGCGAAAACGTACGACAAAACTGCCTGCATGAGCAAATAAACACATGCCAAATCAAACCTGGCGTTGAATCATGAAATCCGCCCACAATCCCAACAGGTCGCGCCAGTGGCTCGGTTGCAGCTGCTCCAGCTTCGGCAGCGCGTTGCGGATCAGCTTCATCGCCCGTTCTCGCACGATCTCCACCGCGCCCAGTTCGACGACGATGCTCGTCGCGTCCGCAACCTGTTTTTCCCCGGCGTTCGGGTTGCCGACAACGGCCTGCAACGTCTCGCGCTGCGAGTCGTCCGCCCGCAGCCACGCCTCGTGCAGCACAAGCGTCCGCTTGCCCTCGCGAAGGTCGTTCCCCACAGGCTTCCCGGTCACGTTGGGATCCCCGATCAGACCGAGCACGTCATCCTGCATCTGGAACGCGACCCCGCACTCCAGCGCGAAATCCGACAGAGCAAGCACGCGCGGGTCCTCCGGAAGGTTCCTGCCCAGCCCGATCTGGGCTCCTCCCCAGGCGCAGAAACGGTAAAGCTCTCCGGTTTTCTTCCGCAGCATCTCCTCGACGGCTGCGGAATCCGGCTCTCCCACCGGCAACCGGGTGTACTGCAGATCGAGCAGCTCGCCCTCGATCAGCCGGTTCAGCGTGCGGTCGTTCAACTCGCGGATCAGCGCCAGGGTTACCTCGGCGGGCAGCCCCTGCTCCCTCGTCAGCTCGGTGAGCATGCTCACGTTCCAGCCGTGCTGCACGTCCCCGGCGAGGATCGCCACCGACATCCCGTAGTGGTCCGCGTCCTCTCCGCCGAGTCTGTACGTCTCCCGGGCGCGTTTGCGAAAGCGGACGTGAACGGATTCCCCTCCACGCCGCATGTCGTCGCGGTCGATGATGTCGTCGTGCACCAGCGTCCAAGTGTGAAAAATCTCCACCGCGGCGGCGGCGGGAAGCGCTCTGTCGGGATCTCCCCCCACCGCTCCGCAGGACCAGAGCAGGATCGCCGGGCGAAGCCGCTTGCCTCCCCCCGCCACATACATCGTCGCCGCGTTCCGGATGTCGCCGGGACGGAAACGGCTGGTGTAGGACTTGCGCAGCAGATACGGGGTCAGCAGGTCCACACAGCGGTTCAGTTCATCCAGAAACGTTTGCCTGGTATCTGACGGACTCACAGCGGTTCCTTCAACCGGTAAGCATTTTGCCTTTGGCCGTGCTAAATTAGCCGGGTCGGAACGAATCTGCAAGCAGAACACCCGCAACACCAACGGAGGGTGCGGAAACCGCCGAGATGAGCTCGAATCCGGAAAGAATACCGTTGCATGAAGACGATGTTCTCGTGCGTGCGCGCGAGATCTTTCGCCTCGAAATCATTGCCGCTCAGAAGGTTGCCCAGCGACTCAACAGCCAGTTCGTCAAAACGGTGAGCGCGATTATCGACGCACCGGGCAAAGTGATCTTTGTCGGCGCCGGAAAAAGCGGCTTGATCGCTCAGAAAGTCGCCGCCACTCTCCGCTCAACCGGGATTGTCGCTGTCTTCCTGCATCCAAACGACGCTGCGCACGGCGACCTCGGGATGGTCTCCGACGGCGATGTGGTCATTCTCATCAGCAAGTCGGGCGAGACCGAAGAGGTCCGTGAACTGATCCCGGCCTTGCGGCGGCGCGATGTCACCCTGATAGCAATGGTCGGCGTCGAGTCCAGCCGTATCGCCCAGCTTTCGGATATCTGGCTCGATATCGGCGTCGAGCGCGAGGCGTGTCCCGTCGGCCTCGCTCCCACCAGCAGCACGACGGTGATGCTGTTGATGGGGGACGCTCTCGCGGCGGTGCTGATGCAGCTGCGCGGCTTCACCCAGGATGATTTCGCGATCAATCACCCCGGCGGCAGCCTCGGGAAACGGTTGCTGCTCGCCGTCGGCGACATGATGCACGGCGGCGAGCTTAACCCCGTCTGCGGGCCGGACACGCCGATGAGCGACGTTGTCGTGCTGTTGACTCAAAGCACCCTCGGCGGCATCAACGTCGTCGGCTCGGACGGGGAGCTGCTCGGGATTATCACCGACGGCGACGTGCGGCGCGGCATCCAGAGGCTCGGCGCGGACTTCCTGCAGACCCCCGCCAGCGAAATCATGACCGCCAACCCGGTTCATGTCCACACCTCCGACAAAGCGATCGACGCGCTGCTGCTGATGGAGAACCGGCCGAGCCAGATTCACGTGATGCCGGTGGTGGATGGCGACCACAAGGCGGTCGGCATGCTGCGCCTCCACGACCTGATCCGCGCCGGCATCCGCCCGGACCGATAAATTCAGAAGTGATAAAATTTAAGAGTGACAGTTACTTTGAATTTCAAAAGTAACTGTCACTCTTAAATTTTAGGGTGAAGTCATCCTGAACGCAGTGTCTGCCCCGATACGTCGGGGAAGGATCTATGTTTTTCTTTTCCTGCAACCTGCCCCTGCTTGTTTGCAACTGAACCGAAGGGTTGTTCATACATTGAAGGTGCGTAAACAGGATTTACTCTAGTCATCCAGTCCAGGATCTCCGAACCCGGTAATTTCCCGATCCCCCCTTTGTCGTCCCCCGGCTTGACCGGGGGATCCACAGTTGTTGTAGGCCGCGGTCTCTGAACCCGGCGTTTTCTTTGTTGTGTCATGTCGTGAATGCAGGCTGTTTGGCATGGAGACCCGCCGCTTCTCCGCCAAGTCTCCGCTACGCTGACGACTTGACGGAACGATTTAAGCATCTATTTTATAATTATTGTCAGATAATTAGGGACAGTCCCTATTTATTATCGAAGGCCCTCAGACGATCCCGCTGCGAGGGGGACCGTAGGCGAGCCGGAGGCCCTCCATCAGGTTGGCGTTTGGGTGGCCCGGGATGGCAATCCCGGGTCTCATGTCGTTCAGGATGATACAGAATGTCATTGCCCGGCTTGACCGGGCAATCCAGTGCAAATGGGAAAACATCAACATGGATTCCCGCCTTCGCGGGAATGACAACTGGCCCGGGAATGACAACTGGCCCGGGAATGACAACTGGCCCGGAATAGAAAACTGGATCCCCTGGTCAAGCCGGGGGATGACATTCATGAGAAATCCCGTAGGTCGGGGTCTCTGAAGCTGGCACCTCTACCTGAAGAGAACCTTTAGGTGAAACCCGGCCAGTCCGCATAACGATTCTCAAAAGTGGAAAGGATAGACAAGCGGACTGGCCGGGCCA
>Ga0315554_1002240_pt1 | contig 11218 bp, 9 predicted proteins | sample SalMarSW160370MG_FD_202114 | JGI IMG/M metagenome (GOLD analysis project Ga0315554, IMG submission 202114) | Salt marsh sediment microbial communities from the Plum Island Ecosystem LTER, Massachusetts, United States - Salt Marsh Sediment SW1603-70 ... | reverse complement strand
AGAATTATCAACGGTAGAGCTCAATAATTTTTGAAGTACCGGTTGTTCAATTGAAGCATCGGTTGCAAGGAAAGCCAGCATAGTAGCCATGTGAGGCATTATCATTCCGCTGCCTTTGCAAATTCCACCGATTGTCACTTCACCTTTCGCTAATTTCACTTTAACTGCAAAAGATTTTTTCTTAAGATCGGTTGTTAGAATTGCTTCTGCTGCATCAAGACCACCATCTCCTGATAAATAATTTTGTATTTCGTTAATACCGGACTTTAATTGTTCCATCGGCATCTGCTTTCCTATAACACCCGTTGAACTTATTATAACTTCAGAAGGATTTATAAATAATTTTTTTGCACAGTAAGATTGAGAATCCAATGCATTACTAAATCCCGTTGTTCCCGTACAAGCATTAGCGTTACCGGAATTGACTAATATAGCTTTAACTTTATTTTGCTGTTTAATAATATTCTTTGAAATTACTAAAGGAGCTGCTACTACTTTATTTAATGTAAAGGTTCCGGCTACATTGCAAGGGACTTCCGAAAAAATTAAAGCAAGATCTTTCTTTTCTTTTTTTATCCCGCAGTTAATTCCTGCTGCTTTTATTGCGTTTACAGAAGTAACTGAACCGTTATTAATAAACTGAAACATTTTTTAACTCCTTTTTCAATAACCCGGCTGTCTCATCCCATCCATATAATTTATTCATATTTTGAAAAGCCTGACCGGAAGCACCTTTTACCAAATTATCAATTGCTGTGGTTATAATTATTACTTTTTCTTTTATTGAAATATTTATATCGCAAAAATTAGTATCGACAACCCATCTTAATTCAGGAGGAAAATTTCTAATTCTTACGAATGGCGAATTTGCGTAGCTGTTTTTATACATTTCAATCACTTCTTCATGATTAACTGTATCATTTAAATGAATAGATGATGTAACATAAATTCCTTTTGAAACCGGCAGCAAATGAGTAGTAAAAGAAAAAGGAGAATGAAAACCATTCTTAAATAACTGCTGCAAGATTTCAGGTTCATGTCTATGCTGATTAACATTATAAGCTTTTACATTTCCATCCATTTCAGAAAGGAGAAGTTCAGGCTTAGGACTTTTTCCGGCACCGCTTGTACCTGAATATGCAGAACAACTAACACTTAAAATATTATCAGCAAAATTAGGAAGTAATGGAAGCAATGAAAGCAAAGTTGCAGTTGGATAACAGCCAGGATTTGCAATAAGCTGTACGTGCTCATAATTAGTTTTTGAATAATCTGCTAATCCGTACACTTTTGATTTAAGAAGATAAGGAGATGTATGTGTATATTTATACCATTGGATATAAAGTTCTTCATAATCCAACCGGTAGTCGCCACCTAGATCAATTACATACTTATTATTGGAAATTAAATTCGGTACATATTTTAATGCTTCACCATGAGGCAAAGCAATAAAATATAAATCATGCTCAAGTGAAATATTATTAATCGATTCTATAACAATATTTTCACTATAACCGATCAAATCAGGAAATATTGAATATAGATTTTCACCAGCACTACTGTTTGCATATATCTGAAAATTTTTAACGAACGGATGAGAAAGACAATATTTCACTAACTCTTTCCCCGTATATCCTGTGCCGCCTATAATACCTATTGATATCATAATTATCTCTGTGTTTAAAATGTTTGTAAAATAAAAAGGTCAATTAATGGAAAAGATGTATTATTACCCCACATGGGGGCGGATGGATGTTAGCATTAGGTTTCTAATACTTAAAGGAGAAAAGATATTTTTAATTGTAAAATTCATTGCTTCAAATGTATAAAAACAAAAAAGTTTTGTCAAGATTTTTTTGTATAAAATTACATATTTTTTTCTAAAATTGTATTTAATCATATTATTAATGAATAAATATTCATTAAAATTAAATTATTTTAATTTTGTTTATAAAAATTCATCAAACAGCTACAAACTTATCTTATTATATTTACATTGTTTTATATTTTTTTAAGCTTTAATTTTTTCGTAATACCATTACAAGGAAAATGATAAAGTATATTAATAAAATATCTTCAATTCTACTTTCACTAATATTTTGTACAAGTTTAATATCTGCACAGAGTAATAATTATAACTTTAAAAGACTAGGTATCGAAGACGGACTTTCACAAAGCACTATCAACTGCATTACCCAGGATAAAGAAGGATATATGTGGTTTGGTACCGCTAACGGTTTAAATAAGTATGACGGGTACAGTTTTAAAATTTTTACAAATAATCCGTATGATTCAACATCAATTTCAGATAATAGTATAACTTCCTTTTTAGAAGATAAACAGGGAAACTTTTGGATTGGTACAATTAAGGGCATATTAAATAAGTATAATAGAAGTACAAGTTCATTTACCCGTTTTAACACTAAAAATATTAAGAGTCCAATACCGGCCCAGGAAAATGAATATTATGATTATCCTATAATTTTTTCCCGGAATGATAATAATTCAATTACAACCATTGCCGAAGATAATCAAAATAATTTATGGCTTGGAACATGGGGAAAAGGTCTTTTAATTTTTAATAAGGACACAAAGACTATCAAGCAGTATTATTATAATTCCAATGATCCTAATAGTCTGAGTTATAACAGAATAATGAAAATATTAATTGACAAGGAAGGAAACGTTTGGATTGGTACTTTTGGCGGAGGATTAAATAAAGCAGTAGAAAATTCTGAATTTTATTCTAAGGAAAATGAAAAGAACCGTTATAACAAGTTAATATTTGTTCATTATAAAAATAATCCATCAAATAAATATTCCTTAAATGATGATAAAATTACTACCCTATTCGAAGATCAAAACAGTAATATTTGGATTGGTACTTATAACGGAGGTTTAAATAAATTACCGGCAGATGAAAAATCTCTTTCTCCCCAAAAAGCAAGATTTGTTCATTATACTAAAAATGAAAACAATTGGAACAATATTGGGAATAACTCCATTATGGCTATCCTAGAAGACAAACAGGATTGTTTATGGTTAGGAACATTCGGAGGTGGATTAACTAAATTCGATATGGGGAAAAATATCTTTACTCATTTTAAACATGAACCTCTTAATGAAAATTCATTAGCCGGGAATGATGTTATATCTCTCTGCGAAGATGCATCTGGAATTATTTGGGCCGGTACACACCTTGGAGAAGGAATAACCAAGCTCGAAATGAGTAAAGTAAAATTCGGACAAATTAAAAACGAACCTGCCAACAATAACAGCTTAAGCGATGATGTAGTTTGGGCTATTTATAAAGATGGATCCAAGAATCTTTGGATTGGAACTTATAGGGGAGGATTAAATAAATATGATTTAAAGAATAATAAGTTTTATCATTATTTCCACAATCCTTCAGATCCTTTTAGTATAAGCGGTAACCATATTAGAGCAATAACTAAAGATAAATTCGGCAATTTTTGGATTGGGACATATAGCGGGGGTTTAGATAAATTTAATCCGAAATCCGGGAAATTTATTTCATACAAACATAATCCTATAGATCCAACAAGTATAGGAGCAAACCAGGTACAGGATATCTATATTGATTCAAGTTCAAATGTGTGGCTTGCTACTTTTACAGGCGGCTTAAATAGATTTAAACTTACAAATCCAAATAATAATAAAATTGAGTTTGAGCATTTTACAAACAATCCTTCAGACCCCCGTAGTCTAAGTGACAATAGAGTTTATACACTTTTTGAAGACAGGGAGGGAACACTTTGGGTCGGTACTTTTGGCGGAGGGTTAAATAAATTCAATAAAAAAAATAAAAGTTTTATACACTACATGAATGATCCTTCCGATAATTCTAGTTTAAGCGATAATAGAATATTGTCAATATTTGAAGATTCAAACGGGACTTTATGGATTGGTACTTATGGCGGCGGGTTAAATAAACTGGATAGAAAGACCGGCAAATTTTATCGATACAAAAAAAAGAATGGTTTAAACTGTGATGTTGTTTATGGCATTCTGGAAGATAACAAAAAAAATTTGTGGATGAGCAGTGACAACGGCATTTACAGATTTAATATCATAAATAATAATAATATTGCTCATTATGATTTACAGGACGGTTTACAAAGCATTGAATTTAGCGGCGGTGCATACTTTAAAGCCAAAGACGGTGAAATGTTTTTCGGAGGAATTAACGGCTTAAATTATTTTTATCCTGATAGTGTACGTAATAACCCTTACATCCCGCCAATTGTAATTACTTCAATTGAAGTTTTTAATAAACCGTTAATGGGAGAAAAACGAGAAATAACTTTATCTTATGATAGAAATTTTATTTCGTTTGAATTCGCAGCATTGGATTATTCTAACCCGGAAGATAATCACTATGCATACAGATTAGCCGGGCTAGAAAATGAATGGCATTATGTTGATGCAAATTATAGAATCGCTAACTATACAAATTTATCACCGGGCAAATATAAGTTCATTGTTAAAGGCTCCAATAATGATAGGGTATGGAATTCAAAAGGTATATATGTAGATATTAATATACTTCCTCCATTTTGGAAAACCTGGTGGTTTATTATATTATGTCTTTTATTTAGCGGTTTGATTATTTACTATCTGAGTACAATCAGAATAAAAAATCTTTTGGCTATAGAAAGATTAAAGACCAAGCTTGCTGCTGATCTTCATGATAATATTGGAACGGGCCTGACCGAAATTTCTATTTTAAGTGAACTTGCGGAAACAAAATTAAACGGCAATTCAGCTAATCATCATGATGAATTAAAAAAAATTAGTGAGAAAGCAAGGCAACTGGTCGACAGCATGAGTGATATTGTCTGGGTTGTAAACCCTAAAAAAGATTCTCTCTATGATTTGATCATACGATTAAAAGATTCTTATAGTGATTTTCTCCAGTCAATTGGAATAAGGTTCAAGACTTCAAATTTGGAAAAGCTTGAAAATATAAAGCTTCCTATGGAATACAAACAAAATCTTTACTTAATTTTTAAAGAAGGTATTAATAACTGCATTAAACATAGCAGATGCAAAAATATTTTCTTGGAAGCTAATATACAAGGAGATTTAATTGAAATTAAATTACTAGATGATGGTATTGGTTTCATCTGGAATAAAGAAAATATCGGCAATGGATTATATAATATGAAGCGCCGTGCCAAAGTAATTGGAGGAAACATTGAATGGAAAGAGAATTCCGGGAGCGGTACTATTATATATTTTCGTGGTAAAGTCGGAAATATGAATAAACTCCAATTCATCATTAATAAAAAGGCTTTATGATAAAAGTTGCTATAGTTGAAGATAACAATACTATTCGAGAAGGATTAGCCGCCTTAATAAACGGCACAGAAGGATATACTTGTGTTGGAGCATATTCAACATCGGAAAAATTTTTACAGCAAATCCCTCTAACTAAAATTGATGTAGCCCTGATGGATATAGGTTTACCGGGAATGAACGGAATTGAAGCTTTAAAAAAAGCTCGTGAACTGAATCCGGATTTAAATATTCTGATGCTTACAATTTATGAGGAAAGTGAAGTTGTATTCGAGGCTCTTTGTGCGGGTGCCTGTGGATATCTCGTAAAAAAGACTCCCCCATCCAGGCTTCTTGAGGCAATAAAAGATATTTACGAAGGGGGATCTCCGATGAGCTCCCAAATCGCAAGGCAGGTCATTACCGAATTTCAAAAAGAAAAAACTGCTATTGATAATAGCGAATATTCCCTATCTAACCGGGAAAAAGAAGTTCTAAATCTGCTTTCAAATGGAAAAAGTTATCAGGAAATTGGAGAAAAACTATTTATTAGTGTTGATACTGTCAGGCATCATATTAGAAATATCTATAGAAAGTTGCATGTTCATTCACAATCGGAAGCAGTAGCTAAAGCGATTAGAAAAAAGATAATTTAATTCTGTTAAATATACTACATAAACATGTAGCTCCCCTATCCATTTTATCACAATCATTTAATTATTACAGCATATTTATGCACTTGATATAGAAAGTCAAATTTTGAAATATTAATATAAATTTTGGGAGAAGGTATAATGGAAGAATTAAAAATCAAAGAGTTCGAAAATAATCCTCTTAGTGATTTAATTAATAATGAAATTTATAACCTCCTAAAAAGTAAAGGTTTATTTAATGAAACTTCATTAAGAGACAGACTTATAAGAAAACGATTTAAATCGTTAAGAATAAAAAAATATAGGGTAAGTGATGCAATAGATATAATTAGACAGGACTACCCTTACTTGCAATTTGAGACTATTAGAAAAATAGTACATCATCCGCCAAAGATTAAAAAGTTTGATTGACTGAGAATTTTAAATTCATAGGTGCAAGGGTTATGGAGGCAGGGAAACAGAGAAAATATAAAGCAAATGAAAAGCTATTAAAAAGGAATGATGATATCCGGAAAGAATTCCAGCAGATGAAAAGAGAAGGGATTAAAAACAGAGAAGCCCTGATTGTACTTGCTGATAAATATTTCCTTTCGGAGCATACTGTAAATTCAATTGTATATTCAGATAATTGATAATATCCGTATAAATATATACATCATTTTTTTAGATGTTTGATATTAATCATACCCCTAAAGCAAAATCACAGCAAATGATTTTTTTCTTAATAATCTTTGAGAAAAAAGTTAGAGGGACAAATGTATCTTAAAAATAAATATATCTCCAAAAGAGCTATAGAGTACTACAATAGAGGTGATTTCAAATTCAGATTAAAACAATATGAATTTGCAATCAAAGATTATAATAAAGCAATAGAGATTTCACCTGAATTTGCTGAAGCATATTTTAAACGGGGAGAATCAAAATCTTTAATGAATAATCATCCTGAAGCTGTAAAAGATTATAATACAGCTATTGATATTATTCTTAATAAATATTAAATATTTATTTAAGAAGGATCATCTTGTTTGAAAAACGTAATGACTGTTGCTCATTTAAAGTTGATACATTTAAAATATAAAAATATACTCCCGAAGCATAATTATCGGCATTCCATTCCTTTTCGTGTATACCGGGCTTTTCCAGATCATCAACTAAAGTAGTAACTTCCTGCCCCAATGAATTATATATTTTTAAATTTACTCTACTTTCAACAGGTAAACTATATTTTATGATTGTGGTTGGATTAAAGGGATTAGGATAGTTTTGTTCCAGCGCAAAATCTTTTGGCACATTTGAATTTAGACTTTGAACTGATGTTGTGGTGTTTACCTTAACATTCAATTGGGCAATATATTTGGAATTTCCATTGTTTTCAATTTGCCTTAATCTATATGTATAAGAATGAGCTGAAGTTTGAAAATGAATATCCACATATTGATAGTTATTAATACTATGGCTATTATCTGCTCCCTGAACAAAACCGACATTTTCCCATACACTATTTGCATCAGATCTTTCAATTGCAAACCCATAATTATTTAGTTCTAAAGCCGTCTGCCAATATAACTTTACACTATCACCAACTATAGCTGATGTAAAACTCGTAAGTTCAACAGGAACGATTTTACTAAGCAAAACATTCAATGTATCATAAAATAATAAAGCCATTTTTGCATATCCCCTGTTATTAGGATGGAGGTGATTGTACATATCTCCATTGTTATACGGGGCAACAGTATCTATTTGGTATACAATACCTGCGTCTTTTTCCATATCAACAAGTTTTAAATGATCTCCATTTTTTATTCTTTCCTCTGCCATCTTTTCAATATTGTTATTGTAAATTGACGTAATAAAGCTATAAGGGACTTCATTTATTATCTTAGCTAAAATTATCCAGATTATGGTATTAGTAGTGTCTTGATAATCATCAAAATAATTTAGTAAATCTTCAAGAGCAGTAATTGCTGTATCTACACCGTTTGTACCAATGTGAAGTAGAATTATATCTGCAGGATAATAATTCAAATATGGACCGGGAGTAATTATATTTCCGTCTCTGTCATATCCGGTTTTAATTAATTGCGAAATCTGTTCTATTGAATATCCTCCAAAACCTACATTATTATAATCGTATTCAGGTTGAGCAGCATAACCGGCAGTATCGCTTCCAACAAAATCAACAGGGTAATTATTTGATTGTAATAATAACCATAAAGGCTGTCTATATCCCGTATAAAGCGGACTAGGAATTAAACGACCTTCTCCGTTTGTAATTGAATCTCCCAATGGCATTATTCTTATTTTTTGAGGATATATTTGAGAATAATTAATAATCAAGACTATTAATAACAAAAAAATAAATTCCCCAGAAATTCTTCTTTTGTAGAAACTTAATCCCATCCGCTCCTCTATTACATTAATTATGCTGCGAAAATAGTGCAGAATTCAATGCTTACGTGTGACGAATAAACAAATTTAATTTTAGAGACGGGATAATTGATAGAAAACACTTATTGTTAAAGTTCGCAAAAAAAATACCAACTCCTGGAATATTAATTAATTTGCTGCTAATCTTATTAAAATTTTTAGTTTTTATATGATTTTCTAAGATTAAGACGGCTTATGTCCATTTAATTTTAAAAATAAAAATCTTATCTTACCAAAAAGATTAGAGGGGTTTTATGAATAGGCGGAATTTCATTAAAAAAAGTATTCAGACAGGTTTTGCAGCAGGTGCTGTATATTCAATCGGTAATTATTCAAATCTGTTTGCCAGCCAATTAATATCCGACACACCGGATCTTGTGGCTATTAAAGGTGGTCCGCCCAATGTTATGTTCGACAAAGCAATTCAGTATCTTGGAGGAATGAAATCCTTCGTAAAAAAAGGTGAATCAGTAGTTATTAAGCCAAATATCGGATGGGATGTTAGTCCTGAAGGAGGTGCAAATACAAACCCGGTTTTAATAAATATAATTATAAAGCATTGTTTTGAAGCCGGTGCAAAAGATGTTTACGTCTTTGATCATACCTGCGATAATTGGAATAGATGCTATACAAACAGCGGGATTGAAAGAGCAACAAAAGATGCAGGAGGAAAAATTGTTCCGGGTAATAGTGAAAATTATTACCACGAAGTTGAATTGAAAAGAGCTAAGAATTTAACAAATGCTAAGATTCATGAGTTAATATTAAATTCCGATGTTTTCATAAATGTTCCCGTACTTAAAGAACATGGTTCTGCAGGTTTAACAATATGTATGAAAAATTTGATGGGAGCAGTATGGGATAGAAGATTCTGGCATAGAAATAATCTTCATCAATGTATCGCTGATTTCCCTTCCTTCAGAAAGCCGGATCTCAATATTGTTGATGCTTACTATGTAATGAAAAGAAATGGACCAAGAGGAACTTCCAGGAATGACTTAGTGGAAATGAAATCGCAAATAATTTCTAAAGATATAGTTGCAGCTGATAGTGCCGCTGCAAAATTATTTGGCATAAATCCCGATACAATTTCATACATAAATATGGCAGATGAGTTAAATGTAGGTACAAAGAATTTGAACAAGCTATCTATAAAAAGAATTATCATGTGATGAAATTATCTCAATTAAGGGGCATAAGGATTTTTATTTCTCTGCTTTTCTTTCTTTCAATTTCACTTCTGTTTCTGGATTTTTATAATCTTGTTCCGAGCTATACTATCAACTATGTTTTATACCTTCAATTTATTCCTTCCCTATTTAAGTTTATAAATATCATTAGCATATCTGCTGCAGGTTTTCTTTTCATTTTGTTATCTACTTTTTTATTCGGCAGAGTTTATTGCTCTACTGTATGTCCTCTTGGAATTCTTCAGGATTTTATTTCAAGATTATCAAAAATAATAAATAAGAAAAAACAATATCTGAAAATAAAAGACTATAATTGGATTAAATATTCATTTCTTGCTTTTACAGTTATATCACTTATCATGGGAAGTGTTGTTTTCATTACTTTGCTCGATCCTTTCAGCAACTTCGGGAGAATTTTTTCTAATCTCTTTAATCCAATTTTAATTTTAATAAATAATTTTACAGCCGTTACTCTTGAAAAATTTAACATTTATTTACTTTATCCCGTTGAATTAAAAAATTTCAGTATAATTACAATCATTATTACTCTTCTTATCTTTTTATTAATCTTCTTTCTATCATTTAATAAAGGCAGATTATTTTGTAATACGGTATGCCCTGTAGGTACATTTTTAGGGTTGGTTTCAATATTCTCACTTTATAAAATTTTTATAGATGAAGAAAAATGTAATTCATGTAATTTATGTACAAAAGTCTGCAAATCCGGATGTATCGATAAAATTAATAAAGAGATTGATTTTTCCAGATGTGTAGCCTGTTATAACTGTTTTAATGTTTGCCCAACCGGAGGAATGATTTATAAAAACTCACTATTAACAAGTTTAAATGAAGATAAATTCGACTCCAAAAGAAGAGAACTAATCTCAAAAACATTTATTTATTTTATCGGACTAACTGGAATTTCTTTTGCGCAGGCTAAAATCATTCCTAAAAAAGAAAATAATATCCCTGTTATAAAAAAATATAACTCAAGTCCGCCGGGATCAAAAAACATAGAACATTTTACAAATACATGTACAGGTTGCCATTTATGTGTAAGTTCCTGTCCGACGCAAGTTCTGCAGCCTTCTTTATTTGAATATGGAATTTTAGGAATTCTTCAGCCGTATATGGATTACAAGACTGCATTCTGCAATTTTGAATGTACAATTTGCACTGAGGTTTGTCCAAGCGGGGCAATTTTACCTTTATCATTGGAAAATAAAAAACTTACACAGATCGGGAAAGTAAAGTTCATTAAAGAAAATTGTATAGTTGAAATTGAAAATACAGAATGCGGCGCATGTTCGGAACATTGCCCAACGAAAGCAGTAAAAATGATCCCGTATAAAAATCTCCATCTTCCCGAAGTTAAAGAAGAATATTGTATTGGCTGCGGTGCATGTGAGTTTGCATGTCCTACAAAACCTTACAAATCAATTTACGTAGAAGGCAATCCGATACATCTTACTGCTAAAAAATTACCGGTAGAAAAACTTGAAGAAAAGATAGATTACAAGGAAGAGTTCCCTTTTTAGTTGAATCACTGCTGTCCAAAATAAATCAAGGATAGTAAAAAAGTTTTTATAAAAACATTTATTGGACAGATTTTTTTCTATTCAATTTTCAATCCCCCTTTGGAATAAT
>Ga0315554_1002239_pt1 | contig 11219 bp, 9 predicted proteins | sample SalMarSW160370MG_FD_202114 | JGI IMG/M metagenome (GOLD analysis project Ga0315554, IMG submission 202114) | Salt marsh sediment microbial communities from the Plum Island Ecosystem LTER, Massachusetts, United States - Salt Marsh Sediment SW1603-70 ... | reverse complement strand
ACGTACGATGGGTAGCAGACGCGATATCGCAAAAATATCAGCCGTGATGACTATGCCCGTTCTGGTATTGATCCTGGCCGGCGGCTGCGGCAAGGACAAGGAAGCGCCGCTGGTACCCGATACGACCGGGCCGAGAGTCACGGCTACCTCGCCGGGCGACGGCGATTCCAATGTGGCTCTCGATGCGCTGGTAACGGTCACTTTCAACGAGGATGTCGATCCTCTCACCATAACCGGGTCGTCGTTCTATCTCAACGGCAGTATGCCTGGCACGATCACCTATGGCAGCCGAAACGCTGCCTTGAATCCCGACTCCAATTTCCAATATGGTGGGACGTACACGGCCACGGTCACCACCGCCGTCACCGACGTGGCCGGCAATCGTATGGACTCCAACTACGTCTGGTCGTTCACGACGACTTTCGGTGATATCATGCCGCTGGCCATCGGCAATCGGTGGGAATATCAGGTGATAAATTACACCAACCCGGTCGTACCCGACACGTCCTACGATACCATCCTGGTCGTGGGCGATACGACTATCGAGTCCGAACAGTGGTTCATCGTCAATGACACCGTTTTGATAACCAATCGGGATGACGGCCTGTGGCGCATGGCGGAGACAGGCGTCCCATACTTGTGGCTGAGATTTCCGGGTATCATCGGGCAGATATATAACGCCGATCCGGTCCGCGGGGAATCGGTCAAAATCACCGCCACATCCCAATTAGTCGCGATTCCGCTGCTTCCCTTGTTCTACTGTTATGTTTATGAGAGCACCTACACCGATCCGAGCACGAAAGACAAATTCTATTATGCGCCGCGCACCGGCCCGATAATCCTCGAGCATGATACTGTGTATGTCTTTCCAACACTTCTGGAGAGATGGAGCCTCATCCGCTACCATCTGAATTAACTGCAGATCAACGGCGGTCTCATACATGGATAGGTTCCGGGAATGGAAATTGCGGTCAGGATGAAGAGGCGTGCAGCCGCAGCCAATCCTCCCGCAGGATACCCATTTTGATGCGATCGTAATATTTGCCCTGAACTTTACATCCCCGCCGGATGCGAGCTTCCTCGACAAAGCCGAGTTTGCGGCCGACCGCGGTCATCCGCTCGTTGCCGCTCCACGTGGAAAAGCCGATTCGATGGAAGTCCCAGCTTCGAAACAGATAATCGATCCACAAAACCGTCGCCTCGGTTCCCAATCCGTGATTCCAGTAAGCGTCCTCGACGATGTTGATGCCGAATTCGGGCATCGAGGAAAGGCCCACATTGAAATAGAAGACCACCCAGCCGATATGCACGCCGTCGGTTGTCTCGATTTCAAGAAACGTGTAGGGCGGGGCCTGGTCGGTGTTCAGCCATTTCTTGCGCTGGAGGACCCGCCCGGCCAGGTCATGCTTGTGATAGGGGCCGTCGAACTGCCAGGTGAGAAGTTCGGGGTTGTTCCATCGCTCATAATCCGCGATATCCTCGGTTACAGTCGTCCGCAGGTTGACGCGCCGGCCCTCGATTTTGAAATTCGGCATCATGTCGGGGTCTCCCTGTTGTCCTTCAGATGATCGAGATACTGCCAGACGGACATGCTGTTGCGGCGATGGCGTCGTTCGTCGAAGGGGATATCGGGGATATGGCAGCGATTCCGCATCCAGTCGGCCGCTTCGTCGCGGCTTATGCCTTTGCCGTACGCCTGGCGACCCGCCTCCAGCAGGCCGGCAAAATAATCAACAAGAAGTTTCAGCATCTCCTTGCCGCCGGTGATTCCGTGTCCGGGGACGATCGTCTCGATATCATAAAGCGTCAGTTTATTGAGAACATCGACAAGCTCTGCCGGATCGCTGTCATGATCCAAAATCGTCGGGTAGCGGCCGCCGAAGGCGATATCGCCGGCGAACAGCAGTCTTTGTTTCGGCAAATACAGCACCGATGAATCGGGCGAATGGCCGCCCAAGCGCTGAAATATCAGCCGGATGCCGTGGAAGTCATACTCCATGCTCTCGTCGAAGGTGATCGTGGGCGAAGTGATGACCAGATCCCGCCACTCGTCGATCAGGTGCGGGTCTTCCCGCCGGGCCGCCTCGATTTCCTTATCGCTCCAGTAGGTGGCGCGGCATGATTCCATTATCTCGCGGCACCGTTCCGACGCCAGAATCGGGCAGGAAAAAGCCTGATTGCCGAACGTGTGGTCGGAATGATAATGAGTGTTGAACAATAGTTCGATTGTGCAATCAAAACGGTTTTGCACGCCGGACGATATCTTTTTGGCCGCCCGGGGGAGATACCCCGAATCGATTACCAGCGCAAAGCGGTCCTTGACGCAGACGCCGATGTTGCACAATCCCGCACGGCGGACGACATGAACACCGTCCCGCAGGGTTTCGATATCGAATTCGTTCCGGTCCATGGTCGCCTGAGCCTCACGCCGGTCTCGCCGGCCGCAGCCACTCGTCTTTGAGAATCGAATACATTTTGACGTCGCGGGGGATGCTATGGTGGATCATGTAATCTCGGAGAATGCCCTCGAAGGTCATGCCGGCTTTCTCCATCACCCGCGCCGACCCGATATTGGGCACGTCGCACATGGCCTGGACGCGGTTGAAATTCTTGACGCGAAACCCGTAATCGAGGATTTTGCGCACCGCCTCGGTCATGATCCCACGGCCCCAGCAGGGGCGAGCCAGGGCATACCCGATCTCGGCCCGATTGTGGGTATCGTGGTAGGAGATGTAATCGCAGGTGCCGATTATTTTGCCCTCGTCTTTGAGCACGATCCCCCATGGGGCGGGAGCGCCCGTCTGATAGCGGGCCAGCGCCGCCGAGACAAAAGCCAGCGAATCGGAAATAGTCCGATGCGTATCCCAGAGCAGATACTTGGTCACCTCAGGATCCGAGGCGTACGCGAAGACGTCCGTGGCGTCGTCGGGAATCAGTTTTCTCAGGATCAGCCGCTCTGTTTCCAACTGGGGAAGATCGCCGAATATACCTTCGCTATGCATACCGTGCCGCCTGCTTCGGTTCTTCTACTCCGCGGCGCGACCCACCGGCGCCGCCATCGGGCGCAATATACGGAAGCAGGCCTAAAATATCCACGGAAAATCATCTTCCCATGCCGCCGGGAAGAGAAGACGAATCGATAGGTCAGCCGATTTCCACCAGCTCCACGTCGAAATGCAGCGCCTTGCCGGCCAGCGGATGATTGTCGAGGATCACGGCGTTGTCGGAAACCTCGGTGATCATGACACGAATGTAATCGCCGTCCGGACCCTGGACCTGAAGCATATCGCCCACTTTCGGCGTGTAATTCTCGGGCATACGCTCCTTTTCAACCTGCTTGGGCCATCCCGGATGGCGCGGTCCGTAGGCATCTTCGGGCGGGATGACGATCGATTTGGAGTCGCCGATATTCATCCCGACAATCCCGTCCTCGAATCCCGGGATAATCTGCCCGGCGCCGATTTCGAATTCCAGCGGATCGCGATCCTGGGAGCTGTCGAAGACGGTGCCGTCATCGAGCTTGCCGGTATAATGAACCTTTACGGTGTCGCCTGGTTTTGCCTCTGCCATGCAAATACTCCTTTCACCATGGCTCTATCTCTTACCCGTATCTTCGGCGAACTTTCGTGTCCACCGTAGTGCTTATCCGCATGGCATATATCCACTCCGCTGAAATCCGGCGGCGGAGACATACCGCCACGCCCTGGGATAAAACAAAATGGTCAGGCCGTCGATTGCCTGACCGCATATATCGATGTATATACGCAATAACGAGGCGACAATCAAGCCCTGCCCGAAAATAATATACGCCCCCCGCCGACGCCCATACCGCCGGACGGCTCATCGACGCAACGTCGCATCAGACCTGCTGGGTTAGCTTCAAAAAGCGCTTATACGGGATGGCCGTCCAGCTTTCAGCCTGGGTGGCGCCGTTGGCCATGCTGATCATCGATACCTTAGCCGCCGATTCCTCGTCGGGAGCCTCGTAGATATCGACAAAATCATACGGTCCCAGCAGAGCGTAATGGGCCTTGAATTTCACCTCCGGGCATTTCTTCTTGACTTCGTTGAGCCATTTGCGGCCGATCTGGGCCCGGTCTTTCACCTTGCTGGTAATCTCGGGCGACAGCTTGGTCATAAGCATGAACGTCCGCATTTCCGGTTTTTGATTTTTGGCCATAATAACTCCAACCTCTTGCCGAATACGCATTATTCGGCAATTCATCTCCATATATGACGCAAAAGGTCGAAAGGATATCCGCTATTACTATTATCGACGCAAAAAAATATACATTCAGGCCCGCCGGGATGCAACCGGATTATGCCGGCGTTGTCTGCCGCCCCGGAAAAAGACCGGCAGGCCAAAACAGGCTTGCCAAACGGTTGGCGAGACGGTAGTTTTTCGATGTTGTACGCCCACGCCGATTTACCGATGATATCGGTCACGAAACCGCATGCGCCACACCCGGGAGGATTGAAATGCGCCATACCGTCAAACGTCGGCTGAAGATCGGGTTTTCGGCGATGTTGTTTGTCCTCGTATGTTTGTCGTCCACGGCAGCCGCCGGTACCCTGACGGGTCGCGTCGTCGACAAGAACAGCGGCAGAGTCTTGGCAGGTGCGACCATCCGGTTGCAGCCGGCTGATCATCCCGGCAAAACCTTCGGCGTTGCCGCCGATAAAGACGGATATTTTGAAATCGCCGATATTCCCGGGGGAACATATTCAGCAACCGTTTCCGCCATCGGCTTCACACCCGAATCCATCGCCCGGATCGTCGTTCCCAATTCGGGATCGAAAAACCTCGACGTCTCGCTGGCGCCGTCGTCGATCAATTTGAATTCGGTTTCGGTCACGGCGTCACGCCGGCCGGAAAAAATCCTCGACGCTCCGGCATCGGTCAGCGTCGTCGAATCCGAGGAGATCAAAGCCCGGGTCGCACTCACTCCGACCGAATATTTCAAGGGATTGCCGGGGGTCGACGTCGCCACGACCGGCCTGAACCAATCGACGATGGTCGTGCGCGGATTCAACAATGTCTTTTCGGGCGCGCTCCTGGTGCTCACCGATAATCGCCTCGCGAGCGTTCCGTCGCTGCGATTCAATGCCTATAATTTCATTCCGACCACCGACGAGGATATCGACCGCATCGAAATCGTCTCCGGTCCCGGGTCGGCGCTCTACGGCCCGAACGCTGCCTCCGGCGTCATGCATATCATCACCAAATCACCCTTTGTCGATCAGGGAACGACCGTCAGCGTCGGCGGCGGCCAGCGCGATCTGGCGCTCGGGTCGTTCCGCCATGCCCGATCCATCGGTAGCCGCATCGGATTCAAAATTACCGGGCAGTATTATCAGGGCCATGACTGGGAATCGCACGATCCCTCCGAGCCCGATTCGATCCAGAAATTCCGCCCGACGGCGTCGGGGCGTATACCGATCGGCGATACGATCCCCAATAATCGGAACTTCGATATCAAGAAACTGGCAGGCGAGGCGCGATTCGATTTTCTGATCGCGCACGACGCCACCGTGATTCTCAACGGCGGCATCAACCGGGCCAGCAGTATCGAATTAACGGGGCTGGGAGCGGCGCAGGGGATCGACTGGACGTATTCCTTCGTCCAGGCCCGGCTGCGTCTCAAGAATCTTTTTGCGCAGGCATATGTGAATATGAGCGATGCCGGCGACACCTATCTTCTGCCGACGGGACAATTGATCATCGACAACTCCAAATTCTGGGCGTTTCAGGTGCAGCATCAATATGTACCGAGTCGAAAACTGACATTTACTTATGGTGTCGATGCCTTCCTGACTCGCCCCGAAACCGATTCGACCATCAATGGCCGCAATGAGACCCGTGACAACATAAATGAACTCGGCGGATACCTGCAGTCGGAATTATCCTTGACCGATCACCTGACCTTCATCGGGGCACTGCGCGTGGACAAACATAATCGGTTGGAAGACGCCGTGGTGTCGCCGCGAGCGGCGATGGTTTATCGGCCGAACGACGATAACAATATTCGATTCACGTACAACCGCGCCTTCAGCACGCCCGACGATAACAATCTGTATCTCGATCTGCTGCAGACCGCCGATCTTGGCGGGATCGGGGCGCTTCTGGAACCGTCGCTGGGATTTCGCCCGGAAATCGATATCCGCGTGCAGGGCGTCCCCGAGACGGGTTTCCATTGGAGTTTCGACGAAAACGGCCCGCGCTACCGATCGCCGTTCGCGCCGCTGGATACCGTGCGCCATCTAACGCCGAACGATTGTATCAGCTTCGACGATCCGGTATTCACCAACGCGATCTGGCAGGTGGGACGGCAGCAGGTCATGAATCAGGTCGACAGCACGCTGTCCGGCCTCGTCCGATCCGGATTGATCGACCAGGCGACGATGGATGCCGCGATGACGGCCATCGACGGAGTCACTCCCAGGAATCTATCCGGCGTCGGCAACGCTCTGATGACGTTAAGCCCGGACGATCAGGCCTTTCGACCGTCGACGGTGTCGGATATCGCCGACATCGAGCGGCTGAAGCCGACCATCACGCAGACGCTGGAATTGGGATACAAGGGCATTCTCGGCGACCGGATGCAATTCAGCGTCGATGTCTACCGCACCGAAAAGAACAATTTCATCGGTTATCTGGCGGTCGAGACGCCCAACGTGTTTCTCGATTCGGCGACATTAAACGACTATCTGATGCAGGTCATTCAGGATTCGCTCGACGCCAATCCCGCCTACGATTCCATTCTGGCGGCAATCGACAATCCCTACTTTCCCGAAATTCATGGCAACGGTAATGGCACCCCCGCCGACGAAATTTCATCGGTGTTCACGTCGGGCGCGACGATGCTGCCGTTTGGAACGGTGACGCCGATGGAGGCGCTCGATCCGACAGCGGTGCTGGTGACCTATCGCAATTTCGGCGACATCAGCTATTATGGCGCGGATTTATCCGTCACCTATAATATTCACAGCAACTGGAATGTCGGCGCGGCCTATTCGTACATTTCCAAGAATTTCTTCGCCAAATCAGCCGGGCAGGTCCATGATATCTATCTCAATGCGCCCCGTCACAAAGCGGGGTTGTCGCTGCAGTATATCAATCGGCGATGGAACCTGGACGCCATCGCACGGTATCGATTCGTCGATGCCTTCGATGTGGAAAGTCCGTTTTACGGCAAATCGGTCAAAGCGTATCACATCATCGATCTGACATCGCGAGTCGGATTTTTCTATGGTACCCGATTGGTGTTGACGGTGCAAAATCTCTTCGACAATCGGCATATCGAATTTATCGGCGGTCCAAAGATCGGCCGCCTGATCATCGCCCGCCTTACCCGAACCTTTGGGTAGATCCGGATTTTTTTATTCTCGTTGATTTTATGTTCAGATCGGATATATTAGGGCAGTCCGGAAAATATCATCAGACATGGGTCCGGAGCCGGTTCATGGCAAATCGCATGAATTCAAAAAGGGCAATCGTGAGCTTCGTTCTTTGGCAGGCGGCGTCGGGGTTGTCCACACGCTGTAGCTACTTGATATCCGACGAAGGCGATGTCCGCCGCGAAGGGATACTCAATTAAGGAGAATGCAATGAAAAACGTGCTGTTCGTAGTCGGGTTGCTTACCCTCATGGTCTCGGGCGCTATGGCGCAGGTCGAAAAGGGTGACAAAGAAATTCAGGCCCTGGGTACGTTGACATTTGTCGAAGGTGCTTCAGCGGTATTGATGCAGGGGACCTACGGGGTGTTCGTCACGCCGGAAATTGAGTTGGGCGCCGGCCCAACCATCATGTATTTCAGCGCCTACGGCTTCAGCTACACGGTAGTCGGGGGCGTATTCTTCGGTCGCTACAATTTCAACGTAAACACCAAGCGGGTTCCGTACCTCTCGGCGGTATGGTACCAGGCGGATTTTTCTCCGGATATTGGCGATTTCACTGACTACTCCTATGTCCAATTCGGGGCAGGGACGAAATTTTTCGTCACCGAGTACCTTGCCTATGACATGTCGGCCAACCTCGGCTTTTCGCTGGGCAGCGGGTCGGCAGTCATGACGATAATGGGCGGTCTTTCGGCTTTCTTTTAGGCGTAGCCATATCCGCAATTATACATAAAGGTGCATGGCAATGAAACGAATCATTGGCGCGTTTTTTCTCGTGGCTGCCGTGGCTTCGTCGTCGTGGGGGTTCGAGTTGACCTTTCTTCGAGACATTCCCGTCGATGCCAAGGGCGTTACTGCCGTCGAGTTTGACGGAAGCGGCCGACTTCTGGCTTATGGCACAGACGAAGGGCAGGTTATTGTAACGGATGTGATCGAGGGCGACACGGTATTTTCGACCCGTGAGCATGACAAAGGCGTAACCACCCTCGCCTTTGATGCAAAGGGCAAATATCTCGTCACGGGCTCGCGCGATCACACCATCATCATCTGGGACATTGCCGACGGCACACCCGAGAACATTATCAAAGATTTCGGCGACGATGTTGCCCATCTCGAGGTCAGCCCCGATGGCCGCTATTTGGCCGCCTGCGGATCGAAAAAGGAAATCATGCTGTGGGAATTTCCCTCCGGGTTTCCGCGCGGCACGCTCAAGGGCCACGATAAGGATGTTGTGTTCTGCGGCTTCAGCGCCGACGGCAGTCGGTTGGTCTCGGTCGGTGAAGATGGGAAAATAATCGTCTGGGATTTGAAAAAGCTGAGTCCGATCCGGGAAAACGAAATCGCCGTCCATACGCTGGCCAATTCGGGGCTGGACATAATATCGGCGGCGCTCAGCGATGACCGGCGGTTTCTTGCAGTCGGGATCGAAGAGCATGTGCTGGCCAAGGGCGGCAGGCGTATGGAATTTCGGCACAACGTCACCTTCTATGATTGGAATACCGGCACCCTGCTGAAAGTCTTAGAAGGGAATAACAAGCGGATCGATCACCTGACGCTTTCGCCGGACGTCAACTTCGTTCTGACGGACAATTCACCCATGCACAGCCATGAGCTTGCCTTCTGGGATATACTCGGCGGCGTCATCGAAACGACCTATCCGATTGACGGCGATATTTCGGGTTTCGACATATCGATGGACGGCAACCACCTGGCGGTGGCCTACACCGGTGACGCCAAAGATGCCCACGTCGTGCTCTGGGACGTAACGGGTGTGGGAGGATATGCGCCTCCCGAGGCCGGAACGACCACGCCGATTGCCGAAACCGGATTCGGGGGGACCATCAGTCTGACCGGCCCGGATACGGCGGTTCTCGACGACGGGTCATCTCATACTCTGGCGGTGATATACCTTGATCCGTACGGTGTCGATGACGGTATCGGCCGGATGATTACGGATGAGCTCGAGGGCAGACTGGTAAATAACGCGCCGTGCCTGAAGGTGATAGAACGAAACCGGATCGATCTCATTTTGCAGGAGTTAAAATTCGCCCAATCGGGGATGACCGATCAAAAAGCCATCGAAATCGGCCGGCAATTGGAGGCCGAGTATCTAATCTACGGAAGCGTCAGGAAGACCGGGCATGACCTGACGATTTCCGTCAAGATGGCGCAGGTCGAGAGCGCTCAGATTGTAGGTACGCGCGGGGTTGTCTGCACCAATGCCTCCCTGCGGGACATATCGGATATGGTGTCATACCTGGCGCCGACGATTGCGGCCTGCAAACGCTGAATTGGGGGCGGTCGCTGCGGACCGCCGACAAAAAGGAAAACGTGCGGCAGATGAGCGCCCGCCGCGGCGGGTTGCTCACTACTACGAACATATAAAATCCAGCCGAATTTTCATGAATCCCCATCCCCAATTCTTCGTCTATTGCAGTATATTGCCGGTTGAAATAATTGGCCGCTGCGGGAAGGCGACACGAAAAGGCAAAGAGTGAAGGCGAGATTTTTCATTATAATGTGGTTCCTGACGGCGATCGGCGCAGCGGCTGGTATGCCCACGATGGCTGCGGGTGATGATACAATTCCGACGGCGATTCAGTCCCACGGCCGCGTGATCGTCGAAGGGACGATCTTTGATGAAGCCACCGGCGATTCGCTGCCCCACGTGACTATCCAGGCGCTCGGTACCGGCATGGCGACCAAAGCCAACGCCGACGGCCGATACCGTCTGGTTATGCCGCGCGGCGACTACGATATCAAAGTCAGTCACGTCGGATATTATTCGAATACGTTCCATGTTGCCGCCGCCGATTCGCTGGTCATCCGTGATGTCCGTCTGAAATCATCAATCATCGACTTGGGTACGCGAAGGGTCTTCACGAGGGCGTACGATCCGGCACAGCGGATTATCGCCGAGGCGATCGCCCGTAAAAAGGATATCCTGTCGCAGATTCACGATTATTCATTCGATGCCTACTCCCGCCTTGTGCTCGCGAATGCCGACAAGCCGGATTCGGAGAATATCATCCTGATCACCGAGACCCGTTCCACATCATTCTGGGAACAGCCCGACAAATACAAAGAAGTCATCACGGCTCGTACTCAGTCGGCCAATATATCGGCCGAGGGCAATCTGGTCGGCGCTGGCGCCATACTCAATTTCAACCGCAACCGTATCGAGATCGGCTCCTATGATATCGTATCGCCGACGGCGCGCGACGCCATGGATTTCTACAATTATTATCTGCTGGATACGGTCTTCATCGATACCCGGCCGGTGTTCGTGCTCGAACTCGAACCCAAAAACGAATACTCGCCGTTATTCGTGGGCCAAATCCAGATCGCCGATTCGACTTTCGACGTCGTCGGCGTGAGTGTCGGATTCAGCAAAGGCGTCCATTTTCCGATGGTCGACAGCGCCCGGTATTACCAGAGTATGGCAAAGTTCCAGAATAAGTACTGGATGCCGATCGAAATCGGATTATCAGGACGGGTCACATTTGATGTGCCGTTTCCCGGTATCCCGAGACGGATGAATTTTTCGCACGTGGCGTCGATTTCGGACTATCGCATCGACGCCGGTCTGGCCGATGGCACCTTCGGCGAATACGATATGGTCGTTGACAAGAACGCCGACGATATCGATTCGTCGGCTTGGGAGACGCTCCGTCTGCTGCCCCTGACGGCGACGGAAACGCGCGGCTATGAACGTATCGATTCCATCGAGCATGCGCCGAAGTCGATCTACAAGCAGGCGCTGCGGGGAGTGGCGGCGGCCGCATTTCTATTGACGGTCGGCCAGCCGGACCTGTTCCGTT
>Ga0315554_1002238_pt1 | contig 11220 bp, 13 predicted proteins | sample SalMarSW160370MG_FD_202114 | JGI IMG/M metagenome (GOLD analysis project Ga0315554, IMG submission 202114) | Salt marsh sediment microbial communities from the Plum Island Ecosystem LTER, Massachusetts, United States - Salt Marsh Sediment SW1603-70 ... | reverse complement strand
GTTACGGTCACGTTCTCGTTTCCGTCAAGACTGTAACGCATCCATTCAACAGGCCTGTTGACGGTGAAATTCAATGAAATCTCACTTGACGCGTAATTAACGTTTTCAGGCGAAACAACAGAAACCACGGGCGGAACGGTGCCGTAGCCGAAAGGCGTGTACTGCTCAACCGTAGCATAATAAGTGACAGCACCTCCCGCGCCTAAGGGTCGTCCCTCATAAGATATAGTGATACCGCCGATAACGTATATGAGGTCATCCACTACTGCGACGGCAAAGTCTCCACGCGGTGTAGGCATAGTGGAGCCAGTCGTCCAAGTGTCAGCCTTAGGATCATAAACCTGGTTATTATAGCCTCCAGAAAAAACGTACATGCGCTTCGGAGCCATAAAACCAGTCGTAGCGCCTATTTTATCACCTCCACTAGTACTAGGTAAAGCTATGGGTTCTGGCGCTCCAAAACTGACTTCGTTCGTGGCAGGATCGTAAATTCTAGTCTGTCCCCATATGACATAGATCTTGTCGTTATAAACTACTGCAGGTCCAAACATGTTAGTTGACAGAGGCGGTTTTGTGGTCCAAGAGTCTGTTTCTGGATCATACACTTCGCAGAGCGTTTCATTTGGATGGCCGCCGATAACGTAGATTTTGCCGTTCACAACGTTAGCTGATGCCATAATTCTGGCTGTAGGCATCGCCGTCTTATTTTCCCACGTGTCTTTTGCTGGATTGTAGACTTGGTTTTTTCCGCTACCCATGCAGTATATCTTGTCGTTGTAGACTGCGATGGCAAAAAGGCTGCTTGGAGTAGGCATGGGCTTCTTGTAAATCCAAACGTTTGTGGCTAGATCGTATTCTTCGTTGGTACTTACTTCTTTACTTTCAACCCGAGACTGGTCTTGGTATACGAGAACTTTGCCTCCTATGGCGTAGATTTTGCCGTTCACCACAGCCACGCCTAAGTCGCTTCTTGCTTGATTCATCGAGGCTTTCTGCGTCCAAGTATTTTCAGCCACACCCGAAGGAGAGGAAAATGTAGGCTTAGCTGCCATTATGCATGACGCCGTCAAGAAAATGAGAACAAACAGCAGCGCAACGCTTTTGCTCATGATTTATTCCCAGACTCTTTTTTGCGTTTCTTGAAGTAGACCAAATCAGCACCCGACAACACGCATTGTTGAAGGCAGAAACTGGTTTGGTGAGCCGTCAATTCATTGACCATTAAAATTGCCTTTTTGTTATTTGAAGCGTGCGCTCGTGCAGAGCTAATTCACCTAACTTAAGGGTAGCTACAAAGCTGCTGGAATAAAACTCGCTAAAATAGCGGTCCATACTAATGATGATGAACTCTTGAATTTCAGTTGTTTCTCCTGAATGAAGTATGTCAAGCTTTCTTGTGATGTTAAAAGGGTCTTCATTGAAGTTGAGCCTTTTTATCTCTAAAGTCAAGCCCTCTACATGGTTAGTTCCTGTATTCGTAATTGTTATGTTGAAAACTACATCCATCGCCATTCCGACTGGGTTACGCCAACCAGTTGGGGACGAAAACTCCGTAATCATCACTTTCTCTGCATCGTCAATTTGTCTATGCAGTTCGTTGAGTTGCTCTTGTAGTTCTTCATTTTGCCCTTGGAGTTCATTGTTTTGGTCTTGCAATTCACTTATCTGTTCGTGTAGGTCACTGTTTTGAGACTGAAGTCCTTCTATCTGATTTTGCAGTTCGCTGACCTGAGTATAAACAAGCCAACTGGCAACCGACAGGGCGATAACGATTATAAGTATAAAAGCTAACGCTTTTCTTTTCATATGGGCTCAGCCTCACATCTGTGTTTCTTGAAGTAGAACAGCAGACCCACGCTCACAGCGACTATTGCGGCTACAGAAGCAACTGCGACAGGCACTAATGGAAAAGGCACGTCTACGCTGAAACGGATTGTTTCTGAGGCTCCAGTGTTTTCAAGCTCGTCTCTGGCGTAGACCGTTACGTTGTGCAAGCCGTTGGATATTCCTGACAGCGTAGTGTTGCCAGTGACGGTCACGTTGTCTTGTCCGTCAAGGCTGTAGCCTATCCACGAAACTGGCTTATTAACCGTGAAAACCAAGGGAACACTGGTCGAATTGTACGTCTGCTTTTCTGGCAAAACAACATCAACAATAGGCGGAACCGTGCCGTACCCCATTGGGGTGTACTGCTCATTCACAGCGCTAGTCGCGAAATAACCACTCGGATACGGAATAGAAGTGTATCCTCCGATTGCGTATAACTTGTCGTTTACGACTGCAACACCAAAATCACATCGGTTGGTGGGAAGAGATTTACCAGCCACCCAAAGACTGCTTCTGGGATCATACGCTTGATTAACAGCCGTAGACGATCCACGAACAGCGAATAAGAAGTAGAGCCGTTTAGGAGCCATTACACCAGTTGTCATACCTACTGCTATATAGTAGTAATCGCCTGCGGGCATCGTTGTTCCCTGACTCCAACTGTCAGTCTCTTCATTGTATGTAATTAACTGTTGAGAAAAAACGCCTGCAACATGCAGCTTGTTATCAAACACAACTAAGTCATAATCATTTCCGCCAGCCGGTCCAAAATCTTCAAAACTAATTGGTGGCGGCGCCTTTGTTGTCCAAGTATCACTGGTAGGATCATAAACTTCATTTAGGTTTCCATCTATGAGGTAAATTTTACCGTTTAAAACTGCAGCCTTCATCATCATTCCTGCAACTGGCGCAGCTGTTTTGTTTTCCCATGTGTCCGTTGCTGGATCGTAGACCTCGTTAACTCCAGACAATATATGCATTGGCAAAAGTATTGATGTTCCATCGTAAAAACCTTGGCCGATGCCGATTATCCCTCCAATGCAATAGATTTTGTTTTGGTAGACTGCAATGGCAAAATAAGCTCTGGGCGTTGGCATCGGCGTTTTTGTAGTCCATGTGTCCGTTGCTATGTCGTATTCTTCGTTTGTGCCTACAAATTCACCGTTGAGCAGTGGCGGATAGAGCCCGCTTTGTGTGTTGCCTCCAAGCGCGTAGATTTTGCCGTTCACCACTGCAACGCCTAAGCCGGCCCTTGCCTGGTGCATGGGAGCTTTCGTAGCCCACGTATTCTCAGCCTCACTAGCAGAAGAAAATGCTGGTTTAGCGACGATCAAACATGAGGCTGTTAAGAAGACGAGAACAATCAGGAGAGCAATGCTTTTTCTCATTCCTCGTTATATTATGTTGTCTCCACGATTAAAGGATTTTTGTAAAGATTTCTTGACTCAAGGTTTCTTGACTAAGCCTGCTTATGCTTACCTATGTCTGCAGAGTATGAGTTAAAGTATATTACCTATGCTTTCTTGGTAGGTCAGAAATCAGCGTGTGCTGCAATTTGCAAATGTGCTATATTTTTTTCAGTTCGATAATACGTTCATTAACAGTTTTTATTAGGGCGTTTCTAAGTTTCTCTCCTCTCGTATCCTGTGGAATCCTATTAATTCTAGATGCAAGGTCAACATCACCCAGAATAAACTGTATCCATCTCCGAAAGTCCTCCCGACCAAAATGGAAATCTACTGACTGAACGTCGACTACCTGTAACATTTTTGCCAAATCTTTTAAGCTCATTGCGTTTTTTCCCGTGTATTCTCCCAGAGACTCGTAGAAATAGAAACCTTCATGGTTATGAACTGTTCTCAGAATCTTTGAAGCAAGCGTTTTATCGACGGCTTTTCTAATCACTTTTTCTGTTTTAGACAACACAATTCGCCTTCCACATAATCTTGAAACAGCATTGATTATTTTCACCTTTTACTTTTCTTGAAATAGACCAGCAAACCACACGTTTTATGTTTACCTATGTCTGTAGAGTATGAGTTAAAGTATATTACCTATGCTTTTCGGCTATCGTGTTTCAGGAACATATTTGAAGCTAAGGGTTAATCTCCGTTTTGAAAGTGTATCCGAAAGGTCTTTGCGGCCTATCCATCTTCCGGACACGTGCCCTATCCTGGTCAAGCGCCATCTGCTTTTCTTATTGATGTTTTTAAGTTGCGGATTACTTGTCGTTATGAAGAGCGGTGTGCCTGTTTTCGCTGTCCAGTACTCAGCCACAGCGGTTAGAAAGCGTGTGCCTATTCCTATGCCCTGATAATCCGGCAGAACCACGAGGCGGCTGACACGCCAATACCTCTTCTTGTACGGAGAATGCAAAAGCGCAATGAAAGCCACCGGCTTGTTATTGTAGACTGCCACAAAGCTCTTTGCTGCCTTGTTAAGCTCGGTATTTAGATAATGATAGTTACTAAAGAGCCGCCAAACGCTGTGAGTGCACGGATGGATTGAAACCTCAATTTCTGGTCGCCGTCGTTTTTTTTAGTGAACGACATGTCGTCGGTGCAGAACACCCAATCTGGCTCCAGCCAATCCAGCACATCATAGTGGCATGTGACAGCTATGAACCGCTTGCTGGTTCGCCTTACCGCTTTGGCGATGGCAAAAGCGCTAACTTTGGCAATTTCCCGATCCACAACACTAGTAAACTCGTCAAACACAACAAGCCGCTGCTTTAAGCACAAGGCTCTAGCAATGTCAACGCGCATCTTCTCGCCCTGACTCAAATGCTCATACGCTTTCAGCCAATCAGGAGGGCTAGCGAAACCAACATTACACAAGGCTTTAGTGATCTCGTTAACCGGCACGCTTTCGGGGAAGTCGTCAAGCACCGTGTCGCCTTTATATTCAAAGCCACGGATGTACTCATTCGGAAAAAGCTGTTTTGCAATGCTTGTCTTGCCTGTCCCGCTTCTGCCCACGATAACGCCGACCTGCCACTTCTCACCCTCAATAGGTATGGTGCCAGTGAACTGTTTCTCCATTTTCACGTCTTGCAGGGTGAAGCTGCCGATGACGCTTTGCGCCCTGAAACTGCTTGGACGCTGCCACTCAACTACAATGTTAAAACTCGGCAATTATACCCCTCCCGCAAGAGTTTGTTGTAAACCGCCTCTTGCTCCGCTTCATCTTTGCAGGTGACTATAATCTCGAAGGTTTCGTGGAACTCGATCTCCTCAATATCAGTTTCAAAGTACGATTGCAGTTTTTCGCTTGAAAGCGCCAGCAAGCTTTTCAAGTCTTCTTCCGCTCCTGCCTCAATGATCAACTTAAATTCTTCAGCGTCCAGCTCCTTCAAGTGTTCGCCCCTCAGCTTGTTCAGTACCTGCCTCAACAATCGGCGATCCACATCCTCAACAGGCAAGCGAATCACAGAACACTCGGTCATGCCCAGCTCTTTCATGGCTACGGCTCTCTGCTCCCCATCAGCCACAAGAAGGTCTTTGTTCGTCACTATGGGAACTATGTCGCCCCACCTACGGATTGACGCTTTCAGCCGTTCCATGCCTTCCCGCGATAGCCTATTAGGATTGCAGCCGTCAAACCTTAGGTCTTCTAAGCGCACGCGCTCCGACATTGGAATTTGAATTTCTTTTTCAACCTCGCTCATTCTCCTTTCTCTCCTGCCTGTTCATAATACCACTTGCACTTTTCCGTGCAACCCGGGCATTTCTCTTTAAGATACTTCGCGTTTCTTGCTTCGTCCTCAGCGATTTCCTTAACCTCTAATTCTGCCTCTGCTTTTTCTTCTTGCTTTATCTGCTCCATTGTTTTTCCCGCTGCAAGCTGAGCCTCTATAATCTGCTCATAAGTGTTAACGGGCCTATGCTTGTCTATGTACTCTTCAAAACTTTTACGTGTGAAAAGGTCACGGTTCCACTTCGCGTAAACAGGAGCTAAAAGCCGTTCTTGATCGCCTTCGCATAACTCGAAAAAGCCTTCACTTTCACAAACAGCGTCTTGAGCGTCGTTCTGCTCTTTCCATTTTTGAAGCTCCTCTATGATCCAGTAGAACCGACTAAAGAAAACGTATTTTGCCATGTTATCGCCATGACAAACAAAAACATCGCCGAAAAGCTCTATGATTTCAAACATACGTGCCATAAGCCGTGTGTTTGCAGCGTTTACGATTGCTTCATCTTGAGGGGAAAGCATAGGCGTTAAAAGCGGGTCGGATTCAATCCCGTGTTTAAGGTTATATTCCAACTCTTCCAACACTTCATTATGACGCTTTAAGATTTCTTTTGCTCTTGTGTGCAGCTCAAGCTCCGCGTTGTCTAGTTCTCGGCTGCCGTTTTCCCATGTTATTCTTGTTGTGCCTTTTGCGGGGAGTTCGGGCAACACGTTTTTTTCTAATTCATGTAGTTTCTTGCTTATCGGGTTCAATGCTTCTTTTGCTCCTCTGGTTTCGGTATTAATATGCTGTTCTTGAGCTGCTCCTCTAACGCTATCACCCGAAGCTCCAGCTCTTCGTCTTTGAGTAGGCTGCCGTAAGTGGAGACTGCTGAAACTAGTACTCTTGCCCAGCCTCTTTTAGCTGAGTCGCTGCCTCTTAACGCATAAATTTTTTTATGGGAAACGGCTAAAACAGCATCTAAACAACGAAAGAGGGTTTCTCGCTGCTTTTTTACGTCGCGTTTTGTCGTTTCTTTAACAGTTTTAACCATTAGAAACAGCCTCCGACCCTAACATCTCAGAAAATTTTTGTCCACATCCACTGCACAACAGACCCCACGAACCATCGGGTTGGGTAACTTGCCAATTCATACGGCCATGAAAACCACAAACTATGCAGTTGTCATGCCAATTGTCATGTAAGCGCTCAAGTTTCAGGACCTTAAGCGAAATATTCTCTAATTCAAAATTCGTTACCGAGTTACCAAGTTTATTGAGTTCCTGAAGTGTGTAAACGGTATTTTCAACATTGTTATCATGGTTTTTTTCCATTCTTTCAGATGCCTTAACACCCTCGGAACTTGGTAAAGTTGATAACTTAGTAACGAGTTCGTAACCGTATTTCTTAGCAACACGTTGAAGCTTCTCAAAGTCAAAAGCATACGCTCTAGTTGAAACCCAACCATAATCGAGCTTTTCTCTAAGAACTTTTGTTTTACCACTTAAAACCTCTCTCAATCGATAGCCAACTTTGTTCTTAGTCACATAACCGAACTCACTTGTATCCATAACGTTAGGCTTCTTATCGTCAACTTTACCATCAAGATCCAGAACCAAATCGGTCCAAATATTAGAGAAAAGAACACTTTCAATAGGTTCCTTAGATTTGTTGAATAACTCTGTAACTACCTTTACAATATGCCCCTCTAGCGTTTCTTGTTTAGCACTTAAACGCTCCTTTTTTTGGTCGCCCACAAACTTGAACAGGTTTTCATAAACGGTTAAGCCGTGTGTAATCTGTAGCAACGGTTTCCAAAGTTCCTTCAACCGCCCTTTGATGTTAAGCTCCACGTTTGGCAGCTCCCACTCCCGGCTGAGCATGCGCCATTTCAGCAGCATATTACGCAAATCGTGAAGCCTTTTCAAGTCCTCTTTCGTTACGTCGCTCCATTCTTTCTCGGGGAAACCTTCAACCATCGGGATAAACAGAAACCGCTCGTTGAAACCTTTGACTTTGGGAATTTGCTCGCTTGCACACGCTTTAAAGCAGAATGTACGATAATATTTGATTTTGCGGTCATGTTGAGTTATCAGGGTTCTAGGAACTACTGCGCCCTGTTTATAGCCTGCCTTGAAAATCTTGATTTTATCATTGTCTTTATGAATGCCTTGAACCTCGTCCTCCAATATGCAGCCTATTCCATCCGTGTCCTCTAAGTAGCCGTATATGTCAGCGGCGGGAATTGTTACTCCATACATGGGTCTATAGCAAAGAAACTTCAGTAGTTGTAAAATGGTTGATTTGCCGCTCTCGTTATCTCCATAAAGGAAAAGATATGGAACAGACTGCAGCTTTTCCTGTTGATAGCTTAAAAGAACAATACCGCTTAGAACGTCTTTCCAGACCGGTTCCACGTCAACAAAAATGTCGATTTCGTGCTGCACCATCCAGAACAAATCTTCACGGTTGGGCACTGCGCCATCATAGAAACTGTAGGGTTCATAGGGCACATGCGCCACGTCTTTAGGCGTAAACTCCTCTTCGTTCACCGTCAAACTTTCAACAATACTGAATAATTTGCCGTTCTCAACAAGAAACCGAGGCTCGCCCCGATGATAGATCGCCTCAAAACATCCATTGATGCTGAGTCCTGAATCCTTCAAAATCTTCTTTTGCTTCTTTCCTTTCACATTAGGCTGAAATTCGCCGCAAGCTACGCATTCTGCATCCATCAAAGGTAGCCCGTCAACATACTCTCGGAAATGACTTATCTCGAGGCAATCGTCCGTTTTGAATAGCTTGCAGTCGCCACATTTTCGGGTCTCATCCATGGTTTTAAGCTCCTAAGTTTTCGCCTGGACGATTTTATCGTTAGCAGGTTTCTCCTTATCGCTGAGTATTTCCAAAGCTTCCATAATGAGTATTTTCAATTCGGCGAGAATTTCGCGAACTTCAGTTTGGCTGGCTTGGCTCATGAGATGCAGTCTCCGCTTTTTCTGGCAGTGTCGCCACGACAAAGACGTGGACGCCATTATCTTCCCTGTTCCTGATGGGATGGGAGGGAATGCATACTGGGAAGATGGCTTCTAAAAGTTCAAGGGTTTTTTTGACGCGGTTTAATTGACCGCTAATTTTTAAGGCTATTGCAGCTGGGTTTTTGTTGTTTTTATTTTGAGGTTTTATCTGCTCGGATTCCCGGGCTTTGACATTCATGCGGAGGATACACCTCCCTTAAGGTTTTTTGAGTATATCAATATACCACATCTTTAATAACATTGCGGTATATGGATATACCCGTGATAAAATGCCGTACTCCGAAAAGGAAAAACAACTTGAAGCAATGCGCGATATAAACCGCAAAGCTAGAGAACGTCAGAAGGCTGAAAGGAAAGCGCTCATCAACGGAATACGCAGAGGTATGGCAAACGAAAAAGACGAAAACGGCCCATTCCACAAACTATACAGAGACTACCTAATCCACAAAGGCAAAAAATGGAATTTTTTTTACGCAGTATCACAAACCTTCCCGCTTTCTAATCCTACAACTTCACAAGACTTTCAAGCTTTCATTAGTGATATGTCGGCAGTAACTCGTTTAGCTCCAACTTTAAGGATTTTACAACATGATAGACGACAGGCTGAACTTAACAAGTTCAAGCGCGAATTAATGGAGCGATACGTCCACGGCGACCCTGAATATCCAAAACTAACCCAGGAAGGACAAGTCTATTACGAGCACTCATTTTTGGCGTTCTTAGACTTTTTAGAGAAAACTAAGAATATTGAGCTATTGCGAAGAAAAGAGGACCAAACTATTATTGAGAAAATCGATGTCTTTCACTTGAAGCAAGTGAAGGAAATAATGGCAGAATTGGATAAATTCCTAAAGAAACAGCAAGTTACGGTTGAGCTCGCAGTTCCCTGACTCAAAAAAATACGCGTGCGCTAATCGTAGGCGCATTTCTTCCATGTTGCCGCCTAACGTTATGGTCTTCAGAATTCTACATGTGTAGGTAAATATGGATTTCAAACCGTTTGCTCCGCCAGCGGAACAGAGCCTCTTTGCGAGCAGTAAAGTTCACTTGTCTTTCTCGAGATGATGCTCGCGTAAAAACATAAAATTCGAAATCCTACCGTTATCTGAATAATCATGTTTGACAACTGATTGGTACATGGTTATAGTTTGGCTTTGTTTTGATCAGAATGGTTTATATGTAAATTTTGTTTTACACAAGAAGCGGGTTGGCTATTATGACTGTCACTGAGAAAGATATCCGAAAAGTCCTGTTAAAGCATCCTTGGTTACCTTACGATTATGCTAAGCGCATCGCTGAGGACTTGAAGCGCAAAAACACCAGTACTCCAGAGGGTCGCCGAGCTTATAATAGAGAGTACATGAGGTTACGCAGAGTCGAAAAGAGAGGCGAGAAAGACGCGTTGGCTGATGTTGCAGGAGTCGTATCCGGCAAGTACCTAAAAAAGAAACCTAAAAAGGCATAGGAATTTTCCGAGGAATGCGACCATTATACCCGCGGGTATTATAGGAAACAAAAACCTGCACATGAAGGAAACTAACTCTGAATCATATCGGTGAACCGCACGCGCACCTTGGGCTTGTCAATAAAACTTGAGTCAAGAATCTTTACAAAAACCCTTTTACCAGAGGAACAGCCCAATATTAAACATGGAATTGAAACAACAGAGAGAGATTCGATGCTCATGAAAAGAAAAGCATCTGCATTAATCTTCGCACTCTTAATCTCTTCCTTCTTAATTCCAGCAGTAGCAGAAGCTCAGCCAGCACCGCCAGACGTTGATACGCTAGGTCCCGCGGAGTTTAATTCCCAATACGAAACAGGCAGTGTCATAATTCTTTCTCCAGAAAACTCAACCATCCATGGAAACCCAATTCAACTAAACTTTACGGCAAGCCGAGAGGGACTGTTCGGGCAATTTGGAAATGTTGGAGTTAGCGTAGATGGGGGAGCCATCAAAAGCGTAACTAACTTCGTAAATAAATCAGTAGTATCAACAGAGTACCAATTCTGGGATCTGACAACAGTTGTGGCAAGTGTGACGTTGTTTCTGGCTGAAGGAACTCATAATGCTACAGCTTACCTCGGATGGCAGTATCAGGGGATTTACAGGAGATACCAAGTCTACGCATACGCAACTGTCCAGTTCACCATCGACACGACCCCTCCAACGATTTCGGCTTTATCGATACAGAACGCAACTTACGACACAACGGATGTTGACTTGAATTTTTCAGTAAGCGAGCCAGTTTCACAGGTCACTTACAGTTTGGATGGACAAGAGAACGTGACTGTTGCTGGAAACACAACCTTGGCTGGCTTGTCCGCTGGAGCGCACAACGTTACGGTTTACGCTTGGGACACAGCTGGAAACATGGGTGCTTCTCCGACAGTCACTTTCACTGTAGCTGTTCCAGAGCCTTTCCCAACAGCATTAGTCGCAACAGCTTCTGGATTGTCAGTGGCTGCCGTTGGCTTGGGGTTGCTGATGGTTTACTTCAAGAAACGCAAACACTAAGTCCTGTTCACTTTCGCTTTCTAAACAACTTCACTCCATCAATCTCAGAATGTATTCGAATCCTACTTCCACAAGTTTCTCAGCGTCTTCTATTATTTTGGCTGTGGCTGATGACCCTTTGGCTGTTAATAATATCGCGAGGATTTTGATAAGGACAAACGCTTTAA
>Ga0315554_1002236_pt1 | contig 11223 bp, 11 predicted proteins | sample SalMarSW160370MG_FD_202114 | JGI IMG/M metagenome (GOLD analysis project Ga0315554, IMG submission 202114) | Salt marsh sediment microbial communities from the Plum Island Ecosystem LTER, Massachusetts, United States - Salt Marsh Sediment SW1603-70 ... | reverse complement strand
GGGCCGTAGGAGCGGCCAGTCCCCGCCCCGCGGCATGGTAGGCCGCGCAAGTGCCCTCGGCCGAGACCATCGGCGCGCCCAGCGGCCGGGCCGGCGTGCACAGCACCCCGTAGGCCGTGCAGTCGAGTGGCGTCTTCGTCCCCTGCAAGATGGCGCCCGCGATGCAGGCCGGGTGCTCGGCGGTTTCGATCGCGCCCACCTCGAATCGCTCTTCCGCGTCGAACCGCGCGAATTCGGGCCGCAGGCGATACCCGGACGACGGGATCGCACCGATCCCACGCCACTTGCGGTCGCCCACTTCGAAGACCCGGAAGATCGCCTCCTGGGCCGCGCGGTTGCCCTCTCGCCGGACCGCCCGGGCGTACTGGTTCTCCACCTCGGCTCGCCCCGACTCGAGCTGGCGGATCGCCATCAGGATCCCCTCCAGCAGGTCGAGCGGCTCGAAGCCGGTGATGACGATCGGCACGTGGTAGCGCTCGGCGATCGGCTCGTACTCCTGCCAGCCCATCACCGCGCAGACGTGGCCTGCGGCCAGGAAGGCCTGGACCTGGTTCGAAGGCGCGCGCAGGATCGCCTCGAGGGCCGGCGGCACGAGCACGTGGCTGACCAGCACCGAGAAGTTCGGGAGATCCAGCCGCGAAGCCTCCCAGACCGCCATCGCGTTGGCCGGAGCGGTCGTCTCGAAGCCGATGGCGAAGAAGACGACCTGCCGCTCGGGGTTGGCCTGGGCCAGCCGAACGGCCTCCAGCGGCGAGTAGACGGTTCGGACGTCGGCCCCGCGCGCCTTGAGCGCCAGCAGGTCGGCCGAGGAGCCCGGCACGCGCAGCATGTCGCCGTAGCTGGTGAAGATGACGTCCGGCCGGGCGGCGATGGCCAGGGCCTTGTCGATCTGTTCCAGCGGCGTGACGCAGACCGGGCAGCCGGGCCCGTGGATCATGCGCACGCCTTCCGGCAGCGCCTCGTCGAGCCCCTGCTTGACCAGGGTGTGGGTCTGCCCGCCGCAGACCTCCATCAGGTTCCAGGGCCGGGTCGTCTCGCGCCTGATCTCGTCGACCAGCTTGCGGGCCAGGTCCCCGTCGCGGAACTCGTCGATGTACTTCATGGAACCGGGGGCGGCTCGCCCAGTTCGGCCGCCATCCCTTCGGCGTCGATCATGCGCAGCAGCTCGAGCGTCTTCTGCGCTTCCTCCTCGTCCAGGCGGCTGATGGCGAAGCCGACGTGGACGATGACGTAGTCACCCACCTCCACCTCGGGCACGTAGGCCAGGCAGGCTTCCTTGCGCACCCCTCCGAAGTCGACCCGCGCCATGCGCAGCTCGCCCCCGTCGTCGATCTCAACAACCTTGCCCGGGATCCCGAGGCACATCGGCGCTACTCCTGTGATGCCAGCCGCGCGGCCGCGACGGCCGCCTGACCGTAACTGATTCCGCCGTCGTTCGCCGGGACCAGGTGATTGGTGTGGACCTCGAAGCCGGCGGCCCCGAGGCGATGGACGAGCTTCTCGGCCAGCCACTGATTCTGGAAGACTCCGCCCGAAAGCACGACCGTCGCCAGGCCGGTGTCCCGCCTGACGTCCTCCACGATGTCGGCGGTCACGGCGGAGATCGTCTCATGGAAGCGTCCAGCCAGCGCCTCGACCTCTTCGCCGTTGGCGCGGGCCTCCAGGAGCGCGGCCAGGGTGGGCCGCGGATCGTAGACGAGGAGATCGCCGCAGCGGGTCAGCCGGTACGGGAGGGGGTCATGGGCGCCGTCGGGCGCGAGCAGCTCCAACTCCACGGCCGCCTGGGCCTCGTACTCGACGACGTCGCGGATGCCCAGCAGGCTGGCCGCGGCGTCGAACAGGCGACCGGCCGAAGAGATGGGAGGCGAGTTGAGGCCGCGCGCCAGCTGCACCCGAACCACTTCGACCTCGCGGGGGTCGAGCCGATCGAGGAAGGCCCGAGCGGGTTCGGCAGGCAGCCAGCCGGCGACCTCGACCGAACCGGCCGAACCCTCGGGCTCGAACGCTTCGGCGGCCAGCAGGTAGCCCAGCGCCATGCGGTACGGCTTCTTGACCGCCAGCGCCCCGCCGGGCATCGGCGCGTATCCGAACCGCGCCACCCGCCGGTAAGTGGCGAGAGTGGCGACCAGCACCTCGCCACCCCAGAACGTGCCGTCGTCGCCCATGCCCAGCCCGTCGAAGGCCACTCCGATGACCTCGCCCGCGAGGCCGGCCTCGGCGGCGGCAGAGGCCACGTGGGCGTGGTGGTGCTGGACGCCGATCCTCCGCCCCTCGGCGAACTCCCGAACCGCGTACTGCGTTGACAGATAGGCCGGGTGCAGGTCGTGGGCGACGTAGACCGGCTCGAGATCGAGCAGCCGGCGCAGGTGGGCCAGGTTCGTCTCGAAGGCCCGGTAGGTCAGCAGGTCCTCCAAGTCGCCGGTGTGCGGGGCCACGTGCGCCCGCGCTCCGCGGGCCAGGGCGAAGGTGTGCTTCAGCTCCGCGCCGGCGGCGAGCACGGTCGCCCCGGCGGGCAGCGCCACGGGCAGGGGCAGCGGCTCGGGGGCGTAGCCGCGGCCGCGGCGGATGATGCTCTCCCGCCCGCCCACGACCCGTGTCACGGAGTCGTCGTAGCGGGCGCGGATCTCGCGGTCGTGGCTCAGGAACGAGTCGGCGATGCCCGCCAGCCGCTCCAGCGCCTCGGCGTCGTCCGTGGCCAGCGGCTCGTCGGAGAGGTTGCCGCTCGTCAGCACGATCGGCCGCCCGACGCCCTCCAGCAGCAGGTGGTGCAGCGGCGTGTACGGCAGGAAGAGCCCGATGCGCCGGTTCAGGGCCGCGGCTCGGGCAGGGTCGTCCTCCAGGCCCGCCACGCCGTCGGCCAGGGTGGGCACGGCGCCCGCGACCGCTCCCTCGCCACCCCGCCGCTCCAGCAGCACGATCGGCCGGGCCGGTGACGTCAGCAGCGCCTCCTCCTCGGCCGAGATGACCGCCAGCGCGCGGGCCGCCTCAACGTCCCGGACCATGACCGCGAACGGCCGCGCCCAGCGTTGCTTCCGGTCGCGCAGCCGGGCCACGGCTGCGGCGTCGGCGGCGTCGCAAGCCAGGTGGTAGCCGCCCAGCCCCTTGACGGCCACGATCCGCCCGGCGCGAAGATCCGCGACAGCCGCCTCCAGCGCCGCCTCTCCCCGCCCCCCTGCCGCCGCCTCGCCCGGCCGCCGGTAGGCCAGTGCCGGCCCGCAATCCGGGCAGGCGACCGGCTCGGCGTGGAAGCGACGGTTCGAGGGATCGCGGTACTCGGCCTCGCAGGCGTCGCACAGGGCGAAGGCCCGCATCGACGTCCGGGCCCGGTCGTAGGGCAGCTCGTCGATGATCGTCGCCCGCGGCCCGCAGTTGGTGCAGTTGGTGAAGGGGTAGCGGTAGCGCCGATCGGCCGGGTCGAACAGCTCGCGCAGGCAGTCGTCGCAGGTGGCTATGTCGGGCGGGAAAAGCCGTTCGGTCGCCGCCTCGACCTCGCTCTCGTCGATCGTGAAGCCGGATCCCACCTCGAACGCCGGTTCGGCCCCCCGAACCGCCACCTCCTCGACCCGAGCCCGTGGGGGCGCATCGGTTCGAATCCGCCGCGCGAACTCCTCGACCGCGGATGCCGGCCCGGCAACCGAGATCTCCACCCGGCCGGCCTTGTTGATGACCGTCCCGTCCAGCCCCAGCTCATTCGCCAGCCGCCACACGAACGGCCGAAAGCCGACTCCCTGGACGACCCCCTTCACCTCCAGCGCGCGAGCGACTCGCTCCCCCGGCGCCGCCGGGTTCACCGGATGCGCTCCAGCTTCTCGACCTCGATCTCCTCGTCGGTCAGCTCGGGCAGCGACTCGGCCCCGCAGTTGGGGCAGCCGGCCGCGATCTGAGGCGCCTCGAAGGCCTGCCCGCAGCCAGAGCACATGTGGCTGAAGGGCACCCGGCGGATCTCGACCGCCGGCACGGACCGGGCTTCCTCGGGCAGCATCACCATCAGCTGGGCCCGCAGTCCCTCCTCCAACATCGCCGGCTCGGTTCGGCCGCCGCGCACGTTCAGGCGCACCTGGGCCAGGCTCCAACCCTTGGCCCTGAGCGTCTTGACCACGACCCGCGCCAGCCGCGCATCCAGCATCCGATCGACCTCCGTCGGCCCGGCCTCGCCCGGGCACGTTCTCACCGCTCGCGACTATCTCACACCCCACCACTCCGCGCCCAGAGCGGAGGGCTGCGTGCATCTCCCCCCGGCGGAGTTCGAGGAAGCCTACTGTCGCCAACCAGAAGAGGCGAATGCCGCATGATTCCAAGCACCTTCGTGCCGGGCGGAAGGCACCAGGGCCGGCGACATCCGTGGTCGTGGCGACGTGGGTCTTGTTGGCCGCATACTCGGTGCTGCTGGTGACGCCTTCTGGATCGTCGTGGCGGCACCCTGAGCGATGGCCCCTCAGACGAGCGGGTCTGGGGTGGCCTCGAACCCCATCGACTCTGGGTGGTTGAGGCGAATCGCCGTCAACTTCTGGTTCACGGCCGCTTGACCTGCACGAATAATCTCGTTCATCTCTTGCGCTCTTCGTCGAACACCCTCCGCGAGCTCCAATTCATCTCGACGACCGACAGCGGTCGTCAGCCTTCGAATGTGCGCTTCTCCATTCTTGAGATCGCCAAGGGCCAAGAACGAGCAAGCAACCAGCTCTTCCTCGTCCAGGTCCTCCGCCTCGTACTGCACGAGCCCGAGGAAGTCCTTAGGGGTGGGGCCACACTCCGACTCTGTGCAGGACCCACTCGAATGGCAGCATGGCCAGACCCAAGAACTCGGGGCTGCCGACCTCAGGATGCAGAGCGCGCGCACCCGGAAGTCGCGCGGCCGCGAGATCCACCAGCCTCTCGGCTTGGTCCAGCAATGGGTCTCGGTGTGGGTCAGTCACTACCGTAGCTTCCAAGGAGCGACTGAAGCTGCCTGCGGCATCGCCGTCGAACTCCAGGTAGAGGTTGGTGGGCCGCTTGGCCTCGTCGTAGGCGTAGGTGGCCTCTACGTAGCTGCCCCAGGTTCGGGCGAGCAGGTTGCCGTCGAGAGCCCAGGTGTAGGTCGTACTGCCCACGCTGTCGGGCAGGCTGGCCGACGCCAGCTGACCCAGGTCGGTGTAGGTGAAGCTGCTGTAGTGGGAGCCTTCGGTCGGGTCGTAGTCGGTCCGGCTCGCTGCCGAGCCGTCGGCATTGTAGGTGAAGCTGGTCAGGACCGATCAAGGATTGCGCCCGCGGCGACAAGGACCGCGCGTCAGCCCTTGGGCCTGCTGGCGCACCGCTCCCCTACCCCTCAGCGGTCACTCCGGAGAAGGCGCACCCGTTCGGCGGGGAGGACGGGACCTGCCTGGCGGTGCCCGGCTTCATGCGCTCAAGCCTCTGCACTCTTCGTGGCGATCTTCCTGGACTACTCGTAGCCGCCCACAACGATGCGATACCGACAGCTGCCGCGTACTGCTCAAGTCTCTGCGGTGGCGCTCACCCACAACTCGCGTGCAGCCATTGTGCTGCCGCCTACGGGGCTGGCTGCAGCGGCTCGCCCTGCAGCCAGCCGGTATCCGTGGAGACGATCACCCGCTGATTGCTGGCGAGCTGTATGTCGATGCCGCCGGAGCTGTTCTCGCCCACCAGTGTCCAGCTCTGTCCACTGTCTGCGGTGGCCCAGAGTTGGGTGCGGCCATTGGGACCTCCGCCCGCAGTGACAAACACCGTGTCTCCAGCAACGGCAGTTGTGGCTGGCGATGAGCCAACGAAGCTGGCGGTTTGCCAGGTGACGCCGTCCGCCGATTCGACGAGGATCGCCTCCTGATGGGGATTGCCCACGATGTTGAAGCCGCCAACCGCGAGAAGATGCCCATTGGGCATTCGGGCCCAGGAGACGTAGAAGCCATCCAGAGGCGAAGGCAGGATGGCCTTGGTCCAGTTATGACCATCGCGAGAATACCAAGGTGCCCCGTCCGAATCGACGGCCCTGAGACCCCTGCTAGCGTCGCCCTCCAGATACGCCAGGCCATCGGGCATCGACGCCGGTGTCCAGCGCGTTCCGTCAGTCGACTCGAACCATAGTTGCCTGCCCCCACTCCAAGCGCCAGCGAGGTAGCGATCCTCGAGTCCTAGCACAGTCCAGGGATGCTTGAGGTCATCGAGTGCAGGTGTCGCGACCGTCGACCAGTGGACGCCATCGCCAGACCGCCAGATGGTCCCCTCGGCAGAGAAGCCAGCGGCTTCACCTTCGCCGACGAGGTATCCGGCAGGGCCTTGTGCGACCGCTCCTGGCAAGAACTCACCCGGGCCTTCCTGCACAAAGACGGCCGGGTTCGGGGGGGCCACCCAGGAGATGCCGTCGCCCGAGGAGCAGGGTTCCATCGTGGCCCCTACAAGACACACAGCGACGAAGCCATTCGGAACCTCGAAAAGGCCTATCGGGCGCCCAAGATCGGGCCAGGGAGCCATCGGTCGCCAGTGCCAACCGGCAGTGGTTACTTCAGCCGCCCCAAAGCTCGCCGGGGCCGATGCACTGTGACTCGCTGTAGCAACTGCGGTCCCACTCGCGGAGGTCAATGTCGTCGATGGGCCGGCTCCCGGCGAGCATGCACCAAGCATCGCGGCCACAGCGCCTGCAACAAGGGTCCTGGCAATCCCGCGCATGGTGTTCCTCCCGAGGCCGGGGCTGGAGTGCGAACACCGCCCTTTGGCGGCCCCCGTGGACAGTACGATCAAGTGCACGATGCTCGCTGGGCGGCTGTTGATCTGATCGACCTTGACCTGATCCAGGTCCGAGAACGCCTGCGAGGCGCCCGTACCCGGGGGACGATTACGTCCATGCCGCTGGGCGCGCGATTGTCGAACGCCGAGATGGCACCCAGCCAGTCGCCGGCTTCCTGCCCGAAGCCCTGCGAAAGGTTGACAACTTGGGTGTAGTCGGCGGGATCGCCTTTCGCCACCTTGCCGGCAGCCTCCGGCCACTCACTCTGGCTCAGGAGGTACTGAAGCCCTCCGGCAATCATCATCATGTGATTGCCGTCGAAGCCTGGAGCGTGGGCTGCGACCAACAGATTCCAGCGGTAGGTCATCAGCCCAGCGATGACGGTCTGATCGTTGTTTCCCCAGCCGTTCCATTGCGGGAGCAGGTACATGTGGTCGCGGGCGAAGTTGCTCTTCCTATCGGAAGACCACGTCGTGTACTGATCGAGCGAGGGCATATCCAGCTGATCGCAAACGGGCACGTAGCCACTGGCACTCGTGACGGTGGCTACGCAGTGGCCCGTGGGGTCGACGAAGCTCGCCGGATTGCCCAGACAAGCATAGCGAGGGGCGCGAGTGCCCAGACGGCCCTGACGATTGGGTCGGATTCCCTGCCCGGCCAGAAGACCATCACAGGCATGGCCGCGGCGACGGCCAGCCACACGATGTCGATCACCCGGCGGAACCACTTCCCTGCACCCGACTCGCCTGCCTGAATCCGTTCCTGTAGAGGCCCGAATCGCTTCTGCCAGCGCGGCAGGGCTGCCCCGACCGTGTGCAGAAGGTCGATGGCCAGGTCTGCCGAGGCAAGCGTGGCAACGAACCACATTGTCGCAGCGATGCCAGCGTGGGCGGCGTAGTCACTCGGGGGCACGTGTGTCTCCTGCTACGGGTTTGACGGGTCCGGGATCACGCCAAGGACGAAGCCAAGGAGAGCTGCCCTAGTCGGCCGATTCGATAGCTCTCGCGAGATCGTCCCGCCCCAGGGCTCGTGCAGCCAGAGAAGCGTATAGATCGGCCCGGCCCGCCGCCAGTTCATCCGTCAAGAAGGCCAGGGCCTGCGGGTCGCGCAGCAGCGACAGGCCGAGTAGCGCTTCCCCTCTCACTTCGTCATCGGGGTCGCGCATTCGCGCCACCAGCGCCTGGGCAATGGCCGGGTCGCGATGCGAGAACAGCTCGACAGCGATCCGAAGACCTGCGCACGACCAGTTGCGCACCTGGCGGCTTCTGTCGCCAGACAGGCCGATCAGCGCCGGTATCGCTCGGGCCGTCTCATCGACGCAACCGAACAGGGCCTTTGCAGCCGCCAGCCTGACCCGGGCCGAGTTGCTGCCGACGAACCGCTCCACCAGCTGCACCGCCGGGCGGTGCCATGTGTTGCCCAGCGCGAGCAAGAGCTGAACTTGCACGCCCTCCTCCGTCTCGTGATCAAGCGCCCCCATAAGAAGCCGCGCCAGTCGCTTCCGCGCTGGCGGTTCTGCCCTGTCAGCCACGATGCCGATGGCATTGGCCGCCCTTCGCCTGTCGGACGGGTTGTCCGATGTCAACAGATCCAGAGCTTCCTCGATTTGCATCCGTCTCACCTGCGGTTCTCTGAGCCGGAGCCTACGGCACTGCCGCGTTGGCGGGTATCGTCCACCAAGGTCCCGGGTACAGCGACGGGAGCATGCGAACGACGCGGTACGTTACGTAGATGGCTGCGGCCCCTGTGACTATCCGAAGAGGCGCGAGTCTGAGAGCCGGGTCCGGTCGAGGCTAGAGGATCCGGTTACCGGCTTTCTGGCCGCCGATCTAGCAGCTCGCTGGCGGGTCGGGGTCGCTCGGGAGTACCAGCGCCAACCTGCAGACGGGCCCGCCGATGAGCTCTACGTCCGCCGGCCACTCGGCACGAGCGCCCCAGGCGAACATGTCCTTCACGCGGACCTGGCGAACCGGCTTGCCGTCGGCCACGAAGACCAGGATGTTCTCGAACTCATCAACTCGGGCTCCGCCCGCCATAACCTCGCCACCGACGGCCTTGTTGACGGCAGATCCTTCCTCGTAGGGCCCGAAGATGAAGACCGTCTCCCACGAGAAGTCGGTGAGATCGTGCAACGCGACACGGTCCGTGCTCCACTCGAGCGCTTCCAGCCGCCGCTCCAGCGCATCGTCCTCAGCAACGCCAGAGCACGTAGATGTAGCCACCGCCGCAGCCAACAGAAACGCCAGCCGCGCCCAGGCATTGGATCTCACGGTTGCCCTCCGATCAGAGACTGCCAGGTCCAGACCGGGGTCTCAGCGGTCACGGCGGTGCGGGCCAACTCGTTCGGTGGGGAGAGCAAAGAAGAAAGGCGTGCCCAGCTTCAGACGGCTGTCCCATCAATTCTCCTGTTGCCTGGGCTTCTGCAGCGCGGCGAGTAGCTCGTTGATCCGAGTATCGCGGGCCGTGCTGCGTTCCGCGAACTGCTCGCGGTCCCGGCCATACAGCAGGTCCATGACCTTCTCGTGATAGAGGCCGATCAATTCGGCCGTCTCAGGCACCCGCCACCGCTCCAGGCCTTGGACGCGCTCCCTTAGCCAGAGCTCCTCCTCCACCGTGGCCGTGTTCGTCCGCTCGACCCTCGCGCATCGCGAGGCTATCTCCTTTGCGTCGCTGGTCAATCCCCGCAAGGGTGAAGCACCGCCCGTCAGCCTCACGGCCAGCGAGGGGACGAAGTAGATGACCACGGCCGGCGTGAACATGGCCACGGCCACCCAGTCGCGGCGCCAGAGAAAGACCGGGGGCGCGAGGATCGAAAGCGCCGCGGCTATCGCCAGGAGGACGTACGCCGCCGGGCGAGCGCCATGGCTCCGCAGGTCGCGTCGAGTCCGAACCGCAACGATGACGAGACTCGCCTCAGGCGCAATCAGATAGACAAGCAAGTCAAAGACGCTCATCTAGCACCTCCTGCGTTCCGACCGAGGGCGCGCGAGTTCGGGCCATCAAGAGTAGGTGATGACGTGGGTCGAGCATCAGGATGCCATACGGCCGCATCGCGGCGCGACCGGCCTGTATGGCTCCACGTGAGGATACGATGGGGGTGAAGCCGTCGGTGTGGCCGTCGGATACGGCAAGGGGCCGGATGGCGTTGCCCCCGGGGTCGCGCCCGCAGACGGTGACGAAGTCGGCTCAGGTGTCGACACACCTGGGCCAGGGTTGTCTGGATCCGTGTCTTCGGGCTCTTTGCCGCCCAAAAGGGCCGCACCGATAATCGGGAGCACAGGCAACAAGAGAACGAGCTTGGACCAAATCCTGCCCAGCCACTTGGTGAAGGGGTTCTTGCCGGGGGACCATGGGTTATCCGGATCGCCAGTGTTGGGGTTCGGAGGGTTCAGGGGCAATACCCTTGGTTCGGCCTTGGCGACCCGCATGACCCCTGTTCCCGAACCGCCGCCGATGACTTTAGCTATCTCCTTGCCCACATCGGCGGCCTTGCGGGCCGGCCAGGTAAGCACATCGACCTCAGCCTTGACCGCCTGTTGGTATGCGGGCGCCATCTTCTCGGCGAGCTTGTTCCAGCTGTCCAGGTTCGCGACTACGGTCGCGGCCACCGCCGTTATCGCGCAGAGCGTCAAGAGGACGACTATCGCCGCACCCTCTAGAGCCTGATGCCCATCCGGATCGATCATCGTCGCTGGATTGCCCAGGGCATACAGGTATCGGTTGAGCGTGAGCGGGTTCTGGGCTGAGCCCGTCACGGTGTCGAAGCTGGTGAAGACGCCCAGGGAGGGGTCGTAGCTGCGGGCACCGAAGTCATACAGATCGGTCGAGCCTTCAGCGCTCTGGAGGATGCGGCCCTGGAACCGATACGGGATAGAAGGAGCACCGCCGCCGGCGTAGGCATCGACGGTCTGGCCGAAGGCGTCATAGCGGAAGCCGGCCAGATACTCCGGATCTGATCCCGGGCTGACCGCGGCTGCCACGTTGCCGTGGAGATCGACCAGGAGGTAGGCCTGACTCGATAGCCCGGTGCTGATGCGGTTGCCGATGGCGTCTATGGCGCTATAGGAGGCCAGAGTGACCGACTCGCCATCGTCGGTGGCGGTGGAGCTGACCTGGGCGCTCGTACCCAGATAGGCGTAGGCCACAGGATCGCCGGTGCCGACCTTTCGGCTGGTCTGGCGGCCCAGGGCATCTTCGAGCCAAACGACTGCGCCTGCGGCGCCAAGGGTCGGACGTCAGCCGTTGGACCTACCGGTGCCAGATCTCCCCTACTCCTCAGCGGTCCCGACGGCGAGGGCGCACCCGTCCGGCGGGGAGGGCGCAGAAGATGAGCGTGCCCGGCTTCTGAGCGGCTTCCACCCGCCACCACCTCACCTACTAGTCAAGAGCTGACCGACGGAGTCGGAGGCGAAGGTAGGGGCTTCCTGGAGCCAAGGGGTCGGCGCATCACCTCAGTTGGGCGGACGCTCGCGCCCGCGTCCGCTCATCTGCATCGGTCTTCGACA
>Ga0315554_1002234_pt1 | contig 11234 bp, 11 predicted proteins | sample SalMarSW160370MG_FD_202114 | JGI IMG/M metagenome (GOLD analysis project Ga0315554, IMG submission 202114) | Salt marsh sediment microbial communities from the Plum Island Ecosystem LTER, Massachusetts, United States - Salt Marsh Sediment SW1603-70 ... | reverse complement strand
GGGCTGGATAATGGCCCCCTTTTATATGCGTTCAAAAGTTTTTACAATGCCTGAATTTCTCGAAAAACGCTTTTCTCCAAGCGCAAGAACTTTACTCTCTTTAATTTCTTTAGTAGCATATATCCTTACTAAAATTGCAGTTGGTATTTTTGCCGGAGGTGTAGTATTTAGTGTACTCTTGCCAGATCTTAGTTTGTGGGGTTTGAATAGTTTCTGGGTAGGTTCATTTCTAGTTGTTGTTTTAACAGGACTGTATACTGTTTTAGGGGGCATGCGTGCGGTTGCTTATACTGAAGCATTACAGACTATTGTTTTAATAATAGGTTCGGTTCTGGTTACCATATTTGGTTTACATGCGTTGGGAGGATGGGATGTATTAAAGTCAACAGTAGGACCGGAAATGTTAAATCTTTGGAAGCCTATGATACCTCATGGAGTTGAAAGCACATGGGCTCCAGTTAAAGAAGTTGGCAAAATGGCATGGTATTTTAACGATAATTATCCATGGCTAGGAATGCTTTTCTGTGCTCCGATAATTGGATTATGGTATTGGACAACTGATCAGTACATTGTTCAAAGGGCTATAAGTGCAAAAAATATTACGGAAGCCCGAAAAGGATCAATTGCAGCAGGTTTCCTTAAACTTTTGCCTGTATTTATTTTTATTCTTCCCGGCATTATATGTTTCGCTATTGCAAAAAATGGTGTTGTACCTGCAATTCAAAATCAATTGCTCGATGCCAACGGACATATAATTAGAGAGAATGCCCAGGCGGCCTTTCCATTAATGGTTGCTTATGTACTCCCAATTGGTATAAGAGGAATTGTTGTGGCAGGGCTCTTAGCTGCATTAATGAGTTCATTAGCCGGTGTATTTAATGCATCATCAACATTATTTACTATGGATTTTTACTCAAGGCTCCGTCCAAATTCCTCCCAAAAACAATTAGTTTGGATGGGACGTGTAGCTACAACTGTTATGGTTATTATTGGATTATTGTGGATACCTGTTATTCAAGGTGGAAGAGGACTTTATGATTACCTGCAAGGTGTCCAGGCTTATCTCGCACCACCAATTTTCGTTGTTTTTTTCCTTGGTGTCTTTTGGAAAAGATTGAATGCAAAGGGATGTATGGCCGCTTTAATTGTCGGTTTTTTAATGGGGCTGTTTAGACTTGCCGTTGATACACCCGTAAAATTACTAGATACAACTTACACCCAGGGATCATTCTTATGGATAATTAATAATATATTTTTCCAATATTACAGCCTATTAATCTTTATCGTTAGTATTGTTGTGATGATTGTTGTAAGCTACATGACTAATGAACCAAGCTATCAGAAATTAGATGGATTAACTTATTCTACTACCAGTATGGAAATGAAAAAAGAAAATAGGAGCAGCTGGTCCAGAGGTGATGTAATTGCTTCTGTACTTCTTGTATTGTGTATTCTTGCAATATATCTTTATTTCTCCTGATAAATCAATCGTAAGAACATTGGATTTAGAATATGGTAGAAGTGACGTAAATGGGAAAATATTCTATTGGATTGGATTTTGGAACTAATTCATGCAGAGCCTTAATAGTTGATATAAGTAATGGGCAAGAATTAGCGAGCCATGTTTTTGATTATCCTTCAGGCAACTCCGGAGTTATTACGGATGTTAAGGATCATAATTTAGCAAGACAAAATCCTGCTGATTATTTAATAGGTATTGAAGTAACTATAACTGAAGCTTTAAAGAAAGCTAAAAAAGAAAATTCAAAATTTTCACCTGATGATGTTATTGGAATTGGAGTAGATACAACCGGAAGTAGTCCTATGCCTGTCGATTCTGATGGAATACCGCTTTGTTTCCAGGAAAAATTTAAAACTCAACCGGCAGCAATGGTTTGGTTATGGAAAGATCATACAAGTCATGCCGAAGCAAAAAAGATCACTGATACTGCTGCACTGTTACGCCCGGAATATCTGGCAAAAATTGGTGGTGTTTATTCTTCTGAATGGTTCTGGAGTAAACTGCTTCATTGTCAATTAGAAAATCCCGATGTTTTTAATTCTACATATAGTTTTGTAGAAATATGTGATTGGATTCCTGCAGTTTTAATAAGTAACACAAAACCGGATAATATTAAAAGAAGTATTTGTGCAGCTGGTCATAAAGCAATGTATAATGATAAATGGGGAGGATTACCTGATGAAGAATTCCTTGGAACTTTATCCCCTTCACTTGGAGAATTTCGGAAAAAATTAACTACAAAGGCTTTTCCTTCTAACGAGAGAGCAGGCTTCCTTTCTCCTGAATGGTCGGATAAACTTGGACTTTCTACAAAAGTAAGTGTTGCTGTTGGTGCATTTGATGCACATATGGGTGCTGTTGGTGCTGGTATTAAAACAGGTACTCTAGTAAAAATTTTAGGAACAAGTACTTGTGATATTTTAGTTAAACCTAATAATGAAAAACTTGCCGATATTCCAGGTGTTTGTGGAATCGTAGATGGTTCTGTAATGGGAGGTTTTTATGGTATTGAAGCCGGGCAATCAGCTGTTGGAGATATTTTTCTTTGGTTTGTGAATAATTTGGTTCCGGAAAAATATGGAAAAACTCAGGATGAAAAATTTTTTAATTTGGAAAAAGCGGCTATAAAATTAAAACCCGGCGAAAGCGGCTTGCTCGCATTGGACTGGAATAATGGTAATCGTACAATCCTTGTTGATGTCAGGTTAACAGGAGTGCTTTTAGGGCAAACATTGCATACACAGCCTCATGAAATTTATCGGGCTTTAATTGAAGCAACAGCATTTGGTGCCCTTGCAATAATTGATCGAATTGAAGAGTACGGTGTACAAATAAATGAAATAATAAATTGCGGAGGGTTAGCTGTAAAAAGTCCTTTGTTAATGCAAATTTATGCTGATGTAACAAACCGCCCTATGAAAATATCCAAGAGTGAGCAAACACCTGCACTTGGAGCAGCAATTTTTGGAGCAGTTTCTGCCGGTGAAGAAGTAAGCGGATTTAATGATATAGGTCATGCTCAAAAAGTTATGACAGGCATAAATAATGTTTTTAATCCTATAGAAGAAAATCACAAGACATATAAAAAAATATATTCTCTTTATCGCCAGCTACATGATGGTTTTGGTACAAAATTGTGGTCAGGTAATATGTATAATGTAATGAAAGATTTATTGGATATCAGGGATCATGCAAATAAGGAAAGCAAATGCTAGAGGAATTAAAGGAAAAAGTATTAAATGCAAATCTGTCCCTGGTAAAGTATAGTCTTGTGACTTTAACATGGGGCAATGTAAGCGGTATAGATCGTAAGCAAAGACTAATAGTTATAAAGCCCAGCGGTGTTGAATATGAAAAATTGACGGTTCATGATATGGTAGTGGTTAATATGAAAGGCAAGGTGGTTGATGGGAGTTTGAAACCTTCATCCGATACATCAACACATATTGAAATATATAAGGCTTTTTCTGGCATCGGTGGAATTACTCATAGCCATAGCGAATATGCAACAATTTTTGCACAAGCATTAATGGAAATACCCTGTTTTGGAACGACGCATGCTGATAATTTTTATGGAAATATTCCTATGACTCGGTTTTTAACTGAAGATGAGGTTAATTCAAATTATGAATTGAACACCGGGAAAATAATTGTTGAAAGATTTAAAAATTTGGATCCAAAATCTATTCCTGCAGTTTTAGTAGCAGGTCATGCCCCTTTTACCTGGGGAAAAGATCCTGAAGATTCTGTTAAAAATAATTTAGTGCTGGAAAGAGTTGCGAAAATGGCTTTGTATTCTCTTTCATTAAAACCTGATTTAAAAAATTTGCCTGATTATATATTAAAAAAACATCACTCAAGAAAACATGGTGAGAATGCATATTACGGACAACAACCGGATATATAAACTAAAGTTATATTATAGTTACACTTATAAAAATTAACATCCTTCTTTTGAAACTTTATCTTGGGAAAAATAATGATAGATTTAAAAAAATATGAAGTATGGTTTATTACAGGAAGCCAGCATCTTTATGGTGACGAAACTTTAAAACAAGTCGCTGATCATTCAAAGATTATCGTCAAAGAATTTAATAATTCTTCCAAAATACCTGTAAAAATCATTTTTAAGCCAGTGTTAATTACTCCCGATTCAATTTATAAATTATGTCTCGAAGCAAATGATTCCGAAAACTGTATCGGTTTAATAACATGGATGCACACATTTTCTCCGGCAAAAATGTGGATTGCTGGCTTGAAAATTTTAAATAAACCTTTTGTACATCTTCATACTCAATATAACAGAGATATTCCATGGAATGAAATTGATATGGATTTTATGAATTTAAATCAATCGGCTCATGGAGGAAGAGAATTTGGTTTTATTTGCACAAGGATGAAAAAGAACAGGAAAGTTATAGTCGGTCATTGGAAAGATGAAAAAGTTCAGGATAATTTAGCAATATGGATGAGAGCAGCTAGTGCCTGGCGTGATGCTCAAGGAGGAAAGATCGTCCGTTTCGGTGATAATATGAGAGAAGTTGCTGTTACTGAAGGTGATAAGGTTGAAGCGCAAATGAAGTTTGGATATTCTGTTAATGGGTATGGAATGGGTGATTTAATTGAATCAATGAATTCAGTAAGCAAAACCGAAATTGAAGAGCTTATTTTTGAATATGAAGACAAGTATGATGTTAACCCAGTTTTAAAAAAAAATGGGAAAAAGCATTCATCTCTAAAAGATGCTGCAAAAATAGAACTTGGTTTAAGAGCCTTTCTTAAAAAGGATAACTTTAAAGGATTTACAACCACTTTCGAAGATCTTCATGGTTTAAAACAGCTCCCGGGTTTGGCTGTTCAAAGACTAATGTCCGATGGCTATGGTTTTGGTGCCGAAGGTGATTGGAAAACTGCCGCACTTGTTAGGGCAATAAAAGTAATGTCTGCAGGATTAAATGGCGGCACTTCCTTTATGGAGGATTATACTTATCACCTCGATCCTTCCGGTATGAAAGTTCTTGGTGCACACATGCTTGAGATTTGTGAATCCATTGCTGAGGGAACTCCTGCTCTTGAAATAAAACCTCTATCTATTGGAGGTAAAGAAGCTCCGCCGCGCTTAATCTTCAATGTAACTGAAGGACCTGCGATTAATGCCTCAATCATTGATATGGGAAATAGATTTCGAATGATCGTTAACGAAGTTGATGTTGTTAAACCTGATGCACCGCTTCCTAAGTTACCTGTTGCAAGGGTTGTTTGGATACCCAGGCCAAATTTAAATGTCGCTGCAACAACATGGATTTTAGCCGGAGGTGCTCATCATACAGGTTTTAGTAAAGCTATTACAGAGGAATATTTGGAAGATTTTGCGGAAATAGCAGGTATTGAATACTTGCTTATTAATGGATCAACAAGTATTTCCGAATTTAAAAAAGAATTACGATGGAATGATTTGTATTACTCATTCAACAGAGATCTTTAATATATCAATTCAAACCGAAATTTTTCTGTAATAAATCTTAATATCTTTAAACGAATTTTTTAAAATGGAAAAAATTTATATCTCTCCCGATACTCGCGGATTAATTTTCGATTGTGATGGAACACTAGTAGATTCTATGCCCTTGCACATGAATGCATGGGAAGCAGCTTTTAAGAAGTATAATTCATATTATAACGAAGATTTCCTTTATTCACTTAAAGGAATGAAAGAGCTAGAAATAATTGATTTATATAATAAAAAATTTAAAACCAATTTAGATCCTCATTTAATGGTTAATACCAAACATGATTTTTTTATGGAGCATATTAATGATGTAAAACCAATTGAATTAATTGTTGACATTGCAAAATCCTTTTATGGTAAGCTTCCTCTTGCAGTAGTCTCGGGAAGTGTAGGAAAAATTGTTAAATCAGAATTAAAAGTATTGGGGATCTTAAACTTGTTTGAAGTAATCCTGACTGCTGATGATCCCTATAAACCTAAACCTGACCCGGATGTATTTTATGCTGCAGCATCAAAAATAAATTTGGCACCTGAATACTGTGTAGTTTTTGAGGATGGTGATGCAGGACTAAAGGCTGCTGAAAAAGCGGGGATGAAAATAATAGATATTCGAAAATATATTAATAATGTGTAACTTGTAATTATTATTGTTATAATCTCTTTTAAGAGAAAGGATTGAAGATTGAAGAAAGTCGCTTTGACTGGAATTAAAAAACTAGAGATAATAGAAGCTCCTAAACCTAAAATAATTAATGAAGATGATGTTCTTTTAAAAATTGATACCGTTGGTGTTTGCGGCTCAGACATGCATTATTATAATGAAGGGAAGATTGGAGATCAAATTATTGAATTTCCATTTGCTGTCGGTCATGAATGTTCTGCAAAAGTAATAGAAACTGGGAAAGCAGTCTCAAAAATTAAAATTGGAGAAATAGTTGCTGTTGAACCAGCAGTTTCCTGTCATAAATGTTCGCAATGTTTGAGCGGAAGAGAACATACCTGCTTAAATTTAAATTTTCTTGGCTGCCCCGGTCAAATTGAAGGTTGTTTATCCGAATATATTGTAATGCCTGAAAAAAATTGTTACCCGGTTCCTGAAAACATGAATGGTGCAGAAGCAGCTTTAGTTGAACCGTTAACAATTGGATATTATGCCGCACAATTCTTAGATCAAATAAAGAATAAAAATTCTGCTGCTATTTTAGGTGTCGGACCAATAGGATTAAGTGTTATGTTATCTCTTCAAATTATGGGGATAGAAAAAATATTTGTTACAGATAAATTAGATTATAGAATCGAAACCGCAAAAAAAACCGGCGCAGTATGGGGAGGAAACCCGGATAAAGAAGATATTGTTTCTGCAATTAAAGATATCAATCATGAATTGTTTGATGTAGTGTTTGAATGCTGTGGTCAGCAGGAAGCTATTAATCAGGCAGTTGAAATACTAAAACCGGGGGGGACTTTATTAATTATTGGAATTCCTGAAGTTGATAGAATTTCCTTTGATATTAGTAAAGTTAGGAGAAAAGAGATCTCCATTCAGAATGTACGCAGGCAAAATAATTGCATACAGCCCGTTATAGATTTAATTGCTTCAGGGAAATGGTCACCGGATTTTATGGTTACTCATTCTTTTCCATTTGAAAAAACAGAGAAAGCATTCAAAACGGTTGCTAATTATGAAGATAAAGTTATTAAAGCTTTAATAAAATTTTGATATTTTTTTCATTGATTCAATTTAAAGCCAATTAATCGGATCTTTTCTTAAATTTAATTCATTTGTGCTTGAGTTAACCCGCCTTCTGAAAATACCTTGTAAATTTTTTTAACTGAAGATAAGTTACAAATCATTTTAATTATAAATCTCACAGTTAAAAATCAAAATACAAAGGGTAAATTAATGAAGTTAACACGAAGGGAATTTTTTGCGAAAACATGTCAAGGCGCAGCAATAATTGCAGTCCCAACTCTATTAAGTTCAATTCTTGAAAGCTGCGGTAATAATTCAAACCCGGTTTCTGCTTCTTCATCGGGTTTGCAGACAATACAGGCTTCGCCAAAAAATAATGTAATTACTTTAACTATAGACTCTTCCTCCCCATTATCTGCTGTAGGAAGTGCAGCACTTATACAATTTTCTAGTGGGAACTTGCTCATAGATAGAAGTAATCAAAATACCTTTAATGCTTTATCAGCAATTTGTACACATCAAGGTTGTCTTATCAACTATTATGATTCAGGGAATAAACAGTTTGTGTGCCCATGTCATGGTTCAAAATTTAGTTTAAATGGGCAAGTAGTACAAGGACCTGCTTCAAGACCCTTAAGTCAATACAAAACACAATTTAACGGCAATCAATTAAATATTTCAATATGACAACTTACAGTAATTTATTTTAATTCCCGGATAATTGGGAATTATTCTTTTTTAAAGTGAGTTCGACTGAGAAATTTAATGGTTCAAATGATCTTTCTCCTTTATTCATTCCGGATCTCATTCCTCCGTGTCGCCCTTCACCACCAAATCCTCCGGGTCTTTCGCCTCCTTCACCTCCAGACATTCTCATCCCTCCTCCTCTCTCGCCTCTAAAATCTTTTCTATCGGGTTGTTTGGTTTCAAATTTTATTTTAATTTTTTCACCAGGCAAAGCCTGAATTTTATAAGCATATTTGCTATCATTTAACGGCATTTGGAGTTCATAAATAAATCTGTCGGAATGATATCCTAATTTTGCTTTAATTCCTTCATCATTTTCTACTGGAACATCCGTTAAAGGATATTTATCCTCATTTAATACTTGCAGTTCATTTTGCCGTTCCAGCATTTTATCAATAAATGCACCGGGATCTCCCCTATCGGAAATTATTTCATTTGAATTTGGCATCCTGTCGTTGTTATTTGAAATATTATGCATGGGGTATTTAATTCCGATTGTTTTACCTCCATTTTCCGGCTCGAACCAAATGATAAAACCGGTTCTAAACATAGGTAAGACTTTTGTAAAATCATTAGTAGTTAAACAGGTATACAGATATTTGCCGTCATTCTTAAAACCTAAAGCAACATTATTATCGGAAAGATATTCAAGATTACTTTGCCAATCAGATGTTTCTCCGTCAATTTTTATTTGCTGATTTGTCCAATCACTAATTATTTCTTTGTCACCGCTACATCCGTTTGCAAAAAAAATTAAAAATAAAACCGAAATAATAGATATACAATTTTGAAAATATGCCTTTGACATTTTATCTCCAGGTTCAATTAATTTAGATTTTGTATCTCATTTGACAGGGAATTTTGACAAAGGTTTAAATTAAACTACTATTTTATATAAATAGGAATAATGTTGTGTGATCTGTTACAAGAAAAGAAACAGGATATTTTAATTTAGATTTAGAGTTTAATTACAAAATTCTTTATTAACATCATATGCTCTTATGTAACCAAGTATACCTGCTTTTAGAAAATCTAAATTTCCCCCGTCTTCATCACCTGAGTTGAATTTCGTAAGTCCCCTGTTGTTGTATGCTTCAGCAAGATTTGGATTTAATTCTATTGCTTTATCATAGTCCAGGATGGCACCTTCATAATCCCCTAAGAGATTTTTTATGTTACCTCTCTTAAAATAAGCCTCTGCAAAAGACGGATTCAATTCTATAGCTTTATCAAAATCTGAAAGAGCGTCTTTATAATTCTTTGATCTTTTTTTAAAATTCCCGCGACTAAAAAGTTCTAAAGCCTTGGAATTAACTATTTGTCTGTTGGAATATAACATAAATTTATCTTTTAATTAAAACATACACCTAATTTTTCAAAAATATTGTCTTCCCCATCAGGTTTTACAATATATTCGGTAATACCCAGAGAAATCAATTGAGATAAAGTATCATGATCACGATCTGCTGTTATTGCAATAATCGGGATTTTATAATCCGGGAAATTATATCTTAAATTTTTTAATGTTTCTATACCATCGGAAATCGGAGAAGATATATCAATATAAATAATGTCAAAAGAATTTTCTTCTAAAATTTTTAATGCTTTTTCACCGCGGTCGGTAGTTAATACCGGGCAAGAATAATAGTGAGAAAGAACAAAGGAGTAGAAAAACCTATGGAACTCATTCTGCTCAATTACTAAAATTCTTTTTGTCTTTGTCTTTTGCATCGGTCAATCAAAATGTAATTTAAATTAATTCTAATTTGTGAGCACAAAATAAATGCCATGGGAGAAACTATGTATTTTAATGAATTTCTAAAGATAAATTGAAATAATGAAAGTAATTTCTACTTTAATTTATGGAAGTGTAAAAATGGAATGTAAGTAGGTAAAAATCAGTAATATTTTAGAATAAGTTCAATCGCTTTATTATAATCCTGTATTGCCATTTGTTGATTGTTCATATTAACTAAAACATTTCCTCTTTGATAATATGCTTCCCAGAATGTTGGTCGTATTGCAATGGCATTATTATAATCGCTTAAAGCACCACCATAATCCTCAATTAGTTTTTTGAAATTTCCTCTGCTGAAGTATTCTAAGGCTGATTGGCATGGTCCGAAATATTTTTTAGCGATTTTCATTTAAATGTTTATAAATATTGTTGAAATAGAAAATAGTTTAAGATTTAGTTTTTCCCATCATCAAAATTTTTAAGTATATCAACTAGAAAAAGACAAATGAAACCAACACTGCTTAAAATTATATCTTTTTCATCTATTGAAAATGATTTAATCATTCCGAATAAAAATGAAATAATTTTGGAACCTGCTAAAAATGTTAAGAATATTCCAAATCCAAAAAAGCCTTCATTCAAAGGATGAATGATATAATTACTAATGAACATAAAGAAGCTTGGTTGTGAATTAGTTATCTCTTTTGTATTAGGTTTCATTGTATTCCGTTTTTTTACTTGTCTTTCAGATTCCATTGTTATTAAAAATTTTCTCCAAATCAATGAACAAATTTCGTCTCCCCTGGTTGGCTTTGTACAACTCTAATTTATTAAGAATTTTTAAATTCCATTTTTTAGTTTAAAGTTTTTTATTCAGGTAGTGATCGGTGTTTAGCAATTTTTGTATAAATGTTTTTTCTATTGATGTTTTTTAGAATGACTCAATAATATTTTTTTATTTCTCCCTCTTTATACCAAATGATATGCCGTGGAAAAATCTTTTAATATCGTAAAAAAACTCATGTTTTTTGAACGGTCTGTTTCAAAATAAGAATTATGTTACAAAAACAAAATGATAAAAAATAAAATTCTTCTATTAAAAATATCATTGTAAAATTATATAATTCTTACCGGAAGAGTTATTGGGGATTATGGTTTTATTAGCATAATCATTCATTTAGTAGATATTTAACCAATGAGTTATTATTTTTAATACTTAAAATTTTTATTATTGAATAATATCTTTTTAGGGAGAAAATAAATGACAAATATAGTAGATGTTTTAGCAAGAGAAATTTTAGATTCGAGAGGTAATCCAACTTTAGAAGTTGAAGTGCAGCTTGAAAGCGGAATAGTCGGAAGAGCCGCGGTTCCCAGCGGTGCTTCAACAGGTGAACATGAAGCTGTTGAATTGAGAGATGGTGATAAAAGCAGGTTTGGCGGCAAAGGTGTATTAAATGCTGTTAATAATGTTAATGAAAAAATTATAAATGAAATTATTGATATGGATGCTGTCGATCAGGCA
>Ga0315554_1002233_pt1 | contig 11234 bp, 8 predicted proteins | sample SalMarSW160370MG_FD_202114 | JGI IMG/M metagenome (GOLD analysis project Ga0315554, IMG submission 202114) | Salt marsh sediment microbial communities from the Plum Island Ecosystem LTER, Massachusetts, United States - Salt Marsh Sediment SW1603-70 ... | reverse complement strand
GTGCGATTACCCCCATGCTCGATAGGGCTTTCCCAGGGACCCAGGGCTTGAGCCCACTGACTGTCTTTCCGGCCGTCCCAGAAAAGCCACGGGCTATAAGCCGTACCGGCTATCGGCATGGTTCTTCGGTTCACGACGCCGATCCCGACTCCGAGGGGTAGATCATCCTGGAATTGCGATTCCGGCTTGTGGCAAGTTGCGCAGGAAACCGTTCCGGTGGCGCTGATACGGGTATCGAAAAACAGCTTGTGGCCCAGAGCTGCGGCGTTTGTATTGTCCGCAACAGCATTCGTGGGATCGGGAGGCAGAGGTTCCAGGGATCCGATCCAGAGACTGCGGATCAGTACGAGCTCTTCCTCCGTCCACTCCGGCAACACCGGTTGAAAACCCACACAGCCGGCGAACAACAGCAGCAGGCCGAGGATCGGGTACATCGCCCTCCAATTCATACTCAAATTACAGCTGGAATTCCAGAGTGGCGGTATCCTCTTTGCCTCCGGCACTGATCGCGAAGGTAACGACCCAATCGCCTTGCATGTGGAACTTCATTCCCTCCACTCGATAATCTCCGTTGCCCAGGTTGGCTGTAACCCGTGGTTCCGTGGGCAGCCCGTGGCCATGCGCCGGCATACCTCCGTTAATCGAGATTACCGCATCATCGACAGGTTGCCCGGAGCTGGTCTCCACGTGAAGGGTCCAGGCGTGAAGTGAATTCAACGGAATCGGATCCACCTCCGATTGGATGGAAACACGGAACAACCCTGCATCGGAGACCGCCCTCATGGATGCTTTTGCCTCCGGGGCTGAGCCGCTCATGTCCATAGTCGTCACGCAGCTGAATAGCGAAAATGCCAGGACCGCCATCAGCGAGACCGTGCGCAAAGAACGGAGAAGAATACCTTGAGACTTTTCGTTTGATTTCTTGTTAGTCATATTCGTATCCCCTGAAGTTCTGTTTTGATCGGTAAATTATAACAACTTTTGTAATGTTTAGTCTACAAAAAGAGTGCTACCCTACCCGTGATGAGACGAGCGCTTGGAAGGGGATCTAACGATCCAATTCCACCACCACAGATGCGTTGACAGGCCCTGCCTGCCGCAATACTATGGAGCCCGTATTCAGATCGGGAATGGAGAAGAAAATGAAAATAAAAATTGCAGTCATATTGGCAATCTGTACCGCCGTCTTAGTATCCACGACGGGGTGCCTGACGAAACGACCTCCACTCACTGTAGCGGACACGGATAAGCCGATAAAGGTAGTTCGATCCGAAGATTTTATTCTGACTGTAAGATTTCTCGACGATGAAACCCTGGAAGCCAAATTCGGGGATAGGGCAAATCCCTTTTTGTCCGATTACACCTCAGTTCAGTTTCGCCGCTTCATGGTATTCGAGCTTTCCATCGAAAACACCGGCTCGGATCCGGTCAAATTCCTGTTGAACCGTTTGGAGCTCCAGTTCGGAGGCAACGCACTGGATGCCTACAACCGTTTTCGAATAATCCAGTACTGGGATTTCAAGGAGGACGAAGGAGAGGTAAAGGGTATATACAAAGTCAGAAGAGAACGTATTGTAAAGGAGAACGTCCTTCCGGAAGCGGTCACCATCCCCTCGCCCGGGGAATTGAAGGGATACGCTGTATTCGCCGGTAATACGCCCAACTACGGCGTGGCGACTTTGTACGTACCGGTTTTCACCCCCATGGAAGAACTCGTTCACCGCTTCGAAGTGACTTTCGAGTTCTGACGGGCGTGTTGAAAACGGTCATTCCTTGTCCCGAATGGTGAACTCGTAATTCAATCCCACTTCCTCCTCGTGAGGATTGGTCCACATCAGACAGAAAAACGGCGGTTTTTCCGAGCTGTATCCCGGGATGCAGGTGGGATCAAAGATTCCCTTCCATGACGCAACCGCCTCCCCTTTCACAGGATAAACCACTTTTTCACCGTGATAGTGGATGTTGAACTCTACGGGTTCCGAGGCTGTAAACGAGTAATCGATAACCTGGGGCGGTGTCACCGGAAGACACTCCTCATATACCTTTCCTGCTCGAATGACTACATCCGGCTTTTCCCGCCTCCGCTGCTCCATATTTGCAATCGTCGTCGCACAGCCGGAGACCAGAATCAAGAGGCAGGCAATCAAAAAACCGGCAAAGAAATTTCGTCGTTTCATCCTAATACCCCCCGATCGCAAATCATTGTCTGTTGTGTTATTGATTACGAAACAACTTATATATGAACGAACGGAAAAGTGCAAGGAGATTCAAGTTCATTTTACAGAGTCGGTGCCGTCGTAAATGCGCTCAACCGCGAAACATCTGAATGACTCCGAGTTGTCGCCTGAGTCAACACCAGGACATAAAAAAGAGGCCATCCCCGTACGGAGACAGCCCCTTGGTTTGCTCTAAGATCTCTCTTAGTAGTCTACGTCGAACTTGACGTACGCACCGCCGTCGGTGAGACCGAAGTCGGAGTTGTACTCACCAGCACCGTTGGAGGTGATGTTGTAGCCAAGATAGCACTCGACGATCCCGATATGGGCATTCACGCCGAGGTCGGCACCCTGGAAGGTGTCCGCTCCATCAGCGAAGGACAACTGCATCCCGGCATATATGGTCGCCTGCTCTACCGCAGCGATATCGACTGTAGCAGTCATTCCGTCGAAGGTGGAATCTTCCATACCCGTAATACCGACTGTGACGTCGAACATCGAGTAACCGGCATCCAGACCAATTCCGTACTTCCACGCCGGTGCAGCGGCATCTGCCATGTCGTACATGAAACTTACACCACCCGTGAGACTGGCCATCCCAACTTCGGTTGCATAGGCGGCACCGACACCGAGCTGTCCTTGATCCAGCACGTCGGTAGCAACATCGCCACCCTGGAACCAATACACTTCAGCGTTCAACCCGGGAATGGGTTCTTTGAGAGCCAGACCGGCCAGGATCCTACCTTGATCACCGGTGGCTGGGTTAACCCAAGTATCGGCAATACCAGGACTGAAGGCAAACTCCACTTCGATGAAGTTGTAGGACAGCAGGAAATCCAGTCCCCAATACTCGCCGACTTGGCCGCCGGTTATGTTTGGAGAGAAATCGTAGGCCTGGTTTCCGTAGCCGGATACGTCACCGAATTCATTGGCATCCGGATCGTTGTAGCCCCACATTACCTTGAAGCCGACGGGCAGACCGAGCCACATCCCCACGTCGGTGGTGACCAGTGCTTGGTCCAAAGCGTTGGTTGTACCTACATTGACCAGGCTCCAGGTAAAGGAGTTGTAGTCGTCGAGGCCTACCATGACGTCCCAGGTAAAATCAACCTTGTCTTTCTGAGCTGCATCAAAATCGCCGGCAGTGCCGAAGGTCAGATCGCCGCCCATATCGATACTAACATGATTGGCGAAAACCGGTAGGGCCAGTAGCCCTAGTAGTACGGAAAGAACTAGTAGCTTTTTCATCTTTCTGTTCTTCCTCCTCAAATTTTTTGCTTCGAGCCAACGGCTCGATTGTGCCCAAATGTGTTAGATACCGGCTTGCCAGGCCTCAACCCAATGGCAGGCACGCCCTCCTAACATAATTTATCAACAGCATATAGCACCTACACACTGCTAAATCCATACCATTTTATCATATATGGAGAAGAGGTCAAGCCCATTTTCTGATAACTCAACTCCACTGAAAGCAATTATAGCAATGTATAAAAAATGCTGTCAAGTGAATTTTCTACTCTTTTTCATATCGTATTTTTTGCTTATCGACACCATGAAACCATGTCTAAACCTCCCATGAAAAAATCTAAGTACCGGTGTTGATCGTCAGAGCACGGGCGCAACTTCATCACCCCGCCGTCTCTTAGCGTCTCCTGAGTCTCCTGATTCCACGTTGAAACGATCTGCCAGAAATCTTATAGTGGGGCTAATGATCGAGCTGGAGCGGCGCATCAGCGGGGATTGGATCGATCTGCGGGAAGCCGGCAAGGACCAATACACCCTGATCGAATACCTAGGCTTCTCTTCCCAGGACCTCGGCAGGCTGGCGGAGGAGCTGCGCGGAGCGGTGGAAGAGGGGCTGATCGAGTACAAGGACATGATCCTGCGCCGGGCCTTCATCACCCTGGAGGCGGTCCAGTTCCAGTCGGTGCGCTTCGAAGAGCTCCAGGCTCGGGAGCAGCCTCTGAAGGATCTCGTGTTCATCGTCCTGATGCAGCGACTGCTCTGCACAGGGGTCATCCCCCTTCCAAAGAGCAAAGAAGGAGAAGGCCTTTCTCCCGATGAGCTGGATGTCAACGGCGTATTGGCGGAGATCCGTAACCGGATCAGACGGGATCCGAACTTCCAGAAACATCCCGCTGTGAAGAATATCTTCGTGCAGGTGGCCCTCTACCAGAAGGAGAAGAAAAAGATGGAGGAACTGCTGCCCATGATAAAAGCGGATAAGAAAGAGGTGTTTCGGGTCAACTTCGGCGCGACCTTCAAACGCATCTTCGACAGCATCAAGAAGAACTACAGCGACCTTCTCAAGGAAGAGGAATCCCGGCGTCTGGCCAAGGAGAACAAGAGGGATCTTCTGCACCGCGTTCCCCTCAAAGACCTGGCTCCCTTCCTTCAAAACCAGGCTCAGCACGTCTGCCACCTGTGCTCGACCCTGACCTATGCTCGGGAAGACAAGTATAAGACGCGGGGGATCCTGGTGGATCTGTTCAAGCAGAAGGAGGAGTACTTCAAGCGCATCGAGAGCGAGCAGCGGGTCTACCGCAGCCTCTGTGCCGAGATCGGGCTGATAGGCACGAGCGACTGTCCGATCCGGTTGAATTACCGCCTAAGGGATGAGCTGATTCATGCGCTGGAACGGATATCGAAAGTAGAAGAAAAACCCTAAAATTTTGCTGTTAAAAAAATTGCTGAGAACCACGCCTTACCGTCGACCTTCGAACTAGTACAGATCCCTGCGATCCTCAGCTGTTAGACTCTCGACCACATCCTTAACGTGTTGAGATTTACCCTTCCGGCAGACCATGACAATCCCGTTTTTTACGACCACAATAAGATCCTGCACACCGACCAGGGCTACAGGGAGATCGGACAGGACGAAATTTCCCCTTGAATCCGTGCTGAGACAGCTGGCCTCTTCCCGGGCTTCCATATCCGCCCCAAACAACTCGGCAACCACATCCCAGCTGCCCACATCGCTCCAGGAAAAAGTGGCGGGCACCACGGCGCAGCGCGTACTGTGCTCCATCACCGCGTAGTCGATCGAGATCGAAGGGCTTTTCCTGTAGACCGCCTCCAGCACCTCATCGGCGGAGAACAAGTCCGGGGATGCAGTATTCTCAGATTGCCGGGTGCTCGTCGCCGGCGAGATCTCCGCAAAAGCACAAGCCACCTCCGGAGCATGCCTGTCCAGCTCTTCGAGAAAACGATCGATCCGAAAGGCAAACATCCCCGAGTTCCAGTAGTGGTTCCCCTGGGCCAGGAAGGATCGGGCCGTGGCCTCATCCGGCTTCTCCTTGAACTTCCGCACCTTGAAACCCGTATCGAGCTTGTCACCTGCCTCTACATACCCATAGCCGGTTTCCGGCCCCTTCGGGGGAATCCCGAAGGTGACCAGCCAATCCCGTTCGGCCAGGACAGCCGCCCTGTTCACGTCCTCGACAAAGGCGGACACAGGCTCAATGACGTGGTCGGCGGGCATCACGATCAGGGTATCCTCCGGAGCATCGATTCGCTGCAGCAGGTTACAGGCATAGGCGATGGCCGGCGCGGTGTTTCTGCCCTCCGGTTCGGCCAGGATGAGAATTCGAGCCGGGGGGAATCTTTCTTCCTTCAAGACTTCCATACACTCCTCTGCAATACCTTGGGAGTGATCCCGATGGGTTACGACGCAGATGCGGCCTTCAATCCCCAGCCCAATCGCCCGACGCAGGGTCATGGAAAATAGCGACTGACCTTCTGCGAGCCGGAGGAATTGTTTGGGATGCGTTCTCGTGGATGCCGGCCACAGCCGTGTGCCGACCCCCCCTGCCAGGATTACCGCATGTTTGACCACACTGCTACCCCCGAATCTGAATACTCGTCTTGGTATTGTAGTATAGCTTCTATTTTTTGGGGAGGGAACAGGATGGGAGAACAGGAGAGAGTCCTACTCCAGCAGCTCGATGCCCACCAGCCAGAGCTTGTTGTCCCGGAAGACGTGCTTGTAGCGGTGGTTGCCCCTGCGGCTGATGAAGACCAGCTGCCCCTCTTCCAGGAAGAAGTCATCCAGCTCCCGGCCGATATCCACCGCATAGTAGCGGGTGAGGTAGTTCAGAAGGCCGTCCAAGTTGATCTGCTCGAACAGATCGATCAGGCGGTTGTAGGCTTCGGTCTGGCCGATCCGTTCCAGGTAATACATCTTCTGGGCGAAAAAGAAGACGATATGGTCCCTGGTGTTGTTCATTCCAATTCTATCATCGACCTTTTTGGGGGAATCCAAACGTACTTTTTTCGCCGTCAGTCATGCCCAGGCCACACACCAGGGGGCACACGGCAGGACGCTGCCTTGACCGCTCGAGCGGGCGGGGATAGTATAGGTGCACCATCACCTGCTAAGAACGAAAGAGGAGCGTCATCATGGCCAAAGGGTTTACTCTGGAGATCTACCCCTGGGTGTACATGGCTCAATACGGGGCCAATGACAGCTGGGAAGAACAGTACATCGAGAAGGAGCACCTGAGCCCCCGGGAGGAGGAGGCCCTTCCCGAGGACGAACAGCGGGAGCTGCTTCGCAAGCGCAACTCCTTCCCCGAGCTGCCTTTAGTCAACTACACGACCCAATACGGCCTGGGCTGCTTCGAAGGTTTGAAAGCCTTCCCGCAGAAGGACGGAGCCTTGAAGATCTTCCGCCCAGAGGGAAACGCCCAGCGGATGAACAACTCCATGAAGGGGCTGCATATGCCTCCCTACCCGGAGGAGCTGTTCCTCAAGGCGATCCGGGAGGTGGTCAAGCGGAATCAAGATCTGGGATTCGCTCCCGGCTACGATCCGGCCTGGCAGAAGGAGAACTTCGTGGCCGGCCACTCGGTCTACATCCGGCCCTTCGCCTACAGCGAAGGCGGTATCGGGGTCAACCTGAGCGCTCATCCCTGGGTGGTGATCATCACCACGCCTGTGGGTTCCTACTTCAAGCCCGGACGCCCGCGCGCGGTAACCACGGCGCGTATACGCGCTCACAGGGGCGGCACCGGCTGGATCAAGTGCGCCTCCAACTACGTCACCAGCGCCCTGGCCAAGAAAGAGGCGGAGAGCCAGGGCTACATGGAGGCGGTATTCCTGGACGCGGAGGAAGGGAAATACTTCGAGGAGGGCTCCTCCTGTAACCTATTCTTCCTGCTGAAAAACGGCACCCTGGCGACCCCCTCCCTGGAGGACACGATCCTGCCCGGCATCACCCGCCTGTCGGTCCTGCAGATCGCCAAGGACTTCGGGCTCAAGACCGAGGAGCGCAGGATCTCCGTAGAGGAGGTCTTCAGCGAAGCGGTGGAGTTCTTCGCCAGCGGCACGGCCGCCGGAGTGACCTATTTCGAATCCCTCACCCACAAAGGCAAAGAAGTAGTCTTTGCAGATGGAAAGATGGGAGAGTTCAGCACGCACGCCCTGAAGACCCTCAAGGGGATTCAGTACGGTCTGATGGAAGACAAGTACGGCTGGATGGTCGCGGTCTGAGGGCACCGGGCGCGGTAGCGTCGGGTTCAGCCGGCCGCCAAACCGGCGGTCTGAACGCTTAAAAGTGGCTGGCCTGCAGGTCGATGGGCAGCCGGGTGTAGATCTGCAGCTGGAAATCCGAGGTCGGATAGAGAATCCCTCCCTGGTTGAGATAGGCCAGATTCTTGGTCAAACCCCGTTCCATGGTCAGCGGATCCCGGGACAGCAGATCGAAGCGCTCCGAAGAGAAGGTCATGTTCACCAGAGCCTTGGACTCCTTCTCCGGGTCCAGGCTTCTATCTGCCAGCTGTTTCAGGGTCACCCCCAGGTTGTTGTACACCTTCATGATGTACTCCACCAGGGCGCTATGCTCGGGATTTTCGTAGATCTGCAGATAAGGGATACGCTCCTCCCTGGATTCGAGCAAATTCAAAAGCCGCAGATAGTAGCCTTGAGCCGAAGAGTAGTATCCCCGCTGGTACAGGCTGTTGGCCAGGGCGTACAGGGCGTTTTCATTGCTCGGTCTCTGATCCACGACCTTCGAGAAACTGAGCAGGGCGTCTTCGTAGCGGTCCGCCGCGTAGTGGATGTAGCCGATCTTGTAGTTCAGATCCGGCGTCTCATAGCGGTTGTTGATCGCCTTGAGATACAGATCCAGGGCCGGTTCCAGGTCACGGCTGATGTAGTAGTACAGGTCGCCGTAGTTCTTGTAGGCCAGCCCGAAATCCTCCTCCTGGCCGAAGATCTGCCGGCCCTGCGCATCCTCTATCCTGGCAATGGCCTTTTGGAAGTACGCCTCGGCCTCCAGATACTCCTCTCTCCGCCAGAAGGTCTCGCCCCTGCGGTTGTAGGAATCGATCAACATGAACAGGTGTCTCTTGTCCAGGGGCTGCATTTTCTCCAACAGCTCGATGGCCGCCTTCAGGGCCGTCTCCTCCTCCCGCGGGTCCTGTACGTAGCGATAGTAACGAGCCAGCTGGTAGTGGATGTTGGGCTGGTTCATCATCCGGTCCATCGCCTTGAACAGCATATCCGGGACCGAGTCGTAGTTCCCCTTGTCGATCCAGTATCCGGCCAACTCGGCGTAGGTGGATGCGTACAGCTGCGGATCGACGCGCAATTTCCCCTTGTCGTCAAGATAGGCTTTGAGGGTGCGGGTCTCATCGAACTCGTCGGTACGGATGAAGTAGCGAAGCATGCGCATCAGCACCTCGTCCCGCTCCCCGTAGTAATCGATGATCGAGGCATAGGCGAAGCGGGCCTCCGCGTAGCGGCTCTCATCTTCCTGTGCCCACTCCAGGTAGTTGTCCCCCTTGGCCAGGAGGGCATCGTAGTCCTTCATGTCTTCGGCCAACACCTCCCCCAGTAATTTGTCGGCCCTCTCGTATCCGGCCAGATGGAAGGTCAACAGGGAAGCGTAGCCAAGCTTTCCCCCTCTGTCTCTGGGAAACCGCCGCAGAAGCTGCTCGTACTTCTCGGCGGCCAATTGGTACTGCTGCTTCCCGGTAAACCCTTCAGCGTAGCGGAAGAACCAGTTCTTGAACACCCACACCGATGTGGCTTTGTCGAAACTGTCGTTGGCCATGCGGTAGCGTTCTTTGTCGATCTGGCTGTAGCCCTGGCGGTAGAGGTAGTTGGCGTACAGCGGCCTGTACACGTAACGGTAGCCGAGAAAGGTGAGCAGGCCCAGGATGCCCAGGCTCAGCAGCACCACCCGGACGATCGGAACGATGTTTTCCCGGAAGGCATAGGCGAAGGTGCGCCGTCGTTCCTCGAAGGCGACTCCGGTCAGCCGTTCGAATGCCTCGGGAAGAACGATGCGTTGACCGGTGAGGCGGGACACCCGTTCGGCTATCGCCGAGGGTGCAGCCCCATCGATCAGAACCGCCAGCAGAGAGCGAAGCTCCTCGCCCTCCAGTCCCTTCTCCGCAATCAGCTCCTCTATGACGATCTTGAGATTGCGGGGCAGGCGAGACAGGGTGCGCTTGATGGCGGCAAACTGTTTGTTCGTAAAGGTGAGCTCACCCGCTCCGGGGATGGCTATCTCCTCCGGAAACTGCTCCTCCACCACCGGGACTTCGGTGGGGATCTCCTCCTCCGGAGCCGGGGGTGCCTCGACTTCCTCCTCCACGCCGAAGGGCTCTCCCAATCCCTCCAGGGAGAACTCATCCAGTTCGTATTCTTCGACCCCTTCCGGGAACTCGGCAGGGGCTTCCAAATCGATCTGCTCGCCCTCGGGAAAAGCGGCTTCCGCCTCCAAAGACACCTCTTCGGGGATCTGTTCCGCCGGAGGCGCTTGCATCGATGGCTCCGGCGGTGCTTCCGCCCCCGGAGCAGCCTCCTCCAGGGGTATTTCCGCAAACTCCTCGAAGGGCTGTTCGGCAGGGGGAGCCCCAGCCGGCTGCCCGGCGGCCTCTCCTTCCGGCAAGATCTGGTCCTGAAGGACCTTGAGAAACTCCGCCTCCTCTTCCGAAGGCTCGGCAGGGGCTTCCTCTTCCGCGAACTCCGAAACTATCTCTTCCCCGGCCGCTTCCTCTACGGCCTCCTCTTCGGGCAGTTCAAACTCCTCGGGAAGCTCGAACTCCGTCTCGCCGAAGGCCTCCTCCTCGGCTTCCGCCGGAGCAGAGGGTGCAGCCGGAGCTTCTTCAGGGGCAGCAGGAGCCGCCCCTTCTTCCACCGGCATCTCGAACTCGGGGATTTCGAAAGGAGCTTCCTCGGCCACTTCTTCCTCCCCCGCCGGGGCGGCAAAGGCTTCCGCATCGAAGCCTTCGATATCTAAACCCGGCATCTCCGGAAGCTCCTCCGCGCCGATCTCTTCCTCAGCCGCCGGGGCTTCTTCCTCGGCCGGAAGGGTAAACTCCTCGGGAAGCTCGGCTGCGGGTTCCTCTGCGGGCTCTTCCGCAGCGGCCTCCGGCTCCAGCAATCCCGGGGGTATGGCAAACTCATCCTCTTCGGCGGCCGGTGCCTCCGCTTCGGGTGCCGGTTCCTCTGGAAGCTCGAATTCGAAGTCTTCGAGAGAAAACTCCTCAACAGGGGCTTCAACTGGTGCTTCAGTTTCTTCGGGAGCTTGGGGTAGCGCAGTTGGTTCTATTGGAGCTTCGACTTCTTCGGGGAACTCGGCAAACTCAATCGGTTCTTCCCGTTCCTCGGGAACTTCCGGCATCTCCGGGGCTTTGCCTCCCGGCTCTGCCGGCACTTCAACCTCAGAAACCACATCGGGAGGAGCCTCCGCCGGCGCTTCAGCCTCGGCAGGAGCCCCGGTCTCCGGTTCGCCCTCGGGAAGCTCGATTCCCTCCAGGATATCCAGCCCGGATAGATCCTCCTCTCCAAACAGATCGGAAAGGTCGATCTCCTGCTCCGGAGGCGCCGCCGGGAACGGCATCAGCTGCTCTCCTGCCGGTGCACCAGGTTCTCCTGCCGCCGCTTCGGGAGTTTCCAGCAAATCGCTCAGACCCTCGGGCAGACCCTGATCAGGGGGAGGGATGTCCTCTATCTCCTCATCCCGCTCGGCGAGGATTTCCGGCTCATCCCCCAGCTCATTGAGGATAT
>Ga0315554_1002232_pt1 | contig 11238 bp, 10 predicted proteins | sample SalMarSW160370MG_FD_202114 | JGI IMG/M metagenome (GOLD analysis project Ga0315554, IMG submission 202114) | Salt marsh sediment microbial communities from the Plum Island Ecosystem LTER, Massachusetts, United States - Salt Marsh Sediment SW1603-70 ... | reverse complement strand
TCTTTGGGTTGCTGACTCGCCGGCTGCAAACGGGCAAGGTGCAGACCTACCTTGCCTTTGTGATTCTCGGCGTGATGATTTTCTTTCTCTGGTTTCGTTGAATCTGGACGTCGGTCAGGTTTCTTGAGTCTTGAATCCAATCAGGAGTAGAACAGAATGGAATTTCTAGGAGTCGGAGTTCTCACCTGGATCACGTTTATCCCGATCGCCGGTATGGTTGCTATCCTGCTCATCCCGAAGCAGAACGAGAACGCGATGAAGTGGACTGCGGCGGTTGCGACGTTCCTGCAGATGGTGCTTGCCGTGCTGATCTATTTCAACTTCAACCGCAGCCTTCTGGGTATCAACACGGAGCAGGGGATGCAGTTTGTTGAAAAGGCGACGTGGATCGACATCAAGAGCGTCCCGTGGTTCGGCAGGATCCATGTTGACTACCTTCTCGGCGTTGACGGCTTGAGCGTGCCGATGGTGCTGCTGACAGCGCTGATCAGCTTCGTGGCCGTGTTCGCGTCGTGGAAGATCCCCAAGGCCCTGAAGGGCTACATGGCGATGCTCCTCCTGCTCGATACCGGCATGATGGGGGTGTTTGTTTCCCTCGATTTCTTTCTGTTCTACGTCTTCTGGGAGCTGATGCTGCTGCCGATGTATTTCCTGATCGGCATCTGGGGCGGCCCGCGGCGCGAATATGCGGCGATCAAGTTCTTCCTCTACACGCTCCTGGGAAGTGTTCTGATCCTGCTGGCGATGATCGCCCTCTATTTCAGCGTCACGGTGCCTGATCCTGCGACGGGGGAGCGGATCTACACGTTCAACATGCTCGCGATGATGAATCCTTCGAATTTTCAGGTGGGATCGCTCCTCGCCGGCGTCGCGACCTATGGGCGCCACCTGGCGTACATTGCCCTCTTCATCGGCTTTGCGATCAAGGTTCCGATTTTCCCGTTCCACACGTGGCTGCCGGACGCCCACGTTGAAGCTCCGACGGCGATCAGCGTCATCCTTGCGGGCGTTCTTCTGAAGATGGGGACCTACGGCTTGCTGAGGGTCAGCTATCCGATCTTCCCGGACCTCGCGACCTACTACGCCTGGCCCCTCGCAATCGTGGCTCTCATCAACATCGTCTACGGCGCGCTCTGCGCGATGGCGCAGCAGGATTTCAAAAAGCTGATTGCCTATTCCAGCATCAGCCATATGGGCATCGTCCTCCTCGGGATGTCGGCCATGAATACGCAGGGGATGCTCGGCGCGGTGTTCCAGATGTTCAACCACGGGACGATCACCGCCATGCTCTTCTTGATCGTCGGCGTCATCTACGATCGGGCGCACACGCGCGATCTGGATTCGTTCGGCGGGCTGGCGATCACGATGCCGAAATACACCGGGATCATGACCGTCGCCTTCTTTGCGGCGCTGGGATTGCCCGGGCTGAGCGGATTTGTCTCGGAGGCATTTTCATTCCTCGGTGCATTCCAGACCTTCCGGGTCATCACGATCATCTCGACGCTGGGCATCGTCCTGACGGCGGGCTATATGCTCTGGACCCTGCAACGCGTGTTCCTGGGCCAGCCCAATGAACGATGGGCATCGCTGCCGGATATCAACGGCCGGGAGCTGTTCACGCTCGTGCCCCTCGCCGTGATCGTCATTGCGCTCGGCATCTATCCCTCGATCATGCTCGACCTCATGACGTCGTCGCTCAACCACCTTGTCGAGTTCGTCAAGCAAGGGGGCGCGGCGGTGGCGATGCTGCCTTAGGAGCGAACCGGTGTTCAAGCGCATGCATGTGAGCATTCATAGTATTCTCTGTTGAATATGGCCGAACAAGCTCTTCACAGTCTCTCACAATTCCTACCCGAAACGGCGCTGGTCGTTACATTCTGCATCGCGATCCTCTGCGGGCTGATCTTTCGCAGAACGCCGCGGCTTGTGCTGTCGATCTCCTTGCTGGGGATTCTGGTTGCGCTTGGATTTGCCATTCGGGAAATGGGTTTGTCCCAGTCGGTATTCTCCGGCATGATTGTTGTCGATCCTTTCGCGGTCTTCTTCAAGCTGCTGGTGGGCGCATCCGCGGTCGTCATCATCCTTTTCTCGATCTATTCCTCTGAGGTGCAGACGACGATCAAGAGAATGGCAGAATACTCATCGTTGCTCGTCGCTATGACCCTTGGGATGTTTCTGATGGCGGGTTCCGTGAACCTCTTGATGATGGTGCTCTCGGTCGAGCTGACCAGCCTGAGCTCGTACATACTCGCTGGATACACGAAGGAAGCGCCGGACTCCAGCGAGGCCTCGTTAAAGTACATCATCTACGGAGCACTTTCGACAGGATTGATGCTGTACGGGATCTCCATCATCTTCGGCCTGACCGGGGGTGCGATGGATTTCTACGGCATAAACAAAGCCCTTTCCACGGGGTCGGTGAGTCCTATCGCCTTGCTCGTGGCGAGCCTCCTCATCATAGCCGGGCTTGGGTACAAGATTTCGGCCGTGCCGTTCCACTTCTGGACCCCCGATGTGTACGAAGGGGCGCCGATCACCATCACGGCGTTTCTCTCGGTCGCTTCGAAGGCCGCCGGATTCGCGCTGTTGATCCGGTTCTTCAAGGTTTCCTTCATTGATTCCAGCGCGATCGGCCTGCCGGTGGGCTTCTGGGCTACGCTGCAGGGTTTCGAATGGAACAAGATCATTGCGATCATCTCCGTCCTGACGATGACGCTCGGCAACCTTGTTGCCGTGTGGCAGAACAACCTGAAGCGCCTGCTGGCGTACTCCAGCATCGCGCACGCAGGTTATATGTTGATGGGTGTTGTGGTCCTGAGCGACAAGGGAGTGGCGGCAGTGCTCATTTACTTCATCGTCTATTTCTTCATGAATCTTGGTGCGTTTTACGTCGTCATGCTGGTCGCAAACAAGACCGGGAGTGAAGATATCGATTCGTACAAAGGGCTTGGCTACCGATCCCCGCTGATCAGCGTTTCGCTGGCGATCTTTTTCATATCTCTGGCGGGGATACCGCCGACGGCGGGATTCATCGGGAAACTCTTTCTCTTTGCCGCTCTGCTCGATGCGAGATGGATCTGGCTGGCAGTGATCGGCGTCATCAACAGCGTTATTTCACTTTATTATTATGTGCGGGTCGTACGCAACATGTTTCTTCGTGATCCCGAGGGAGCCTCGGGGCCCATAGCGTTCTCGGCGCCCCAACTCGCCATCCTGATGATCCTGCTTGTTCCAACGCTGCTGTTCGGTTTGTTTTATTCGCCAATTGTTGAACTTGCAAATGCCTCTGTGACGATGTTCGGATTGCGCTGACCGTTTTCATGCCTTGGTGTGCGAGCTTGATTGCAGCCTCCCCTGACAAGCGAGTGGTGGGGAGGCTGTTGCGTTTTCATGGGATGTTTTCTTACTTTCGCAGAGTGAAGGTCCTACTGAGCAGTCTGATGGATGGAGTGAAGTTATGGTAGACCAGGCACCGATCAGAGTTCTCCTCGTCGATGATGAAGAATCGTTCCTCAGAGTGGTTTCGCTCGGGCTCAGGGACGAGTTCGGCTACGACGTAACCACTGCCTCGAATGGGAAGGAGGCGATCAACCTCCTTCGATCGAGCAGACAGGGATTTGACGTGATGGTTCTCGACTACATGATGCCCGAGGTGAACGGACTCGATGTGCTCCGATGGATGCACGAGGACAAGAACGAAACGCCTACGTTCATGCTGACGGCCGCCGGCTCTGAGACGGTAGCCGTTGAGGCTATGAAGCTGGGGGCTTACGACTACTGCCGGAAAGAGCAGATCGACATCCAGCATCTTTCGAACCTCATCAGGGCGACGCACGAGCGACATATGCTGCGCGTTGCCAGGGAGATCGAGGAACAGAGGTCGAGCGAGATCATACTGAACGACGAGGCGACGGACAAGGTGCGCGATGTGATCAATGCGATCACGCCGACGTTGAACTCGGCGCTGGCGACGATCGCGGCGGATTTTGAAACGAAGGGGGAGAGGGTTCTCGCAAAGTTGTCTCCGGAGGAGCGACCGGAGCTGCGAGAGATGATCCAGGATGTCCGCAGCCAAGTGGCCAAGCTGGAGGCCGGCCTACGCGGCCTTCTGGCGATCTATCAGCTTGTCTACGTTCGCTACTCCGAGGCGAAAGAGCTGGAGCACATCAAGAGGGAGTTTGAGGAAAAGACAAAGCAGCCGGCCGGGCCCCCGTCCCAGAACTAGTGCACACCCTACGCGCCCTGGGATGTTCCGCGGAGCCGCTCGTAGATCAATCGAACGCCATCCAACACGAGCGACGGCACGCATTCAGCGATAAGGTTTGACTTCTCGGCGATCAGCCGGGCGAAACCGCCCGTCGCGATGACCTTCGCCTTCTTCCCTTCCTGTTTCACGAGCTCATCCTGAAGTCGCCCCACCATCCCCTCCATCGCGTCGACGGCTCCGAACAGGATGCCGGCCTGCATGCTCGATGCCGTGTCCCGGCCTACGATGGTTCGAGGGAAGCGAAGCTCGACTTTCGGCAGCTTTGCTGCGCGGCGATGGAGGTCGACAGCGGATGTCTCGATGCCCGGAGCGATGACGCCGCCGAGATAGTCGCCGTTGCCTCCTACCACGTCGTACGTCGTCGCCGTGCCAAAATCGATGATGATCAACGGACCGCCAAATTTCGTGAACCCCGCCACAGCGTCGCACAGACGGTCAGCTCCAACGGAATTTGGGTCGTCGTACTGGATCCTGATGCCGAGGTCTAACGCCGAGGAGATGAGGAGGGGCTCGACACCGAAGTATTTCTGAGCCATCATCGAAAAGATGTCGGTCAGGTTGGGGACGACCGACGAGATTCCGACGCCGCGAATGACGCCGGGGGAAACCCCCGCATCGTTCAGAAAGAGCTTCACTTGCGTGCCGACTTCGTCCTCGGTCCGTTGGAGCATGCTTGTGACACGCCAGTCGGCCAGCAGTTTCGGTCCCTCATAGATGCCGAAGACGGTATGGGTGTTGCCGATGTCGATGGCGAGAAGCATGGAGGTGATCGGTTGTGGTCAGTGCATGCGGGCTACGCGACGACGCTGACGTCGCCGGCATAAACGGTTTTCGTGCCTTCCGGTGTTTCCAATACCAACCCGCCGTCGTCGTTCAGTCGGAGAGCGATCCCGGAGATCGTTCGGTCATGTTGTTCAACGGTCACCTGACGGCCGAACATTGTGCACCGCGCGGCCCATTCTTTGGTCACCAGATTGAAGTCGCCTTTCCGTACGTCCTGGTACAAAAGGTCCATTTCCTGCAGGATCGTCTGGAAGAGATGCTTGCGGTCGCACGCAGTCTTGCGCTCGAGCGCGAGGGAGGTAGCTCGATCCGCGAGCTCGGTCGGGAACTCGTGTTGGTTCACGTTGAGTCCTGCGCCGATGACCGAAAAGGCGAGGGCTTCATGCTGAAACGAGTTTTCCAGCAAGATTCCGGAGATCTTCTTCCCGTTCAGAAGCAGGTCGTTCGGCCATTTGCATTCGATGGGCCGCCCGATTTCCTTCTCGACCCCGCGTGCGATGGCGACAGAGGCGAACAGTGTCAGCAGGCCGGCTAATTCCGGCGAGAGCGTGGGTCGAAGAAGCAGGGAGAACAGCAGATTCTCTCCAGGGTTGGCGATCCAGGCGCGGCCGTGCCGGCCCCGCCCGCTCGTCTGAAAGTCGGACGTCACGACGGAACCTTCCTCGGTACCGGCCTCACCCAAGAGCTTTGCACAAGCGTTCGTCGAGTCAATGGTCTCGAAGACGAAGACCCTTTTGCCGATGACGTGTGTGCTTAAGCCTTGTTGGAGCTCTTCCTTTGAATACATAGCTGTTACTTGCTGTATTCTGCAGACTCCACGTTTTTCGAAAGCTTGGTCTTGAAATTCGCCACGTTCCAGCCTGTATAGTAGATCAGCCGGACGATCTTCGTCATCCGGTCGAAGAGGATCTTGTCGACAGTGTCCGTCGGGCGATGATAATCTTTGTGAACCCCGGTGAAAAAGAACACAATTGGAACGCCGTTCCGCGCAAAATTGTAATGATCACTTCGCCGGTAGAACTGCTGCGGGTCCTTGTCGCTATTGTACTTGTAGTCGAGAATCAAGTTCTCCGTTGCCTTGTTCGAGAGCCTCAAAAGGCTGTCGAGCTGGGTGCTGATCTTGTCCGATCCGATGACGTATACGTAGTTGGGGTTCTTCAGTCGTTCGTACGTCGTATCGACACGCCCGATCATGTCCGTGTTGAGATCGGCAACCGTCCTGTCCAGTGGAATCAAGGGGTGGGTGACGTAGTATTGAGATCCCCAGAGCCCTTTCTCTTCGCCGGTGACCGTTATGAACAGCAGACTGCGTTTCGGCTTGATCGGGTTGGTGACAAACGCCTCAGCGAGCTCCAGCACCGTCACCGTACCGGATCCATCATCGTCCGCGCCGGGATAGACAGTCCCATCAGTGCCGACCCCGAGATGGTCGTAGTGGGCAGAGAAGACGACGACCTGGTTTTTCAGCTTCGGGTCACTTCCCTCCAACAAGCCCATGACGTTTTCGGTTTCCTTCATCTCCTTTGAAACCTGAGACGCGATCTTGACAGACGACTGGCTCAAGAGCAGGGGCTGAAAGCCTGCCTCCGCCGCGGCGAGTTTCCGCATCTCGCTGCTGCTTCGACCGGTCTCAGCAAGTATCTCGTCCGCGATGCGAGGGCTGATCAGAACCGGAGTTTGGAACATGAAGCCGCCGCGCGCTTCGATGCCGAGCGGCCGCATCACCCCCTTGTCGAGCATGCTGGCGAAGCGAGATGTCAACGTCTCAATCGACGCTGATCCCGTGTCGTCGAGAATCACCAGGGTGGCTACGCTGCCGGGGAACTGCCGGAAGAGTTGCAGCCGCCTCATGGCGGGAACGCTCGGGTCGTGTGCGTCGTCCTTCCTCCCCGCGAGCGCCATCACGATTCTGCCCTTGATAAGCATCGAGTCGGGATTCGCGTCCATATACCCGATGAAGACAACCGGGCCGCTCAGCACGGTGTCCTGCGTTGAGAGGCTGATGTAGTCCTTCCGGAAGAGGAACGATTTCGAGCCCTGCTTGTTTGTGACGGTAACGTTCGACTGATCGCTCGGCCTGGTGACGAGCACGGGAAAATGCTGGAAGTACGAACCGTCGTCGCCGATCGGTTTCAGGCCCAGCCTTTGGAACTCCGATGCGATATATCTGGCTGCAACCTTCTGGCCGCGGAAGGTTGCCTCCCGGCCTTCCAGCTCCGGTGAGGCAATGAAATGGAGGCGGGCGCTGAGATCGTTCGCCGTGATCGACTCATAGCCAACCCGGGCTTCCTTGGGAATGTGTGGGCTCTGGCCAGCGGCGATGGCGAGAGGCAGCAAAAGGAAGGGGAGACAAAACGGGCGTAACCTCATTCTTGTTCTCCTGATCGTGATGTGTCGTTCAGAGGGCCTTTCCTGTTCGGCAAAGACATTCAACCATAACCAAAATCGCCTAGAGAATCAAGAATATCTCCGAGCGCTTCCTCCTGAAAGATTTTCAGACAGTCTGACAATTGATGCCATTTTTCCTGACAACTGGTTCGATTCCAAGCTGACATTTTGTCTCAGCACGTTGACCGCTCAGCAGAGGTGTTCTCCAAAATCCTTTGAATTCAGGCCATTCTGGCTTTTGCTCAAAACTGGCACAACGATTGAGTGTTAGGAAGTGCAGAGTGTTTCAGAAAACAGAATACAAAATCAGATAAGGAGGTTCACCAATGCTCGTCCGTTTTGGTTTTCCAAGAATGCTTGATGACCTGCTCGAGGATGTTTCCTCGAGCGATTTCGCACCGGTGACCAGGAGATTTCCGGCGATCGATGTGGCGGAATATGAGAACGAATTTGTGGCGATCGCCGAGATGCCCGGCATCAAGAAGGAGGATCTGAAGATCACATTCGAGAACGATGTGCTGACGCTCAAGGGTGAGCGAACGCCGTACGAGATTCCTCAAGACGCGAAAGTGCTGCTGAACGAGATGCGGGTCCGCGAGTTCGAGCGGTCGCTTCAGCTGCCGTCCGATATCGATGCGAAGAATATCTCCGCCGAGTTGAAGGACGGAGTGTTGCGCGTCGTGCTGCCGAAAGCCGAGAACGCAAGGGCTCGTCAGATCGAGATTCGCTGAGACGCGGGAGGCGGGCAATGGGAACGAATGGACAGAATGTACTCGAGCGGAGAAGGGCCGAAGCTCTTGTGAAGCGGCCAGAGTTGCCTGAGACGTTCGTGGCTCCTGCCGGAGATATCTACGAGACTTCGGATGCGTTTGTCGTGAAACTCGATATGCCCGGAGCGACGACGGAGGCCATCAGCCTGAATGTCGAGCCTGGGCACTTCTTCGTCAGGGCGCGCCTTGGTTCGTATCACGGAGATCGGGCAGCTATCTTGATGAGCGAGATTGGGCGGAAGAGTTACTTTCGTGAGTTCAATCTCGGTCGGGGTGTTAACCACAATGCTGTTCAAGCGCAGTTTGCGGATGGTGTTTTGACGATCATTTTACCGAAAACTGAAGAGTCAAAGGTAAGAGAAATACAAATCAAATCATGAGAGGAAAGGAGGATAAGACTATGGCAATCATTCGTTGGAATCCTGCTCGTGAGCTTGATCGCTGGTCCTCCGATTTCTTCGGAGTTCAGCGGGAGATCAATCGATTGTTCGATGAGTTCTTGCGCGGTGGCACACAGGCGGACGGCGATCTTGCGGTCTCCTATTGGACGCCGGCGGTCGATATCGCGGAGCACGATGATGAATATTTGGTAAAGGTGGAGCTCCCCGGCGTCAACAAAGAAGACGTCAAGATTACGCTCGAGTCCAACATCCTGACGATTCGCGGCGAGAAGAAGCAGGAGAAGGAAGAGAAGGAAAAGAACTTCCATCGTGTCGAGCGCGCCTACGGATCATTCCAGCGCTCCTTCACGCTCCCAACCACGGTGAAGAGCGAGAAGATCGATGCCCTCTACAATGATGGCATCCTGACGATCCATCTTCCGAAGGAGGAACAGGCGAAGCCGAAACAGATCGAAGTGAAGGTCAAGTAGCGCCTCGGAGCGATCGTTCCGGTTTGATCGGGGCTCAAGAGATCCGGTCGGGTTCGCAGGTGGGGCGGACCCGGCTTTGCTGTTTTAAAATGAATGAGGTATTCGATTCGTACAGAGAGTTGACAACATAAAGCAGCGGCTGCACGAGCCGTCTTAACAACAAAGGAGTGATGAAGCATGGCAAGCAAATCGAGCAAAATCATAGGCATCGACCTGGGGACAACGAATTCCGTCGTCGCGGTGATGGAAGGGAACGATCCTACGGTGATCGCAAATGCTGAAGGGTCCAGGACAACCCCGTCTGTGGTCGGCTTCACAAAATCGGGCGAACGGCTGGTGGGAGCGGCTGCTAAGCGTCAAGCGGTGACAAATTCTCAGAACACGGTCTTCTCTATCAAGCGTTTCATGGGACGTTTCTACGATGAGGTATCGGAGGAGATGAAGCTTGTCCCATACAAGGTTGTGCACGGTGATAACAACACCGCACGGGTGGAGGCAGGTGACCGGGTCTATTCACCTCCTGAGATTTCTGCAATGATCCTTCAGAAGATGAAGCAGACTGCAGAAGACTATCTCGGGACGAAGATCACCGAGGCGGTCATCACGGTGCCGGCATACTTCAACGATGCCCAGCGTCAGGCCACGAAGGAGGCCGGCGAGATCGCGGGGCTCAACGTTCGGCGGATCATCAACGAGCCAACGGCGGCCGCGCTGGCCTACGGGCTGGACAAGAAGCACAAGGACGTTAAGGTCGCCGTGTTCGATCTCGGCGGCGGAACGTTCGATATCTCCGTCCTCGAGCTGGGAGACGGTGTGTTCGAGGTGAAGTCGACGAACGGTGATACACATCTTGGCGGCGACAATTTCGATCAGCGGGTCCTGGACTACATTGCCGAAGAGTTCAAGAAGCAGGAAGGCATCGATCTCCGCAAAGATCCAATGGCGCTGCAGCGGCTGCGTGAGGGGGCGGAGAAAGCCAAGATGGAGCTGTCCCAGCTGCTGCAGACGGAGATCAATCTGCCGTTCATCACGGCGACAGCGGAAGGCCCGAAGCACCTGAATATGACTCTCACGCGGGCAAAATTCGAGCAGCTCGTCGAGGATCTTATCCAGCGCTGCGTTCCGCCTGTTGAGAAGGCGATGCGGGATGCAGGCCTCAATCCGAATCAGGTCGATGAGATTATCCTGGTCGGCGGGATGACCCGGGTGCCTCGTGTCCAGCAGCTTGTGAAGGACATGTTCGCAAAGGAAGGGCACAAAGGGGTCAACCCGGATGAGGTCGTTGCGGTCGGTGCAGCGATCCAGGGCGGCGTGCTCTCCGGCGACGTGACGGACGTTCTGCTTCTTGATGTCACGCCGCTGACGCTCGGCATCGAGACGCTGGGCGGAGTGATGACGCAGATGATCCAGGCCAACACGACCATCCCGACCAAAAAGAGCGAAATCTTTTCCACCGCGTCGGATAGTCAGCCCTCGGTGGAGATCCATGTGCTTCAGGGCGAGCGGCCGATGGCAATGGATAATCGGACCCTGGGGAGATTCCATCTCGATGGTATTCCGCCTGCCCCGCGTGGGGTACCACAGATTGAGGTCGCGTTTGACATCGATGCCAACGGCCTCCTCCACGTCTCTGCAAAAGATAAGGCGACAGGCAAAGAGCAGAGCATCCGTATCACGTCCTCCAGCGGCCTGACGAAGGAAGAGATCGAGAAGATGAAGACGGACGCGCAGTCGCATGCGGCCGAGGACAAGAAGCGGAAGGAGGAGATTGAGACCAAGAACCAGGCGGACAACCTTGTCTTCCAATCGCGCAAGCAACTGAAAGAGCTGGGCGACAAGATCCCCGCCGATCTGAAAGGACGCGTTGAGAGTGCGGCGAATGCTCTTGAGGAAGCCATCAAGAGCGGAACCCACGGCGATATCAAGGCGAAGATGGAAGTTCTTAACAACGCCTGGAATGAGGCTTCCAGCAAGATGTACGAATCCGCGAAGGGAGCACAAGCGAGTGCCGGTGCGCAGGGCCCGTCTGCGGGCCAACCAGGCCCCGAGCAGCAGCAGGGCGGTGACAAAGGGAAGAAGGTTGAGGATGCGGACTACGAGGTCGTGGACGACAAGTAACAGCGCGGATGAATGGATTGATGGGATAATGGAATAGTGGT
>Ga0315554_1002231_pt1 | contig 11240 bp, 7 predicted proteins | sample SalMarSW160370MG_FD_202114 | JGI IMG/M metagenome (GOLD analysis project Ga0315554, IMG submission 202114) | Salt marsh sediment microbial communities from the Plum Island Ecosystem LTER, Massachusetts, United States - Salt Marsh Sediment SW1603-70 ... | reverse complement strand
ACCTCCATCCCGAACATCCACAACCCGAAGAACATGTTGAAGAGGATGTGGAGGATATCGGCATGGATAAATTGATAGGTGATTAACTGCCAGAGGTAGAACCCGTGGCCCAGCGGCATCAGGCCGAAGTAAACGTCGAACAGATAGTCGAGGCGCATCCCATCGAACGTATACATCTGACCGCCCCATCGAAAGATGATAAACACCGCGGCGTTCAGGATGATGAGCCACTTGATGACGGGCGGAAAGAACCGGAATCCCCCGAACATCGACGGGCGGTAGTAGTTTCCCTGATTGTAGGACATATCCGAGCAAAAAAACTAGCGGGTGCCGAGTTCTCCGAAGGACAAAGTCCGGCGAAACAAATTCCGATCGCAGGCAGGGTTGCCCGACCGCAATCGGCTTGCGTTCATCCGTAACGGGAGATCGTGATTTAGTCTTTGTCCGTCAGCGCAGCAACGCCAGGGAGAACCTTCCCCTCAAGGAACTCGAGTGAAGCACCTCCGCCCGTGGAAACGTGCGAGACGTCTTTCTCCAGGCCGGCCTGCGCAATCGCCGAGGCCGAATCGCCGCCCCCGACGATGGTCACAGCCCCGGCTTTCGTCGCGTCGGCCAGCGCTTGGGCGATGGCTGTGGTACCCTTGGCAAAATTCGGCATCTCGAAGACGCCCATCGGACCGTTCCACACGACCGTCTTTCCCTTCTTGATTTCATCCGCAAACGACTTGATCGTCTCCGGACCGATATCGACGCCCGCCCAACCGGCGGGGATCGCGTTCACGGGCACCACCTTCGTTGCCGCGGCGTTGTCGAACTTATCCGCCACGAGAGTGTCGACCGGCAGCAAGAGTCTCAGGTTCTTCGCCTTCGCGGCGGCAAGGATCTTCTTCGCCATCTCAACCCTATCTTCCTCCAACAACGATTTGCCGATTTCCATTCCCTGGGCCTTGTAGAACGTGAACATCATGCCGCCGCCTATGAGCAGCGAGTCGACTTTGCCCATCAGGTTCTGGATGACGTCGATCTTCCCGGAAATCTTCGCACCGCCGAGGACGGCGACGAACGGCTTCGCAGGATTCTCCGTCGCTTTCGCAAGGTAGGTCAGTTCTTTTTCCATCAGGAAGCCCGCCGCTGCCGGCAGGTAGTGGGCAACCGTCTCCGTCGATGCGTGGGGACGATGAGCCGTGCCGAAGGCGTCGTTCACATAAACGTCGCCGTACGCTGCAAGCTCCTTCGCCATCCGCTCACGATCAGCCGCCTCCTTCGAGGTCTCCTCCTTGTGGAATCGAGTGTTCTCCAGCATCAGAACCTCGCCGTCCTTGAGAGCATCCACCATCGCCTTCGTCTCCGGGCCGATGGCGGCCGGGGCAAGCTTCACCGGGCGATTGAGCAGTTGCGCGAGATGCTCGACGACCGGCTTCATCTTATGCTTGCCTTCGATGTACTTCGCCTCATCGAACGGCTTGCCGTCTTTCTCTGCCTTCTCCTTCGCCTTCTGCGTGTCCTTTTTCGGATCGCCCAGATGCGACATGAGAACGAGGTATTTCGGCTTGTGGTCGAGGATATAGGTGATGGTCGGCAGCGCGGCGCGCATACGGATGTCGTCCTGGATGACGCCGTTCTTCAGCGGAACATTGAAATCCACCCGCATCAGAACGCGCTTGCCGTGAAAGTCAATATCACGAACTGTCATTTTGCTCATAGTTCACCTCGCGTGTTGGGATGACCGATCCGGAGGTTACAGCTTGGCCGCCATCATGTTGGCGAGATCGGCCGTCCTGACCGAATACCCCCACTCGTTGTCGTACCACGTCACGACCTTCAGGAAGTCATTCTTCTCCTTCCCCAGCACGTAGGTAAACTGCATATCTACGGAGGAGCTGTGCGGGTCACCCTTGAAATCGACGCTGACCAGGGGCTCGTCAATGGCGGCCAGGATGCCCTTCATCGGGCCGGCCGCGGCATCACGGAAGGCTTGACGGAGCTCGTCCGTCGTGCACGGAACACTGACCTGCGCCGTGAAATCTACGATGGACACGGTGGGGGTCGGCACACGAAGCGCGTAGCCATCGAATTTCCCCTTCAGGTCGGGAATGACAAGCGCTATGGCCTTTGCCGCGCCGGTGGTCGTCGGGATGATGCTCAGCGCCGCCGCCCGGGCACGCCGCAGGTCGCTGTGCGGCAGATCGAGAATCCTCTGATCGTTCGTGTAGGAATGGATGGTCGTCATGAAACCGCGCGTGATCTTGAACTTGTCGTGGACGACCTTGGCCGCCGGGGCGAGGCAGTTCGTGGTACACGACGCATTCGAGACGACGTGGTGAGCAGCGGGGTCGTACTTGTCGTCATTCACCCCCATAACGATGGTCAGGTCCTCGCCTTCGGCCGGGGCGGAGATGATCACCTTCTTCGCACCCCCCCTGGTGATGTGGTTTTCGGCACCTTTGACGGCCTTCCCTTTCTTGTTCACACCATCCTTCTTGATGGTAAAGAGGCCGGTGCTCTCGATGACGATGTCGACGCCCAGATCGCGCCACGGGAGCTTCTCCGGCTCCGTTTCTTTCAAGACCTTGACGGTTTTCCCGTCGATGATGAACGCTCCTTCAGCCACCTCGACCGTGCCGTTGAACCGGCCGTAGTTCGAGTCGTATTTCAGCAGGTGTGCCATCGTCTTCATGTTGCCGATGTCGTTCACAGCGACGACCTCGAGGGTTTTCGGGTAATAATCGCGGATTGCCTTGAGCACCTGTCGTCCAATGCGCCCAAAGCCGTTGATTCCAACTTTGACTGCCATAATAGACCTCCGGGAGGTAGAAAAGTCCGAACGTTCAGTTAAAAAAATGGGCCTTTAGAGGCCCAAAAAATTACCCACAAATCGAGTGAAAGTCAAGGTAACGGGGTCAGACGCTCGGCAACCGCCGTGCCGATTATATTATACCGTTTCGAGATGATGCGTTTTCCGCCTGCACATGTTCGATGAAGATCGGACAGTCGCATCAGATACCCAGTGAACATGCTCGACGGAGGGAGACCGTTAACTCGTCGAGGCGCGAAGCATACCTATTGCGCCAGCGCGGAGGAGGCGGCGATGATGCACGAGGCTCCGGCGCGCCGCAGCTCACGACCGCAAGCCTCTATCGTGGCCCCGGTTGTGATGACGTCGTCAATGAGAACGAAGGTCTTGTCCTTGATTTCCGAGGAGTCGGAAGCCCTCAACTCGAAGGCGTCGTTCACATTCTTCTGCCGTTCCTCCAGCGAAAGGGCTGTTTGTGTCTGTGTGAACCTCTTGCGACCCACAAGCCCGGCGCGCACAGGAATTTTCGTCGCTGCGCTCACGCCGCGGGCGATTAGCTCTGCCTGGTTGTAGCCGCGCTCGCGCAGCTTTCGTTTGTGCAAGGGAATGGGGACGAGCCCATCAGCACGAAGCCCCCAATCATTGATGACCGTGCCTAACCTGCGACCGAGCTCGATGCCGAGAGACTGGACCCCGGAGTATTTCAGCGCGTGCGCAATGTGTTGAAACGATCCCTCCTTCTCGAAAACAAAACTTGCCACCAGGTCATCGATTTGCTTCGAAGCAAGCAGTTTGCCGCGCGTTTCCCGATAGAGCTCCAGCTCCCTGTCCACGCGTCGGATTGAGTTCCAGCATTGCTCACACACACGATCGCGACCGTCTGGAAGGAGACGGTTGCACGAGAGACAGAGTGGAGGATAGAAAAAGTCGAGAAGAGGGAGGAAAACCTTACGAGCAGTTTGGCTTAGCGAAGCGAACATCGGGGGAATTGACTATTAGCGATTGCCAATTGACGATCGGTCTTTATGCACGAACGGTCCTTCCCCCTGTAGGCTCGCCCTTTCCAGCCGATCAACCTAGAACGTACCACTTTCGACCTTTCCCGCCAAAAAAAAAGGCGGGACGCAAAAAACGCGCAACTTACTTTTCTTTCTTCTCCAACCGTTCAATCTCATCCCGCAGCTCCGCAGCACGCTCAAATTCCAAATCCTTCGCAGCCTTCGTCATCTCAGCCCTCAATTCCTCTAAGAGGTCCTTTCGCTGCTCGGGATTCAGGTACCTCACGACGGTGTCGGAGACATGGGCAGCCTTCGCCCGATCCCTCCGCGCCTCCCGCTGCGCCGAGAAGTCTGCAATAGCGGTGGCAGCAAGCACTTCCTCAACGGATTTGTAGATGGTGACGGGCGTGATACCATGTGTTTTGTTGTAGGAAACCTGTTTCCGCCTCCGGCGGTTCGTCTCGTCGATCATTCGCTCCATCGATCCGGTAACGGTATCGGCGTACAGGATCACCTTGCCATTGACGTTCCGCGCCGTTCGTCCCGCCGTCTGGATGAGTGAACGGTCGGACCGAAGGAAGCCCTCCTTGTCGGCATCGATGATCGCAACGAGCGAAACCTCCGGCAAATCGAGCCCCTCACGGAGGAGGTTCACACCAACCAGCACGTCGAAATCGCCGAGCCGCAGATCGCGCAGGATCTCGACCCGTTCGAGGGCGTCGACCTCCGAATGGATATAGCGCACCTTGACACCGATATCCACGAGGTATTCGGTAAGATCCTCCGCCATCCGTTTCGTGAGCGTCGTGACCAGGACGCGCTCCTTCTTCGCCGCACGCGCGCGGATCTCCGCAATGAGATCGTCGATCTGATGCTTGCTCGGCCGGACCTCCACCGCGGGGTCGACGAGCCCGGTCGGACGAATAACTTGTTCAACGAAAACCCCTTTGCTCTTCTCCAGCTCGAAGTCTCCGGGCGTCGCGCTGACGAAGACGATCTGGTTCACCATCTGCTCCCACTCGTCGAACGTGAGGGGACGGTTGTCGAGTGCCGAGGGGAGGCGAAACCCGTACTGCACGAGCGTTTCCTTCCGTGAGCGGTCGCCGTGGTACATTCCGCGAATCTGCGGGACGGTCACGTGCGACTCGTCGATGATCGTGAGGAAGTCCTTGGGGAAATAATCGAGGAGGCAGTACGGCCTCGATCCCGGCGGCCTGCCCGCGAGGTGCCGGGAGTAGTTCTCGATCCCCGAGCAGTAGCCGATCTCCCGCATCATCTCCATGTCGTAGCGCGTCCGCTGCTCCAGCCGTTGGGCCTCCAGGAGTTTTCCCTGCAACCGCAGTTCCGACAGCCGCTCTTTCAATTCGACGTCGATCGTCTTGAGGGCGCGCTCGATGCTCGGGCGCGTCGTCACGAACTGCTTCGCCGGGTAGACGATTTCGAAGTCCGTCTCCCCCAGGATCCTTCCATCGGTCTTTTGAATGTAGGAGATGCGCTCCAGCTCGTCGCCGAAGAACTCGAGGCGCAGCGCCTCCTCGTTCTCGTACCCGGGGATGATCTCCACAACGTCGCCGCGCACGCGAAACGATCCACGCGAAAACTCGTAGTCATTGCGGGCGTAGAGCATGTCGAGCAGCTTCTTCAGAACCTCGTTGCGCCCGATCTTCTGCCCCTTCCTCAACGGCAAGGTCTGCGACATCCATTCCTCCGGCGCGCCGATGCCGTAGATGCAGCTTACGGAGGCTACGACGATGACGTTCGGATCGCCGCTCAAGAGCGCGCTCGTCGCCCTCAGGCGCAGACGATCGATCTCGTCGTTGATGGAGGAATCCTTGGCGATGTAGGTGTCCGTGGCCGGGACGTACGCCTCCGGCTGGTAGTAGTCATAGTAACTGATGAAGAACTCGACGCGGTTTTTCGGAAAGAAGCTCTTGAACTCCCCGTAGAGCTGTGCCGCGAGGGTTTTGTTGTGGGACATCACCAGCACCGGCCTCCCGACGTGCTGGATGACGTTTGAGACGGTGAACGTCTTTCCGCTGCCGGTAACGCCCAGAAGTGTCTGGTAGCGGTCGCCGCGGAGCAGACCCTCGACGAGCTGCTTGATCGCCTCGGGCTGATCGCCGCTCGGACGGTAATCAGAGACCAGAGTATAAGACACGGGAGGTTCGATTTTCGATTTTCAATTGCCGATTTCGGCTGACGATTCTCGAGGTGCGCGGCGCGCGAAAAAACACGTTACTTAAGATACCGGTTTCTCTTCGCCGTGATATGGGAAGCGGAAAAAATCTTCAACAACTGCTCCACCTCATCCATCAAAGGATGAACGTCGTCCTGCTCCACTTTGTTGCATGCAATCAACGTCTCGAACCAGAACGGAGTTTCATCTGCTTCCCCCTCCACGATGCCGAGCTTGTTTGCGAAATCCGCGCGCGAACGTGAGCGACAAGCTGCCCTGTAGTTGGCGGCAACCGAGGTGGCTGACCGTATGAGCTGCTTCCCAATGATGTCGTAGCCTTGCCTCGCTCGAGGTTTTCAACAAATTTCACGACCCGTGCGGCACATTCCTTCGTGCGGTTCTTTAACTCATCAGCATTCATCAACCACTTTTTCTCTCAATCGAAAATCGACAATAGAAAATCGCCGATTTCCTATAATGCTTGTTCCTTACCTCCCGTCCGAGCAACGTTCAGGAACGCATCGCGAACGAAGTCTGCCGCGTTCGTTTCGAACCCCGGCGGAATGCCCTTCTTCAGCAGCTCATAAGCGAACGGGTTGCCGCCGGCCGAAATTGTCGAGTTCGGATTTATGACGATCGCCCGGGACGCCCCACCGCATTTCATCATGACGCTCGCCTTTACATTCGGAAAGGTCGCCTCGATGACGGGATCGATATGGATAGGAACATGCAGAATCGACATCGACTCCGGCGAATCGGCTTCCGCCTCGATGTTCTGCGTCTTGAGGAAAGCGATGCTTTCCTGGACGCACTTCCGGGCGAGCTCGGAAACGTCGTGGGCAATGGCTGTAAACTTGTCCTTGTCCGCAGTGAATTTGGCCCATTCCTTGACTGTATCCGTCAAGATCTTTTTTGAAGCTTCGACCATAACACCCCCTGTAAGTAATGTGGAGAGATACGAAGAAGCTTTCATCAACGGCCTCCGCAACCCAATCCCCCCGTCTACCGCAAACTGCCAGGGGGATGCGCGGTTCACTTCTAATATACTTCTTGCGCTCACCGATTTCAAGGAGCACTTGCATACCTCACTTCTCTTTCCTACTTTAGCGTCGGATCTATGCCCGAATGAAGTCAATTTCCCCTTTGCTCCTTCTCCCGACGATCGTTTTCCTGAGCTGCCAGGGATCCGGGACATCCGCAAGCCCGCCGGACGACAAGCTTGTTGCAGCTTATGCCCAAGTCCTGGAATTGAACGAGCAGTACAAGACGGCACACTCCGCAACCGACTCGTCAGAATACCGGAAAAAAGTGCGGCAAGCGTTGTCGGACCGCGGTTTCACAGAAGAAACGTTCCGCGCTGGAATCCTCTCACAACTTCAGTCTGCAGAGAAATTTCATCTCTTCCAAGACAGTGTGACTGCCAGACTCGAAGAACGAAAATCGAAGCTCTAGACCACTTCCCCACTCATCGACAAGGAGTTCGCAGAATGCAAAAAAGAATCTTCGCATTTCTGATCGCTGCCGTCTTCTGCGCGCCGGCACTCCAGGGGCAGGATGGCTTCAAAGCCGTCGAGAATCAGGTGATTGAACACACCCTGAAGAACGGGCTGAAGTTCCTGATCCTTCCCCGACACGAGGCGCCGGTCGTCTCGTTCCACACCTACGTCAACGTCGGTTCGGTGAACGAGAGACCGGGGATTACAGGACTCGCGCACATCTTCGAGCACCTCGCGTTCAAGGGAACATCGGACGTCGGGACAAAAAACTACAAGAAGGAAAAAGTCGCCCTCACGGCTCTCGACAAAGCCTGGTCGGTCTGGCGGGGGGAGCAGGTCAAAGGGAACCAGGCAGATTCCGCCAAGCTCAACACGCTGCACGCTGCGTTTGAGAAAGCACAGGATGCCGCCTCCGCACTGGTCGAGAACGGGGAATTTGACAAGGCCATCGAGGAGCAGGGGGGTGTCGGCCTGAACGCATCCACCGGAGCCGATGCAACGCAGTACTATCTCAGCCTGCCATCGAACAAAGTCGAGCTCTGGTTCTCGCTCGAATCGGAACGGTTCCTCGACCCGGTGATACGGGACTTCTATAAAGAGAAGGACGTGGTGATGGAGGAGCGCCGGATGAGGACGGAGAGTTCGCCGATCGGCAAGCTGGTGGAGGAGTTCCTCGCCGTCGCCTACAAGTCGCATCCGTACAAAGAACCGGTCGTCGGGCACATGTCGGACCTGCGAGGCATCACCCGGCAGGAGGCGATGGAGTTCTTCAAGACGTACTACGTGCCCTCCAACATGACGATCGCCATCGTCGGCGACGTCGATCCGAAACAGGTCATCCGGCTGGCGGAGATGTATTTCGGACGGATCCCATCCGGGCCGAAATCGCCGGGGGTGCGGACCGTCGAGCCGGAACAGAACAGCGAACGCAAGGTCGTGCTGCACGAGCAGTCGCAACCGATCCTGCTGATCGGCTACAAGAAGGGATCCGTCAACGATCCCGACAACGCGGTGTACGATGCGATCTCCGATATCCTCAGCTCGGGCCGAACGTCCCGGCTGTATAAGTCTCTTGTCCGCGATAAGAAACTCGCGATCCAGGCGGCGGGTTTCTCGGGATTCCCCGGAGACAAGTATCCCAACCTGTTCGCATTCTTTGCAGTTCCGGCAAAAGACAAGACGAACGAAGAATGTCTGAACGCCATCGACGAAGAAATTGAGAAACTGAAAACGGAACCGGTCAGTGCGGAAGACCTCAAGGCGGTCAAGACGCGGGCACGAGCCAACCTCATCCGCTCGCTCGCCGACAACTCCGGTATGGCGGGCGAGTTGACGTACTACCAGGCGATCACCGGCGACTGGCGAAACCTGTTCAAGGAGCTCGACAAGATCGACGCCGTCACCGCCGCCGATATTCAGCGCGCTGCGAAAGCAGTTTTCGTCAACACGAACCGCACCATCGGAACGATCGAACCGGTGAAATAGGGAGAGGATGCCATGAAACCATTTCGCACAATCTCAATCGTAACGCTTCTTGCCGGGCTCGTTCTCCTGAGCCCCGCTCAGACAAGCAACAAGCCGCTCCAGTACAAGAAACTGAAGTATCCTCCCCTGCGAGCAATCCAGCTCCCCGAGCCCGCACACTACCAACTTGCGAACGGGATGATTGTCTACCTGCTCGAAGACCACACGCTCCCGTTGATCCAGGGCTCGGTGCTGGTTCGCACCGGGTCACGCTATGAACCCGCCGACAAGGTTGGCCTCGCGTCCATGACAGGACAGGTGATGCGGACAGGAGGCACGACGACCAAGACCGGCGACGAGCTGGACGAGATGCTCGAGCGCGTCGGCGCTTCCGTGGAGACCTACATCGGAATGACGGCGGGCGGCGCGCGCCTCTCGGTCCTCAAGGAGGACATCGACATGGGTCTGGGGGTGCTTGCGGATGTCCTGAGGAACCCCGCCTTCCGCGATGACAAGATCGAGCTTGCCAAAGTCGCTGCCCGATCGTCGATTGCGCGGCGGAACGACCAGGTGATGGGCATCGCAGCGCGCGAATTCAGGAGACTCATCTACGGTCCGAACCACCCGTACGCACGGATGACCGAGTACGCGACCATCGACAACATCAGCAAGCAGGACATGATCGACTTCCACAAGAAGTACTTCGTGCCCAACAATATGATGCTCGCGTTCTGGGGGGACTTCAAGACGGATGAAATGAAGTCCAAGATCGAAAAGATGCTCGGCGATTGGCAGCGGCAGGAAGTCACTTTCCCACCCGTACAACAACCCCGGCTCGCGTCGCAGAAGACCGTGAACTTCATCCGGAAGGACGACGTCAACCAGTCGAACATCTACCTCGGCCATCTGGGCGGCCTGCTGAGCGACCCGGAGAGCGGCTCCCTCAACGTGGCCGATCAGGCGTTCGGCGGCGCAGCGGCTTCGCGATTGTACAAGCGCGTGCGCTCCGATCAGGGACTGGCCTATTCCGTCGGCAGCTTCTGGGGGGAGAGCTACGACTACCCGGGCATCTTCCAGATGAGGGGTTCCACCAAGTCCGGAACAACGATGAAGATGATCCGGTCGATCGAGCATGAGTTCGAGAACTTCATCAAGAACGGCATCACCGATGAGGAACTGAAATATGCGAAGGATTCGTACCTCAATTCCTTCGTGTTCCGGTACGACACGAAGGGAAAGATCATCAGCGAGCTGATGACGCTCGAGTACTTCGGTTACCCGAAAGACTTCATCCAGAAAGAACAGCAAGAGGTGCAGAAAGCGACGAATGCCAGCGTGGATGAGGCGGTGCAGAAGCGGTGGAAGCCGGATGCCCTGACCCTCCTTGTGGTCGGGAAGGACTCCGATTTCGACGAACCGTTGAGCTCGCTCGGCATGAACGTCAAGACCATCGACATCACGATCCCGGAGCCGCCGGTGAAGATGCCGGACCCGACACCGGAGACGATCGCGAAGGGGCAGGAGATCCTGAAGAAATCCATCGCCGCGATGGGCGGCCCGGCGCTCATGGGCATCAAGGATATTGCCATCAACGAAAAGGTGCTCCAGACAACGCCGATGGGTGAGCTCACCATTGTGACTGAAGTGCAGATCGTCCGGCCGAACAAAATGGCGATGCAGATGAAGACGCCGATGGGAGATCTTCAGATGGTCTTCGACGGGACAAGCGCATGGTTGAAGGGAGCGATGGGCACCCGGGACATCGGCGGCGCCCAGCGACAGGAATTGGAGAACCAGCTGATCGGCGATGTCTACTACATGCTGCAGAACCTCGACAAGCCTGAGTTCACCCCGCAGTATTGGAAAGACGACACGGCCGATGGAAAGACCGTCAACGTCGTTCTGGTCCGCTATAACCCGACCAACTACCTGGTTCGCCTCTTCGTCGACCCGGCGACGGGGCTGGTGGTCAAGAAGATTGCACGCGGAACCGGACCGTCCGGGCCCAGTGATCTGGAGGAGCTCTACTCGGACTACCGGCTGGCCGACGGTGTTCAGTTCCCTTACAAGACCATCTCAACGGCAGACGGCAAACGGATCTCCGAAGTGACGATCGACACGGTCAAGGTGAACGGCGGGGTCAAGGAAGAAGTCTTCAAGAAATGAGGAGGTCGGCTCTCAGGTTACGATCGGCTCGAGCAGGCTGGGGAATGAGAGTGCTGGCGACGATCCTGGTCCTGCTTCTTTCCGCCGGCGCGGCCGCCGCGCAGAAGAAGGCCCCTTCGAAAACTTCGGGAGCCGCGAAGGCAAAG
>Ga0315554_1002226_pt1 | contig 11260 bp, 10 predicted proteins | sample SalMarSW160370MG_FD_202114 | JGI IMG/M metagenome (GOLD analysis project Ga0315554, IMG submission 202114) | Salt marsh sediment microbial communities from the Plum Island Ecosystem LTER, Massachusetts, United States - Salt Marsh Sediment SW1603-70 ... | reverse complement strand
GGGCGCAACGGCGGTGATCCAACCGGGCGGCAGCGTTCGCGACGAGGAGGTAATCGCCGCCGCGGACGAGCGCGGAATCGCGATGGTGTTCACCGGCTGCCGGCATTTCCGGCATGCGTAGGTCGGGAGTCCAGCACCGAGGGTGGCAAGACCTCATGCACTGAGGAAAACCTGTCATTGCCAGGCTTGACCGGGCAATCCAGAAACCCGACCCTAAAAGGGTCGGGCCACCCTCGATCTTAGGAATGAGGAGTAATTGTCACTGCACTCCGTTATGGCAGGTCATGAATGAAATGGAGACCTGCCACTAGATCAATTACGCTGAACTGTCAGGTCTCCGCTGCGCTAACGAGCTGACGGAACAAGAAACTGTCACCAAACTCGGCCAGGCAATCCACACCGCAATCTCCTTGGGCCGAAAGAAACACTTTAGTGGACGCTTCAAGTAATACATCCCCTCTCTCACTCCATTTTGAGGATTCGTGCGGGGATTGAAAACCCCCTTCACGTGCAAGGTGTACGAATTCCGAAAAAATCCCTGCTGAACGGGGGTTGCGAGGCGCACTCTTCTCCTTTGCGCCCTCCTTTCGCTTGATTCACAGGATGGGCTTCGCTACTTTCGCACGACCAAGACGTTGGGAATACGCGAACAGGGCAATACTCCCCTTCAACGGGGCGCTTTGGCGGAGACCACCTGATGGGTTTGTTCAGCTTCGGCCAGTTTCTCACCAGTGATATCGCGATGGATCTCGGCACGGCGAACACGCTTGTCTATGTGAAAGGCCGGGGGATTGTCGTGCGTGAGCCCTCCGTGGTCGCCATTCGCAAGGAGGACAGCCGGGTCGTCGCGATCGGCCGTGAAGCGCGGGAGATGATGGGCAAAACCCACGGCCACATCGAGGTGATTCGCCCGATGCGCCACGGCGTGATTGACGACGATGAAGTCGCGGAGATCATGATCCGCAGCCTGCTGCGACGCGTGGTCAAAAACCGTCTGATCCGCCCCCGTGCCATCGTCTGCGTCCCGTCGGGGGTGACCAAATCGGAAAAGCGGATTATCCGTGACGCCGCGGAGCACGCCGGGTGCCGTGAGGTTCATTTGATCGCGGAACCGATGGCGGCGGCGCTGGGAGTCGGCCTGCCGGTGAACGAAGCGGTGGGAAGCATGGTGATCGACATCGGCGGCGGAACCACGGAGATCGCGATCATCTCACTCTCTGGCATCGTCAACGACACCTCGATCCGCGTCGGCGGGGACGAGATGGACGAAGTGATCGTCCAGTTCATGCGCCGCAACTACAACCTGTTGATCGGCGAGCGGATGGCCGAGGAGATCAAGCACAAGGTGGGTTCCGCGGTCCCGCTCGAGCAGGAGTTGAGCATGATCGCCAAGGGCCGCGATCTCGTTGCCGGAATCCCCAAGGCGATCGAGATCAACTCGGTGGAAATCCGCGAGGCGATCGGCGAGCCTGTGGGTCAGATTGTCGATGCGGTGAAACTCGCTCTCGAGCGCACACCTCCGATGCTCTCCGCCGACATCCGTGACCGCGGCATCATCCTCACCGGCGGCGGCGCGCTGTTGCGCGGGCTCGACCAGCGGTTGCGCGATGAAACGAGTCTGCCAATCAACCTGGCGGAAGATCCGCTGACCTGTGTCGTCCGCGGTACCGGTGTCGTGCTCGACAATTTCGAGCGTTACGAGCCGGTACTCCTGAAGAACTGATGTTCCACGCCCGGGAGCCTCGAGTGATCCCCCGCGCTGACCCTGTGGGCTCGACGATGGATTTGTTGATTGGAGCTACGGAGCGTACGCGCCGATGAACCTGCTTGCCCTGCTCTCCGCCTGGCGGGATTGGGTCGTGCTCACCCTCGCCCTGATCCTGTCGCTGATCCTGATGAACTCCTCGGACCATCCGGCCGCGGAAGTCTACCGCCAGGGCATGAGCCAAGCCATCGCATTCATCAGCGAACCGCTCACGATCGGACCTCGTGTTCTCGAACTCTGGAGCGAGAACAGGCAGTTGCGGCAGAAGGTCACCGAGCTCACCGCCGAACAGGACAACTGGCGCAACGCGATGCTCGAAAACATCCGCCTGCGCAAACTGCTCGGTTTCCGCGACCGTCCCGAGTTCACCTATCTCGCCAGCGAGGTGATCGCGCGCGATCCGCTGCTGACGCTCTCCAGTCTGCTGCTCGACAAGGGGCGGCGCGACAGCGTCCGGGTTGGCCAGGCGGTGGTGACAGCGGAGGGGATCGCCGGGATCATCTACCGCGCCGACCGCACCCAGAGTGTCGCTCTGCTCGCTACGGACCGCAATTTCGCCGCCAGCGTCCGCATCGAGAGAAGCCGTGTGGACGGAATTATCCGCTGGGCGGGCGGCGGCTCCCTGGAGATGACGGAAGTCCCGCGCAACCTCGACGTTCGCACCGGAGACCGTGTCGTCACCAGCGGCCTCGGCGGAGTCATCCCCGGCGGTCTGCCGGTGGGGGTTGTCACCCGGGTGATGCGTAATGAGGGGTTGTTCCTCAAGGTGCTCGTGGAACCCTACGTGGAATATTCCCGCCTCGAGGAGGTGTTCGTGCTGCTCCCGGTCCGTCACGCACGGGGGCCGCAGCGATGAAACTGCAAGCGCTAGTTATCGCGGCGATCGCTGCAATCGTGCTCCAGGTGTCGCTGATTCCCTACCTGGCGCTCGCCTCGATCACCCCGCAACTTCCGCTGCTGGTGGTGATCTTCATCGGCACGCGGCGCGGGCCGTACATCGGGGTGATCGCGGGTTTTTTCACCGGTCTGATCCTCGATGCACTCTCCACTGGATTCCTCGGGCTTTCCAGCATGACCTACAGCCTTGTCGGCTTTCTCTCGGGCAAGATATTCTATTGGGACGTTGCGCTTCCTCTTGGACGGTGGGCACTCGCGAGTGTGGTAGGAGTGCTGTTCAACACGATCTTCTTCACCTATGTTTACACGCTTGGCGACGCCCCCCCGTTCGGCGTGATGCTTGTGCGCCAAGCTCTACCCACCGCCGGGTACACCTGGCTGGTCGGGATGCTTTGGGCGATCAGCCCTCTCTACGAGCGGCGGGGCAGAATGAGGCTGGAGGGATAGCCGAATGAACCTGGTCCGCCGCTTCGATCCCTCCCGCCTGCTTGCGCTGGGAGTCCTTTTCACGGCTCTGATGTTCGTGCTCGCAATCCGTCTCGCCCGGCTGCAGCTCGTTCAGTCCGATATCTACCTCCGCCAAAGCCAGACCAACCGCGTGCGAGTCATCGAGAAACCGCCGTTGCGCGGATTGATGTACGACCGTAACAATGATCTGCTGGTGGACAATTTCCCCTCCTACACGCTACTCGCGATCCCGGAGATGTTTGACCGGAATCCGGCGGTGCGCGACAGCCTACTCAAACTGATCGGCCTCGACGAGGAGGAGTTCGACCGGCGTCTGCACAAAATTCCAGGCAACCGCTACACCGCCGTCCGCATCCTCCGCGATCTCGATTTTCCGATGCTCGCCTCGATCGAGGAGCGCCGCGCGCACCTGCCGGGGATCATGTTCCGCGTCGAAACGAAACGCGCCTATCCCGTCTCCATAGCCCCGCAGACCCTTGGCCACATCGGCGAGATGAAAGAAGATCAGCAGGACCGCTACCCCGATCTGCAACCCGGGGACATCGTCGGACTTTCCGGGCTCGAGGAACGGTGGAACGGCGAGCTGATCGGCCGCACCGGCTACGAATACGTCGAGGTGGACGCTCTCGGCCGGTCGATTGGACCCCTGGAAGGCGTGGACCCGATTCCGGCGGAACCGGGAAGCGATCTGATTCTGACGCTCGATCTCGACCTGCAGAATTACGCCGAAGAGCTGCTCGGGGACCAGTCAGGAGCGGTGGTCTGCCTGCAACCGAAAACCGGCGAGGTGCTGGTGATCGCGAGCAAGCCCGATTATCCGCCGGAAACGTTCGCCGGATTGCTCACTCCGGACGAGTGGCGCCAGCTGCAGGACGATCCTAACACGCCGCTGCTGAACAGAGCGGTGCAGGGCGTCTATCCGCCGGGGTCCATTTTCAAACCGGCCGTTCTCGTCGCAGGTTTTGCCAGCGAAACGATCGACGAAAACTTCAAGATCACATGTGTCGGCGGGTACCAGCTCGGGAAACGGTGGTTTCGCTGTTGGAACCGCGGCGGACACGGCGATGTCGACCATCGAAAATCGATCAGTGAGTCCTGCGACGTTTTCTACTATTTGCTCGGCCTGCGTCTCGGCATGGACAAGTTCCACGACCAGATCCAGCGTTTCGGATTCGGCCGGAGAACCGGCATCGACCTTCCCCACGAGAACGAGGGGCTGCTTCCCAGCCGCCGGTACATGGATCGCAAGTACGGCCAGGGACGCTGGACGAGCGGGCACCTGTTCAACGTGGCGATCGGCCAAGGAGATGTGCTGATCACACCGCTGCAGGCCGCGGTATACGTCTCCGTTCTCGCCAACCGGGGCTGGTGGATCACTCCGCACCTCGTGAAAAAGATTCGCCGGCCCGACGGCAGCGAACAGATTCCGCCTAACGCGGAGCGCCACGAAACCGGATTCAATCCGGACATGCTGCAGGAGGTGCGGGAGGACATGCTGCAGGTGGTGGAGTCCCCGCGGGGCACGGCCCACTGGCTGAAAGATCCCCGCGTGCATGTCGCCGGGAAAACGGGCACCGCCCAGAATCCGCAGGGACCCGATCACGCCCTGTTCATCGCTTTTGCGCCTTTCGAGGACCCGGAGATCGCGGTCGCAGTAATCATCGAGCACGGCAGGCATGGAGCAACCGCCGCGGCCCCGATTGCATTCAAGCTGATTCGCCGCCACCTTGGTCTTGACGAAGAGACGTGGCTCCGCTATCGCTGGAAGATCCTGCAGCGGCAACGCCAGGCGGGCTTGCAGGAGGGACCCATCGAATGAAAGTCGGCCGGCGGGATATCGAGTGGATGATTCCGCTACTCACTCTGCTCCTGGTGGCGTTTGGGGCGATCATCGTGTACAGCGCGGCGCGGTCGATGGATCCGACATTATTCGCGCGGCAGATGGTGTACATTGTCGCAGGGATTGTGCTGTTTGTCGTGGCGGCCCTGATCCCGGACCGGCTTACCTTCGCCTTCGCCTACATCTTCTACACCATCGTACTGCTGCTGCTGCTGCTAGTTCTCTTTGTCGGCAGCGGACCCACCGGGCGCTGGCTGGTTTTCGGCCCCTACCACATGCAACCGAGTGAACTGGCGAAACTTGCGACCATTCTCGCGGTGGCGAGATTTATGGCAGACCGGCGTAACGACATTCACGAGTTGAAAAACCTGCTGTCACTGGCCATCCTCGCAGGACTCCCCTTCATCCTGATTGCGGTCGAGCCGGACCTCGGGACGAGTGTGGTGATCCCGTTCGCCGCCGGGATGGTGGCTTTTTGGGGAGGTCTCCCGCTGATCGCGATGGTGCTGGTGATCAGCCCGTTGGCGGTGATGATCGCGAGCATCAATCCCTACTCGCTCGTGGCGGTGATCGGCCTGCTGATCCTGTTCGCCTATTTCTCCGGCATCAAACTAACATTGGGCTTGATCTGGGGAACATCCGTGGGGGTGATCGGCGCCCTGACGCCAAAACTTGTGAGCTACCTCAAACCCTATCAGCGAAAGCGTCTCACGGCCTTTCTGAACCCGGAGGCGGACCCGTTGGGCGCGGGCTACCAGCTGATCCAGTCGAAGGTGGCGATCGGCTCGGGACGCTTTTGGGGAAAGGGATTTCTGCAGGGAAGCCAGACGCAGGGCGGCTTTCTCCCGGAGCAGCACACCGATTTCATCTTCAGCGTCATCGGCGAGGAGTTCGGCTTTTTCGGGGCGATGGTGCTGCTCTTCGTATTCTGGCTCCTGATCGCACGGCTTCTCTGGCTTGCCCGCAAGGTTTCCAATCCGTTCAGCAGCCTCGTGATCGTCGGCGTCGTATCGATCCTCGCCTTTCAACTGGTCGTCAACGTGGGCATGACCACAGGCATCATGCCGGTCACCGGACTGCCCCTGCCCCTGATATCGTTCGGCGGATCGAGCATGGTGACGATGATGATCATGCTCGGCTTTGCGACGGGAATGGCCTCACGATACCGTCAGCACGGCTGAAGCGAAAAACGGCCTTTCCCGTCAGGCTTTCCTGGAGCCATTCTATGGCTTCGGCTTAACACAATCCTAACGGTGCGAGAGTACTCTTTCTCGCCCTTACCAGGAGGTAGCAATGAATATCCTGGCCAAGTTGCTCGGCAGTTCCTCTCCCTTTGTCCAGCTGCAGCTTCACCTGGACAAGGCGATGGAGTGTGTCGAATACATCAAGCCGCTGCTCGAAGCGGCGCTTGAAGGCGACCGGGCCAAGGTGAAGGAGTTGGCCGAAACGGTTTTCCGCATCGAGCACGAAGCGGACGAGGTTAAACTCCACATCCGCGACACCTTGCCCCGAGACTTGCTGCTCCCCGTATCCCGGGCGGATTTCCTCGCGTTCCTTCGTGAACAGGATGGAGTTGCGGACAAGGTCGAAGACATGGCGATGATGCTCGGCGTCCGGCAGCTTCATCTTCCCGAACAGTGTGAACGCGGACCGTGCCGTGACGAGCTGCTGTCTTTGGCGGACCACGCGATCAGCGCCGCGAAAAAAGTGGCCGAGATGACCCGCCGGTTGGACGAGCTGAAAGAGGCCGGATTTCACGGTCCCTTGGCGAACGAACTTCGTGTGATGGCCAAGGAAGTCGGCGTCATGGAGCACAATGCCGACAAGCACCAATTCCGCCTGATCCGCTCCCTGCTCTCCCAGCCCGAAGCGGAGCAACCCTTTGCGGACAGCTACACGACGATGCAGGTGATCGGTGCGCTTGGCAAGCTGGCAAACCACGCGGAGAGCATGAGCGATTACCTGCGGTTGATGATCGCCGAGTAACACGGATGGTGGTGATGGATCTCCTCTTTCATCTGTTTCACACGACCGATACGACGATGATCATCATGGGGCTGATGGCGGTCGGTTTCGGCCTCTACATGGCTTGGACGATCGGCGCGAACGACGTCGCCAACGCGATGGCCACGTCCGTCGGATCCGGTACCGTGTCGTTTAAACAGGCCGTGTTGATCGCCGGCATTTTTGAACTCACCGGCGCCGTTCTTGCCGGGGGAACGGTGACAGACACGGTCCGCAAAGGAATAGTCAACACAAACCTGTTCATGCAGAATCCGAATCTGCTGATCCTCGGGATGGTCGCAGCGCTGCTCGCAGCCGCCATCTGGCTGCACGCCGCAACCTACTTCGGAATGCCCGTCTCCACGACCCATTCCATCGTCGGCGCAATCGTCGGTTTTGGGGTGCTGCTCTATGGCGCTACAGCGGTGCACTGGCAAACCGTGTTTTTCATCGTACTCTCATGGATTATCTCCCCGATTGGCGGAGGGCTGCTCTCGTTCCTGGTCTTCGTCCTCATCCGAAGGGCCGTGCTGACGAAGCCAAATCCGTCGGCCGCGATTAAAATCTGGGCTCCGATTTTCGGCGCACTCACAGTATGGATCATCGTCATTTCCGCAATCTGGAAGGGGCTCGCTCGTTTCAAGCTCCATCCGAGCAGTGGCGAGATGGTGATCATCTCATTGATCGCTGCGGCCACCGGTTACGTTTTCCTGACGATACTCGTTCGCCGGAGAGCCAAGAAGCTGCAAGACGCTTCACAAGTCGAGAGCATCTTCATGATCCTGCAGCTTTTCACGGCCTGCTACGTTGCTTTCGCGCACGGCTCCAATGACATCGCCAACGCCGTCGGTCCGATGGCCGCGGTCATCCAGACGATCAGCAAGGGCATCGTGGCGTTGAAGGTAGAGGTGCCGTTCTGGATTCTGTTGATGGGAGGGGTCGGCATCGTTTTCGGGCTTGCGATCTATGGGGCTCGCGTGATGCGCACGGTAGGAAAGAACATCACCGAGATCACTCCATCGCGAGGATTTTCAGCCGAATTTTCCGCCGCCTCGGTCGTGCTGGTTGCGAGCAAATTGGGTCTGCCGATTTCAACCACGCACACGCTCGTCGGCGCGGTCCTTGGGGTCGGGCTGGCACAGGGGTTCGACGCGCTGAACCTGCGGGTGATCCGTACGATCATCTGGTCCTGGCTACTGACTCTCCCGATCGCCGCCGGATTGACGATGGTCATCTTCTCCATCTTCAGGGTGATCTTCGCGGTCTAACGTGGGACTCAAGTAACGCCTTTGTTCTCAAGTTCATTCCGCTTTGGGAAAGATCCATCGTCCTCGCTCGTCCACAAATCTTGTCTCTACAGGTAATCGGAAGCACCCGGCAAGCAATGCGCTGAGGTGCTGTTGCCTAAGTTGGATCTCCTTTACGGAGACACCCCCTTCCGATTTCTCGCAGGGGCGTGACACATTCAATGAGACCGGCTCACTCCGCAGCAGCTTCCGCTCTTTCGAGCACTCGTTGGAGCTTTTCGCCCACCTCACGGGCGAGATTCACCATTTCCGTCCGATCGATCATCCTCGATATCACGTTGGGATCCATCGCGGCAACGACACGGTAATCGCCTTCATCGATCACAACGACGTTGCAGGGAAGCAAAACGCTGACAAGGTTCTCCGCCTCGATCGCTTTGTGAGCGAAGGGAGGGTTGCACGCGCCGAGGATTTTGAAAGGTTTGTAGTCCACATCGAGCTTCTTCTTCAATGTTGCCCTGACGTCGATCTCCGTCAGAACTCCAAAACCTTCATCGGAGAGAAATTCGGTGACTTTCGCTATGGCATCCTCGTAGGACAGTTGAGTCTCTATCCGACTGGCATATCCGCCGATATTTTCCATGACGAGTATTCCTCTTTCCGTTTCAAGCGTTGCTGAACCAGGCTCACCCGGAAGTCCCTGATTCACTCACTTGTTGGATGTCGCTGGGGGAAATATGTTTTGGGAGATGGGGCTTCTTTGCGAGAAAAAAAGAACGCGCCGCCCCGGCGAACCGGAAACGACGCGCTGACTTGGGAGACCCGCGGAGGTCTCCGCGTTTCGGCGCGGGCGCCGAAACACTTCTACCCAATCTTGTGCTCCTTGTACACCACGTGTTTGCGGATCACGGGGTCGTACTTCTTCATTTCGATCTTCCCCGTGGTCTTGCGCTTGTTTTTAAAGGTGGTGTAAAAATGGCCGGTGCCGGCTGACGAGACTAGCCGAATCTTTTCGCGCACCTGGGACGCCATGTTCTCCTCCTCACTGCAAACCACCGGCGTTGCCGGCCGATCCTTGTTATTCCCACACTTACAACCGAAATCCGCTCGCGGATTTCATCCTCTGCGAGGCGAATGATACCACTGCATCGACCCTGAAACCAAATCCCGTTTCTCCCCTCCGGGAGGAGGCGAGAGCTCTTCGCGACGTGTCTAAAGGGGCAGTATACTAATCCCATCGAAAAGGGATGAGTATACTTTCCTGGAAACACCAAAGGGAGATCGTCAACAATGGATACTCGTCAACTCGGCAACACCGAGCTGCAGTTGAGCGAAATCGGATTCGGCGCTTGGGCGATCGGAGGTTCCTGGACCTTTGGCTGGGGCGCTCAGGACGACAGCGAGTCGATCGCAGCGATCCATCGCGCGCTGGAACTGGGAATCAACTGGATCGACACCGCCGCCGTGTATGGTCTCGGCCACTCCGAAGAGGTTGTGGCGAAGGCGGTGGCTGGACGAAGGCACGAGGTAATCATCGCCACCAAATGCTCCCAGGTCTGGGACGACCGTGGCCGTGTGAGCACCGTCCTGCTGCGAGACTCCGTACGCAAAGAAGCCGAGGCCAGCCTTCGGCGCCTGAAGACGGACGTCATCGACCTCTACCAAATCCACTGGCCGGACGACGACAAACATGTCGAGGAGGGGTGGGGGGAAATCGGCCGCCTGATTGAAGAGGGCAAGGTGCGCTACGGAGGCGTTTCCAACTTCACCGTCGGCCACCTGGAGCGGGCGCATGCCTTGCATCCGGTCGCAAGCCTGCAGCCTCCCTACTCGATGTTTCGCCGCAGCATCGAGGGCAGTCAGATGCCGTGGTGCGTGGAGCATAACGTCGGTATCCTCGCCTACAGTCCGATGCAGTCGGGTTTACTGACGGGCGGCTTCGACATCCATCGCCTCGCCGACGACGATTGGCGGCATGGATCGCCCGAGTTCAACGAACCCAACCTGACGATCAATCTCGGATTCGTCGAGAAGTTGAAACCGATCGCGGAGAAGCACGGCAAGAGCGTCGCTCAGCTCGCGATCGCGTGGACGCTTCGCAGGCCGGAGCTGACCAGCGCGATTGCCGGCGCACGGCGTCCCTCCCAGATCGAAGAGACCGCCGCTGCCGCGGGATGGCGGATTGAAACGGATGACCTGGAGAGCATCGAGTCTCTACTCGCTCAGCGCGAACAGACAATCCGTGAAGCCGGAGGACACCTCCCGAAGTGAGTGGAAGCGATAACACGGACGCGGATTCGGTCCCTCTAGTCGGGTACCATGCTGAACACGCCTTTCCGAAAAGATGCGGAGGGATCGCGGCGTTTCTTACTATTGAGTATTCCACGGCATTCAATCGCACCCACGGTGCCGTTTCGAACGACAGAGAGGAGAGGCCGGCGTGAAACGTCCGCTGAAGCGCTGGGAGATCCTCGCGCTGGCGACCGCCGTCCTCATGTTGCGATGGGAACTCCAGAAACGCAGGACACCTACCGTACGCTTACGGGGGGCGGCGAGGCAAAGTCTCGCGAAAAAGCGTCTGTTTTCCTGGCGCTGGCTGCACCGGTGAACAGCGCCGGCGAAGCGGATGATCTGCTCGAGACCTGGCGCAAGCAGTACCATGATGCGAGCCACATCGGGTGGGCGCGGCGTCTCGCCCCTCCCCCTGATGGCGAAGAGCGCTGGGACGACGACGGCGAGCCGCACGGTTCCACTGGCCAGCCGATCCTGAACGCCATACGAGGCGCGGGTCTCTGGGGTGTTCAGGTGGGTGTTGTGCGATGGTTCGGAGGCACCAAACTCGGGGTGGGCGGTCTTGCGCGAGCCTATGGAGGAACGGCGGCGGAAGCGATTGCGAATGCTCCCGTACGGATTGTGACGCTCACATCTTCCGTTCAGGTCACAGTGCCGCACGATCGCGCGGGAGTGGTGTACGCTCTCGCCGAACGTGAGGGAGTGCGCGTCGGTCCCCCGGCTGCTAATGCGGACACCCTGACCCTG
>Ga0315554_1002225_pt1 | contig 11262 bp, 5 predicted proteins | sample SalMarSW160370MG_FD_202114 | JGI IMG/M metagenome (GOLD analysis project Ga0315554, IMG submission 202114) | Salt marsh sediment microbial communities from the Plum Island Ecosystem LTER, Massachusetts, United States - Salt Marsh Sediment SW1603-70 ... | reverse complement strand
ACAGCAGCCCATCGCCAGCCAGGGAGAGACGATGCAGCGTGCCGCCCGTGCGCCGCCAGAGGCAGTCTCCATCCGCATACCAGGCATCATCCTCCATCTGCTCGAAACGTTCCCTGGTCAGGGCGAGCCTCGGCTTGTCCACGTACGGCCGGCCCTGGTGGACACAGAACGTCGCACAGTTCCCGCACTCGTTGCATAGATCGTGCACGTGCACGATCTGTCGCCCCTGGCGTACCACGAACGGCTCACCCTCCAGCGCGACCACAGCGCCCTCCTGGTAGGCCAGCCGAGGCAGCGTCCATGTCACCGGCGTGACCTGGTAGCTATGATTGGCACGGTTGGGACAGACCTCGACACACTTGTCGCACAGCCCCTGGCACTGCAAGCAGCGACTTGCCTCCCGTCTTGCCGCCTCGTCGCTCAGCGTCTGCCCGACGAGTGCAAAGCCACGCCGCTGCGCCATCGGAAGGGTCGCCGGCCGCTCCTGCTCTCCGCGTTGCGCCCGCGTGCGCTTGAGTTGGCCCACTTGCGCTGCAGAGAGCGTGGCGGCCTCGAACACTGGTTCCCCGAATGGGACGCCCAACCTGCTGCAGATGGCCTCCGCGGCGCGCCGCCCGTCCGCGCACGCCTCGACGAGGGTCGCCGGACCGCGTACCAGGTCGCCGCCCGCATAGACGCCCGGCACCGATGTCCTGCCCGTGGATGGGTCAACGCTGATCCACCCATCCTTTGTAAAGACAAGGGCACCGCGACCAAGCCCAAGAGCTGCCGGCCGCTGGCCGATAGCCACGATCACAGTGTCTGCACCAACCTGCAGCTCGGATCCCGCGACAGGAAGCGGCCTTCTTCGCCCATCTTGATCCGGGGGGCCCAACCGGTTGCGCACGCACGTGAGGCCCACGACCTGTCCGTCGCTGCGTTCCACCCTGACTGGCGATGCCAGCTCCACCAGCTCGTTCCCCTCTGCCAGCAGCGCCGCCACCTCCTCGGGTTCGGCTGGCATCTCGGCCCGCGTGCGCCGGTAGAGCGCGGTGACCGGCCGGCCGATCAGGCGCTGCGCCGTGCGCGCCGCGTCCATCGCCGTGTTTCCACCGCCGATGACCACGACACGCGGGCCGATCTCCGGCGTCTCGCCGCGCGAGATCCGCTCGAGGAACCCCAGCGCGCCGTACATGCCCTGGCCCTCTATGCCCGGGATCTCCAGGACAGCATCGTCGCCGGCCCCGCAGGCAAGATAGACCGCACTATAGCCCTCGCACAGGAGCGCCTCCGGCGGAGCCTCGACGCGATGACCGAGCACGAACCGCACGCCCAGATCGGCGATGCGGGCAATATCTCCCTCGACGACGGCACGCGGCAGCCGAAAAGCAGGCGCAATGGCCAGCATGCCACCGGGCCGGTCCCGCGCCTCGTAGACGACAGTCTCAATCCCGTTCAGCGCCAAAAAGCAGCTCGCCGCCAGCCCCGACGGGCCGGCCCCGATCACAGCCACGCGGTAGCCAGTAGGTGAACGCAGCGGCGCCGGGCGCCCGCCTGCGCCCCCCTGCTCCACGGCGTAGCGCTTCAGATCGCGAATTGCCACCGGTTCGTCATAGTCGTTGCGCGTGCACCGCGTCTGGCACGCCTGGGGACAGACGTACCCTGTAACCCCCGGGAGAGGGTTGCGCGCCAGGATGGCAGCCAGCGCACGATCAGGTCTTTCCTGAGCGACCCACCAGGCATAGTCCGGCACGTCCTGGCACACGGCACACTGCTCGACACACGGAGCGGCAACGCAATCGAACAGTCCCAGGCCAGACGCCACTTTCGGCCTGCCGTAGGGGTGATAGGCCTTTCTGTACCGGCGATCTACCAGTGCGCGCTGGGCGAGCTGCGCCAGGTCGTCGGATCGGTCCTGTGCCAGGGCCTGCAAATCGCGAACGCCACGCTCCTGCATCGCGGCACGGACCCGCTCCAGGTACTGGCTGAGCCGCCCGTACCCGCCAGGCTTGAGCAGGTCCGTGACCACAGTCACCGGGTAGGCTCCACAGGACAGCAGTTCCGCCACATTGAGCGCGTCCGCCCCGGCCGAGTAGGACACCCGGAAGAGTCCCAGGTCCTCCGCAAGCTTCGCCAGGAGGTTGACCGCCACCGGGTAGAGCGCTCGCCCCGACAGGTACATCTCCTCGCCAGGCAACACGCTCCTGTGGTTGTGCACCGGCAGCGTATTGCTGAGCTTCACGCCAAAGGCCAGCCCCTCCTCTTGAGCCACGCGCTGCAGGGAACGGATCAGCTCGACTGCGCGCGCATACTGCAGGTCGTGTTCGAACGCACCATCCGGCACCTCGATCTCGTGATAGCCCAGCTTGTCGTGCAGGATCTGGCGTACCTGCGCCTTGCCCAAGAGGGTCGGGTTCAGCTTCACGGTTGTGTGCAGCCGCCGCTCCCGAAGCAGGTAGGTAGCGATGCGCTCGATCTCGTCCGGCGGGCAGCCGTGCATGGTGGACAGCGTCACATTGTTCGAGATGCACGCCGCCATGTCGATATCCACGAACTGCGGGAACTGCTCCTCCAGGACCGCCTGCAGCCGGCCGAGCTCTAGCGATGCGTCCCGGAGAGTGTCCAGGAAGCGCGTCATCGCCCGGTTCTGGATGCCCTGCAGGTCATATCCCACGCTTGCGTTGAACACCGTCCCGAACGGCACGCGCTCATCGACGCCCAGCAAGTGCCTCAAGATGTGGACCAGCGCCCATGCCTTGACGTACTCGTTCGCCGACTCGGCCAGCTTGAGCTCCTGCGACCATTCTACGTTGTAGCCCTCGTCGGCCGCGTCGATGCAGGGCCGCGGGACCTCGAGCTCATCCACGACCTGGACGGTCTTGAGCTCGATGTAGCGTCCCCCGCACAACCAGGCGCTCGCGATGTTCTGGGCTAGCTGGGTATGTGGTCCGGCAGCAGGCCCGATCGGCGTTCCGAGGCGCTGCCCATAGATCTCTGTCGCGTACGGATCATCCCGCTGCGGCTCGTAAAAGAGCGTATCTGGAATGCCAAAGATGCTCCGGCGTGCCTCGTACTCTTCCAGGATCCATCCTACGAGGCGGTCGAACGGCAGTGGCTGCATCCTGCTTGGCTCAGGCATTCTCCGCTCCTCGCTTCGGGCTCTGCAGCTCCGGCTGCACGCCATAGCGTGCCAGTCCGTCGAGGACGCGCTCGGGCGTCAACGGCAACTCGTCGAACCAGGCACCCGTTGCATCGTGGATCGCAGCCACCAGCGCGGGCGCCAGCGGGATGAAGGGCATCTCGCCCATGCCGCGCACCCCCCACGGCGCACGTGGGTCAGCGCGCTCGATGATCACCGGCACCACTTTCAGCGGTACGTCGTGCACCGTCGGGATCAGGTACGTGCTCAGGCCCTGCGTGCGTACCTCTCCCCTATCAGCAACGTAGCGCTCGCAGGTTGCCCATCCTATGGCCTGTGCCACAGCGCCCTCGATCTGTCCTTCCACTTGCTGGGGGTTCACGGCTTTGCCCACGTCATCAGCACAGACCACCTGCAGCACGGCCAACTGGCCCGTCTCGACGTCGACCTCGACTGTGACCGCCTCCGCGACGTACCCGTAGGCCAGGTTCGGCACGCCCTGCCCCGTCTCTGGATCGAGATGCGTGGTGCTAGGCGCGAGATAGGTGAACTCGCCGATCGCGGGCCGTTCCTCAGCTTGCCATCTCTCCATCGCTCTCTCGGCTGCGCCGCGCACGGCAGCACCTGCCATGAACGTCGTCCGCGATGCGCTGGCCGATCCCGAGCTCCCGGGGCTGGTTGCCGTGTCCGAGGGTACGAGTACCACCTGCTCCACCTTCACGCCCAAAGCCTCTGCAGCCATCTGGCAGATCACCGTGTGTGCCCCCTGGCCGACCTCGGCGCTGCCGATATAAACCAGTGCCCGCTCGATCGCCGTGCGGCCGCGCAGCTCCACCTTGGCCCAGCAGTTCTCCTGGTAGCCAAAGGAAAAGCCCACGTTCTTGAATGCGACAGCCAATCCCACGCCGCGACGGAGGCTCTCGGGCCTGCGAGGGACCCCACCCGACCACGCGCTGTTGGGCGGGGGCATCGCACCGGCATGCGGTTTCCGCCAGGCCCATCCCTCTTCTTCCCAGCCCGCAGCGCGGGCACAGGCCCGCGTCACCTCGACCAGGCTGACCCCGCCCGGCAACGGGGTCCCCATCGCGCTCAGAGATCCTTCGCGCAGCAGGTTCTTGAGCCGGAGCGAGACCGGGTCCATACCGAGCGCCTCGGCGAGCTTGTTCATTTGCGATTCGGCGGCAAAGATGCCCTGCGGCGCGCCAAAGCCGCGGAATGCACCACTCGGCACATTGTTGGTATAGACCCCATCCACGTCGACCGAGACGTTGGGGATCTCGTACGGCCCGGTGCAGGTGACGGCCGTATTGCCGAGCACCTTATTCGTCGTGTAGCAGTACGCCCCGCCATCGGCGACCGCGCGTACCTGGGCGGCGACCAGCCGGCCTTCCTTGGTCGCACCCCACTTGCACCACAGCCACATCGGGTGCCGCTTGCAGTGCCCGATGATGGACTCCTCACGTGTCCACCGGATCCGCACCGGCCGTCCCAGGCGTTGCGCGGCCACGGCCAGCACGATCTGGACCGACATGTCCTCGCGCCCGCCAAACGCTCCACCGATCGCCGGGTAGATCACGCGTACTCGGTCGGGCTCGATCGCTAGCGCGTGCGCGATCTGGTGCTGATCCTCCCACGTCCACTGCCCGCCGACGGCGACCGCGATCCGCCCCTCGCCGTCGATGTAGGCAAGGCCCGCTTCAGGCTGCAGGTAGGCATGCTCCTGCGCAGGCGTGTGGTAGGTGGCCTCGACCACGACATCGGCCTCTGCCCAAGCCGCACCCACGTCGCCTTTGCGGATCTGGTGATGGCAGATCAGGTTACCCTCGCTCGCGAACTCGGGGTGGTCCGGGCCGGGCGTTCGGCGAGGGTGCAGGATGGTCGCACCTGGATTGAGCGCCTCGAAGGGATCGGTGACGGCCGGCAGATCCTCGTATTCGACCTGCACAAGCTCACGTGCATGTTCCGCAGCGAGCTCTGTCTCGGCCACGATCAGCGCGACCTGATCCCCGACAAACCGCACGACATCGGCACCGGGCTTGTTCGAACCGGGGCCGCACAGCACAGGCTGATCCCGCACCTGGAGCCCGTATTCGTTCACCGGGACGTCCTTGGCCGTCAAGACAGCGACGAACCCATCGACCCTCTCCGCCTTTGACGTATCGATCGCCCGTACGCGCGCATACGGCCTTCCCGCGAACAGGATCTTGGCGTGCAAGGCACCGTCCAGGACTACATCATCCGGGTACTTGGCGGCGCCAGTGACCTTGTCGCGCGCGTCGATGCGCGTGGCGGAACGACCAACGACGTCGGTCACAGTGTCCTCCATTCGGACCGCTCCGACGCGGCCTGCTCCGATGCCGCCCGCTCGACAGCGCGCACGATCTTGTAATACCCGGTGCAGCGGCATAGGTTGCCGCTGATAGCAGCAGCGATCTGGTCGCAGGTTGGGCGCGGGATCTCCTGCAAGAGGTTGGCGCTGGCCATGACAAAGCCGGGGGTGCAGTAGCCACACTGCACCGCGCCCTCGTCGATGAATGCCTGCTGCACGGGATGCAGCCGCTCGCCATCGACCAGGCCCTCAACCGTGACGATCTGCGTTCCGTGCGCACGGGGCGCCGGGACGAGGCAGGCCAGGACCGCGATCCCATCCATCCACACAGTACAAGCGCCACACTCGCCTTCGCCGCAACCCTCTTTGCCCCCCGTGAGGCCGAGGTCCTCGCGCAGCATCGAGAGTAGCGTCTTATGGCCTGCCCCTCTCACGAGGACAGGTGCCCCGTTCACCGTGCAGGCGATAGGCCGATCGCCGTCTCGCGGCGAGCCTGGGATCTCTCTATCCAACGAGGGATAGTGCCCCCCTTTCCTACCCCATAGCATAGGCACGTGCAGAGGGATAGCATCAACCATAGCCCCCTCTCGAATGGACAGCAGGACACGATGCACCAGCACGCGGACCATGCGCTGCCGGTAGCCAGCGCTCCCGCGGAGGTCAGAGATTGGCACCGCGCGCTGGGCGGACCGCTCGGCAGCCTCCTCGATCGCCGTGTCCTCCAGCCCGGTTCCCACGAGAGCACCCTCTGCCTCTCGTGCGCGGACCACAGTCGGCGCCACGCTTCCCAACGCGATCCGCGCGCTGGCCACGTGCTCGTCTTCCATCGAGATCACCACGGCAGCGTTGGCCAGCGCGATGGCATGCGTGCGGCGCAAACCCAGCTTGACGAACGCGCCTCGCTCGTTCTCTCGCAGCGGCCGGAAAGAGATATCGGTGACGACCTCGCCCGGCTGCAGGACCGTCTGGCGTACGCCCCGGTAGAACTCAGTGAGCGGCAGCGAGCGCTCTCCCTGCACGCTGCTCAACGTCAGGCGCGCATCCATGGCCAACAGCGCCGGGATCGCATCGTTGGCCGGTGAAGCAGTAACCACGTTGCCAGCCACCGTCGCGCGGTTTCGCAGCGCAGGTGTGCCCACCTGCCAGCACGCCTGCACCAGCGGAAAGGCCCGCTCGCGCAGCAGCGAGGAAGCGACGACCTGATTGTGGGTCACCGCCGGGCCGAGGTGAATCGTGCCCTCTCCATCACACCAGATCGCGTCGAGGCCCGGCACACGCGTCACGTCGACCAGGGCCGGGCTCCCGTGCAGCCCTCGCCGCAGCTCGACCAGCAGGTCGGTGCCGCCAGCGATGGCCCGCGCCTCATCTCCAAGCTCGTCTACCAGCGCGAGCGCCGTCTCAAGCGACGCCGGTTGGTAGTATGCCTTCCACATCGGCTCGTCCTTTACCCAGAGCTGATAGCCGTGCCCGCCTCACCGTCCAGTGCTCGCACGATGTTGGGAGGGTCGGTGATCAGCGCTCGGCCCCCTGGTCGGGCCTCCAGGTAGGAGATCACTGCCTCGATCTTGGGCCGCATGCTGCCTGGGGCAAAGTGCCCTTCGCCCAGATAACGTCTTGCCTCTGCCACCGTCATGTGGCTCAGCCACCGCTGCGATGGCAGGCGATAGTCGAGAGCGACCTGGGACACCGAAGTCGAGACCAGGAATAGGTCCGCACCCAGTTCACGTGCCAGCAGGCTCGAGGCAAGGTCCTTATCCACCACAGCCCAGGTCCCCGTCAGGTCGCCGCTCGCCTCTTCCCTCACCACCGGTATACCGCCCCCTCCGGCAGCAACCACGATATAGCCCTCCCGCCCCAGCGTCCGGATGGCATCCACCTCCAGGATCGCCAGAGGAACGGGGGAAGCGACGACGCGGCGCCATCCTCTCCCAGCGTCTTCAACCACCTGCCAGCCACCTCTCTCGAGTTCGCGTGCCTTGTCCTCGCTCGTGAACCCACCGATCCCCTTGCTGGGGTGATCGAAAGCAGGATCGTCTCGATCGACCAGCACCTGGGTCACGACGCTGGCGATCGGTCGGCGGATGCCACGCCGTCGCAAGTCGTTGCCCAATGCCTGGGCGATCATGTAGCCGATCGAGCCCTGCGTGTCGGCGACGATCAGGTCGAGTGGTGTGGTGTGCAGCTCAAAGGCAGCTAGCTCGTTCCTGCGCAGGATGAACCCCACCTGGGGCCCGTTTCCATGCGTGACGATCAACGTCCAATCGCGGGCCACGAGCTCTGCTAGGTTCTTGCAGGTCTCGCGACATGCAACCCACTGCGAAGGCACGTCCTGGTGCCAGGCGTCAGCGATGAGCGAGTTGCCACCGATGGCAACGACGGCGACCTTGCCGGAAGCGCTCATAGTTGTCTCCATTCCGCGGCCTGGATCTGCGGCACGATCCTGCCCTGGCGTGTCAGCGCTACAGCCTGCCCGTTACCCCCGTCCTCTCGTTGAACTGCTCGATCAGGCGATCGATCTCGTCCACCTGGTTGTGGATGCCAGACCAATAGCCGCGGTCGTACCATTGAGCCTGGATCTCTTCGTACGTCTTGCCTTGTTGCTCGACCCACGTATAGTACTTCAGGTTGTGGATCCGCTTCCGGTCCCAGTAGCCGAGCTCTTCCACATAGTCGGTTGTCGTTCCGAGCAGGTACCGGGCATAGTCCGATGCGGCATCCACCTCCTCGTATGCGCCGAATTGCTCGCGCAGCTCGATCACCCGGCTCCCGTACAGTTCCATGGAATCGGTAAGGACCGTGAGCACGATATCCTCGGGCCCCAGTTCGTACCATTTCGCGAACTTGACGCCTGACAGCAGGTTGGCGATCCCCGAGATGCCCAGCAGGTCCAGGTTCTCGACCCACTCCTCAGGCAACCCCTTTCGCGCCAGGTAGGCGCGCCCGGCAGGTTCGTTGAACAGCCGCACCAGGTGCATGCAAGCCTCGTCGTCGATCGCCATGGCCAGGTCCGTCTGCGCGAGGTCGTGGATCCAGGGAACATGCTTGTCGCCGATGCCCTCGATGCGATGGCCGCCAAACCCATTCATCAGCAGCGTCGGGCACTGCAAGGCCTCGCTGGCTGCCACCTTGCTCGCCGGGAACCGCTCCTTCAGGTAGTCTCCGCATCCGATGGTGCCTGCAGACCCCGTGGTCAGCACCACACCCCGGTAGCGGTCGTGTGGGCGCATCTCTCGCCGCAGGACCTCCTCCATCGCGTGCCCGGTGACGTCATAGTGCCACAGGTGATTGCCGAACTCTTCGAACTGGTTGAACACCACGATCTGGTCGCCGCGTTCCGCCTTGAGCGCCCAGCACCGGTCAAAGATCTCTTTGACGTTGCTTTCGCATCCCGGCGTGGCAATGATCTCGCCCGAGACGGTAGCCAGCCACTCGAAACGTTCGCGGCTCATCTCCTCGGGCAGAATAGCCACCGATTCACAGCCCAACAGCGTCGCCACATAGGCGCCACCGCGGCAGTAATTGCCCGTCGAAGGCCAGACAGCTTTTTGCCTCGTCGGGTCAAACTGCCCGGTCACCAGGCGCGGGACGAGACAGCCAAAGGTAGCGCCCACCTTGTGCGCGCCCGTGGGGAACCACTTGCCGACCAGGGCAATGATCCGCGCTTCCGTGCCGGTCAACTGACGGGGAAATTCGATATAGTTCACGCCCCCGAAACCACCCCCGTGCGGTACGGGCTCGTTCTGCCACGTGATGCGGAACAGGTTGAGTGGATCGACATCCCACAGGCCCACCTCTCCCAGCCGGCCTCGCACGCGCTCTGGGACGAGCTGTGGGTCGCACATCTGGGCAAACGTCGGGATCACGATCCCCCGCTCGCGCGCTCGCTGCACCGCCCGCTCGAGTTGGCTCTCGTTTACAGTCAGATCGATCATGCTTCCCTTCCTGCCACGCTCGTACCGGCCAAGCCGTAGCCACGCTCACCCTGCGTGAAGCGCCTGCCGCACGTCCTCTAGGCGTGGGCGGATCACCGTCGGCTCACCGACCGCGCGCTTGGCTGCCGGCACATCCTTCAGTCCGGAACCGGTGACCAAGACGACGACCCGGTCCTCACGATCGACGATCCCTCCATCGGCGGCCCGTGCCAGCCCCGCATAGGCAGCCGCTGCGGCCGGTTCTGCAAAGACGCCACTGGCCTGCGCCAACGCGGGGATCGCGTCCAGGATCTCGTCGTCGGTTACGGACAGGAACGCCCCACCGCTCTCGCGCACCGCACGCATCGCCTTGATCCGGTCTCGAGGGAGACCGGCGGCAATGCTGTCTGCTACCGTATCGACTGGTACCGGCGCCATTTCTGCCGCGTCGAGGCCCCGCTTCCAGGCGTCCACCAACGGCGCCGCCCCTGCTGCCTGCACGCCGATCAACCGCGGCATGTGGTCGATCAGGCCCAGCGCCAGCAGGTCTGACAGCCCCTTGTGCACGCCGCCGATGATACAGCCATCGCCCACCGGCACCAGCACGACGTCAGGCGCGCGCCAGGACCATCCGTCGCCCAGTTGCTCACAGATTTCCAGGGCCACCGTCTTTTTCCCCTCGCTCATATAGGGATTGTATCCCGTATTGCGATTGTACCACCCGAACTCGGGCGCCGCAGCGAGACACAGATCGAATGCCTGATCGTACGTGCCATCTACGAGCAGCACCTGAGCTCCGTAGACGAGCAGTTGTGTCACCTTGGCCTCTGGCGCCGTGCGCGGGCAAAAGATGACGCACGGCTGCGCCACCGCCGCGCACAGCCCCGCCAGTGCCGCGGCCGCGTTGCCTGTGCTGGCGGTCGTAATCGTCGTGTACCCACCTTCCCGTGCCTTGGCGATCGCGATCGCCGATGCTCGGTCCTTGAGCGAGGCGGTCGGCTGTCGCCCATCATCCTTGATCCACACGTGTCGCAGTCCCAGCCGCTGTGCGAGCCGCTCCACTGGATAAAGAGGCGTCCACCCCACCGAAGAGAGCACGTTGCCCGTGACGAGCCTACGTGCTGTCTCAGGCTCGACAGGCAGCAGCGCCATATAGCGCCACATCGAGCGCAGTTCCGCCCATTGCGCGTCCATAAGATGCGCCGCGACCCGGTCATAATCGTACTGCACGTCGAGCGTGCCATCCACGCCGTGCTCCGGGCAGACGTACGTGACCTGTTGCGGGGAGTATACGCTCCCACAGATCGTGCACTTCAAGCCCATCACGTGTTCCACGGCTCCTCCGTCAGCCTGCCCCACCGGTCAACAGCGTCAAGATCGCCTTTGCCGTGTGGAGCCGGTTCTCGGCCTCGTCATAGATGATCGAGTTCGTCCCATCCAGCAGCCCGTCGGTGATCTCGTTGTTCCGGTCGGCCGGCAAGGCATGCATGATCTTGGTGTCGGGCTTGGCCAGGGCGTACCGCCTGTCGTCGAGGATCCAGCTCTTGTTTCGCTCCAGGTTCGCTCGCATCGCCTCGCGCGATGCCTCGGTGTCCTCGAACGGATCCAGGTAGGCGAACCCACCCCAGTTCTTGGGAAAGATGATATCCGCTCCCTGCATCGCCTCGTCCATGTCCTGTACGAAGCGCAGGCTGCCGCCTCCCTCCTGTGCGCGCTGCTGCGCCCGGTCAACAATTGTGCCTTGCAGCGGGAATTCGGGCGGATGAGCAACGACCACGTCCATGCCATAGCGCGGAAAGAGCAGGATCTGCGACTGCGGCACCGAGAGTGGCTTGGCGTGGCTGGTCGCATAGGCCCAACTGACTACGACCCGCAGGCCTCGTGGATCCCCAAAGTGCTCCCGG
>Ga0315554_1002221_pt1 | contig 11278 bp, 11 predicted proteins | sample SalMarSW160370MG_FD_202114 | JGI IMG/M metagenome (GOLD analysis project Ga0315554, IMG submission 202114) | Salt marsh sediment microbial communities from the Plum Island Ecosystem LTER, Massachusetts, United States - Salt Marsh Sediment SW1603-70 ... | reverse complement strand
GATACAGATATGGAGAACCGCCTGCGGTCAGCTATTACGAAAATAACTCCCGGCCATTTGCAGGCGTTATAAGGGACCGGTTAATATAAAAGGGGCAGACGGGGGCGTCTGCCGCCCGCCAAGTCACCCCCTCCCCGTCAGGAGCGTCCCGATATATCGGGATCTTCGACAGGGCTCGCTGACCTACGCTACCCGCCGGCTATCAGGCAGGGTATTATGCATCATGACTTCTTCATTATTCGTTCGACATGAAAAACATTCACGACCTTCGGGTCGGGGCAGCAGAAGGTTCCATCATGCTTGCCTTTTTCCCACGGAAATGATCCGCCGTAGCGGAGTGTTGTAATATAGGGAAGCAGCGAGCTGAAGGCTCCCATACACATTCCGCCGGGAGTTTTTCGCCCGACAATGAATTTATCGCCGACTTTATGTCCATTAGGGCACTTTTTCAATTGTGAAATTAGTGTAATTTTAACGTCGTATCGTTTTGACATATTATCCTCAAATCATCATAATTCCGCCGCTGGCGGGCAGATATGTTCCGGTTACGAATCGCGCCCAGTCGGTGCAGAAAAAGAGAACGGCGCCGGCGACGTCCTCCGGTTTTCCAACACGCCGGAGCGGTGTCCGCGCGGCGACAGCCGCTTTCATCTCCTCGGAACGGTGTTCGATAGCATCGGTCAAAGTCAAACCGGGTGCGACAACATTAACTCTGATTCCGTACGGACCAAGCTCGAGCGCCAGCGCTTTCGTAAATCCGTCCAGAGCCGATTTGGCGCTCGTATGGGCCACAAAGCCAACCCCCGGGTTGCGTGACAGCCCGCTGCTGACATTGACAATACATCCGCCGCCGCGTTTTATCATCGACGGTACAACCGCCTGGCAACTGAAAAAGCTGGCCTTCATTTCATTGAGAACTTTTTTCTCAAAATCTTCCCATTTGTGCCGTTCAAACGGCTCGACGGAAAATTTCATATTGGCATTATTGACCAGAATATCGACCGGCCCGAGTTTTTCCTCGGCCTCATGCACCATCGCCTCGACCTGTTCTTTAACTCTCACGTCCGCGTGAACCAGAATCGCCTCGCCGCCATTCGATTGAATTTTCTTAAGAACTTGCTGACCGCGTTCCTTATTTTCGAAATAATTGACGACTACCTTGGCTCCGTTTTCAGCCAGAAGCTCGGCCGTCGCCGCGCCGATGCCGCGGCTCGAACCGGTGACAATAGCAACCTTATCTTTTAGTATCATTCAGAAAACCTCCATATCAGTCTTCCTAAAATTATACAAATGTTATTTAATAGTATCTTATAAATATTTCCAATATTCAACAATAAAGCGAATATATAGGCAATCCGAAGAATATCCGAAAAATGAAATATTCTTAACGTGATCATATCTCTCATACATGATTACATCCTGAATTAAATTCCCCGCCGAAAAACCACGATCGGAATTTGCTGTTTCGTCGGTCCTGCCGTCGTTTCCTGTCCTGAAATTCCCCAAAGAAAGAATTTGCCATAAGTAATCAAATACCGGCCTTATCGATATTTGTGCTATCATTAAATTAAATAAGGTTCGATGTTTTTTGTTGCTTTTTTACGCTGATCGCTATAAACTGGCGTAAGTTTGACGATATAAATGATTTAAGGAAGTAACTAAGCGACCGGCAAGGATTTAATTTGGGTTTTTTTGATTTTATTTCAAGCGATATCGGCATCGACCTTGGCACGGCCAATACACTGGTGTTTGTCAGAGGCCAGGGTATAGTCTTAAATGAGCCGTCGGTGGTTGCCGTCGAAAGAGCTACCGACAAAGTCCTGGCGGTCGGATCGGCCGCCAAAGAGATGCTGGGGCGGACGCCGGGTGAGATTGCCGCAATCAGACCTCTCAAGGATGGGGTTATTGCCGATTTCGAAATATCGGAAAAGCTTCTCTCGAATTTTATCAAACGCGTGATTCGTCACCGCTACCTGATGAAACCGCGCGTCGTTATATCGGTCCCATCCGGTATTACCGAGGTGGAGAAAAGAGCGGTGCGCGATTCGGCGGAGAATGCCGGGGCACGCGAGGTGTTCCTTCTGCAGGAACCGATGGCGGCCGCGATCGGGGTTGGCCTACCGGTCGATCAACCTTCGGGCGTGATGGTAATCGACGTCGGCGGCGGAACGTCTGAAATTGCCGTTATCGCTTTAAACGGAATCGTCAATAATATTTCCATCCGTATTGCCGGTGACGAAATGAACGATGCCGTCGTCATGTACCTCAAGAAAAATTATAATATTCTAATCGGCGAATTGACCGCCGAAGAAATTAAAATCAAAATCGGTTCGGCCTATCCGCTTGAAAAGGAGATTTCTCTTGAGATAAAGGGACGCGACCTTGTCGCCGGGGTGCCGAAAAATCTGAAATTGTCCTCAGCCCAGATCCGGGAGGCACTCGTCGAGCCGATCGATCGCATAGTCGAGGCGGTTCGGCAGTCTCTGGAAAAAACGCCGCCGGAACTGGCATCGGATATTCTGGATCGGGGTATTATTTTGACCGGTGGCGGTGCGCTCCTGAGGGGACTGGATAAACGTCTGCGGGAGGAAACCAATCTTCCCGTGATTGCCGCCGAGGATCCGCTGACCTGCGTCGTCCGGGGAACCGGAAAAGTCCTGGAAAACATGCAGATGTACTCAAAAGTCCTTATGAAAAGCAGGCGCGACTGATTTTTTTGATAAAGAATGAATGTTCAAATCCCGGGCAAACTTAATTAAGTTTGCCTTTTTTATTAGTCTTTTTGCTAATTTGTCTGTCAAAAGGATGAAACTGAGAAATTGATGGAGAAAGATGAAAGGGAATTAGTCGCAAAGGCGAGAGCCGGCGATAAAAAGGCTTTTGACGAATTGACGAGGATGTATAAAGACAAAATGTTTGCCCTGACTTACAGAATGTGCGGCGACCGCGAGTCGGCCCTGGATTTACTCCAGGAGACGTTTTTTTCCGCTTTTAAGGCGATTCGAAATTTCCGCGGTGAGGCCGGATTTTCCAGCTGGCTGTATCGGATTGCCTCCAATAAGGCGATTAATTTCCTCCGGCGCAAAAAGCTTTTGTCCTTTCTGCCGCTGGGTGAAAATCCGGCCATGGAACCCTCTTATGTAATGGATGACGCAGTCCGGAATAAGGAACTGAAACAGGCGATGGTACAGGCGGTCGATAGCCTTCCGCCGAAACAGAAACTTGTTTTTAATCTTCGCTTTTACGACCAACTGCAATTCACGGAAATCGCGAGAATAATGAGAAGAAGCGAATCAACGGTAAAAACCAGCTATCAAAAGGCGATCGAAAAATTGCGGGGTAAGCTGGGGGATTACAGGTGAAACCATGAATTGCCGTGAAATAAAAGACAGACTGTACTTGCTTGTCGGCAACCTGGCCCCGGATGACTCGATCAAGGAACATCTCGATAGCTGTCCCGATTGCCGGAAATATTTTGAGGAGTTGCGGCAACTTGAAAATACGATGAAGACCGTACCTTTTGAACCTTTAAGCGCGACGGAATCTGCGCTGGTTCAGGAAAAACTGGATGACCAAATTAATCGCTTTTTGAATCGAGCGGTTGGATTTTATCGTTTGATGGTACCTTACGGAACTTCGCTGGCGGCGATATGCCTGTTGCTGTTTATCTCTTTTGTCTCCGATTTCAATCTAAAGCAAAACGGGACCGGCGGAGTCGGTTCGTCGTACGTGCAGCTGACGGACAATTCATCCGATTCGGAGAATGAATATCTTGAAGAAGGTTATGTCGATGATCTTTTCTATGACTACGTGCAAAGCCACGGTTCGTATTCCGGCCAGCTGCTCCTGGGCGATTTGTATGAAGACGAGTATGAATATCTGGATAAAAATATAGACGTGGGAGACATATTGTGAAAAAAACCAAGGACATATTTTTGGTCGGTATGGTTTTTTTGCTGATCATTTTTCCCGTTTCAAACAGTTATGCCCAGCATATGGGCCGCGGCCGGGACTGGCACGGCGATCAGCATGCCAAAAATCTCGAGAATTTACGAATGTTGAAACTCCTGGAAACGCTGGAATTGAATGACGAGCAGGATACGAAATTTATTACGGCCTTTACATCGTTCAGAAAAGATATCAGGCAAATCAGTGAAGATATTCGGAGTGAAGTCGACTCGCTGGCCGAAATCGTGAAACAGCCGACGCCGCCGGAAAATGAAATTATGACTCAAATTTTAAAGATTGAAAAAATGAAAATGCAACGAGATAATATTGTCGTTGATTTTCACAAAGAAATATCAAACATCCTTACACCGGTTCAACTGGGGAAACTGGTGATATTCGAAGAGCATTTCGATCGGGAGTTAATCGAAAGCGTGCGCGGCTTCCGCAACCGAATCGCTCCGCCGTCACCGGAATCCGAAGAGGCCCCGGGGCAGTAAGGAATTAATTAAGAAAGGAGTCAGCCATGAAACGCAGAGCCATTATTGTAACAGTAATCTTATTGCTGGCCGCGGCTACCGTATATGCCCAGCATGCTCCACGGAGTCAACGCGGGTCATGTCCCGGGCCGGGCATGAATATGGATTTCGGCCGGCAAGGCATGAACGGGGATTTTATCCGTCCGGGGATGCTTTTGAAAATGGCCGATGAAATCGGACTGGATGCAAACCAAAAGGCGCAAATTGACAAGCTGGCGCAGGATAACGGCCTGGAGCGCATTGAACAAAAAGCCGAGCTTGAAAAGGCGCAACTGCAACTGAGACACATGCAGGCAAATGATGCGCCGGAAGCCCAGGTGCTGAAGGCGATGGACGACATCGGTCGGATAAAGACCGAAATGCGCAAAAGTGCTTATACATTTCGCCGGAATATTAAATCCATTCTATCCGAAGATCAATTAAACAAGATAAAAGAACTGCGAAAGGATCGTAGGGGGAAAGGCGATTTCCGTTCCGGCGATCGACAAGGCGGTTCTAAAGGCCGGGGACAAGGTTTTGCTCCCAATCCCGATCCTGATTACGGCTTCCATGAAGGCCGTGGTCAGTGATTTGGTATTATTTTCCTTCATTCGGCGGCGGGCACAACGCCCGCCGTTTTTTATACTTATTTCAGTTCTTCGTACATCCGGTACGCATACCGGTCGGTCATGCCGGCGATGAAATCGGCGATAATAATATCCACCGGTTCTTTATCAAGTCGTAACTTATATTTTCCGTGAAGTTTCTGCGGATTATTTTTATATCTATCGAATAAAGTCCTTATAATTTCTTCAGCCTGTTGCGACATCTCGACCAGGTGCGGGTGATGATACATCTGCTCCGACAGGAATTTCTTTAGTGTTTCCATTTTCTTTTTGAAATCAGCCGAAAAGGAGATTAATGCGATTTTAGAAACCCGAACATCTTTCAGCGATGAAATATTTTTCCTCTCAATATTGTTTATCGTATTGTCAATCAGATCGGTCGCCTGTCCGTCGACCAGCAACCGCACCATCGAATAACGCCGATGATCATCATCCAATTGAGGGTACAAACTTTTCGATTGTTCCAGCATCTCCGCCCAAACAGGGACATCATCAAGCGCCTTCCATTTCAAAATCCCCGATGACAATCCGTCATCGACATCATGGCTGTTGTAGGCGATAGCGTCGGCGATATCGACCAGGGAAGCTTCAAGGGTCGGCTTTTCCTCCGGGGGAAACAGTTCCGGGCAAATCGGCCTGTCGGTCGTTTCATGCTTGGCGATTCCCTCGCGGACTTCATAGGTGAGATTCAAGCCCGGGTAGTTCGGATAGCGCCGCTCCAGATAATCGACCACGCGCAGCGATTGGCGGTTATGATTGAAGCCGCCGAACTCAGCCAGCAACTCGTCGAGAACATCTTCGCCCGAATGTCCGAAGGGCGTATGGCCGAGATCGTGCACCAGCGCGATGGCTTCCGCCAGATCTTCGTTCAATCCCAGTGCCCTCGCAATCGTGCGGCCTATTTGCGCCACTTCGATGGTGTGCGTCAATCTCGTCCGGTAATGATCCCCCTCATGGTTAACAAACACCTGCGTTTTGTATTCCATACGTCGGAACGCGGCCGAGTGTATCACGCGGTCGCGGTCACGCTGGAAGACGGTGCGTATCGGATGTTCTTTCTGTTGGTACTGCCGCCCCCGGGATTCGGCTGAAAAGCAGGCGTACGGTGCCAGAATTTTCTTCTCGTACTGCTCGATTCTTTCCCGCGGCGATAACGGCATTGTGATTTATAATCCTCTTTTATAATTTAATGACACGTTATGAGTAAAGCCCAGCACCGGATGATACGAGGTCGCATATATCAGCCCGAAATCGTAAAAGTGCACCTCCACGCCGCCGCCATAAGTCAGCGGATTGTTACTCACACCCCAGAAAAGCGCATGTTGTCCCGCCAGCCTGATATACTGCCCGATCGATATTATCGGCTTTTCGTACCGCTCCATCGATAAATGCGCGGTAATCGAGAAACGATCGCTGCCCTCGACCTCGCCGTAAATATTGTATAAAATATTTTGCTTTTCGTCTGTATCGTACAATTTTGGCTGATTGAAATTATCGATGACGATTCCCAGATGATACTTTTTATAATGTACGCCCCCGGCCAAACCGAGCGAAAAGGCGCTTAAAGACAATTTCCCCAAGGCGCCGCTTATATTCAATAACCGACCGCTCATTATCGCCGAACCGGCGAATTTGTCCTGATTATATGTGACGGCGGATCGCACCACGTGCTCGATATAATAATCTTTTCTTCCGAATTGCGAAATTCCGATGGCCGTCGAGAAATTGCCGAAGCGGTATCCCCCCGAAATAAAAATCTTATCAAGGTCGGAAAGTTCGAATTTTCTCTGATACCCCGATTCGACATTTATCCGCTTTTTTTCCAAAAACGCGACCGGGCAGCTTAAGAAGCCGGAAGCAGTCGGAGTCGACAGTAAAACACATCCGCCCATTCCGCTCTGACGCCCGCTCTCGATATCGTACGCCGATGCCGATAAAGACAAAAGCAGCGGCAGTATGACAGACTTTAATATTCTCATGGTGCAATCACGATTGTTTGTTTGTACTGCTCCACGCCGGATACTTCCATATAAAGAACATACATGCCGACTTTTAGCCTTCGGCCGCTGTCGCTATCACCCCGCCAGGTAATTGTACCGTCGTAGGGGGGAAGACCGTCGATTAAAGTCCTGACTGCTCGCCCCTGCAGATCATATATTTTAAGCGTGATATTTTCTCCGGGCGGGAGACTGAATGCAATTGTCATCTCCCCGTCATGTTCGATGGAGAAAGGATTGGGTTCGGCGGTCAAAATAATCGAAAACCCGATCGGCTCCAGATAAACATTATTTATCCGTCCCGGGGTCCCCCCGATATCGGCCGACCATCCCCAACGATCGGCCATATCGTTCCCTTCGCCGCGGGCCCAGGTGTGATTGCCGCCAAAGACGTGATCGTAAGGTAAGCTATCGACGACAAAGCAGAAGTTATCTTTCAAACGTACAATATCGTTATCATTGTTCAATATCGCCCATGAGGACATTTCGAGAATCGGTATCGAATTATCGTTATAGTAATCGGCCAGTTCCGCACTATCTTTGCATAAGACGATATAGTCGCCGGGATTCAAATTGTATTCTGCATTCGCTATCGGATGAAAAGTCTTCTCGTCTCCAAGCAGCCAGCCGTGAAGATCGATATCCAGATCCGAGCGATTTTTCAGTTCCACCCACTCGACACCGAAGGATGTACTCGGATCGGGCAGAAATTCGGAAATTATAACCGGCGGATATTCCCGGCCGAAAACCTGATGCAGCCAGATGTCATTGTACAGCTGATCGTCATCCGGAAGTTTGATAAGAATATACGGCAAAAAACCTTCCAGTTCGAAGTAGACAAGATAATCCAACGAGTCGCCGGGCGAAGTTCGCGGAAGATAGACGAGGGCAATCAGATCATCGTTGGTTACGATAGTATCCTGATTGAGATCGTAATAAATCGACAGCGTCGTTTCCGGTATAGGATTCAATCCGAAATTGACAATGATTATTTCGAAACCGGTTTCATTATCAAAATCGGGCCAGAATCGCACCGATGCAATACCGAGATCATTATCACGGGGAGAGACCGAATTCCTTCGCCCGGGTGTACTACCGGACGGGTCAATCGAATTCCTGACTTCCGCGCTGTCGGGACGCACCCGTTCCCACGAGACGCCATCGAGACCTGTGCTGTGCCACTCGAAGGAGGAGACAGTTTTGGTGAATATCCAGTCAACCAGGTATATGCCCCCCGAATCATTGGCCAGATTCAGACCGGGCAATTTATAGGCAATATAGTTTTCCAGAGTATCATCACCCCAGATGCCGCTGTTGTCGCCCCATATAGAATCGTAAGCGGCGTTATCAGCGATTAGAGTAATATAATTATAGGCAGCGATGACAAGATCCGATTGAAGAGTGTCTGCAAACTGGTTTCTACGTATAATTATTCTGTAAAAAGATAAATTTTTTACGGCGTTGGTGTTGTTATAGATTTCAATCCACTCCAGATTTTTATTACTGCCCGGTTCGTTGGACATTACTTCGTTAATAACCAGATCATTAGCATATGCCGAAGTTGCCATAAGTACGAGCACCATTAGTGAGGTCATTATATTCGTTTTATTTACCATATCAGTTTCATCTCCAGAAGAAATATTGACAGTTCCGGATCCGTATAAAAGCGGTTGAAGCGATATGAATATTTGGCGGCCAGTTCCAGAGCGCCCATCAAATAAAATGTTTCCTTAATATAACCGTAAAAATAATCAATCCGGCCGATTTTGTAATCGATTTTATCCATATTGAACCATAATTCCAAAATCCCGAGCCTTTTGATTTCGGATCTTAAACGCGTGAAGCCGGAAACATATTTTTTATACGCTTTATCGATGTTATATCCCAGGTAGCTTCGCAAAGATAAAGCCTTCTTTCTTAATCGATAGACCGCCCGTATTTCATTGCTCGTCAAAACCTCGCCCGGCCTGTCGCGCCGCGAGTAGTCATAATCGATTCCGACCGAGGATTTATCATTTAATGGATATATGAATCCCGTTAATATCGCCGCCGCCTTATCGAATTTGTCTTTCCCGTAAGCCGTAAAAGAAAAATTGAGTTCGATATCATTATCGAAATCGACCCGGCTTTTAAGCAGGACACCGCTCTGATCGGTGCGTTTATCTCTGAATTCATAATCGATGGTATCGATCGCCACTGTCTGGTAGATACTCCCGGCGCGACCGCCGCCGGCCAGATTGATAAATCCCCGACCGTAATGCCAGACCGAAAATTTTAGACTGACGTCCTCCTGACGGTAGGTCGTCTCCAATATCGCCGCCGGGACCATTTTATCTTTGCCTCTGGCTAAAGCCATTTCGGCGCCGGCTGTATAAGAATATTTCGAGTACTCGAGAAATGTCCCCAACTGATAATGCGTATACCTTTTATTTATCAATCGGTTTTTGACAGTCGCTCCCAGGACAATACCTTCCCATGTGAAGTTCTTATATCTTCTTTTATTTCCCAAAGCACCCAGAAGCAATTCGGTTTCATTATCACGGTCATAGTGCATAAGCAGCTTCAGTGAATCCCTGCGGCGACCGCCTTCGATGTAAATTCCGTTGAAACCGCCGTAATCGGGGAAAGCGACCGTCTGTCCGACGGTCGCATCCGATTTTTCCAGAAGTTTCCCATGATAGCCGACCGTCAGCCCGAGCCCGAAGCGGGTATTATAATTACCGATAATTATTTTTTTGATATCGCCCCGATTCGTCTGGTACGATAACGAGCGCCTGGTCCATCGTTTCGTACCCTCATAGTTTTGCTTAAATTCGCCGCGGCATGACCACTCCGATCCCAGCCTGGAATTGATCAGATAATGATTCTTAAAATCACCGTCTTCTTCAAGCTTTTGATACGTTCGGGCCTTGAGCCAGCCGATTTTCTCTTTATCTTTTGTAATGTACGTCTCGGTTTGCTCTTTCTCCAGCTCGGAATAGTCCGTTAAATTGGATTTTAAAAAGAAACTGATATTGGGAATTTCTTCCAGCAAATAAAGTTCGGTACTGTCGATACCGTCTTCAAAAATTTCCGAAAGATTCAAATATGTCTGATAATCGATATCGCCCCGGAGATATGCCTCGTACAATTCTTCATCCGACGGATAAACGTCGAACGTAATATTTTCGGCGTAAATCGCCGGCATCATCAAAATGATACATAAAAAAGTAAATATTACGAAATTTTTTGAAATCAACTCAAATCGTACTCTTTTAATTTTCGATATAAAGTTCTTTCGCCGATACCCAGCAGTTTTGCGGCCGCTTTACGGTTGCCGTCGGTCTTTTTAAGAGCGGATATTATGAGCTCCTGCTCCATTTCTTTTAAATTCTGATTCGGCTTGAATTCAGGTCTATTGTTATCGGTATCGTGGACTTCGAATTCATGTTTGGCCGGGAGATTATCGATTATTAAGTCGCGAAGCATTTTTATTTCATTCCCCAGCGATAGCAATGCATGGTAGATTAATTCATGGCCGGCCTCCTCCGGTGAGTGCCCTGTAACGACCGGCAGATTCGTCCGGCTCATACTTTGCTCGTCGATAAACTGCTCCACTTCCGCCGCCGAGATTTCGCCTCCCGGATGCAGCGCCGACATGCGGGCCGTAAAATTCCGGAGCTCGCGCACGTTACCGGGCCAGTCGTACCTGATTAGAAGATCCAGAGCCGAGTCGGAAAAACCTTTTAGACCTTCCTTTTTCGCGAAAAAATATAAAAGCGGAAGAATATCTTTCCGACGATCGTACAGCGCCGGCAGATTAATCTTGACGACACCCAGCCGGAAATATAAATCCTCCCGAAAAGTACCGTTACGAATCGCCTCCGAAAGATCACGATTGGTGGCGGCAATAACGCGCGCATCGGATCGAACCGGCTTATCCCCGCCGACCGGATAAAAGTAGCCGTCCTCGAGGACACGCAGCAGTTTTACCTGGATATCAGGTTTGGTTTCGCCGATTTCATCGAGAAAAATCGTCCCGTTATTAGCCTGAAGGAAAAGCCCGTCGCGCTTGCCGACCGAACCGGTGAAGGCACCTTTCTCATGCCCGAACAATTCCGATTCGAGAACTCCCTCGGCCAGGGCGCCGCAATTTACCGCCACAAAACGAGCATCGGATCGCGGCGAAAAATCATGAATGGCACGCGCTACC
>Ga0315554_1002220_pt1 | contig 11282 bp, 8 predicted proteins | sample SalMarSW160370MG_FD_202114 | JGI IMG/M metagenome (GOLD analysis project Ga0315554, IMG submission 202114) | Salt marsh sediment microbial communities from the Plum Island Ecosystem LTER, Massachusetts, United States - Salt Marsh Sediment SW1603-70 ... | reverse complement strand
CACTCTGGCTGGGTGAAGGCATGGTAGCGGGATGTCCGTGACCCGTCAATGTGGCGGCCGTCCCATGATGAGGTCGACCGTCCATCTACGCTCGGGACGGACGGACGTCGGGGAGATGCCGACGTGACGAAGTTCCAACTCCTATTTGCTTGAAGAATGTTCACAGGTAGGTATCTATATGATAGACTGAGAATGAGATGTGCGGCAAGATCAAGACGGGAAGAGGGTGCATCCGACAGCCGCGACTCGATTCTGCTAGGCACGTCCTTCCGTCGATTGTGCTACGGAGGCGGGTGCGGCGATGCAAGGCGGCGGACGCTCTGCCGAACGCCGGGAAGCGCAGATTCATCGGCATTCTCTGTGGAGGACTGATCGCCGGGCTCTTCTCGGTCGGCGCATGGACGCAGCCTGAGATCGATGTGCAGCGCCCGGTCGGGACCTCGATCGCCGACGGCGGGACCGACGCGCAGGGGTACAGGATCCCCGACGAGCAGGTGGCGCTGACCTACACGGTCCGGAACACCGGCACGGCGACGCTGAACGTAACGGACATCGCAAGCGCAAACCCGAACAACGTGACCGTCTATTTGCTCGACTGGACGAGCTCTCCCATCGATCCGGGCGCGACTCAGACGTTCGAGGTTCAGTACGTGCCGCTCCCGTGCGACGGTCCGTTCAGCTTCGATCTCTGCATTCGGAACGACGACCCGGACGAGAACCCCTACGAGATCACAGTCTATGGAGGCGTCGACCTCGTCCCGCCGGCGTTGAGTTCACCTGGCCCTCCGGCATCGAGCCCCTACAAGACCGGCGACAGCTTCGCGATCTCCGTCGACATCTTCGATCTCGGAAGCGGCGTCGACGATGCGACAGTCGTCGCCGATCTGTCACAGCTCGGCCGTGGAGCCGCGGAGCCGTACGACAGCAAGGTCGACCACACTTACCAGTGGGAGATTACCGTCGGGGCGCTCGCCGACGGGCTGAAGACGTACGCGATCGACGCGTTGGACAACGTCGGGAACGCGGCGGAACAGGCCGAGGGCGCCGTCCGGATCGATAACACCGATCCGAACGACCCAACGCTGCTGAGCAGGAGCCACGCGGTGGACGTCTGGTCGAACGACGGCACGGTCGACATCGAGGTCTCGGGCGCGAGCGACCCCGGTGGGAGCGGCGTCGACGGATTCGAGATCGAGTGGGATCAGAGCTCTGCGTGGCAGCCGACGGAGACGAAGGAGCAGGAAAAGACCTGGTCCGGCGCGACGTTCACGGCGACGGCGAACGGCAATTGGTACTTCCACATTGCCACAGTCGACAACGCTGGCAACTGGACGAGCACGCAGCGTCTTGGACCATTCCGGATCGACATGAGCCCGCCGTTGGCGCCGACGGAGCTGAGCCCGACCGACGGAGCGTATACTAGCGATTCGTCACCGACGTTCTCCTGGGACCCGCCGGCCGACCCCGGGGGGAGCGGCCTTCGCGAAACCGACACGTACCGATACGTCGTATCGGGGACGCCGAGTCGAGCAGGCTACACCGCGAACACGACCTACACGCCGACGCTCGCCGAGGGCGAGTTTACGTGGAAGATCTACGCCCGCGACAACGCGGGGAACCACAGCGACTACACGAGCGATGTCACCCTGTACATCGACACGACCGTGCCGAACGATCCGGCGCTGGGGAGCACGAGTCACACTGTTGGCGTCGTTTCGAACGACGATACGGTCGACATCACAATCGGCAGCGCGTCAGATCCGACGTCCAACGGCGTCTCGTCCGGCGTCGACGGGTACGATACCGCCTGGGACCAGAACCCAACGTGGGCAGCGACTGAGGTGAAGGATCGGGGGGAGACCTGGGGCGGCGGCACATTCACCGCGCCGGCGAACGGCGACTGGTACTTCCACATCGCGACGGTCGACAACGCCGGCAACTGGACGACCTCCGAACACCTCGGGCCGTTCCCGATCGACACCCATCCACCGACGGTGGCTCGCGTGACGGTGAGCGATGCGCAGATCACAGATTCGGATGTGGGGACGGCGGCGTTTGAAGTCACCGTTGAGTTCGACGAGCCGATGGACGCCGAAGTCGGCCCGACGCTCATCTTCGACCCAGGTGTTGGTTCGACGCTCGTCCTGAACACTGGGCTGAGCGGGTGGACCGGCGACGACACGTACGTGGCCAAGTACGACGTGACCGACGCGAACGTCGACGAGGACAGCGTAACGATCGACGCGACGGGTGCACAGGACCTTGCAGGGAACGTGCAAGAGGACTACACGCCGGAGCACGAGTTTGCGATCGACACGCGGAATCCATCGGCGACGGTGACGACCGATCATACGGTGGTTGAGGCAGATTCGCCGATCTACGAGGGCTCGCTGGTCCTGACAGTGACGGTGGCCTACGACGAGGCGATGGACACCGGCACGACGCCGTCCATCTCTCTGGTCGACGGTGGGACGGTATGGAGCGGTCCGATCGACCTCGGGTGGAGTGGCGAAACAATCTACCGCGCGACGTTCGCCCATGACGGGACCGAGGAAGAGGTCGACGGAGTCATCGCACGGAAGGCGAGCCGAAGCGGCGCGACGGACGTTGCCGGGAACACGGACGTGGGGGGCGACTCGCCACGGTTTGGCGTTGACACGAGGAAGCCGACGGTGACGATCGACCTCAGCCAAACGCTGGTCACGGACGCGGACGTTGGCAGGACCCTTACCGTCACGCTCGACTACGACGAGGCGATGAACGCGTCGATCGTGCCGACGCTCGCCCTCGATCCGGGGCTCGACACGACCCTATCGCAGAGGGGCGCTGGTTGGACGGATTCGGACACCTACGCCTTCACCTACACGATCCTCGACGGTGGGGTGACAGTGAAAGGGGACGATGTGCAGATCTCGGGGGCGCGCGACTTGGCCGGCAACGTACAGGCCCCGAAGAATCGGGATGACCTCGACGTCGACACTGAGAATCCGATCCTCAGCGGACAGGTCGTCACCGGCGGAGCGGTCGACGTCTCGTGTCTCCGGGTCGTGACGTTCAGCGCGACGGCGACGGACCCGAACGGCTGCATGAACCCCGACGACGTGGCGATTGCAAGTGCTACGGTGGTTACCGGGAACGCGTCGATCGGCAGCCCGTACGACATCGTCCGCGGCGGCGCGGGGAACACGGTGACGCTCAGCGGGAAAGTGGATGTCCGGGATTTGAGCGGGTGCCCGGCGACGGCGCGCATCGTCTTCGATGCCACGGACTGCGTCGGGAATCCGGCGGAGCAGGTCTGGGCGGAGGGTGATGTCGTCGACGAGATCGAACCGATCCCGCGGGACGACCCGCGGCAGGACGTGGTGCTGGACGAGAGCGCGATCATCGATCCATTGGTGGAGGTCCGTCTTGACGGGTTCGGCGTCTATCGGCTGCTGGTGCGGGAGGACACGCCGGTCCGACTCGACGTTCTGGCGAACGACGCCGACAACTGCGACTGCGGGATGCTGTACGTCCAGGAGATTGTCGCACAGCCGACGCACGGGACAGCGACGATCGAGGATGGCGAGGGCGACTGCAACGGTGAGTCCGTGATCCGCTACGCGCCGGACCGGGGGTACACCGGACCGGACGAGTTCACGTACCGGATCCGCGACGCGTGCGGGAACATGTCGTCGGTGATCGCGACCGTGTACGTGCAGACGATCGCCGAGGTGGCGATGGAGGACGTGTACGTGACCGCCTGTTCAGGGGAGCCTGAGTCGTTCACGGTGAGCGCGAGCGATCTGTGGGTGGACTACGACCCGACGGTGATTCCTTTTCTGTTCTCGATCGTGGACGGCCCGGAGCACGGGATCGTCACCGGCGACCCGACGCGGGTGACGTTGACGCCGCCGAGCACGGTCGACGTCGGCGGCGAGCCAGTGTTGACGCTCGACTTCACTGAGGCGGCGGAGATCGCGCTCGTGTACACGTCGGCGGTCGGCTACACCGGGTGGGACGCCGTCACGATCCGGTTCGCCGATCCGTTCGGAAACCACACGACGGGGCGGGTCGACGTCTCCGTGATCGAGTGCGCGGGGGATGTCGGACTGGCCGACGTCGTGGTGAGGCAGGGAGAGATCCTGCCGATCATCGCGCCGGAGGGATTCGAGTCGGTGGTCGAGACGGCGTGGGGCGGGGTGCTGCTGATCGATCTCGCCGACGGAACGGAGTATTCGTCGGCGCTCTCCGCGGCGTTCAGCGAGGAGATCGACCGGTACGTGGTCTACGCCGACACGGAGTCGCTGCCGATCGGCAGACATCTGCTGGTGATCCCGCTGGGCAACGGGGAGACGGTGGAGCTGACGATCGAGGCCGAGGCGGGATGAGGCGCAGGGGACCGTGGCTGGTCGGGCTGCTGGTGGTGATGGCGGCGATCGCCGCGGTCGGCAACGTACCGCCGACGATGGAAGACCAGTATGTGACGACGGTGGAGGACACGCCGGTCGTGTTCGAGCTTCGTGCGCAGGACGAGGACATCGACCCGAACGATCCGGAGGCGCACCCGCTGCGATTCGTGCTGGTGGAGGGCCCGAACCACGGGGTGTTGATCGGGGACACGGCGGAGTTGTTGTACGAAGGGCCGCACGACGTGGTGATCGAGCTGACGTACGTGCCGGCGGCGGGGTTCGTGGGGGCGGATCGGGTGACCATGGCGGTGTACGACCCGTTCGGCGAGACGGCGTCGGGAGCGATGACGATCCGGATCGAGGCGGCCGAACAACGGGCCGAAGGGCTGCTGTCAGGGAACTGGTCGACAAACGCGACGTGGGAGTCGCAGTCTGGTTCACTCACCGTGTTCGAGACGCAGCTGACGGAGGTGTACCGGATCGGTCCGCTGACGGTGAAGGGGACGGCGGCGGTGCGGAAGGTGACGGTCGGCGGAGTGGATCAGATCGTGTTCGACGCGCTGCGATTCGACGGGGACGTCAAGCTGGGGACATTGTCGCTGTCGTCGACGCTGGCGTTCGATCCGGACGCTCCGGCGGATCCGTTCGATTCCTGGCGGACGTCGGTCGGATTCGCGCTGCAGGGGGTGAGCTTCCGGCACACGTTCTACCTGGCGGCGGACGTGACGTCCTCGTACCAGTCGCTGTTCGCGCAGGGGAACGTCGGCGGCCTGAGCATCGCGAACACGCTGCGGATCGACGTGAACGAGGCGTGCAACTTCGTGTTCGGGCGGAACGACGCGGCGGTTTCGTGGAGCTGGTGCGACCTGGAACTGCTAGCGCGGATGTCGGTGACGTGCGGGGGATTCCAGGAGGCGTCGTTCGACCTGTCCGAGCTGCCGATCTCGAAGGTCCTGCCTGGGTTGACGTTGGACGCGGGACTGACGTTCGCTGTGGACCAGAAGCGGCTGTCGACGACGCTGCAGTGGCGGCCGCTGACGGTGGGCTGCATCCGGCTGTACGGGGAGTTGGAAGTCGGTGGGACGCGGGACATGATAGTGAACGGGTTCACGATCTACGGGCTGCGGGTGGAGTGCGATGTCGGGGACGTGAAGGTGGTGAGCGCGACCTCGCTCGACCCGGTGAAGAACTCGGTGCTGACGGGGCAGACGGACTACTGGGAGGTGCTGCGGGCGTCGGGAACGCTGCTGGGGTGCTGCGGTGTGCCGGGGAGCTGGGGACTGGCGACGTACTTCTACGCCGGGTCGGCTCAGCTGTTCGACTGGGGGATGACGACGGGGCGGTTCGACCTGGCCCTGAACGACCACGCGAGCGTGAACTTCGAGCTGGTACTCCGATCGGGGGAGCTGGGGGACCCGAAGTTCGAGCTGTCGTTCGGCTGGACGGTGCGCTGGTAGGCTGCGTCTTGCCTTCGGCAAGCCGTGGCGGAAGGCACGAGAGGAGGCTGCCTTCCGCTGGGGGATGACCGAGCGAAGCGCGTGCCCGCTTCGCCTGGTACGGCTGCAGAGCGAGGATCTCATCGATCCCACTCTTCGCGAAGACGTGGCGCCTCCCTTCTGCGTTTGTCGAATCCGAGTCGTTTGAGAAGAGCGCACGGCCCGCCGAACGGAACGTTTGCGTCCGAGCCGGCCTCAGGGGAGCGGCCGGAGCCCCTTCTCCGAGCCCTTGATGACGGCATGCACCGCCCGCTGGGCCATCCATCCCTTCCCCACCTGCTGAGCCATCGCGAGCCGGTCGAATACCGTCAAGATGCGGCGAATCTTGCCGTCGCTGAGCTCATACGAGCAGAGCATTGGCAGCTCCCACTTCCTGCCCTCCATCGTACCGCGGACGGTGTGCTCAAAGGCGGCCTTGTTCCCCGCTGCGAGGATCCCGATCCCGGATTCCTCGATCTCCAACTCGGAGTTGGCCGCGAACATCCAGCGAAGATACCTTCGGATCTCCGCGGTGCCCTTGAACTCCCCACTTGGGTTCAGATACACAGCGTCCGGTGAGAAGAAGCTGAGAGCTTTCTCCAAGTCCCTACTCGCGAGCGCCTGTGCGAAGCTCCGCAGAACCTCGTCGCCTCTTCCTTCTTCCATCATCGCCCTCACCTCCTGGTTGGGTCGATGCGGCTTCAAGCACCAGTCATCGCGTGCTCGCCACCGCCAACGGGAAGCCTAGCACGGATCGGCCGAGACGAGCAATGGGCGATTCATTGACCGGCGCGCCCGCCAACAGCGGCACGTTCCGGACGACAAGTTCGCGGGCCCGCCCTCACCACTTGGGGGAAGGCCTTTGTCAGAACCGGCGGTTTGGAACCCGGGTACTGAATGCAGGACGCGTTTGGAGGTGAGTCACGTCGAGGAAGGACGTCGGAGGTCGCGCTGCGACCACGGCTCGAGCGTTGCAGACGCGACATCGAACAGGCGGACGGGACAGACTACGTCGTAGGGAACGTTGGCTTGCTGAAGTACTTGTTCGATCGCCTCTTTGCTTGCCGCCTCCCATTCGCAGAAGCTCTTGTTGTCAGCGTAGCCGCAGAACGTACGCAGCTCAGGAGACGCCCTCTGGAAGGGGTTGCTCGGCCATCTCCTTGTCGGCGCTGGGCCACCACCGACCTGCGCTTTGCAGAAGCGGACGCGCTAGTTTTCCTGGGGGAACCAACCCTCTCTGCCGAGGAACTCCGCCGTGAGCATCGTCCCAGGCACGTCGCCGCGAGCGACATTCACCGCGACCCTCTCGCCTACCGCATTCTTGATCTTCGCCACTGCCTCATGTGTGAACCCCGGGCAGAGAAGGACAGCCTGGATACCCTCATCCCGGACGAGCTCCTGAGCCACGTCCGCTGCTTGATCGAAATTGAACAGCTCAACGAGAACTGCGGTGAACTCCAACGTGTCAGTTTTGATGGATGCTCTATGCCGACCGGGGTCTACGCCGGGAGCCATGACGATGGATGCTGCCTTGAAGGCCATGTCTTCACCTCCTTTCGATGGCTCTATCATATCCATCTGTCATCCACAACAGAACTGTCGCCTGTCTGCGTCCTTCAACAGGGGGCGGTAGACGCGTCGAGTCGGCGATCCATGGGGGCACCTTGGCCGTGAGTTCGCGTCGTTCGGCATCGGGCGTTCGACGGATGTCAAGCAACAACGGAAGGAAAGCCAGTTTGGAGCCTGGGGGACCGAATGTGGAGCGCTTTCGTTGGCGGTCTCGTGGTGAGCGGTGTCCACTTGCGTTCTATTGAGCTGTCCAGATACTCTGTTGGGATCTAGTAGTCCGAGGGATCCAGATCGGCTCCAGAAACGGAAGGAGCCCAGGGGGTGGGTCACGGATATCTGGAGCGGGAAGAGGGACGGCATGGGGAAGTGCGAGAATTGCAGGATATGCTATCCTTCTGCAATCGATAGGGTGCTTCTCCTGTCACTCACCTGGCTTATGACGCTGCTTCTCCTCTGTAACGTGGAGCCGTTCCCCAAGCGGTGTCCGATCTGTGGCCATCCCCTGAAGTATCATGACAAGCGCACTGCCGTATGATGCGGCGCAGTCAGGCAAAGACGTGGGCGCTGCCGGCATCAAGGTCGCGGTGTAGGGTCTGGCCCAACGGACACCGAGGCACCCGCCTTTGCACCGCTTGACGGAACATGACACGTGCTATCCACTCGCGATCCTTCGCACGATCTCCCTCAGACGTGGCCGCTTACCATACATCAGCAGATAGATCTTCAGAAGCCTCGCTGCAAGCAACAGCCCTCCGACGGTCGATACCACCAGGACGGCCATGCTGGTGGCCAGTTGCCACACCGGAACGCTCGTCAGACCAAGCCGCAACATCACCAGCACGGGCGCACTGAACGGGACGATGCTGAAGACGATCCACACCGGGCTGCGGGGGAAGAGCATCAGCAGGGAGATGAACCAGAACGGCGCAATGGCGAACATCGTGAAGATCGGCGCCAGCCCCTGCGCTTCTCGAACTGAGGAGCTAACCGCGGCGACGCCTAGCGACAGAACGGCGAACAACGAATAGCCGAGGATGAAGTACAGAACGCCAATCAGCAAGAGCGCAGGAGGTAGTTGGATGGTGCTGGCGACCCCCCCGATGGATGAGGAAGCCAGTTTCAACAGCAGAGGAATGGACGCCACCCAGACGAGCACCTGGGCCAGCCCGGCGACGCCCCGTCCCAAGATCTTGCCTGTGAGCAGCTGCCGCGTCGAGACCGCGGACAACAGGATCTCCATCAGCCGATTCTCCTTCTCCTCGCTGAGGCCTTGCAGGACGTAGTTGGAGGTGAACACGAGGGCGAGGCACAGCAGCACGCTGAAGACCGCCGGGATGATGAAGTTCCCGTATCCTCCTTGGTCGGCCGCCACGGCACCGGCTGAAGTGAGTGTCGTCGTGACCAGGGCTAAGGGCGCTTCGACCCGTGCGATGGTGCTCGCCGGTACTTCGCCAGCGAGCAGATTGCTCGACAGGAAATCCTTGATCGCCGCTGCAATCGCCGGGGGCGCCGAAAGCTCCTTCTGCGTGGTGTATCGACCGATCATCCCCGTCGCGACGAAATCGTCCGGAATGGTGAAGTACTCCTCGATATCCCCGTCGATCAGGGCCTGGGTGGCCGCTTCCCGGGTGTCGAAGCGAACGAAGGTGACGTTTCCCTGGGTCGTAAACTGATCGAACCCGCCGAGCTCATCGACGTAGCCAATTCTGGTCACTTCTGCCGGTGGCGTCGCGACTCCTGACGCGATATGGAGAATCCCGATGCCAAGGAGAGCCAGTACCGGCAGGGCGAGGGTCACGATCATGAACCCGACCTTCCTGACCGTGTGCAGAAATTCATGCCGGAAGATCAGGAGGGTCCTATTCATCGCTCTTGCCCACCGCTTGCAAGAAGATCTCGTTCAGTGAAGGCGTGGCGACTTCGAATCGATGGATCCCTACGCCGGCGCCCACCAATCGCTCCAGAACCACCTGTGGAGCCGTATTCGCATCCAGGACCAGCTCGACGTAGCCCTTGCGAGCTCGTCGTTCTGCAATCCCCGGTATCCGCGGCACCTCTCCCTCCACATCGACAAGGACCGAATGACCCCTGTGCTCCGACTTGATTTCCGCGAGATCCCCGTACAGGACGGCACGTCCATCGTCCATCATCAAGATGCGGTCGCAGACTTCCTCGACCTGATTCATCTGGTGGGTGCTGAGAACCACCGCTTTGCCCCGGTCTCTCAGATGGTCGAGCAGCCCTTTGATGAGTTCGGTGTTCACCGGGTCGAGACCCGAAAACGGTTCATCCAGGATGACGAGCTCCGGGTCATGGATGATCGCCACGATGAACTGGATGATCTGTGCCATCCCCTTGCTCAATTCGTCGATCCGCTTCCTCTTCTGAGGGAGCATCCCTGTCTGACCGAGCAACTCGTCAGCTCTCGCCTCGATGGAACGCTTGTCCATCCCCTTGAGGGAGGCCAGGTAGACGATGGAATCCATGACCGTCAGCCGTTTGTACAATCCCCTTTCCTCGGGCAGATAGCCGAGCTTGGCCTTACTGGCTTCACTCAGCCTCTCGCCGAGAATCGTCACCTCGCCTGAGTCCGGCTTGATGATGTCCATCATCATCCTGATTGTGGTCGTCTTGCCCGCCCCGTTCGGCCCGATGAGACCGAAGACATCGCCTGGAGCAACGGCGAAAGAGAGGCCCGCAACGGCCACTTTGTCTTCGTATGACTTGACTACATCGTTGACTTCAACTGCGGGCATACAGGGAACGCCTCCTGAACTTCCGGTTACGCAGTGGTTTCACTCTGTTTGTCATCCAAGATCTGTGGACATCTCCTTCACCTGATCGATTGTAACGCCTCATTGTCGGACCTGGAAGTGCGATGACCAGGATGGATATACGGTGCCGTCGCATGCCACGCCGGCGCGCGATTCCCGCGGCAAGGAATCCGGTCAAGCCGCCGCCTTGCCGCATCGAGACGGTTGGCGAAGGAGGGATCCTGGACCAGGGAGCCTGGGGACCGAACGTAGGAGCGTTCGTTGGCTGCCCGGTGGTGAACGTGTCCCTCACCTACCGAAGGCTGCTGTTGCTCCTGGAGCGAGCCCAACGCCATAGCCCGATGAGCGGGTTCCATCGCGGGACCTGCTGCATGTACTCGCCGTACGGTTCGCCGAACTTCTCGACAAGATCACGATCAGCCTTGATCATGGTCAAATGGTTGGCTCCGATGCCAACAACGCCAGCAAGATAGACTCCCCAATGCTGCGTAATGCACATCACGGCCGCGGCGAGGAAGTCGGAAGCGAGAAACTGCGGGTGCCGGACGATGGCGTAGAGTCCGGACGTGACAAGCTCAGTCGTGTGGATGTAGCTTCTCCCCTTGGCGACACGGCCGTGTCGGCGAAACGCGAGGATGGGGAACCAACCGAGAATCGCAGAAAGCGCGAATAGCGCCCAGCCGACGTGGATGAGCCATCCGATGCGACCAGCGGGAAGCAAGAACAGGAGACACAGCTGCGCGACCATTGCGACGCCATAGACGCTGTAGAGGAGGATCCAATACGCGCCTCCACGTCCGGGCCTTCCTTCATGCACGGGGACCTCCTTGGTTCTCTCGGTCACCGTTTCGGGCAGTTTCTGACAGGGGTTCGGACCGGCCGATGTTGAGTCCCTCCCCAGCTGGCGCTACAAACCCGAGGAGAGGAAGGATTCGTGCCAACGCGCTCGCAGTACCGATTGGATACAGACGGACGCGGGGATCGACGTGTTCTTCACCCGCCACAAGGCAGGCTCCTTCCTCCAGCAGCTCCGCGAGACGAGGTCTGCGATCAGGCCCTCGAACCACCTGCAT
>Ga0315554_1002217_pt1 | contig 11295 bp, 8 predicted proteins | sample SalMarSW160370MG_FD_202114 | JGI IMG/M metagenome (GOLD analysis project Ga0315554, IMG submission 202114) | Salt marsh sediment microbial communities from the Plum Island Ecosystem LTER, Massachusetts, United States - Salt Marsh Sediment SW1603-70 ... | reverse complement strand
ATCCGAATCGTTCCCGTCGATTGCCCGGTCTTGCCGTCTTTATCGATGGTCAAGCGGCTTTCCAAGGTCAGGTTATTGAGAACGACGCGGCTCTTGGCTGAATCATCGATATAGATGACATCGGCATTGCGGATTTCGGCCCAGTCGAAAGCGAATACGGTGAGCGCGGCCTCTTTCGAGCTGACTGTCTTCCCGGTCTCCTGCTGAGCGTCGAGGGGAGTTTCAACCGGTCTTTCTCCGGTTTTGACTTCGAATGAGTAATTCGTCCGTCCGTCGGCGGCCTTGCGCAGGTTCAGAACCGGCCGGTCGGCGTTTATCTCGGTAAAGATAAACTGGCCTTTCAGCAACGGCATGATTTTGACGGCCAAACTCAGGTCTTCCAGCGAAAGCAGTTCACCGCCGGGGAAATCCTCGGGGTTGAAAACGCGCAATCCTTTTAGCTGTAGACTGGGACGCGGCAGGACGGAAAACGAGACGGCATCGAGTTCAACCGGCCGTCCCAGCATTTCGGAAGCTCGTTTGACAATCTCCGCCCGTACCTTTTCGGCCGGGAAAAACAACTTCGCGGCCAAGACGGCGACCACAATGATAACAAAGACGAATATTATCAGCCTGCCCAGGCACCCCAGGCCTTTCCTTTTGGTTTTTGCCTCCGCCATCGCAGTTTATATCTCGATCGACTGGTTCGGTTTCAGAATTTCCACCCGGACGCCCGAAGCTTCGACTTTATTCTTGAATTCGAGCGGTTCGGCGTGGATGATATCCCAGGTATCGTAATGCATCGGGACGGCGATTTTGGGCTTGACGAATTCCACGGCTTTGACGGCATCGTCCACACCCATGGTGAAATTATCCCCGATGGGCAGGAACATCAGGTCGATCTTGTTCATTTCGCCGATCAGCTTCATATCGTAAAACAGCCCGGTGTCACCGGTATGATATATCGTTTTGCCACCCATCGTGAGCAGAAAACCGCAGGGGTTGCCGGTGTATTCCAATCCCGATTCGCCGGCAGATGATCCGTGATGAGCGATGGTCAGCTTGACCCGGCCGAATTCAAAATTGTACGCTCCGCCGATGTGCATGTTATGCGCCAGCGCGCCCTTGGTGGTAACCCAGACAGCCAGTTCGTTGGGTGCGATGATCGTCGCGCCGGTGCGCTTGGATATGTCTACGGCGTCGCCCAGATGGTCGCCGTGGCCGTGCGTGGCCAGTATATAATCGACGTCGATATCTTCGGCCTTGACCGGAGCCTGGGGATTACCGGTGAGAAACGGATCGATGATGATTTTGTATTGTCCGTCGGTGATAAAAACGCAGGAATGTCCGTAAAAAGTGGCTTTCAGCATGACGCCCTCCATTCTTTCTATGCAATACAAACATATTAGGCCGAGCGTGGCGTGAAATCAACAACAAACGAACAGTCGGCGTGGGATTTTCATTCGATTATACCACCGGCCAAAACCGTTTCGCCGTTATACACCACCGCCGATTGCCCCGGCGTGATGGCCCATTGAGGAGATGCGAACGTCACGTGCAGACGATCCGTTCCCCGAGGCGCCACGCGCGCCGGGCTGGCGGTATGCTGATAACGAATTTGCACGGTCGCATCGAACGGATGCGCGGGCGGCCCGATCGAAACCCAGTTGACCCGCGCGATATCCATCTCGCGCGTGGATAGTTCGTCCTTTTCGCCGACCACAATCCGGCAATTTTCGGCGTCGATCCGCTTGACGTAAAGCGGCGTCGGGTGGGCTATCCTCAGACCGCGACGCTGGCCGATGGTGTAGAACGGAACGCCTTTGTGCGCGCCGATGACTTTTCCGGATTCATCGACGATGTCACCGGAGGCAATCGTCTCCGCCGACCATTCTCGGATAAAGCGTTTGTAATCGTCGTCGGCCACGAAGCAGATTTCCCGGCTCTCGGCGACGCGGGCGGTTTTCATTCCGGCTTCGGCGGCAATGCGCCGGGTTTCGTCCTTGGTCATATCCCCTAGCGGAAAAAACGTGCGCCGCAGGGCGTCTTGTGACAATCCCCACAGAACGTAAGATTGATCTCGCGTAGAGTCGATGCCTCGTTTCAAATAGAATCTATCCTCGGCGTTGTCATGGCCGGTACGGGCATAGTGTCCGGTGGCGATGGCATCATGGCCGAGCGACATGGCGCGTGAAAGGAACATATCCCACTTGATCAGGCTGTTGCAGAGAACGCAGGGATTGGGGGTGCGGCCATCAAGATACTCATCGACGAAGTTTCCGATGATCGTCTCCCGAAACCGGCCCGTGAAATCGAAAACATAATGGGGCACGTTCAAGGCATCGCACACCGCCCGGGCGTCGTTGATGGCATTCAGATCGCAGCATCCCTGGTGGGCGGTGTTGCCGCCGACGTCTTCGTAGTCCCACAGCTTCATGGTCGCGCCGGAAACATGATATCCCTGTTCCTTCAGGCGCAGCAGAGCAACCGAGCTATCGACGCCGCCGGACATCGCCACCATCACCGCCATGTCTTTGTTGGAATTGCCGCTCATAGGTCAGTGTATTTACGCGATTACCGCTCGTATCATCCTGTTTTCTGATAAGCCGCCGACATGGCGCGGAGACGATTGATAATCTCAGGGAGAATTGAAATGGTGTAATCGATGTCCTCGCGCGTGGTCAGTCGTCCCATCGAGAACCGGATCGATCCCTGGGCCAGAACCGGATCGACGCCCATCGCCTTGAGCACATGCGACGATTCCAGCGCCCCCGAGGAACAGGCCGAGCCGGACGAAGCGGCTACGCCCTTGAGGTCAAGCGACAGCAATATAGCCTCGCCTTCGACGCCCTTGAACGACAAATTGACCGTCGACGGGATGCGATTGTCGCGGGATCCGTTGATAGAAACATCGTCGATGCGGGCGATGATTTTGTCTATGAAATATGCGCCGAGTTCGGACAAACGCCGATGCTCATCATCCATTCCATCATGGGCAAGTTCCAGCGCCATGGCCATTCCAACGACGGCTGGGAGATTTTCCGTGCCGGCTCGCTTGCGCTTTTCATGAGCGCCGCCGTGGATGAGCGGCGTCATCATCGTGCCGCGCCGGACATACAGCGCGCCGATGCCTTTGGGGCCATAGAATTTGTGCGCCGACAACGAGAGCAGGTCGACGCCGAAGTCTTCGACATTAACGGGAATTTTCCCCACCGCCTGCACCGCGTCGGTATGAAAAATCATGCCCGCCTCGCGACAAACGGCGGCCAGTTGCCGGACCGGCTGCAGTTGGCCGGTTTCGTTATTGGCCGTCATGATCGATACGATCGTTGTGTCGGGCCGCAATGCCGCGCGGAGCGCATCGACAGACACGACACCGTTTCGGTCACAGCCGAGATAAGTAACGGCAAAACCTTGTTGTTCGAGATATTGCGTTGTATTGAGCACCGCGTAATGTTCGACTGCCGAGGTGATTAAATGCCGGCCCTTGTGCCGCCGCGCATAGGCCGCGCCCTTGACGGCCAGATTATCGGATTCGGTGCCGCCGGAGGTGAAATATATTTCCGCCGGCTGCGCTCCGATCAGAGCCGCGATCCGTTCGCGGGCCTCCTCCAGCGCGACTTTGGCTTTCTGGCCGACGCGATGCACCGACGATGGGTTGCCGTAGTTTTCGGCCATAACCCGGTTCATGACCTCGATCACGGCCGGATCGATCGGCGTGGTGCTGTTATAATCGAGATAGACCAATTTCACGTTCTCTTCCTCGTCTGTCAAGATAAACCTCAAGCTCTCACATATCGCATATGATACGGCGGTTCGTGCATAATGTCAATCCATTATATTCATATTGTCGTCAGAAGGCGTAGAGGATGGTGAAATGCCACCGGTCGTCTTCTTTGTATGGACCGTTTTCGAGGTGGTGGGCGTAGTCCAGCCGAATCGGCCCGGCCGGCGAAATAAACTGCAGCCCGGCCCCGTACGCGAACAGGATGCTTCCAAAGTCAATGTCCGAAAATGAACCCCAGCCGTTTCCCATATCCGTGAACACCGTTCCCCAGAATTTCCAGAAAAGGGGCGTGCGTATTTCCTGATTGAAAATCCCGTAGACGTTGGCACCGACGTTGACGCCGGATTTCGATCGCGGCCCGATGGAATTTTCCTTGAATCCGCGTATGGAATTGGCGCCCCCGAGGTAGAAGCGGTCGGTCGAGGGAACTTCGTGCGATTTGCCGAATTCCTTGGCCCATCCGGCCTTCAGACGAGTCGCATAAATCGCCTGCCCGACCATATGTTGATATCGCGCCCAAGAAAATTCGAATTTGTAGAAGCTGTCGTCACCGCCCAGGATGCCGCCAACATACTGCGCGAAATAAGTCGTGAAGGAACCGGACCGGGGTACGAATTTGTCGCGGCGCGTATCATGGACGAGGGTAACATCCAGTTTTCGCCTGACGCTGATCCCTTCCTCGAATCGGAACTCTGGCTGATTCTGCGGCTTTATGCCGTAGATATTGACGTTTTCGTACCGTCCGCTGATGATCGCATATAATTTCTCCGACCATTCTTTGCGGGTGGACAGCGCAATCGACCAGGTCTGAATGCGGTACGGCTGAACGATGGAGCGGACACCCGGCTCGAACCGTCCGGTCAATGTCAGCGGCATGCGGAGATCGAGAAACCACGGTTCGGTATACTGGACTTGATATCGGTGATAGAGCAACCGCCATTGGGTGAAAACGATAAACCGATATTGCAGGGAAAATTCGATCTTGCGGGACACGAAAATATTGCGTTTGCCCCATGCCGCGGCAAAATCCCACGTCAGGTCCTGCAATGAATCCTGGCTGGCGCCGGTGTTGACCGATACGAAATGCGGGCTTCGTTCAATGGCGCCGAAAACGAAATCCGGCATGGTATCCGCCCGCCAGGGGCCCTGAATCTCGTTGGAGTCGGACGATGCTATTTCAAGGCTGATCGAGTTAAACAGGCCGGTGGCGTACAGTCGTCGCTGCGATTCGATGATCTTCTCGCGGCTATAAAGATTCCCTTTGCGGAAAGACATCTCCCGCCGGGCCAGATACGGCGAATAATATTTAAGGTCTCCGATGACGACGTCGCCGAAATATACCGGCGGTCCGGCCGTCGTCTGCAGATCGACCACGGTGTTCGACGACCCGGCGGAACTATCGATGGCATCGATCACCGACGCGTAGGGATAGCCATTGTTGGCGTAAATCGTCTTCAGGTCGAAAACCGCTGCCTTGACCGCAAAAGGATCGATCGGTTCGCCGGGTTTCAACTGCACGGACACTTTGACCAGATCGGAATAAAACGGCATCGTATCGGGTGCATGAAGCTGCACGGAGGCGATGCGGAATTGCTCTCCCTCGTCGACGGTTACGGTGATGACAGCGCTCGAATCTTTTTCCGCGATATCGACGGTTTCGCCGATTTTGACATCGAGAAAACCGGACCGCACATATAGATATTTGACCTCAAGGGTGTCCCGGTAGACGGTGTAACGAAGCATCCGGTCGCGCGAGCCGCTTTTCAGAAACTGCCAAAAAGAACGTTCCCGGGAAAACAGGTGTACCTTGATCTGTGAATCAGAGAAGTACTTATTCCCCTCGACATTGATCTTGGAGATGGATGGCCGCTTAGCCAGCCACGACTGATATTTCTTGGCCTCCGGAGAATACGCCTGGGCGACGACGATTGACGACAGCAGGCTGGCGCCAATCAATGCCATCACGATCAAGACTATCGGGTGCCTGCGACGTTTCATCAGTACTCCCAGTTCAACCGGAAATTGAAATGATACAGATTCGCCTCGTCGCGGCGGCCCTCAAAAAAATAATGACGCCCGAGGCGATATTCGACGCCGACCTCCTGCCCCTTCTCAATATCGAAATAGCTGCTGCCGAAAACGTACAGGTTCGGCAGGGTGTAGGCACCGATGGTCAACCGGGTGCTGAGCGGATCGAATCCCTTGGTTCCGGTCGGGTAAATCTCAAACGTCTCCACGCCCAAGGTTCGCGTCCCCAGCCGGGAGAACTGCGTCGCCAGCAACCCCACGCCGCCGACGAGTCGAGGTCCGGCCGGTAATCGGCCAGCAGCGCCGGCAGAATATTCTCGCTGGAAATCGGCGTATCTCCGGCCCCGGTGATAATCGGATTGGTCAGCGTCCCGGTGACAGCGAGAACCAGATCGTAGCTGTAGCTGATTTCGCTCTCGAAATCGGAAAACCGATTGGGGGTTCGAATACGGGTAGAGATGGTTAAATTGAGTTTGGGATCGGGCTCCTCGATATTGTCGTAGATGATCTCACCGCCCGGCTCGATGCGGAAATTTTTATCAAAAAAGAAATAATTTCCCCGAATGACTTCCAGCGTCCCGAGGAAATTATAGACGCCGCTCTTACGAAGGATATTGATGCTGCCGCCGAATTCGGCGTCGATATCGGCGTTCTGCACCCAGAAATTGGAGGGGAATTCGACCATCAGGTCCAGGTCCCAGGTCTTGTCGGCTTCAAGGGCGGTGAGCATACTGAATCCGGTCGTTTCGAAGCTCTCCCGGTAGTACATCGCTTTGGCCTTGATGGTGCCGGTGACAACCGGCGGCGTTTCACCGTTGACCCACACCTGCGCGTCGGCCGTTCCGGTGACGTCGCCCAGTTCGTAATTGACCGGCAGATCAGTGCACTGGAGATTTATGGCATAACGGAACCGGTCGAGGCCATAGATAAGAATAGTGCCCTTCCCCCACACATGCCCATCCTGCCCGCCTTTTTCCCTCGGGACGACCGCATCCGCCTTGTATATGGTTATCAGACGATCCGACATTTCCACGTCAACATCGGCATTCACCAGCGGATCGCGAAGGTCGAAAAGCTTGATCGTGCCGTTTTTGAGATTGGCCACACCGTTCAGATGGGGTTCCTTGGTCGTCCCGGTCAGTTCAATCTCGGCCGAAAAATCGCCAGTGATATATTCGACAGATTCCAGCAGAAACGAAGCCAGATCGAGACGTTTGTCGGCGGCGGTGATGGTTATATCCTGCTGGCGATCATCGAACAGCACATGACCCGAATCCATCGACAGATTGATCGGGAACTCACCATAGGCAGTGTACAATCCTTCCGGCGATACCAATCTCATGGAATCGATCAGTAGCAGGCTGTCGGCGTAGTTTGCGAATCCCGTCAGGTCGCCGAGAAGCAGCGAACGATATTTCAGCGAATCGACGTTGGCCGCCACCGTGAACACGGGATATTCCATCGTGCCCGTGATTCGCCCCGTCGAGGATAATCGACCGGTGATGGCCAGGCTATCGGCGAGCAATTGTACCCAGGGGGAAATCGATATGCTGTTGATATTCCAGCCGACGTCCAGTGTCTCGTCGTAGTCAATGCGCCCATTGAAAGCCAGATCGCCGCCGCTGGTCAGAATGTCGACGCGGTCGAAGCGATAGCCGAGGGAATCGATGAAGATGTCCTGGACGCCATCGGAGGTGAATCGCTGCCCCTGAAGATCGAAAAACACCGTGTCCAGAGACAACTCCTGAGGGTAGGCGGCAAAATCCAAAACACCGGTCAGATTGCCCCGGGAAAAATCGTTACTGACCTGGGCGGTATCGATAAACAGCAGGATGCTGTCGAGCTGAAACTCGGCGTACAGGCTGTCCACCGGAAATCCCCAGGCATCGGCGGTCCGGGAACGAATCATGATGGGACCACGCATGGAGGTCATGAAATTGTTGATGAAAAAGCTGGTTTCAAAATCGGTGGAATAGAATTTATACAACCAAAGGGAATCGGAACTGAGATGAGCCCGTATGTTCGGATCGGCGACCGGGCCGGTTATGGCGAACTCGCCCTCGGCGCGCCCGGCAGGGAGGTCGATGAAGGTCTGGTGGGCGAAACGGCTCAGATCGTTCAATTCTGCGCGTCCCCCTACGGTTATATTGCCGTCGTACTGGATTCCGCCGTCGACCAGAAATCGATTGTCATAGTAGGTGACTTGGAAACCGGGAAAGGCGTAGAGACCATCGTGGCCGATGGTCATCTGGCCCACGGCGGTGTGAAAATGATAAATGTCGAAATGCGATTCTCTGAGGTCGACATTCATATCGATCGCCAATTTTTCGGAATTGAATCCGCGGCCGTCGAGGACCAGGCGACCGTTGAGATCGGAGTCGAAGGAATTGAAGACAAGGTGGTTGAGGTTGAAGGAATCGATCTCGGCCGCAAGATGGTAGCTTTCGGGATCGGATGCAAAATTCAGGCGACCGTAGGCGTTGATGCGACAGCCCTCAAAAACGCGCCCATACAACGAATCGAGATACAATATCCCCTGGTCGTAATGAAAGGCCGTCTGCACGGAATCGAATGACCGGCCCTCGAGATTCCCTTTCAGCAAGACGTTGCCGCCGATGCGGTCATCCCGGCTATAGATCGTACCGGTCATGTCGGCCTCGCCGGTCAGACCGGAACCGATGAGAGAGAAAAAGTCCGTGAAACGAATATGGGCGGTGTCGATCTGCGCCCGCAAATTGGGATCGGCGGCGGCGTCATAAGCGGCCGAAAAGTCCGCCTGAGTCGAATCGAAAGCCACGTGCACGTCCTGGAGGGCCAGCTTCCCTTCGAAGTAAGTCCCCCTCCCCGATAGATCTTCGATCTGCAACCTGCGGTCCTCGTTGTCGGCCCGGAGCGAATCGAGCTTGAACGTATAAGTGCCGGCGTCAGACTTGGCCGACCCCCGCAGCCCGATATCAAACCAACTCCACACCGAATCGCGGACATTCACGTTGAGCGCCGCGTTGGTGAAAACGATTTCCCGGACGTCCCATGAAGGGAGTTCCGATTTGGCGATGGCCTTTCCCGGAAGTTTCGGCAATATCCACGATCCCGTCGTATCTTGTTTCAGGTATACCTGCGCCCCGGTCACTTTCAGGCTGTCCAGCACCCAGCGGCGATGATACAGGTCGGATAAGCTGTAGTCGATATCTATCCTCGGGATATAGGCCAGGGTGACGGTATCCGCGCCGGGGTACAGCTTGACCAGCACATCGCGGAGCACAAAACCGTCGATAAAGGAACCTTCGATTTCACCAATGGTCACGTCCAAGCTGTACTTGGCGGCAACCTTCTCGGCCAGATAGCGATTGACCCAGTTTTCGAGTATATGCGATTCGTACAGAAGAAACAGCCCGACGAGGATCAGCATAACGATGGCAACGACGCCGATAAGGGGAATTTTGAAACGCCAGCGCATCTACGTCGTCACCGCCTTGTCAAGAATATGAACCGCTGTGCGGATGTTATCACCGGTGCAGAAAAATCGGCAGTTGCGCATCGTCTTTCGAATCAAGGCGGATTTGACGCCGACGTTGAGCGTCCCCCGGATATGCGCCCCCAGTTGGTTTTCATAGGAGGTTACGGTCAGCGTCGCTATAACTGACAGCTCTCGCAACGGAAACGCCGCGCCGGGCCGGGACAGCACTTGCCCGTAGCCGTCGTTGATCATCCATGTCAGGATTTGGGGGGAAAAGGAATTGATATATCCAACTAGGCGATCGAAGGCGGGGCCGTAGATATGTTTGATTTTGGCTGTTCCCTGCCGGTTCCAGTCCCGGCAGTCTTTTCCCGAATAGGCCCCGGGCAGACCGTCGGCTTTCCCGCCATCGCCGGTTACTTCGGCGAAAATTCGAGCCGCTTCGATCATCGCCGGAAATCCCAAAAAGAGATGCGACTGCAGGATTATCTCCTCAATCGAACGAGGGGACACATCGTCATCCAACGCCATAGTCATGATGAGTCTCGCCGCCGCATCATCGCGTCCGGCGATGGCGGCGGAAAGAAACGGCCCATAGAAATACTCGATGCCCCGTTCTTTATCGAGGCTCTGCGATAATCGTCGCACCGTTCGTCTCTCAAGCAGGCGTGTCATTGAAACATAAGCTATATGCGGAGAATTGTGAAGGCAAGTCAAACTTTATCGCGTCGACCCGCTTTGACCCAGCAAACGATTCAGTTCGCGTTGCAGCCGTTCCATCTCCACTTTCATATCGTCAATCCGGCGCTGGAGATCGGCGATCAGGCGGGTGTTGATTTCGTTCTGGGTCGGCGTATAGGCGACCGTCCGATTCACCTGAGAACGCGGCTGTAACGGGATGCTCAGAGTAAAACTCCGGCCGCCCCGCATGACATCGATGACAACCGTGCTGTCGGAACCGGCGCTGCTGACCAGCCTTTGTAGTTGCCGATCACTGGTTATTTCGCGGTACGATACCCGGGTGATGATATCCCCCGGCTTAAGGCCGGCCAGAGCCGCCGGCGAATTCGGCTCCACATCGGAGATGACGACGGCTTCCCCCAGCACCTTCTTCTCACCCGACACCAGTTCGATGGCGGTGGTTGTAACGCCCAAATATCCCGCCTCGCGGTCGCCGCAGCAGATGATCCGGTCGGCCACGCTGAGCGCCGTGGTTACCGGAATCATAAATATCCCATCGCGATACCCGCCTCCACCGCCAACGGTCTGGATATTTCCGGCGATAATAATCCCGGCGAGGCGTCCGGCCAGATCAAACACGCCACCGCCCATGACGCCGGGAACGGCCGACCCGGATACGAGGTAACTGCCGTCGCTTTGACGGCCGGCGATGATTCCCAGCGAGGGATAACCGGTGCCGCCCGACGCTCTGCCGAATGACAGCACCAATCGTCCCGAGAAAGGCGGAAACGCGGACGGTTCAAGGTGGGCCGCGACCGGCTCGTCTATCTTCAGCACCGCCAGGTGGAATCCCCGGTCGACGCCGACCAGGCGCGCCGGAATATTCTGGCTATCGTATTGAATGCGAAAGTCGTCATACCCGTCGACAAGGCTCAACACCGTGAGGATATGGCCGACGGAATCGATCACCAATCCACTTCCAACCACGGCGCTGACCGGTTCTGCCAATTTTTGGGCGGTTCCGGGATAGAGCGGCGCCCGGCTAGCCTGAAGGCGCGACTCGACCGTCACGACCGAACCGGATATCCGTTCGACTATACGGGGAATGTCATGATCGAGAAATTCCAGATTCTGGCCCAAAACCGGCATGGCCGGGATAATGACGATGGAAAAAAAAACCGCCAGCGAAGCGGCGGTTTTTCGTGCATTATCGTTTTTCTTTCGATACACCCTCATAGCTTCTTCTGTAGTTATTCCGGAATGATCAGATAATCTTTGACAACCGGGCGAACCGTGATACGTGAATTCATTCCGCCGATCACCTGTGACGACGCAAAGGCGACGTCTTGGGCGTCAAGCATCT
>Ga0315554_1002216_pt1 | contig 11295 bp, 8 predicted proteins | sample SalMarSW160370MG_FD_202114 | JGI IMG/M metagenome (GOLD analysis project Ga0315554, IMG submission 202114) | Salt marsh sediment microbial communities from the Plum Island Ecosystem LTER, Massachusetts, United States - Salt Marsh Sediment SW1603-70 ... | reverse complement strand
TTGAGGCTATCGCTGCAGTGCTAACTATAAACAGAAATATGATACCGCCGACTATGGGTTATGAAACCCCTGACCCGGAATGCGATTTGGATTGCGTGCCTAATACGGCTCGCCCGGCACAGATTAATATCTGCCTGTGCAATAGCTTTGGGTTGGGTGGAGAGAATTGCTGCCTGGTCATCAAACGCTTTGATGAAAAGTAACCGGCACCTATTACAACCTCCTCTCTCAAGTATCTTTTCCTGCATTCTTACTCTCTAAAATAAGAAAGTCAAGAGAATGATTATTATTCGCCCCTGCACACAAAAGCCTCAATTGTTACATGATGATGATCCAAGGAAAAACTATGTGCATCTACAATCGTACTCAGATTTACAACCAAGCCCTTATTCCTTTCACATTTCAATGTAATCCCTGAGTCATTATTAGTCTAGTAGAGGGCTAATGGCCGTGAAATGGCCGGCCTGACCGAAGTGAAGAATCTCCATACCGCCACAGTACTCTCACCGTGGCTTCGGCGCCAGCATATCAAGGGCCTTACGCGCTGCCACCGGCACTTCTACATAGGGCTCAACGTCTTCAAGTGCGCTCATTACCGGCCTCAGTACCCCATCCAGATCACCCCTGTTCATATCATGTAGGACATGGTGGGCCCCTTGCCGCAACCAGGTTGATTTTGAGTTTCCAATTAAAGCCTCTAGTAAGGATACTACCGCCTTCTGGCCGATATTAATCAGTCCCTCAGCAGCCAGCCAGCGAACGTCGAACTCCTTATCCTCTAGAGCCTTGATTAGCGCTGCCATGGCCGTGGGATCACCAATCTGGGCTAGGGCTTTGGCCGCTTCCCATCGTACCCAGTATTTTTTATTGCCAAGTGCTTTGACGAGGAAGGGCACTGCCTTATGCCCCGTAACTACCAGCTGTCGCCTCGCTTTCTGGCATATAATCACGTCGTCGCAGGCCAAATCTGCCATCAGTGAATTAATGTTTTTAGCTTTCATCCGTCACCCCCGAACTTTTGATAAAATTATATTCACTTTAGTGCCTAAGATTCAAGATGTCGTCAAAAGGTGGGTATGATTCCTAAAAAGGGAAATTTGGGTGTGAGCCGCAGAGTTATCCGAACCTCCAGTCGTCATGACGGCCTCCCTTTCAACGATCTATCGAGTTCACTCCTGACGCTGATAAAGTTGATTATATTGTCCCAGCTCACCATCCCGACGATATTGTTATCCCGAATCACCGGCACTTGGTTGATGTCGTTCTGAACCAGCATCTGCAGGACAGCATTGAGGTTTTCATCGGGTTTTATTGCCTTCAGGTCGTGGAGTGGCGTCATCACCTCTCTGACCAACTTCGTCTTCCAGAGGTCGCGGGGAACTGACTTGATATTATGCAATGTAACCAAGCCCTCGACGCGGCCGCCTGAGGTGACCGGAAAACAGCGGCGGCCGGAGGTCAATATGTTTTCATTTACAAGCTGTTCAATGGTAATAGCTGAAGGCACCTCTGTGCAGTCCTGCGACATCACTTCGCTGGCGACATGGCCCTTGAGCATACCTTCAAAAAGTGTCTGCCGGTAGCTGCCGATGGCTGCACTCTCCAGAAACCAGCCGATAATTGCCAGCCAGATGCCATTGAAGAAGTTACCCGAGAAAATAAGCCATACGCCGCCGAAGATGAAAAGAAAACCTATTATGCGCCCAATATTTGCGGCTATTCTGGTGGCGCTCTGGAGGTTCTGGCTTCGCCACCACAGCAACGACCTCAATACGCGTCCGCCATCCAGAGGGAAGCCGGGTATGAGGTTAAAGACGCCGAGGAGGATATTGATGAATCCGAGGTAATAGGCGACGGCGGCTCCGAACTGGGCAGGTTCGGTGGTTGCACCACGTAGCGCCAGGGATATTCCCCAGAAGATACCGCCCAGTATTAGGCTGCTCAACGGCCCGGCGCCGGCCATACGGAACTCATCTCCGGCCGTCCCGGGTTCTCCGGCCATCTGTGAGACCCCGCCGAGGAAGAACAGCGTGATGGACTGGATTTGGATACCTTCGCGCAGGGCTACCAGGCTGTGCACGAGTTCATGTAACAGCACTGAGCCGAAGAACAGGACGCTGGTTAGCAGACCAGCCCCTATCTTCATAGTCAGGCTCCAGTTTGGATAAACGGCTGGAAAATAATTGGCGGCCAGCGCCCACGTTATCAGGGCAAAGATGAAAAACCAGGAATAGTGCAGCTTTAGAGATATCCCGAATGCTTTGCCTATTGGTATTCCGCCTCTTAACATCTTACTCACCTCTGCATGGAAGAATCTTGGCTGGTTACGTACTCATATTTTTCGGCCATTTACCCATCTTCTTACTAGTTCTCAATACTATTTCAGCCGACGGACCAGACTCATGATTAGCGACGCCTCGCTTCGCGGCAGATGCACGCTGACAACCAAACGCCCGGCTGCCTGCAGGGCTTGAAAGTCCCCCAGAGCCTGGGCATCGGCGACAGCGCCGAATATTCTTGTGTGCAGGTTTTCTTTCAACTTCACTGTTATAGCTCCTCATGCCATGCTAGGCTTCGCTCCTGACGTGCCTTCCGAAAAAGCCAGAATGTTCCTCATTGAAAATCCGGCGCGCTGCCAGTTTCACCCAGTCCTGTACCAGGAACATAGCCAAACAATAACCCCAGACAATTCCGGCATAGGTCCAGCCCAGCGGGGTCATCAAAAGGCCGTAGACGGCGATGAATGTGGCGACTATTTGCGTGCCAACTACTGCTATCAGCAGAACGTTCGCAGGCCTGATTGACCAGAAGGGCCCCCTGGTACGAGCGGCGAACAAAGTCAGGTGGCCGCCTATGGACAGGTTCAGGTATACCATTGTCTGGACTATATCCTGTTCGAGGTGAAAAACGCTGTTGCCCAGGTAGAAGATACCGAAGGACCGAATCATGGCGAAAGCGCCCAGCACAGTAGCTAGGCCAAGCACCACCCGCATATTCCAGGCCTCAGGCTGGTTGGAAGCCCGGACGTTGTCATAGGCAATAGATAAGATGGCGCCATCATTAAGTATTGCCAGCAGCACCACCATTATGGCGGTCACTGGGTATACCTTGAATAGAAGTATAGCCAGGGTCAGGAATCCAAGCAATGCCACCGTCTCGGCAATGCGGTAGATAGCATAGTTGAGCATGCGCTGGAATATTTTTCGGCTCTCTTTGATAGCATCGATAATCACGGAAAGCCCCGGTAGCAGCAGCACTATACTGGCAGCAGCTCGGGCGGCATCCGTAGCTCCGGAGACAGCAATGCCGGCGTCAGCCTTCTTTAAAGCGGGGGCATCGTTCACGCCATCGCCGGTCATGCCCACAATGTGTCCCCGCTGCTGGAGCACATCAACAATATGGTACTTGTGCTCCGGAAACACCTGGGCAAAGCCGTCGGCCTGCTCAATAGCATCGGCCAGTTTACCAGTCTCGTGTTGTTTGGTTTCGCTGAACATACTGGCATCCACGATATTGGTGCCGAGGTCCAGTTGCCGGCCGATTTCTTTAGCGATGGCCAGTTGGTCTCCGGTGACCATTTTTACCTTCAGTCCCATCTTTTGGGCCGTATCAACGGTGGCCTTGGAGTCTTCGCGTAGCGGGTCGAAGAGCGGGATTATGCCGATGAGTTGCCATCTATCTTTTTCATCAGTACGCGCTATTCCCAAGGAACGGAAGCCGCGGGAAGCGAACTCATTAACCGCCTTGTCGACCTCAGCCTGTAGCTTTTTTGCGTTAGGGTCCATTGCCAGAATGATCTGAGGTGCGCCCTTGGTAGCCTTGAAAGTCTGCCCACCAGGCCCTTTCACCTCGGCTTCGGTACGTTTATGGACCGGGTCGAAGGGCTGGAAGTGGATAATCTTATATGATTTCAGCAATTTGGCATCTTTAATCCCACTGAGTACGGCCAGGTCTATGGGGTCTTGGTCCTCAGCGCGTGAAGCCAGCGCACCCATGAGAATTACATCTTCCGGCTTAATTTTATTTAGGGTAAAAGGCTCCCCGGCCGTCAGCTTGCTCTGGGTCAGTGTGCCCGTCTTATCTGCACAGAGGACATCGATACCGGCTACCTCCTCAACCGCCGTCAGCTTGGTGACAATCGCCTGCTTTAACGCCAGCACCTTGGCTCCGAGTGACATGGTCACCGATAAGACTGCCGGCATCGCCACCGGGACGGCCGCTATGGTCAGTATCAGCACGAATTGCAACACCGTAAGTACCTGATCATGCCGGGAGATGGCCACGCCTACGATCAGGACTGCCAGAGCGGCGGCAATGATAAGGAGGTAATCGGCAATCTTAACTATAGCCCGTTGCAGATGGCTCTTGGTGACCGCTGATTCCACCAGTTCCGCCGTCTTACCATAGTAGCTATCCTTGCCGGTAGCATATACCAGGCCGTCAATCTCGCCCTGCTTGATAATGGAACCTGAGAAGACAGTGTCTCCGGGTTTGTGCTCAACGGGGAGCGACTCGCCGGTCAGGGCCGACTGGTCTACCTGTACCGGGTCTCCTTCAAGCAGCTTGGCGTCGGCCGGTATGATGTCGCCGATACGCAGTCGTACGATGTCACCGGGCACCAGATCACGGGCAACGATGCTCTTCCAATCCCCGTCCCTTTTGACCCTGGCTTTAAGCGCCAGCTTATTTTTGAGAGCAGCGATGGTATTGTCTGCCTGATACTCTTCGCGAAAACCCACCACTGCATTCACTATTAATAATGCCAGAATAACGCCGACATCAGGCCAGTGGCGCAGTACCGCCGATAGAATAGCGGCTATTATTATCATGATGGGGATAGGTCCCCAGAAGTAGGAGAGGAATTTCAAAACCGGGCTGGCTCTTTTTTCTTCAATTTCGTTGTAGCCGTATTTGTCCAGGCGTTCCTGCGCTTCTTTCTGAGTCAAGCCGTCGGTGGACGTGCTCAGACGCTTCATCAGGTCAGAGACGGGCACATCCTTTAGCGATTTTTTCTCTCTGGACTCGACGGGCTCTTCAGCTGGAGACCGGCTCATATCGTGTCCCCATTCAATGTTTTTCCCATTTTAGGACTAAGTTTAAAAAATCAATCGTAAAATTGTTATAAAATCCGGGGTGTAAAGATTGCAAAAACGTGACGTTTTCCAACATAGATAAATACTAACTGATAACTCTCCGGTAAAAGCCCCGGCACCCGGCCCAGAGGAACAGGACACAGAACGCCGTGAGCACGGGGTAGACCACGTAGAGCTGCATGTGGGGGGCAGTGGTCAGGGCAGCGCGGAAGCCCTCGGTGACGTAGATGAGCGGGTTAACGCAGACCAGCGCCTGAAGCCAGGAGAACCCCCCTATCTTGATGGCTGCCAACGTTGTCCAGGGGTAATAGGTGCCGCCGAGGAAGGTTATGGGCAGAACGATAAACCCGAACATGATGCCGATGTTGCGGGGGGAGATGTAAGTCCCAAGTAATAGGCCAAGACTGGAGGTCATGATACAGGTGAGCGGGATGAGCGTGAGCAGGAGCACCCAGTGCACCGAAAGGTTGGGTTGCACCCCCTCGGCGTGGACAACAGCGGCGATGGGGAAGACAATGACCGCGGCGATAAGGCCTTGGATGGCTCCGGCAACGACCTTGCCGATGGCCACCAGCGAGACCGGGAGGGGGGCCAGCACCCGGTCTTCAATCTCCTTGGTATAGCCGAACTCGTTGGCCAGGGGCAGCGCCACCGCCTGGATTCCCTGGAACATGATGGACAGGCCAACCACGCCGGCCACCAGGACAGTGGCGAAGGATGACTCGCCACCGGTACCGGTAGCTCCGCCGATACCCTGCCCGATTTTAGGGAAGACATAGAGGAAAACAAAAACCAGCAGGAAGGGCTGGATAAGGGTGCGTGTAATGAAGATACCAAGGTTATTTCTGAGCACGGTGAGGTCACGCAGCAGCAGGGCAGTGAAGGCGGCGCGGCTGGAGGCGGCCGCTGACCGATTAGGCATCTGCCCTCGAACACTTACTGTAGCATCAGTGGTGTTCATCAGTCGCGTAGCTCTCTTCCAGTCAGGTTGATAAAGACAGTTTCGAGGGTAGGCTCGGCCACTGACAAATCAGTGATATTGAAGCCTCCCTGTTCGGCAATAGCGACTACCCTGGGCAGTACGCCGGTTGTGCCTTTAATGTGGAGTTGGATAGTGCTATCTAGTCGCCGGCTCTCGGTCGCCCCTTCGACCTGGTCTCGAAGGAGCTTGGCGAGGGCATCCAGGTCACCGGTAGCCGACACGGTGACGATGCTGTCGGCGCCGACCGATTCCTTTAGATTCTTGGGGGTATCCATGGCCAGGATACGGCCATGGTCCATAATGGCTATCCGGTCGCAAACCGAATCTGCCTCCTCCATATAGTGTGTGGTCAACAGGATAGTCTGACCTTCGGCATGCAGCTTACCGAGGATCTCCCACAGGGCGAGGCGGCTCTGCGGGTCAAGGCCAGCCGTGGGCTCATCCAAAAAGAGGACCGACGGACGGTGCAGCAATGCGCGCGCCACCTGAAGTCGTTTCGCCATGCCGCCGGAAATGGCCGTCACATCCGCCTTGGCGCGTTCGGTGAGGTGGAAGTCCACTAGGAACCTGTCCGCCGCCTCACGGCTCTCTCTGGCGCTCATACCGAAAAAGCGGCCGTGGTAATAGAGGTTCTCCCAGACGTTCAAGGCGCGGTCAAGGTTATTCGTCTGAGCAACGACACCGATGACTTGCTTGACGAGCGCGGGAGAAGCGACGACATCAATACCGGCCACGATGCCTTTGCCGCTTGTCGGGATTACCAGCGTGGTGAGTATCCCGACAGTCGTCGTCTTGCCCACACCGTTAGGGCCGAGTAACCCGAAGATTCCTCCCCGGTGCACCTGCAGGTTAAGCCTGTCCACAGCCAGAATATCGCCGTCTGGGTAGCGCTTGGTCAGTTGCTCGCAGCAAATGACCTCGTCGACTGTAGCCTGGTTACCGACCATCTTAATGGTATCCCTCTTTACGTCCATATTAATGACTTCGCAGCTAACCTATCTGAGCAGTTTACGTGCCGCGGTTACTTCCGGATAAATTACCGGAACCCATAGTCAACTATCATAACATATCAAAAATCACACGATTATGACGAGATGCCAGCTAAAACCGGCATAACTTCAGAACAGATAAGAGCTCTCTGACGTCCACCGTGGCTACCCCGACCACGCTGTCGCCGCCGCCATAATAGACGTAAAGCATATCCTTCATAATCACATTACCGCATGGAAAGACGACTTTAGGGACCTGACCTTCCATCTCGTATGGAGCCTCCGGTTCAAGGATGGGATAAACAAGCCGGCCGAGGACTTTAACCGGGTTTTTCAAGTCAAGAAGCACTGCCCCTACACGGTAGGATTTACCCTCAGAGACACCGTGATAAAGCATGACCCAGCCTTCTCTGGTCTTTACCGGGGGACCGGCTGCCCCCACCCTTTCGCTATCCCACCACCCCCTTCTCCGCTCTACCCAGCGGTGCTCATTGAGCCAGACATTACCTTTAAAATTGAGGCTGGAGCTGAAGTCATAGTCAATACCGCTGCCAAACCGGTGAACGCAGATGTACTTTCCGCCCAAATCCTGCGGAAACAAAAAGGCGTCCTTGTTATCAATTTCGGGAGGAGTGATGACGACCGGCTTGGACCAGTTCCATTCTTGGTTCAGAAAATCTGCAACTGAGATAGAGGTCACGGCAACCCGCGGGTGTTCCCGGCCGTTGTAGGCGGTGTAAAACATGTAGAGCCTGGTGCCAATCTGAGTCAGACGCGGGTCTTCACAGCCCGAATTCCCACCGGGCACGAATTTTTGCTCAAATGCTTCACGCGGGGCGTAAATGGGCTCCGGCGAACGGTAGTCGATATGGATTCCATCCTGGCTTGTGGCATAGCCGAATACTGAGGTATTGTCATCAGACATCGCCCGATAGATAATATGAACCTTGTCCCCTAGGTGTATGGCAGCTGGGTTGAAAGTCGCTTTGCTCTCCCAGGTGTGCTCTTTGACCGGTTGAATAATAGGATTCTCTTGTGCTCGGTGCAATTTAAGCATTTTCGGCTTCTTCCGAAGTAGCCCCAATATAAGGGAGACGCTGGCCGAAGCCACGCAGCAAGTGGTGTCACTGGCGCCGTAATAAATATAGAGGCGGTCTCGCTTAACCAGCGCTCCGGAGGGGAAGACCACGTTGGGCACCAAGCCAATCCTTTCGTAATATTCCTCCGGGGTCAGAATAGGCACTTCGATTCTTCCAAGTATCTTAGACGGGTCTTCCAGATCGAGAAGGACTGCTTCTATCCCCAAAAGCCGTTCTCTGGATTTAGAGAAGTAGTCCCTGATGTAAGAATAGAGCAACAGCCAGCCGCTTTTCGTTTTTAAAGGCGGGGCGCCAACTTCGATATGGTCTTCAGGCCTGCGCTGCAGAGGTAAAGCATGTTCCTCGAGTTTCTCATACCACGCCTGCCAGTAGCTTTCTGACCAAATATCCTTTTCTTTGTCAAAACTGGCCAGACATATTCTTGCTGGCGGCTGGTCGGTATGAACGGTTAGGATGGTATATATCTTTCCACCTATCCTATGCGGGAAAAGCGCCATGGCTTTGGCGTTAAATGGCGTCACCGGGTGTTTCTCACGAACGCTTTTCAAGCCCTTACTTATCGCCAGACCAACCCTGATCCCCTCAGGCTTCGGAGGCCAGGTGGAGAGGGCGGTATAAAAGATGTAATACTTGCCGTTAAATTTCGTTGCCCTGGGGTCTTCACAACCAAACCGCTCCCAGGGATGCTCAGGAAAGATAAACCGTCTTCGACCGGCAAAATGGAACCCATCCTTACTTTGGGCAATGCCAACGCTGGAAACAGAAAGCCTGGCCCCGGTCAGGCTACTGTAATAGGGCAGGGACAATGCCCTGTAGACGAGGGAAACGCCATCCCTTGTTTTAACCGGACAGCCGTTGAAAACCGCCTCTGCTTCCCAGAAGTGGTTTCCCTTTGGTTTCAAGATTGGGTTTTCTTCCAGTCTTTTAGCTAGCATAGCGACTCCTTCTCACCCTCTTTCCCTGCCTTCGGTCATTCTGGACGAGGGGGTGCTGCGCCTTGGTCGGGACATTCTTAACTTCTTCTGGCGAGGACTCGGGAGAACCTGTGTCTCCACAAAGACGTCCCGTCCTCCTTCCATCAAGGTTACTAAAAATTCCTTAAGTCCACAACTGGCTACGCAAACATAACTGTCCGACGCCCCATAGTAGAGCAGAAGTTCACCATCCTTCACAACCGCTCCCGAGAGGTAGACCACCCCAGGCTTAAAGCCGCTATTCTCATAAACTGTATCCGGTTCCAGGACAGGTACGGCTGAACAGCGAATAACCCTCCTCGGGTCTTTAAGGTCTACAAGTATAGCACCGATTTTGTATCTATAGGGCTCGCGCAGAGATATAGCGTGATAAAATATAAGCCACCCCAGATCAGTCTTAACCGGCGGTGGCCCAGCGCCTCTTATCACGCTGTCCCAGAAGCTTTCTCTCCCATTGCCATTGCCTCCGTTGTGATAACTCTTAAGGTAGCTGCCCGGCTTGAAATCTAGACTATCAAGATAGGAGATCGAGATTTGTGGAGTCAGGCTGTGCAAGATGGCGTACTTGCCCTTTATCTTTTCTGGGAAAATTACCCAGTTCTTGTGAACCTCACCAAGGGGCGAGATTAGGCGCGGGGGGGACCATTCCCATTTTCTTTCGAGAAAATCCTTTACCCTTATTGAAGTTAAACCCACACGCAAACCTCTATCGCAAGCAGTGTACGTCATATATAACACATCTTCGTTATCCACCCTCACAATGCGGGGGTCTTCACTTCCCCCAAAACTTCCACCGGAGGAATAAGAGTAAATAGAAAACTCAGGAGAAGTGACCGGATGCTGATACACTGGATATTCCGGTCTCTCCTCAACTTTGAAGCCTTCTTTGGAAACTGCATAGCCGAATCGGGAAATTCCATCATCCCCGATAGCCCTGTAGAGAATATGGACTTTGTCTTCTAAAAGGATAGCTCCCGGGTTAAACGTTTGGCATGATTCCCACCAGGAACCCTCACGTGGCGAAATTATGGGGTTTTCTCTATATCTGGTCAAAGGCGAAGGGGCTTTCACCTTTATTTTTCCCCATTCCATCCTCGCCACTTTTTTGCTTTTTCCTATTATGAACATCTTGGTGCCACATGTGGGGCATGTTCCTTGTGTGGCCGGTTTGCCATTCTTCATGGTTATGCTCTTGGGGTTTATCATCTTCTTCTTAGCGCGGCATTTCACACAGTACGCTTGCATGGTTCACCTCTTTTCACGGCAAACTTAGCCAACACCATTAAGTATTTCATTCTCATCGTGCCACTTTAAGAATCAAATAATCATAAAATCTAATATGGAAACGTTACAAAAATATGCCATTTCATTGTACGAGTACAGGTGGCAGGGGAAGAAACCTTCCGTAAACCTACTCTATTCAAATTCACCCAAAGCAAACAGAGGCAAAATTTAGTGATATCTAGACCCATCACATGAAATAGTAATTTACTATTAAATTACTATTGATATAGTCTTTTGGGTTTGTCCGGATATCTATAGTGGTTTTTGGAGCTAATATTGGCTGGAGTAGATTATCCAAGGGGCCCTAAAGTTGGGGAGTAACGATTCAAGCTATTGCTGCTACCAAACAAAAGCCTCTTTTGTAACCTAAACAACAAAAAAAGTTAAAGTTAAATTGCGCACACTTCCTCCATAGTAAGGAGTGGTTTAAAATGCGTCATGTTGAAAAATCTGCTCACGCTAAGGACGCTGTGATATAATAAGGCCAACTGGGATGTATTCTGGTAAAGGCAGCGAAGTTGCGGCGTGAGCTTTTGCCCTAATTAACGTAACCTAGAGCCTGAATTCCATTGATATGTATCTCAGTAATTTGATACAATTAGTGTTGTCAATCAGCGAAATGGGACACTTTTTAAACCGAACACTTTGGCATGATCAGGCGGCATTAACAAGCTCCCTGAGGCCCCGGTTGTAGTCTCTGCGGCGATTAATCGTTTGTATTTGCACCTCCTCTCGACGCTCTAGGATCTCCTCTCTCCTGCCATATAAGACATCGGCGGGCGTCACGTTACCGAGTGCCTTGTGGTAACGGCGGTAGTTGTAGTAGTCGACGAAGTCGGCAATTGCCCGTTCCAGCTGGCTGGGTAGCTCATA
>Ga0315554_1002212_pt1 | contig 11302 bp, 7 predicted proteins | sample SalMarSW160370MG_FD_202114 | JGI IMG/M metagenome (GOLD analysis project Ga0315554, IMG submission 202114) | Salt marsh sediment microbial communities from the Plum Island Ecosystem LTER, Massachusetts, United States - Salt Marsh Sediment SW1603-70 ... | reverse complement strand
ACGCCGTACAAGTGGCGGTGGCCGATACCGGCATTGGAATAGCGCCGGAAGACGTCGATAAGGTCTTTGATGAATTTGGCCAGGTGGACAGTTCCATCCGCCGCAAACAGGAAGGTTCAGGTTTAGGTGTCCCTCTTAGCAAACGCCTGGTTGAACTGCATCACGGGCGGATGTGGCTGGAGAGTCAACCGGACCAGGGATCGACGTTTTATTTTACCCTGCCGACACTCGATCAAATGCAGCCGGTTCGAGAACAGAGAAAATTTGATAAAAGTCCGGCGGCCTTGCCGGGTCATAAAACTGTGTTGATGGTTGAACCTGACCCAATGCTGCTTAACATCGTGCGACGCCACTTGAACCAGTGCGAGGTAGTCAAAGTTGATCGTCCGACAGGCCTGACCGAGTTGACTGAGCAGTATCACCCCACCGCGCTCATTATCGATCACCAGGACGCAGCTGGCGACGTGCCAGCCTTCTCCGTATCACCGGATTTACCCGTCATACTGGTTCGGCTGCCCAATCAAATGCATAATGCGCAAGCGCTGGGCATCCGAGAATTTCTGATCAAACCCATCACGCGAGAGCGATTGCTCGAGGCCATCGCCGAAATAGGACAACCAATGCGCAGTGTGCTCATTGTTGCCGAAGATCCGGCCTTGGTGGAATTGGTCAGCCGTATGCTGCAAGTTGGCGGCTCTTACCGCATCCTCAAGGCCTGGGACGAGACGGAGGCTTTGGCACTCCTGCGGCGCGAGAAGATTGACCTGGTGCTGTTGGATTGGCTGATGGCAGAAGTCACCAACCTGACGATGTTGCAGGAGATCCAGAGTCAACCCGAATTAGCCGACATCCCCGTGATCGTGCTTGGAAGCGAATACCCCGACACGCAGATGCCGGAAGGAGGCTTGGATTTACGGCTGGTCCGGGCTGAAAAAGCGTCGGTGGCGGAAATGGTCAAATATCTGGATATTCTGGTGGGGGCATTGCCTCTGCGGGGGCTCCCGGCTTTATCAGCTGTTCAACCTGTGCCAGCAACGTCAATCGTTCCACCGGTTTCTTGAGATAAGCGTGCGCTCCCAGCGACAAGGCCAGTTTGGGCTCCTTGAGCACCGAACAGATAATAATTGGCGTGGCGGCCGTGGCTGGGTTATCTTTCAAACTGCGTAATACCTGCCAGCCATCCAGATTAGGCATCATTACATCGAGTATGATCACCGCGGGGCGGGTTTCGATTACGAGCTCCAGCACCTCTTCCCCGCCGTTGGCCATAATTACTTCGAAATGCCGGGGCGTCAGGTATCTTTCAAATAACTGCAGGATGGCCGGATTATCATCGATGACCAGCACGCGGGTCTGATCGGCCATCGGCAGGCGGATGTTTACCTTCCAATCCTTATTTTCCCCGCTTTCCACGGATAAAGATCCCCCTTGCCGCTGAATCAGCAGGCGTGGAGCTTCCCATGCGTCATCCGCGGGACAGGCAGCATCAGCCGATTTGCAAAGCAGCTGTATCTCGATGAATTTTTCTTGCTGGACGGCGGTCAGGGATATGGCGCTGCGAGTATGTTGTATGAGCAAGCGCATCGTCATGAGTAAAGCTTGCCGGGAGAGCGTCGTATCCACATAAACCAAGGCCAACGAATTCGGCAGATCAACGTGCACATCGGCCTGCCCTTCTTCCCGGGCAGCTTTAAGCAAGCTCAAAGTATCATTCACCAATGTATGTACGTCACAAGCTTGTCGGGAAAGTTCCCACTGTTTCAACTCGCTTTCCAGATCCGGTGCAGGTACGGCAGACGCCGATTCCGCCGTGGGCGCGGCTTCTGTCTCTAAGCCATGACGTGCCCACACAATTGAGGCCAGCGCTTCCAGTCCCTTTTGGATTTCACGCTGAAGTTGGCGCCGGCTCAGACTCAATTCGCTTTCAACTTGCCCTAAGACCATGCCCTGCACATACCGGTAGCGGAGGGCCAGGTAACTGCGCCATTCCGGCGAGCGGGAAGGTTTGCCCTGTGGCGGGCGGAGTGCTTCAATCGACTCCTTCAGCAGGCTCCTCAATTCTTGTGCGCGCGTCGAGCGGTGTGTTGTGGTTACGCCGGAGATGTGGGACAGCAATGGGTGTACTTCCAGATAGGCGGTGTCGTACAAGTGCTCCAGGGCGTCTCTGATCAAATGTTGGAATTCTGTGGATTTCATAAACGTGGCGCTACTCTGGCACGGACTTGGCGCATCGCAGGACGAAAAGTGTATATCGTAGGTATTAGAAACGGATCGTAGCACATCCTAAGTCATTGGTCAATATTCACTTGCCGTTCAACGCTTTTTCAAGATTAATACAAGAGATGGTGTTATACGGCGAAAGCGAAGGATGAATGAAAAAGGCACGCTCGAGACCGATGCCTTATTCACATCCAGCAGTGCGCACCGACACCACACTGACGAGTCCTCTTGAAAAAGCCACGTAGTGCACGAAGGAAGGAGGTCTGAGTCGTCAGTTAAAATCTATCTGATTTAATCCGAATGTAAATTCAACTCCCATATCCACTTCATTCAAGGAGGAGAGAAGAATGTTGAAACATGTATGGAAATATGTGGGTCTGTTCGTTCTCGTAGCAATCCTCGTGGTTGCCTGTGGTAAAACCGAAGCACCCGCAGAAATCACCTACGATGAGAATGCCCCCATCACCGTCTGGATCGACCAGGACCGCCAGCCGTACATCGACGCTTACAAGGCGGCGAATCCAGACAAGGCCGATCTCATCGAGGAGGCCATCGTCGATCGTGAGCAGTTCCCGTCCAAGGTTCTGCTCTTCAACAACACCAATCAGGGCTGGCCGGACGTGGTCTTTGGCGAGCCGCGGTTTGTCGGCCGCGTTGCCGATGCGGCGCACAATTTCCCACTCGACCTCACACCGTGGGTCGATGCGGATGTGTTGAATAACTACGACGGCATGGCTGGATGCACCTTCGGCGATCAGATCTTCTGTGTGCGTAACGACCTGGCACAGTACGTGCTTTACTACAACAAACCGCTCATGGATGAGTTTGGCTACGCCGTCCCCACCACGTGGGAGGAGTACCAGGATCTCAGTGACAAGGTGGCCGCGGAACATCCCGGTTATCTGTTGGGCACCTTTGGCGACGGGTGGACGTTCCTTGCCTACTTCGACCCCAGCGGCTGCCCGTCCCACGAACTGGTGGACGACAACACGTTTAAAGTCGATATGAGCGACGAGCGCTGTGTGCGCGCCGCGAAGCTGGTGGACCACATGATCGCCAACAAGACACTGTGGAACACCGATTACTTCGATGCGACCTTCGTACAGCAGCAGAATGACAACAAGGTTTTGATGGTGCCCATGGCTTCATGGGCGTGGGGCGTCTTCAACGGTACGTACTACTTGACCGCGGAGCATCAGCTGGGTGTTGCGCCTCCACTCAAATGGGAGGACCAAGAGCAAGCGATTGACGTAGCACAGGGCGGCGCGGGGTGGATGGTTTCACGCCACACTACAAATCCCAAGCTGGCCACAGAGCTGATCGTATGGCTCACCACCAATGAGGATTTGTGGTCGACCATCCCCAACTTCCCGGCCTACAAGCCTATTCAGTCTTTGTTCCAGGACCAGGTCTCCGGCAACGACATCTTTGCCAATGATCCGTTCCCGGCAATGCAGGAAGCGGCGGGTCTGCTCGGGCCTTTGGACAAATGGCCGCGCTTCGACCTCATTTCCCCGTTGACCGAGGTAGTAAAGGGCGCCTATCAAGAAAACGCGACGATCGAATCGGTTTTGAACATGGTGGCCGAGAAGTTAACGCCGCTGGCGCAAACCGAGGGATACGAAGTCGTCAATCAATAGTAGTATCTGAGTGACTCAGTTTTATTTCCTTCTCCCGGACCCCTTCTCGTCCGTACAGGGCGAGAAGGGGCAACGGGTGAAGGTCAGAAAGCCGCTATACCTCTCCTGGCATAGCCGTGAGAAGCGCCGTTGGGAAGAGGGAGGCTGAAAGGAGTCTCACATGACCAATCAGACAATAAAGGCTGACATGAGGACGAGTCGGAGATGGCGTCGCAATCTGAGTGCCTATCGGTTTGTGCTGCCGTATTTGATATTCATGCTGGCCTTTGGTCTCGGTCCGGGGATATATGCGATTCTGATCAGTTTTGCTGACTTCGAGTTTGGCGTGCCCGATTATTTTGCCGCGGGGTTACAAAACTACGTGACGGCCTTTACCGACTATCGCTTCGGCTTTACCATGGGAAATATCGCCGAATTCCTGGTGGTTTCGGTGCCGCTGGGTATTGCGCTGGTCGTTCTGATCGCGCTCTTGTTGCACATGCGTCCTGGAAGGCTTTCATCCACGCTGCGCACGCTCTTTTTCATCCCGGGCTCGGTCACGGGACCAGCACTCCTGCTGCTGGCCATTTTCATGTTTTCCCCATTGATGAGCCCCTTTGGCTCCCTTCTGCGTGCGCTTGGCTATGACAGTTTCGATGCCCTCATTGCACCGCAGCGTCTCCCCGTAATCTTCACCATTATCGGGTTCTTCTCCGGTGCAGGAATGTGGATTGCCATCCATTACGGCGCTTTGGAAGGCATATCTCATGAAGTGCTGGAAGCCGCCAGGATCGACGGCTGCAACGCCTGGCAACAAGCCATGTACATTAAATTCCCGTTGATCCGGCCCTATATCATATATCAATTCATCCTGATTTTTGCCGGAAATGTGCAGCTGTTTGTGGAGCCGCAGCTGCTGGGCACAACCTGGATCATGGCCAATGTGCCGCAGCAATGGTCGCCAAACCAGCTTGCCTATTCTTTTGCATTTGATTTGGGTAATTTCGGCGCCGCCGCTGCGTTATCGCTGTTGATGCTGCTGGTGGGCCTGGGCGCCGCCTATCTCGTCGTTCGGTTGACCGGCTTTTTCGATATCAAAGCCTGAGCGTACTTATTAAACACGCGAAGGAGAAATGCGCTATGTCTACATTGAAAACCGTACCCTCGGAAATCCCGCCATCTACCCTGCAGCAGGCGAAAACGATCAGCCGCCGGATATTCGCGGATATGGGACCTCTCGGCTACTTCTTGCGTTGGGCGATATTGCTGATATTTGTCCTTTACTTTGGCTTGCCCCTGCTCTGGCTGCTGTTGGCCCCTTCCAAGGACCAAACCGCGATCATCACGCAGAGCCCGCTATCGTTTGGGAACTGGGCAACGGTTCTCGAGTCCTGGAGCAACGTAAACCAATATGTACATGGCGAGATCTGGGTATGGTTTAAAAACTCCATCATCTACGTAATGTCGTCGCTGGCCGTTAGTTTGGTGATAGGAATTCCGGCAGGTTATATCCTGGCGGTGGCGCGTTTCACCGGCCGAAAAATCCTGCTTTGGCTGACGCTCATAACCATGCTCTTGCCCTCCTCCGCGATGGTCCTGCCCTTATTCCTGGAGTTGAATTTGGTGCATTTGATCAATACCGTATGGGCCGTCATCCTGCCGGCTTGTTTCTTTCCATTCGGCGTATATCTGACCTACGTCTACTACAGCTCCAACCTGCCGACGGATCTGTTGGATGCGGCGCGGGTGGATGGCTGTTCGGAGTGGCAGTTGTTCAGGCATATCGCTCTGCCGCTGGCCAAACCTCTCTTGGGCCTGCTGGGATTCATCAGTTTCAATATCAACTGGAACAATTTCTTTGGCCCTTATGTGATGCTGAACAGCAACAAACTCTTCAACCTGCCCGTAGGCCTGCAAACGATGATCGCCGGCACGTCGGCTATCCGGCCCGGTTTCAATACATCCCCAGGGATGCTAAAATTCCAACAAGCCGACGCAGCCATGGCCGGATTGATCATGATCGTACCCGTTGTGATCGTCTTTCTTTTCGCCCAACGGTACGTCATAGCCGGCGCTTTCACCGGTTCGGTGAAAGGCTGAGCTTTATCGCGCGTGTCTGCGCTCTTGATGGATGATGCACGGTGTGAGTTCGACTTCCGATGTAAACGATACGGCCTGCATAAGCTATGTGTGCTGCGACGAGGCGCTCCCTGGTAAGGGAGCGCCTCGCGAAGACGAACTGCGCCGTGCTGCGCCACGCTCTGGCGGCGGTGCTCCGCCCAGGTCTACGTCCGCATCCGGAAGGTCTTTCCTGAGACAGCTTCTATCTGGTTTTGTCGTGTTCTGCTTTACGGTTCTTCTGCCGGCTTGCGCTCGCACCAACTCAATTGCATCTTCTGCGACACCAGCCATTTCGGCGAGCACCGCCGAGCAGGGCTTGCCGCTGGCCAGCCCTGAGCGAACGGCCACTTATACAGCACAAGCGTCTACACCCATCTCATCTATGAATAATATCGTGCTGCGCTCTCCAGAGGTCAACGCTGATCGAACGGTTACTTTGCGGCTGTATGCCCCCAATGCAGCCAGCGTAACCGCCACAGGAGATTTCGGCGATCTCATCTTGACAAAAGATGCGCAGGGTATCTGGTCCGCGACCACCGAGCCTCTGGAGCCTGCTGTCTACATCTACCACTTCGATGTCGATGGCGTGCAAATGGCCGATCCAAACAATCCAGACAATAAAGGAATCTCCGAATCCCTCTTCATAGTCCCCGGCGATCCGCCCATGCTCTGGGAACTGCGGAATGTACCCCACGGCGATGTTACTCAGGTGCTTTACTTCTCCCAGGTTTTCAACACCCATCGTCGCTTCTTTGTCTATACTCCACCGGGATACGATGAAGCTGCAAATAAGCTGCCCGTGCTTTACCTGCTGCATGGTTATTCCGATGATGATTCTGCATGGACCATCGTCGGGAAAGCCAATCTCATCGCCGACAGCCTGCTGGCCGACGGGAAAATCGAGCCCATGCTGATCGTCATGCCGTACGGCCAGTTCGACAGCCATGTAACGGTAGAACATTGTCTCGATGACGATTTCCAGGAAAAGTACGAGGAACAGATCCTCACGGAGATCATTCCCTACGTTGAGCAGGCATTTCACGCGGCTCCGGACGCCCAGCATAGGGCCATGGCTGGCCTATCGATGGGCGGCTTCCAGGCGGCGATCATCGGCTTGAATCACCCGGAGATTTTTTCCACCATCGGTATCTGGAGTCCCGCCTTCTTCGGCAATCCGTCTGTGCTCCTTGGGAGACTCGTCGCTGCACCGGACGATCTCAAGCATTCATTTCTTTATGTTCATGTGGGTGTGGGCCAGGAAGACTCTCTCCTGGCCCGCAGCTATACGATCGACGAATTTCTTACACAACAGGATATCGCCCACGAGTTCACTGTCACTCCCGGAACGCATAGTTGGGTAGTCTGGCGCGGCTACCTTGTCGATTTCCTTCCTAGATTCTCCACTGCCGCCCAATGATTCGGTTCTCATTGCGAGCACCTGGCCGGGGCGGGAAGGAATAATCTGTGAATCGAAGTGCCACAATATCCGCGTATCGATTCGGCGCGATGTGCGTTGAATGTGCACCGGAATCGAGATTCTGTAACGCCGGACCCTTTCTTTACCTCGACGGCACGCCGGACAGGCCGGGAGTACACCACGAGTTTCTGCCTCGAAAATCCCGGACTTTTCCTGTGAAAGCGGCGCAGGAATATGATCGGCGTAAATTGCCGGATGAGCGATCGACGGGATCTGAGCCAATGTCCCCCAAATTCTTCATAACTTGAAAAGGCACTTATGAAACCACAAAATAACTTATTGGCCGACTTGCTTGACCTGGATGCACCTGAAGCCTCGCACGATGTTTTATGGTCTGTAGGCACACCGCAAACCGTTCGTGTTCAGGAGGGTCAGGTTGGTATCGAATTGGAATTTATTGCGCAGGCTTTGGTCGAAGAAGGGATCAAGCCGGATAAAAGCATCCCGCCGAAGAAGCACACTTTGTGGGTGCGTGCCTACGGAGAGGAAATCATCCGTCTGACGATTGATTTTAATGGCGATGAATTGTGTACCGACGACAGCAACGTGATGTTGGATATCGACGACGAGCTCGAACGGTTGCCTTTGTCGGTAGATAAGGACTCTCAAGATTGGAAGGTCATTGATTCCAAGGGAAAGATGCGGATGGAAATCATTACCCAACCCCCATCAATCAAGCATTGGAGCGACCAGATTCCCGCCCCGCCAGAAATCCTAAATGCAACGATATACCCGGATGGTTCAACCGCCGTGCTGCTTGAGCCCTATGATATTTTTACACCGGGACAGCGCGAGTCCTTTCCGCTAGCTTGTATCGAACGCGGAAAACGCCCGCATCGGGCAGCGTTTGCCTTCCACGCTTCTACGGATGAAAAAACCGCAGGAACAGGAGAGCGTTTCGCGCCCATGAATCTTTCCGGGCGGACGTTGGTTTTGGAAAATGCGGACGCTCTGGGGGTCAACAATCGACGCTGTTACAAGAACGTGCCTTTTTATGTTTCCAATCGTCCCTATGGTCTCTTGATTCTGACCTCTGCGCATACACGATTGTCTTTGGCTGATATATCTACCCGGGTCAATCAAGCAATGGTGGAAGATGGTCTACTTGATCTGTTTGTAATTGGTGGGAAGAATGTTGAACGAATTCTTCATAACTACCGTCTACTGACCGGCTTCCCACATGAAGTGCCCGTGTGGTCGTATGGGATTTGGATGGGGCGAATGACGTATTTCAGCGCTGACGAAACTCGTCAGGTTGCAGCACGTTTGAGGAAGGAAGCGTTCCCTTGTGATGTAATCCATATCGATACCGGGTGGTTCGACAAGGACTGGATTTGCGACTGGAAATTCAGCCCGCGCACGTTCCCCGATGCGCAAGATTACCTGAAGGAGATGCGTTCAAACGGGTTTCGCATCACCCTTTGGCAGCTTCCAACAGTCAGTGAAGAGACAGATTTATTCGCGCCGGCCCTGGAGAAAAAATATATCGCCAGCGACAACAATATTGTTAGCAGCCATTCTAATTTTGGCGAACGAGGACTCGCCGCAACGATTGACTTCACGAATCCACGCGCCATCGAATGGTACCAGGGGCTACTTGAAAAATTGTTGTTGATGGGCGTGGCTGCCATCAAAACGGATTTTGGTGAAACCATCGACCTTCAGGCACACTATCAGGGGATGGATGCGATGTTATTGCACAATCTCTACTCTTTGCTCTATCAAAAGGCGGCCTTTGAAATAACCGAAAGAGTCACCGGAGAAGGGTTGATCTGGGCCAGATCTGGCTGGGTTGGCAACCAGCGCTATCCGGTGCATTGGGGAGGGGATGCCGCTTCTACTTGGGACGGGATGGCGGGTTCATTACGCGGCGGTTTGCATTTGGGTTTGTCGGGCTACGCTTTTTGGGCTCACGATATTGCGGGTTTTCATGGTTTACCCAACTTTATGAATTGCTGGCCCACAGATGAGTTATATATGCGCTGGACGCAATTTGGCGTATTTTCTTCCCACATTCGCTATCATGGCGCTTCTCCTCGTGAACCATATGAATACCCTGCGATTGCCGACCTTGTGAGGCAGTGGTGGAACCTGCGCTATTCCCTTATTCCGTATCTCGTGGAACAAGGACGGCGGATAGTGCATACCGGTTTGCCCATGCTGCGGGCATTAATTTTCCACCACGACGATGATCCCATGTGCTGGCACATCGATGATCAATACTACTTTGGAGATGCTTTTTTGGTTGCGCCGATCATGAATGACGCTGGCGTTAGAGATGTATATCTTCCGTCGGGAAAATGGATTGATTTTTGGACAGGAGAACGGCTGGAAGGCAGCCAATGGATAAAGGATATTACGATGCCGTTGGAGCGTATGCCGGTCTACGTCAAGTTTGGAGCTAAAGTGCCTGTCTATCCGCATCGTGTTCAGTGTACGGATGAAATCGACTTGTCCGAGGCGGTAAACATTATTTTTAATGACCGCTATCTGGGATTGGGAAGCTCTGTCCTGTCGAATGTTGTGGAATTGTAAGCGCAGTCATTCAGAATAATTAACAGGAACTTATCCTGCGATAGTAGCGTATCGCTAGAAATATGCTGGATTGCACGGTTATTTCGAGATGTTGCCTACCAGTTTGCCTGTGCATTCACCCAGCTACTGGGACTCTCCCGTCTCCAGGCGTGTGAACCGAACGGAATAAACCAGTTGTTCGATGAATTCGATGGATTGCTTTTCGGGCAGACGGATGTTCATGGCCTCGAAATACTTGCTGTATCCTTCAGGAAGCATGATCACGATGACAGTCTCGTCCGGCCAATCCGGTCCCATAGTACTCTGCGGGTTATAGACCAGGGCATATACACCGTCCGGGTGCAAGATGATCTTCAGCGGCTCGACCTCGAATTCCCTGCCGTCGATGAAATCCAGGTAATAGGCGCCGCGCGTGCGTCGGAAACGAATCACATCGGCGGGACTTTCGCTGATGTAACCGATGTGGTCGCTGGCGACCGCGCTGGCGAAAAATTCCTGGAATCGCCCTGCGTTTGACGGACTGACTGCATCGATGGTCCAATAGATACTGGAGAAAGTGGGCCACCTGTCCCAGCGCGGCGAGTGGCACAACAGGTAAGTGTATTCGTATCGATAATTGCCAGTCGGTGGTGGATACTCGAATTCGACACCAAGTTCCTCGCTCTCGAAAATTAGCAGGCCCCGCTCCGAATAGCGGGGTTCGATCGCCTGTGGCTCACAGCCTTCTGACTCGAGCCAGTTCGAGGGTGTCGGGCTTTCAGTGGGAGGTAGGGTTTCGGTGGGTTGTGCCTCTGTGACTCCCGGCGTGGCCGTGGGGGTTTTTGTAGCGTCGGGCTCGATGGTGGGAAAATCGATGTGTATGGGCGTCGCCCTGCCACCGCAGGCAGTGAGCAGTGTGACCAGAAGGAGCGAGAAGATAGGAATCTTGTGTTTCATAGCGTTAATCCTTTTGGCGAATTATCTGGTTGACTTCGATGCAAGTCTACGCGGCACATGTTACGAGCCAATGACGGATATACTTGAGTTCGGAAACACGGTATTACAGTCCAGTAACAGGCTTTCATCCGGAGGAAAGTGCCGGACGCTCGTGTACCCCGGAAAACACGTTCGTTCCGCAATCGTTGCGAAGCCCGAGTGACAGCTTGTCTTTTCCACATCTCTCCCAAACAATAGCGTATGGCGTCCTTGCAGACGTTGTTAATAAGGCTCCGCGTCGGATGCGGGTAAATCGCTGTTTACTAAAAGGCCCGGCAAGATTATAGGTTAACTCGCAAGCAGGCATACTGAAAAGAGCGATCGATTAATGGGCAATTCCATTGGAACTCAGGAT
>Ga0315554_1002211_pt1 | contig 11303 bp, 10 predicted proteins | sample SalMarSW160370MG_FD_202114 | JGI IMG/M metagenome (GOLD analysis project Ga0315554, IMG submission 202114) | Salt marsh sediment microbial communities from the Plum Island Ecosystem LTER, Massachusetts, United States - Salt Marsh Sediment SW1603-70 ... | reverse complement strand
GGTAGAGGGGAGGGCCTACCTCGTGCTGGCCAACCACTCTAGCATGTACGACATTCCCGCCCTCCTCGCGGTGGTGCCCGACGTCGCCCTCGTCGGCCGGGAGAAGCTCACCCGGATTCCCGTCTTCCGCCGCCTGCTGAAAATCATCCGCTACGTTCCAATCAACACGGAGGAGATCCGCAAGGCTCGTGGGGCAATCACCGAAGCGGTCCGCCGCGCGGAGGAAGGCTGCTCCATCGGCATGTTCCCTGAGGGCACCCGGACTCCGGACGGAAGGGTCCAGAAGCTGAAGCGAGGGTTCGTCTATGTGCTGCGGGAGAGCAGACTGGACCTGCTCCCCGTGACGATCCGTGGCACTTTCGCATTCAAGCCAAAAGGCCGCTTCACCATGGATCCCCGGGATCGGATCGAGGTGACGGTTCACCCCCCCATGGAGATTGCTGGACTCGTCAGGCTCACGGACGACGAGATCATGGAGAAGGTGCGCACGGTGCTCGACGGAGGCGTATATGCTGCACAGTGACGGATGGGCATTCATCGTGAACCCCATTGCGGGGGTCGGGTACGGGGCCGCCTGCGCGGAAACTGTGCGGCAGATGATGCAGCGCCACGGGGCGGCTGGCGAGGTTGTCCTCACGCGAGCCAAGGGGCACGCGAGTGAGCTCGCCGCCGAGTACGCGTCGCGGGGGTTCTCCCGAATCGTTGCCGTCGGAGGGGACGGAACCATGAACGAGGTCGCCCAACCCCTCGTGGGCCGCGCCGGAATCACCTTTGGCGGGGTGCCTGCCGGTACGGGCAACGATTTCATTCACGTGCTCGGATTCCCGGACAGGCTTTCGGAGGCTGACTGGGAGGTGTTCTTCCGCGGGTCCACCGCGATGATGGATGCCGGGCGGTGCAATGGAAGGTACTTCGTCAACGGGATGGGACTTGGGTTCGACGCGCATGTAGCCGCGGAGAATTACCATGTTGACGCGAACGGTCAGGCCGTGCGGGGCAAGGGGTCCAACTACATGTGGATGATTATCAAGGCCATCCTCACCTACCGGGAGAAGCCTATGCGCGTTACCTTCCAGGGAAAGACGGAGAGCAGGAAGGGGTTCTTGAACACGATTGCCAATGGCCGCAGGCTCGCGGGAGGGATGTACCTAACCCCAAAGGCTCTGGCGGACGACGGTCTTCTGGATGTCTGCATGTGCGACGCTCTCTCTCTCCTCATGCGCTTCAAGGAGCTGGTCTCCGTAACGCGGCGCACTCACCTCGCGGACCCTGTCATGCACTACCATCAGATCGACAGGATATGCTATGAGTTCGATACAGAAGTGCCCGCCCACGCCGACGGAGAGCTGTTCTTTTCCTCGCGCTTTGATATCGACGTGGCTCCGGGGGCTCTCCGGACGATCATCAACCCGGCGGGAGACCACTACTTCGGGCGGGCCTGAGATCGATCCCGTACTGCGAATGCGATTCTATTTTTCTCAGGCACAAAGCATCTTGCTCGACCAATCAACCTGTCACGACCCGCGTAGACCTCGGAGTCGTGGTTAAATCGTTGGTTATCCTTAAGAGAGACTCTCAGCCACGAGTCTAAACTTTACTGTTTAAGTAATATTGATTAACTTATAGTTACACCCCTGGGGGGTGGGGAGGTTCATCGAGTATCTGGAGGTGCAAAGATGCCAGAAGAGATCGGAACGGTCATCCAAAAAACAGGTAATACAGCTACGGTTAGCATTCCACGAACTTCCAGGTGTACTGGATGTCACAGTTGCATCCTGAGCCAAAGCGGCACATCGATGACTGTAACAGCGCGCAATCCCCTTCATGCGAAAATTGGTGACCGCGTAAAGATCGAAGAAAGACAATCAGGACGCATAAAAGCAGGCTTGCTTCTTCTCATTCTACCTCTGCTTGCATTCTTTCCAGGTTATATTGCCGGTGCAGCTATTTCTAACTTGACAGGTATACTATCCCGCGAAGCCTGGGGAGTCCTTCTCGGTCTCGTTACGTTTTCTACCCCATGGCTCGTCTTGTTTTTTCTCAATAGACATAGGATCGGGAACAGAACGTATCAAATGCATATTGTGGGAATTCTAAAAGGGAGCGCGTAATCGATGAGTCACGACAATAATGGGTTCGGTACTGCCGTGGTCTATACAACCTCGAACGAAGAGAAAAAAGGTCCCCATCCCGTTAATAAAGAAGCCTTGAAGCGACTGACCAATATAAGGGGACAAATCAGAGGAATCGAGCGCATGGTAGAGAACGAGAAGTACTGTGTGGATATTCTTACCCAGATTTCAGCCGTGCGAGCGGCGCTCAATCGAGTGGGAATGCTCGTTCTAAAGCGGCACATTAAAAACTGCGTTTCCGACGCGATCAAGAAACGTGGTTCTGATGGCAACGAAATCATCGATGAACTCATGCATACTCTTTCGAAACAGGAAATCTAATCGGGGTACGTCATATCCGTTTCGAACAATGAAACTAATGAAGGCGGATGTTGATCCCTCTGAATAGCCAATTGGATCAAGGAGGGTTGCACTATGGGTATGTTGATTTTTTTAATAGTAATTGTGGCAGCCGGCTTCCTCGCGTACGGCTACTACCGTAGGCGGGGCGGGAAAAGGTTGTTTTCACAAGAAGATGATGAGGCTGTGGATCTGGCCAAGAGGCGATATGCAAATGGTGAGATCTCACGTGAGGAGTTTGAGCAGATCAAACGCGATATAGAGAAAGGGAGTAATCTTTAATGGCGGAAATGAATCACAGAGAACACGCAGAACATCAGCCAGAAGAAATGCACCGTCATCAACACGCTGCGCACGAGGAGCAAGGTCAACAGCATGAACATCGAGGAGGTCATGGAAGTCATGGTCAGGCCGCGCATCATCGAATGATGATTTTGGATTTCCGACGGCGATTCTACATCTCCACGGCTGTAACGGTGCCCATTCTGGTACTGTCGCCGCTGATCCAGCAGCTTCTGGGGTTTCAGCTTGCTATCCCCGGTGCGAGCTACCTTCTGTGCGCCTTGTCCAGCTTCGTGTTCTTCTACGGCGGCTGGCCGTTTCTCAAGGGCCTGGTCGAAGAGATCGGGGGCAAGCGACCCGGCATGATGACCCTGATCGGGGCGGCCATCTCGGTGGCCTACGTGTACAGCGCCGGCGTTACCTTCGGCCTGGAGGGGAAGCCCTTCTTCTGGGAGCTGGCCACGCTTGTGGATATCATGCTGGCTGGCCACTGGATCGAGATGCGCTCCGTGTTGAGCGCCTCAAGCGCCTTGGAGAAGCTAGCCCGGCTCATGCCCGATACGGCGCACCGTAAGCGCGGAGAGGAGGTCGAAGAGGTGCCGCTCTCCGCGGTCACCAAAGGCGACATCCTGCTGATCAAGCCTGGGGAGAAAGTCCCTTCCGACGGGGTGATCGTGGGGGGGCACAGTTACCTGGACGAATCGATGCTCACCGGTGAGTCCCGACCCGTGGAAAAGACTGAAGGGGACAAGCTGATTGGCGGCTCGATCAACGGTGACGGGGTTTTGGAGCTGGAAGTGCAGAGCACCGGCGAGGAAAGTTACCTCGCCAAGGTCATCGATCTGGTTCGCACCGCCCAGGAAGCCAAGAGCCGCACCCAGGGACTCGCCGACCGGGCGGCCTTCTGGCTGACGATCATCGCGATCACAGTCGGGATCGCCACGCTGCTGGGCTGGCTGCTGGTGGCCGGCCGGGATCTCCAGTTCTCCATCGCACGCATGGCTACGGTGATGGTGATCACCTGTCCGCACGCCCTGGGCCTGGCCATTCCCCTGGTAGTGGCGGTGTCCACGGCCAAGAGCGCCCAGAACGGGCTGTTAATCCGCAACCGCACCGCCTTCGAGAGCGCCCGGCGCATCACCACGGTACTTTTCGACAAGACCGGCACGCTCACCAAAGGAAGCTTCGAAGTATCGGATATTCACAGCTACGGAGACGGGTACGACGAGAACAGGGTCCTGCAATTCGCGGCCAGCCTGGAGCAGAACTCCGAGCACCCCATCGCCCGTGGTATCCTGAGGCGGGCTGAGCACGTGGGCATCAGAACTCTGGCAGCGAAGGGCTTCGCGGCGATCAAGGGCAAGGGGGTGGAGGGAACCGTCGAAGGCAGGGATGTGGCGATGGTCAGCCCCGGTTATCTCAGAGAGCAGGGGAGGGAGCTTCCTCAGGGAGAGGAGGCCAAGGCGGGAGTCACCCGGGTATTCCTCCAGGTAGACGGGCAGGTCGTCGGTTCAGTTGGGCTCTCCGATGCCATCCGTCCGGAGTCCTACGAGGCCATACGTCGCCTTCAGAAGCGGGGGATCAAGTGCTGGATGATCACCGGCGACAATCGGGAGACCGCGGAGGCGGTTGCCCGCGAGCTGGGAATGGACGGATTCTTCGCAGAGGTCCTTCCCGACCAGAAGCAGGACAAAGTGGCGGAACTGCAGGGCAAAGGAGAGTTCGTGGCCATGACCGGCGACGGAGTCAACGATGCCCCGGCTCTGGCCAAGGCAGACATCGGCATCGCAATCGGCTCGGGAACGGATGTGGCTGCGGAAACCGCGGATATCATCCTGGTCAATTCCAATCCCCAGGATGTGACCTCGCTGATCCTTTTCGGACAGGCCACGTACCGGAAGATGGTGCAGAATCTTGCCTGGGCCACGGGATACAACGTGGTGGCCATACCTCTGGCCGCCGGGGTGGCCTACGGTGCAGGCATTCTGCTGTCTCCGGCCCTGGGGGCGGTGCTCATGGCTGCCAGTACGGTAGTCGTGGCCATCAACGCCCGGCTGCTGCGAATCAAAAAGAGCGAACAGGACAAATAGAACGCGATAGAAACGCGCATAGGAGGTGTAAAAATGGGTGCAAGGAATGGGGTATTGTTCGTAGTGCTGGCTGTGGCTCTTGCGCTTCCCGTAGCCGCACAGGAGCATGGGAGATCGATCCAGGCGATTCTGACGGAGATCAAGCGAGAGCAAAACGTCCAACGGGTCGAGCAGATCGATCCAAATAAAGTTAGTGATGCTCAGCTTGCCGAGCTCGGGGAGGCGGTGATGGATGTTCAGTTTCCCAACGAACGGCAGCACGCCTTCATGGACGATATGATGGGGGGCGAAGGCTCCCAGAGTCTGGAGGCCATGCACCGAGCCATGGGCTACTCGTATCTGTCTGCTGGAGGAGAGAGCGGCTGGGGCATGATGCACGCCGGCCGGACCGGCTGGGGCATGATGGGGCCGTGGATGAGGGGCAGGTACCGGAGCTTCGGCTGGGGCCGCGGTGTGATGTCCGCAGGTCCTGGTGTGTGGATTCTGGTCGTGCTGCTCGCCTCAGCGGTAGTCGCGCTGACAATCGCCCTAGCAATTCGCAGCAATCGACGACGCGACTAGGGCATGCTGCACGATTGAGAAGAAGGCGCTGGCGAGTGGGGGTAACGCCGATCCACAACTCACCGAAATCATACAATTCTCCAACTATTTGTATGTTGAGGGGGAAGAGACAAGCACGGAGAACCATGCTTTTTAGCTGCGCATCAGCAAGTACACGAGGGATATCTGAAAAAACAGTACGACGAGTGACCAGAGAAGCGACCATTTTCATAACACATAAAGCAATTTTACTCGTGATTTTGCACCACCACAGCACATATAACACGCATGGAGTAGATTCACACGGTAGAAGTCACTGGTTCAAGTCCGGTATCGCCCAGATAAATACTCTATTGGGGAAGTGTACGGTCCCAGTCAACGGCATTTCCCTGAAGCTCAATTGTGACCATAACTTCCTGCATATCAACGCGTATTTCTCGATTCAAGCCGGGCCGCGGTAGCGTTTTTGGGTGTTATTGCAAAGAAAAAAACACGATCCGGTGTAGACATTATTGGTGCGGATGAGTATTTTAGACATTAATATTACTATTTTGATAAGGTAAACTCCCTCGTGTTGCACCCGTCAAAATAGGGGAGTTGAAACATGGCCAAACCTGTCATCTTGACTGTGGACGACGAGCCGCAAGTGCTCAGCGCCATTGAACGAGATCTGCGGCTACATTTCAGTTCAGAGTACAGAATCTTAAAATCGGAGTCAGGTAAAGAAGCTCTCCAGGCGGTACGGATTCTCAAAAAACGAAATACCCCGGTTGCCCTGCTTCTGGTAGACCAGCGCATGCCGGAGATGAGCGGGACTGAATTTTTAGCGGAAGCGGCAAAGTTATATCCAGCTGCCAAGAAAGCTCTCCTAACTGCATACAGCGACACCCAGGCGGCCATCAAGAGCATAAATGAGCTGGGACTGGATTATTACCTGATGAAGCCCTGGGACCCCCCGGAAAAAGAGCTGTTTCCAGTACTGGAAGATCTGTTGGGTGATTGGGCTGTCAACACCACCCCTACCTATGAAGGCATCAGGGTCCTGGGCACATTGTGGTCTCCGGACAGCCATGCCATGAAAGATTTCCTCTCCCGCAACCAAATCCCCTACAAGTGGATCGATGTCGAAAAAGACGAGGAAGGCCAACGGCTATTGGAAGCCTTAGACGACGGCCAAACACTGCCGGTTGCGGTGTTTCCCGACGGAGAAGTCTTGCAGAATCCGGCGATGTTCGATCTGGCCGAGAAATGCGGTCTGCAAACCAAACCCTCCCGTCCCTTCTACGACCTTATCATCATCGGCGGCGGGCCGGCTGGACTGGCAGCTGCGGTATATGGCGGATCCGAGGGTTTGAGAACCGTGCTGGTGGAGAAACAGGCGACCGGCGGGCAGGCCGGCACCAGCGCGATGATCGAGAACTACCTCGGTTTTCCCCGAGGATTGAGCGGGGCGGACTTGGCTCGGAGAGCAACCACCCAAGCTAAACGGTTCGGCGTGGAGATTCTGTCCTCTGAAGTGGTGGGTGTAAAAGCGGAAAATGCCTACCGCTACGTCCATCTGAGCAATGGTTCGGAGTTGAGCTGTCACGCCTTGGTCATCAGCACCGGTTTGTCTCTTCGGACCCTGAGCATCCCGGGTATCGAGCGTTTGGCCGGCGCAGGGATTTATTATGGAGCAGCCCTGACCGAGGCGGTCAACTACAAAGGTCAGGATGTCCTGGTCGTGGGTGGAGCCAATTCAGCCGGGCAGGGCGCCATGTTTTTTTCGCGCTACGCCAATAAGGTATACCTCTGTGTGCGCAGCGATTCAATCGAATCGGGCATGTCCAAATACCTGATAGATCAGATACGAGGAACGAAAAACATCGAGTTGATGCTGGGAACTAAAGTACAGGAGGTCAAGGGCAAAATTCGCCTTGAAGCGGTTCAGCTCGGTAACGGTACAAGCGGAATAAGAGAGCTACCCGTGGCTGCTATGTTCATTTTCATCGGAGCTACGGCCCGCACCGAAATGCTGGATGGATTGGTGGAGCGCGACCAGGATGGATTCATACTCACCGGCGGGGATATATTCCTTGGTGGTAGAAAGCCCCGGAGTTGGGATCTGGATCGTGATCCTTTTCCAATGGAAACGAGCGTACCTGGTATTTTCGCCGCCGGAGATGTACGGCACCAGTCTGTAAAACGGGTGGCCTCCGCCGTGGGTGAAGGGGCGGTGGCAGTATCGGTGGTTCACCAGTATCTCAAAACCGTATAGGCAAGACAATGTTTGATTTATTAAGAAAGATCCCTCTTTTTTCACACCTTTCGGGGGAGGACCTGAAACGGCTGTGCGGAATGGCCGAGGTGGTTCAGCTAGACCCTGGAGCGATGTTGTTCGAGGAAGGGAAGAAAGGAGACCTGGCCTACGTGATCATGGATGGCCAAGTCGAGATCAGCAAGCTTGCAGACGGAACAAACGTAGTACTGGCGGTGCGAGGAGCTGGAGAGCTGATCGGAGAGATGGCGCTGTTGGAAGATGCCGCGCGCATGGCGAGTGCAAAAGCCACTTCAGATTGTCAGCTTCTTGCGATAGGCAGGAAGCAATTGGAGGAGCTTCTCAGTTCCAGCCCCTCCTCGGCACGAGACATGCTGCGCACGGTTACCGGGCGTTTGAGAGAGACCGAAGCGCTGCTCCGGCAAAAAGAGAAGCTGGCTCAGCTCGGTACAATGGCGGCGGGGATGGCTCATGAGTTGAACAATCCCGCCTCTGCCGTGCAGAGAGGATCTGCCCAACTGGCTGCGGCTGTAGAACAGATTCTCGAAATCCCCACTGCTTTCCGTCGATTAGGTCTTGATCCCGCTCAAATGCAGGAGCTCGATCGACTACTGCGGGACATGGCCAGGCGAGCACAACTGCCCGAACTCCTAGATCCTCTGGAACGCAGCGATCGGGAGGAGATTATCGAAGATTGGCTGGAGGGCCGGCAGATCGACAACCGTGCTGTACACGCCTCGGAACTGACAGGTATGGGATTTGATATCAAGGATCTCGAAGAGCTGGAAAAGAGTTTCCCGGGCCCGCATCTGCAGGCGGTAATCGATCTGTTCTGTGCCGCCTACCTGGCCTATAAGGTTCTGCGTGAGATCGCCCAGGGCAGCAGTCAAATCGCAGCAATCGTCAAAGCCATGAAGAGTTATGTGTACCTGGATCAGGCGCCGGTTCAGGACGTGGACATTCACGAGGGCCTGGAAAATACCCTGGTCATTCTTCAACACAAGCTGAAGAGGGGTATCTTGATTCACCGGGATTATGCTGAAAACTTGCCCTTGGTGCGTGCTCATGGCAGTGAGCTCAATCAGGTTTGGACGAATTTGATAGACAACGCCGCGGACGCAATGGAAGGCCATGGAGAGATTCAGCTTAGAACCCGGCTCGAAGAATCCTGGGTGAAAGTCGAGGTTGAGGACAGCGGCCCGGGGATCAAAGAAGAACACCGGCCACAGATTTTCACCTTATTTTTCACCACAAAACCGATGGGTCAGGGTTCCGGCCAGGGATTGCACATTACTCATAATATAGTTCGCCGTCATGGGGGGTTCTTGGATTTCCAGTCACAACCCGGGAAAACCGTTTTCACCGTGTGCATCCCTGTAAACTTTGAGAAGAATTCTTCCGCCGCGCCTCTGGTGGTGGCAGCAGCTGGACATACGACAGAGAAATAGGTGCCGATTTTGCGGTGCCGATTTTCGGTATAAATTGGAGGAACGTAAGGATGGCGAAGCTCTTACAAGAGATCGAATGGGAAGCCCCGTTGGTGCCAATCGAGTCTTCAGACTACGAAGCGCAGCTGTTGGAAAAATTGAGCCCTTGGCTTCAAAAGTCCGTGCAGGCGGTCAACGGACCGGTGGTATTCAGCTACGCCGATCCCAAGCTGATCGGGATTTCCCAGCTGGTCACAAGCCAGGAGAACGCCTGTCGGTATTGCTACGGAGTGGAACGGGCCGTCATGAAGTTTTGGGGGTACAGTGAAAAGCAGATCCGAGACCTGGAGGAGGAGGCGAGTCTGGCCGACGGAATCACGCGGCAGGTGGTGACGTTTGCCCGCAAGCTGGCCAAATCCAATCCCACTCCCGCCAAAAAGGACTGGGATGCACTTTTGGCGGAGGGTTTGCATCAACAGGCGATTTCAGAAATCGCCGCCTTTGTAGGTGACTCCTGCTTCGCCAACCGGATGGCTACCTTTCTGGCTTTACCGCCCAACACCACGGTGGAGAACTTGTCAAATGGTTTCCTGGGCAGGCTCCTCGTATCGGTGTTCAAGAAGAAGACACTGGCCAGGAAAGTGCCGCCGCCCGTGGATTTCCGAAACGAAGGCCCCTGTGCGGGCATCATAGAGGTCGCGGGGAACACCCATCTGGCGGTGCGGTTGCGGGAGACTACGGACGGTTGGCTGGCATCGGAGGTGATCCCAAGTCGAACCAAGGTGCTGATGATGGCCGTGATCGCCCGACAGTTGGGCGCCCGCTACTGCGAAGAGGAAACTCTGCGATTCCTCGCCGACGAGGGACTTCCTGGAAAAGATGTCGCAGAGATATTGGCGGCACTGAGCTCGCCCCTGCTATCAGACATCGAAGAGAGGTTGCTGCGCTGGACTAGAGATACCGTATGGTATGAACCGAGGGCCATCCAAAAAAGCACCCGTAGGCTGTGCGCTGATGTGGGGGAACGACTTACCCTGGAAGCGATAGGAACAGCCGCGATTGCCAACACCCTGGCCCGGCTCTCCTTGGTTAGGGAATGATCGCGTACTTTGTAATCGGGGGCGCCGGATTCAGCGTGGCACTGGTCCTGACGCTGATCATCCTCTACCTCCGCAAGGAACGTGATATGCTGCGACGCCGGGCGGACAGAAGCGCTCAAGAGCTGGAGAGACTCCAGCGGTCTTTTTCCCGTTTCGCTCCAGCGGAGCTTGTGGAGAGGATAATCGGAGCCGGAACACTAGGCAGTGGTGAAAGACGGGAAGTCACTGTGATGTTCGCCGATATTCGTGATTTCACCAGGATCAGCGAAAGACAAGATCCCGCGGTAGTCATCGAAGTACTCAACGGGTATTTCAGCGAGATGTCCAGGATCATCCGGTCACATCACGGTCATGTCACCAGAATCATGGGAGACGGGATTATGAGCGTATTCGGAGCCTTAGCGCAGAATCCGTGGCACGCGTTGGATGCGGTTGAGGCCGCGGTGGATATGAAGCAGGCCTTGGATGACTACAACGAGGCCCTGCGAACGCGCGGGTTTCCGGAGTTGAGATTCGGCATCGGTATCCATTGCGGCACTGTAGTTGCCGGGGTGGTCGGAAGCCAGGAGCTGCTGGAGTTTACCGTGATGGGCGATGTAGTCAATGTGGCTTCCCGTATTGAAGGCCTGACCCGGCAATTTGACGCTGATATCCTGATTACGAATGAGGTGAGAGACCGGATAGGCGACAGGTTCACATTGATGGAGATGCACCCTGCCCACCTCAAGGGGAAAACCAACGCCATCACTACCTGGGCGTTGTTGGGTTTAGCTGCGGGCTTGAAATTCACCAATGAAGGGAGAAGATACTAAAATGGCAAGATTCTTTATCGAAGTTCCTCACGAGGCGAAACCGGAGGCCTGCATCCGGGCGGTGAAGGCCTTCCTAAACACCGGTTCCCATTTCCTGGCAAAGGCGGACTGGGGATGCTACGACGGCGACCACAAGGCCTGGATGATCCTCGATTTGGATAGCAAAAAAGAAGCTCTTTCGGTGCTTCCTCCGGGTTTCAAGTCCAATGCAAAGATCGTGCAGCTGAACAAATTCACGCTGGAGGATACCGAGAGAATGCGCAAACATCATCAGGGCGCCATGTGAGCTCATCTTGGGATTTCCGTTTATATGGCTGGCAGAGG
>Ga0315554_1002210_pt1 | contig 11305 bp, 6 predicted proteins | sample SalMarSW160370MG_FD_202114 | JGI IMG/M metagenome (GOLD analysis project Ga0315554, IMG submission 202114) | Salt marsh sediment microbial communities from the Plum Island Ecosystem LTER, Massachusetts, United States - Salt Marsh Sediment SW1603-70 ... | reverse complement strand
GCTCTACCGAGAGCCTCCGAAGACCTTCTTCGGCCATTTCGACATCATCCCCTCCGTCATCGGAGCAGAAGGCATCCCGGGCGGTCATGCTTCGGCGGGGCGGCCGGACGAGGAGAACCAGCGCGCTGCCCGCCGGCGGGGACGCCGGAGGCGCAAGTAGGCGCTGTAGAGGACGAGATCAGACCCCGCTCAGCCCTCGAAGAGGCAGTCGTAAGCCGCCAGGAGATTGGGCACCGAGTGTTCCCAGGCCAGCCGATCGCGCAGGCGCCTACGGCCGTACTCCGACATCTGCCGTCGCTTCGCCGGGTCCGACAGCAGCTCGTTGAGCTTGGCGGCGAGGTCGCGCTCCGATCCGGGGTCCGCATAGCAGGCGGCATCCTGTGCCGACACCCTCGCCTCGGCCAGATCGAAGGCCACGATGGGCAGGCCGAAGTACATGTACTCCATGATCTTGTTCATGGTGCTGCGATCCGACCAGTCGTTCTTCGGGACCGGGTCGACTCCCACGTCGGCCGAGGACAGGATGCGGCAGAGATCCTCGTCGCTGACGACCCCGGTGAAGGTGCATAGATCGGCAGCTCCGATTCTCTCCGCCTCGGCCATGATCTCGGACCGGTGTGTGCCGCCGCCGATGAACACACAATGGAAATCGTCGCGCCCGAACTCGTCTCGGAGAACGACCAGAGCCCGCACCAGCAGCTCCACGCCGTCCTGGCTGCCCATCTCCCCCAGAAAGGCGATGAGGTGGTCCTTGCCGTGCTTGTGTGAAGCATTGGCCGGATAGACGGTGAAACGGCCAACATCCGGGCCCGAGCGGACGACGAACACCTTCTCCGCCGCCATGCCACCACGCTCGACCGCGATCTGCTTGTGGCTCTCGTTGGTGGCAATGCCGACGTCGGCCACTTTGAACGTCGCTTTCTCGAGCCACAGGAGTATCGAACGAAGCAGGCCTCCAGAGCCCCCTCCGAACTTCACCTGGTACAGCTCGGGCGACAGGTCGTGGTGGTCGAAGAGGAACCGCTTGCCGAACAGCTTCCAAAACAGGCCCACCGTCCAATAGGTCTCAGGAGGATTACAGGCGTGAATCACGTCGAAGCCACGACCCCAACCGGCCACACGCAACGTCAAGAGGAACGTCGAGATCAAAGCAAGCAGGTTCTCGGCGACGAAACCCAGCCGGCCCTTCGGATCGAGGGGTTGGCTGTATCGGTAGATCTCGATTCCCTCGAGGCTCTCACGCGCCTCGTTGAAGCCTTTCATCTTGGGGCAGATGACGCTGACCTCGTAGCCTGCCTGAGCCAGGGTGGTCGCCTCCAGCCAAACCCTGCGATCGAACGGAACCGGCAGGTTCTGCACGATTATCAGGACGCGACGAGCCTTACCAACAAATGCCATGGTAGCCCTCGTGACCCCCATCGCCGAAGGCCCGCACCAGGTCGATGATCACCTGCCCGGGCTTCCTCTTCTCGAAGATGCCGCAGAACGCCTCGTGGTCGGTGCCGAGCACGAGAGTATCCGCGTGGTCGACGAGCGATTCGAGATCGTCCACGAGCAAGCCGGAAATGTGAGGTATCTGTTTCAGCAGGAACTCCCGGTTGGCCCCCACCAAGGCGGCAACGCTCACGGCCGGGTCGAAGATCCGCACGTCGTAGCCCTTGCCGATCAGACGCTCGACGATCGCGATCATCGGGCTCTCCCGCACATCGTCGGTGCCGCCCTTGAAGCTCAGGCCCAGGATCCCGACACGGCGGCCCTCACACCCGACGATCATCTCGAAGGACCTGTCGATGTGGAGTTGGTTGCTGGCCAAGATCGACTCGATGATGGGCAGCTGGAGATCCAGGGACTTGGCCTGGTATGTGAGTGCCCTGAGGTCCTTGGGCAGGCACGAGCCCCCAAATGCCTGCCCGGGCATCAGGTATGTGCCCGAGATGTTGAGCTTGGTGTCGAGAAGGAAGTACTCCATCACCTGCCTGGCGTCGAGGCCCAGGGCCTTGCCGATCCTGCCGATCTCGTTGGCAAAGCCCACCTTCAGTGCATGCCAAGCGTTGTCCACGTACTTGACGAACTCAGCAGTCGGAAGATCGGTAACGATCAGAGGCGCCGAGAGGTGCTTGAACAACGAGACGACGGCGTCACGGCTGGCCGCATCTGTGGCTCCGACGACGGTCTTGGGAGGATCGTCGAAATCCGCCACTGCAGAGCCCTCACGCAGGAACTCCGGGTTGAAGCACACTCCAAAGCCGGTGCCGGCCTTTTTGCCCGAAGCCTCCTCGAGCGTCGGTATCACCACGTCCAGGAGGGTCCCGGGAAGCACGGTGCTGCGAAGGACCACAACGTAGAAACTGGCGCGCTCGGCAAGAGCAGAGCCGATCTGCCCCATCACGTCTTGCACATGGCTCAGGTCGATGTTGCCGTTGGGCTGGCTGGGTGTGCCCACGGCGACGACCGCCATCTCGCTGTCTGCTACTGCCGTGCGGTGGTCGGTCGTGGCGGTGATCCTGCCTTCCTCGACGCCTCGTCTCATCAAGACGTCGAGGCCCTCCTCGATCACCGGCGACGCACCACGGTTAATCAGATCGACCTTGGTCCTGTTGGGATCGACACCGATAATCGTGTGCCCTTCGCGAGCGAGGCACGCAGCCGAGACGGCGCCAACGTATCCCAGGCCAAAAACGGCGATCCTCATCTCATGCCTCGATCGGTCGGCGCGGGCCGGGTCCCGAGTGAAATCTCAGAGCGCCGGTTCTGCATCTGCGAACTCCAAACGGGTCACCAGGGCCTCGCCTCCGCGCACTGTGCCGGCCCCGAAGAGGCTCACCGACGGCACCTTGACGCCCAGTGCCGGTGAGTACCAGCCGCCGGGGGGATCCACTCGGCCGCTCACCAGCTCCCAAGTCAACGCTTCGGGCAGCTTCATGACGGCCCCCCATTTCTGCGCTCCCCGCACCCAGCCGAGCGTTGCCGCAGCACCGGTCAACCGGCAGTCGATTCCCGGACCGAGATGAAAGGCCAACCGACAGGAGTGGGTGCCTTTGCACGTCACCACATCCTCGATGGTCAGACTCCGACGTTCCCGATCGAGCTCGACTCTGCGACGATGCACTGCCGGCGGATCGAGGCGAGCATAGCCATCGTGCTTGCCGGTCCACTCGGCCGTCACCCCGCCATCGAGACCCGCTACGGCCACGACCTGCCCGTCGGTATGCCGAAGCCAATTGAAGGGCCCTCCAGACACCGACTGGCTAAGGCCGCCGAGCTCCAGAGTGTTGTGGCCGAGCGTGGAACGGAAGTAATCGCGCCATTGCGGCCCCGTGTGGTAGCAGTAGGTCCCGGGATCGCTGAGGACCTCCCGGCCCCCAAAACGGACTTCGATGGCCAGGGCATCGGCATGTGCATGGCTGGCGATCGAAAGGTAGCCGTGGGGACCGCTGTCGCAGCGGCACCAGATCTCGTCGGCCCGCGGCTCCACGTCGCGCAGCAGCACCAGGCCCGCATCGGGGAACACGTTGGGCCGTCGCTTCGGCCGTGACCCGGTTTCCACACAGCGCTCCATCAGCGATGACCACACGGTGGCTCTGACATCCGCGGGTCCCACCTCGGGCCACCAGTCACAGCGCCCGAACAGCCGCTCACCCGTCGCGAGCAGGGAACGCCAGCGCGGCGGACCGGGATCCAGGAGCAGTGCGGTCCCTTCGTCTCCATCACCCTGGCGCGGTGCCCCCAGCTCCACATCGACAAAGGCCGCCACCGCATCCGTCATACCAGCCACGGTTTGCCACAACTCGGGTCCCAGGGAGAAACCAGTGACCTCCCCCTCGAGCGCTGCGACCAGCAACAGCTCGAGAACGAAGCCGTGGTAGCCGGTGGCCAGCTCACGATTTAGACCCGAAGCGAAAGTCTGGCGCCGGGCCTCGGCGCATAGGCTCCGCGCCGCCGCCTCCCGCCACCTTCCAGTCTCCGAGAAGTAGGGGAAGGCACAGCAGGCCACGAACTGGCCGGCGCTCTCGGCGATGACATGGTTGTTTGCCGAAGAACCGTGGCTTCGCAGGCGGGCCAGGTAGCGGGAATGCTGATGCAGCTGCTCGATGAAGTCGGGATTCCGTTCGAAGAGGCCCGGCGCCTCGTCCCAGCCCTCGAGCAGGCGCCGGATCCATACCCAGGAGATCAGCCGGATGCCCAGCTCGATTCCACTCCTCCAGTGGATGCCTCGAAGGAACTGGTTCTCTCGCCACCAGGAGCGCAGGTGCCGTGAAACCAAGTCTGCGAACTCGTCACGGCCGGTCAGGTGATATGCAGCCGCCAACAACGTCAAGTGGTGGTGCCTCGACATCTCCCACACGTTCTTGACGTTGCCCACCTCGTCGGTGCGGCGCGGGTTGATGCGGAACGTGAAGGCCCGGCTCGGCGCCTCGACGCCGGTCTCCGGGTCGCGGAACCAGTTTGGTTCGGCCATGTCCGTTCTCACCATGCCGAGCATCCGCCACTCCCCGGCCAGGATCCCCTCAGCCGCTGCCACAAGCGCGGCGGCCTCTGCACCGGGGACGGCCGGACCGGACCGAAGCGGAGCCGGGCCGCCGACCGCCGTGATCGATCCGGCGCCCCGGCTGAACCGAAGGGTCTGCTTCGCCACCTCGTCACGCAGCCGACCAACGAGCTCGCCCGGAGACATCCTCTGCAGTCGTCTCAAGTACCAGCCAGACCTCACGACTCGAGCATCCCCGAAGCAGGGGGCGGCGAAGGCCTCAGCAGCTCGACCCGCTTGCTCACCACGCTGCGATGAGCGGCGAAAGTCGCCTGCGTCGTGGCCACGAGTGAGAACAGCGGGATCGGCATCGCAGTACCGCCCAAGGCAGCAGAGACGAAGGCTTCGAGTTCGCCGCTCTGGCCCTTGTCGAGCGCCCCGAAGCTGCGGCGCACGCGGCGGCGGCGTCCCGACCAAAGATCGAACCGTACGAAGTTGCTCAGCCGTGCCGCCTTGCCCTCGCCGTAGACGGACAGCACCTCCTTGGGGTGCCTGCGGGCCGATCTCAAGGTCAGGTAGGAGACTGATGCCATGGATCCGTCGGGATAGCGAAGCGTGCACTCCATGTTGTCGGAGTCGTCGGGAGTGCTCATAGCGAACACCTCCACCGGATCGGAGTCGAGCCACCACGACGCGGCATCGACAAAATGACAGCCTTCGCCGATGAACCGCGTCCCGTGAAGATCCGCCTGCTTATACCAGCTGTCGATCTCGAGCCGACCTGCAGTGACGACGTAGTGGAGCACGGCCGGGCCACGCCGAGGACCCCAAGCTCGCTTCATCTCCTGGAGCAGGGGCGCAAAGCGCCGGTTGAACCCCACCATCAAGCGGTCGTTACCCGACTCCTCCACGGCAGCCAGCACCAAATCGAGATCCTGCGGATTGACGGCCAAGGGCTTCTCGACGAACGTCGTCTTGCCGGCACGCAGAGCCTCTGCGGCAATCCGGGCATGTGAATCGTGCCGGGTGGCGATGATCACGGCGTCGACGGCGTCGTTCTCCAGAACGTGCCGGAAATCAGTCGTCGCCGCGCCGAAGCCGAACCTCCGCTGGGCGGTCGCTCCGGACAAGGCGGTGGCGGTGGCCACTTCGGTCAGATCGACGTCGGACCTGCTCTTCAGGTGTGGCGCCAACATCGACGTGGCGTAGTTGCCCATGCCGATGAAGCCCAGAGAGAGCACCGCTCCGGACGCCGGAGCGGGCCGGCTCCTTGCCTCGGCTCGAGCTGCCGAGACGGTGACCACACCCCGGGCGGCCTCCTCCCGATAGCGAAACAGAATCCCAAGGCTTTCGATCTCACCCCGGTGAAGGCGCTCATAGACGTCCACGGCCTCCTCGAATGGGTATATGCCCGAGACCAGGCTGCCGACGTCCATACGGCCACTCGCCAGCAGGTCGAGGAAGGCCCGCATGTTCCGCCGTTCCGTCCAGCGCACATACCCGATCGGGTAGTCGATCCCCTGTTCCTCATAGACCGGGTCATACCGCCCGGGCCCGTACGAACGAGAGAACCTGACATCGAGCTCCTTCTCGTAGTACTCGCCCCAGGGCAGGTCGAGATTGCACTTGCCGACGTCGACGATGCGGGCCCGGTCCCGTGCCAGCTCGGCGGCGAGGAACAGAGGGTCCCGCGAATCGGTGGAGGCGGCGAGGAAGACGTGGTCGGCGCCGGCCCCTTCGGTCAGAGCCGCCATCGGTCCGATGAGCTCTCCGAGCGCCTCGGTCCCGCCGGCCACCGCGGCGGCCACTCCATTCTCCATGGCCAGCCGGCAACGGTCCTCCGACACGTCGATGCCCACCACGTGAACCCCGGCACCATGAAGGATCTGTACCAGCAGCTGACCGATGAGACCGAGCCCGATGACACACGCCGTCTCACCAAGACGGGCGTCGGCCCGCCGGAACGCCTGCATCGCGATGGCCCCCACGGTCGCAAACGCCGCATGCGCCGGCTCGACACCCTCGGGAACGGCGACGCAGAGATTGCGCGGCACCCAGTCGAACTCGGCGTGGTGCGCATACAGATTGCCGCCGCATGCGACACGCTGGCCCACGGTCAGGTCGGTGACGCCTGCGCCCACCTCTTCGATGACGCCGGCCATCGAGTAGCCGAGCGGCGTGAACGAATCAAGCCGGTTCACCACCTTGCGGTATGTGGCCGCCACACCCTGCTGGGTAATTGAATCCAGGACCTTGCGCACCTGATCGGGGCGGGCGCGCGCCTTGCCCAGCAGCGACATCTTGCTCTCGCCGACCTTCATCATCTCGGTGCCCGCGGAAACCAGCGAGTACTCGGTGCGGACGAGGACCCCACCCGAGCGGCAAGTGGGCGCGGCGACGTCGAGCATCACCAGCTCGCCCGTCTTGTAGTTCTGTGCCACTTGCCTCATGTCGACGCCGCCGTTCCCGTGTCGCCCTCTCCGAGACCCGGCCCCGGCTCCGGCCGCCTCGGAGGGCTATCGGCTTGCCTGAACCACGTCTCCAGTGTTAGCAGCTGCCAAATCTCCTTGGACCTGTCCTCGATGCCCCGCCGATCGCTCGCCACGAGATCCTCAATGATGCCACCGTCGAGAACGCCGGCACCCACGAGCTCACCCTCTATCAGCATGTCATCGACCATCTCCCTCAGATCGTTTCGCACCCAGGCCCTGAGAGGGGCACTGAACAGCCCTTTGGGGCGGTTCACGATCTCGTCGGGCAACCATGAGCCGGCCACCTCCTTGAGCACGGCCTTCCTGCGCCGACCCACGATCTTGCGACTCCCGGGAATGGCGAACGCGCACTTCGCCACCTCAACATCGACGAAGGGCACCCGCACCTCGACCGACGCCGCCATGCTGGCACGGTCGGTGTACGCGAGATTCAGACTGGGCAGGAACAGCCTGAGGTCGGTGTAGCACATCCGGTTGACCTGATCATCGTCGGGACCCTCCCAGTAGATGGCCTCGTGCTCATCCAGGAGGCGATCGACATGGAACCGCAGCTCCGCCGAGACGAGGCTCTTGAGCTCCTCCGTCCCAAACAGGCTGTAGCTGCGCTGGAAGGCGGCGGCCTCCTCGAGCCTGGCAAACCCGATAAACCGCTTCGCCCATCGAGGGTACCGAAAACCTCGGCGCCGGCTCGCCACCGGGAGAACCCGCACCATCGGCTCGATCAGCCCCTTGCGCAACAAGCCGGGAAGGCGCCGGTACCGACCGGCCAGAAGCGCGGCATAGTGCTTGCGGTAGCCGCCGAACAGCTCGTCTGCCCCCATGCCCGACAACATGACCTTCACGCCGGCATCACGTGCGGCCTGGCAGATGAGAACGGTGTTGATGGCAGCCGCATCACCAATGGGCTCATCGAGAACGCTGACGATCCGGGGCAGCATGTCGACCACGTCTGGGGCGATCTCGATCTCGTGCAACTCGATCCCAAGGCGAGACGCGACGCGCCTCGCATAGGCGGCGTCGTCGGGCATCGCCTCGAACCTCTGATCCTCCCGACGGAAGGCGATCGTGTAAGCCTCGAAGTCGGCGCCGGCAGCCACGGCCATTGCCGTCACGAGGCTCGAATCCAGGCCTCCGCTAAGCAGGCTGGCCACCGGCACGTCGGACACCAGGTGAGCGTCCACCGACTGCCCGACCACCTGCGCCAACTCGGCGACGCTCGGCTCGGGGCCAACCTCGTCCACCAGCTCACGCCGGGGATCCCAATACTGCGTGACCCGGTATCTCCCGTTTGGCCCGACCTCGGCCCAGTGGCCCGGCTGGAGCTTCTCGATCCCGCGGAAGACCGAATGGCTCTCCGGGATCCAGTAGTACATGAGTGAGGCGACTACGCCGGCGTAGTCGATCCCCCCGGTCGGCATCGCAGCACGAATGGCCTTGATTTCGGAGGCAAAGGCCAAACCGTCCCCGCGACGCGAAACAAATAGCGGCTTGATGCCAAGCGGGTCCCGGGCCAGAAACAGCCTCCTGTTGCTTTCATCGAGGATGGCAAAAGCGAACATGCCTCGCAGCCTGCGCAGGCTCTCCGGGCCCCATCGCCGCCACGCCTTCACCACCACTTCCGTATCTGAGTTAGTGCGGAAAGTCGACCCGAGTGACTCCAGCTCCCTACGCAACTCCCGGTAGTTGTAGATCTCCCCGTTGTAGACCAGGCAAAGGCCGTCATCGAAAAAGGGCTGGTTCGCCGTTTCGACCGGGTCGATGATGGCCAGGCGCCGGTTGCCGATGCCGGTGCCCGGAATGGTCTCGGCGACGTACAGGCCTGAAGCGTCCGGGCCGCGATGGCTGATGCTGGCGACCATCCTGGGCAAGGCCTCGAAGAACTCGGGAAGGGAGAACATCCCAGCAATGCCGCACATGCGTGCACGAAGAGTAGTGGCGGCCCCGGCAACCCGACCCTGCTCAATCCGGCACCCGGATGCCGGACTCTTTGCTCCACCGCCAAAAGCCCGGCCCAAGTAGGCCTACCGGCCTTTCCCCACCCTTCCCGAGCGGCCCTCCTCCAATAAGCGTTCAAGATTCTCGACCCCAAACACCGATGCTCTCCGTAAGAAACCCGACTGCGGAGAGTAGTCATGCCGTCTGCTATTCCCCGCAGGTTGTCGCGTAGCGCTATTGCGATTGTCATCGTGGTCGCGGCGATAGCCTGCCCCACCATCTTGTTCACGCAAACCGCGCGAGGAACCACGTCCGATGAATTGCCTCCTGCTTCGTTTTTGGGGACGAATTTGGAGGTGTTCGCGGATTATGCGGAGTGGGCGTTTGTGGATGCTTTCAGAATTTCCTCGCCGTGGATTTCGGGCACACCCTGGGCACCCGGCCAGTCCGCTATATGGAACGACGGGAGGGTGTTGGATCTGGATGGGCGGGGCTGGGTGCGTTCACTGCAACCCAATCAGATAGCCCGCACCACCATGCTGTGGGGCCCGCTGCCCTACCGGCCCCCGGGACGCTACGTAGTCCTATACGACGGTGAAGGCGAGATGAATTACACCGCAGGCGCCCACCTGGTGCAATCCACCCCGGGCCGTGACGTCCTCGAAGTCTCCTCCACCTCAGGCATCGAACTGGACATCGTCGCCACCAACCCCAGCAACTACATACGCAACATCCGCGTCATCATGCCCGGAGGCATCTACGCCGACGACCCTTACACCCTCATCACCGAACCCGACCCCAACCGAGACGACTACCTCAGCTTCGAAGACCACTACCAACAAATCGTCTTCCACCCCGACTTCCTCAACGCCCTACACGGCTACGCATCAGTGCGTTTCATGAACTGGATGCACACCAACGGCTCCACCCAATCCGCCTGGGCTAACCGCCCCCAGCTCACCGACGCCCAATGGACCCGCAACGGACCCCCCATCGAAATCATGATCGACCTGGCCAACCGGGTCGGCTTCAACCCCTGGTTCAACATCCCGCATCTCGCCGACAACAACTACGTCACCCAATTCGCCGCCCTACTCGCCGATCAGCTCAACCCTCAACTCACCCCCTACATCGAATACTCCAACGAAGTGTGGAACACCACCTTCCCGCAACACACCTACACCCGCACCCAAGGCCTCACCCTCGGCCTCGACACCGACGGCTACCAAGCCGCCCTCAAGTACTACGCCCAACGCTCCAAAGAAATCTTCAACATCACCGGCACCACCCTCGGCGACCACTTCACCGCAGTCATCGGATCCAAACAGTGGAGCGCCGCCGACAGCCAGACCATCCTCAACGGTGCCCTCGGAGCAGCCGGCAGCCCGGTACTAGCCATCGGCGGCTACTTCGGCTTCGAAGCCACCTGGCCCGAAAACTGCGACCGAATCGCCAGCATGGACGTCAACCAATTCCTCGACTACCTCGAACAAGAAGCCCTGCCCCTCTCCCTCCAACAAACCACCCTTCAGGCCCAGGTCGCCGAGGCCAACGGTGTCCCGCTCGTCGTCTACGAAGGCGGCCAGCACCTCACCACCAACTACTGCAACGGCAACCAAACCAAACAACACCAAATCGAGAACCTCTTCGACCAAGCCAACCTCCACCCCCGCATGACCAACATCTACCTCACCCACCTGACCAACCAACGACTGGGCGGTGCTCAGCTCTTCGTCCACTACCTGGACACCGCCAAATGGACCGCCATATCACGCTTCGGAGCCCGCCAACACCTCCAACAAACCCAAACCCCCAGATACGAAGCACTACGAGCCATCCTCGACCAAGGGCCCTAGCTCCCGCCGGCCGAGTGCCGGTGACACGTCGCGACATGTCCACTGGTTCCTGCTCGGCAGGACGTGCCGCGGGAAGGCGCGGCGGCCAAGTTTCGACGTACTGGAAAGACGCGAACGTGCGTCTAGTAAGCGCCGCGGCGGCAGAGCACGGCGGGAACGGTGCGGACAAGCAGCTTCAGGTCGAGCAGCAGGCTCCAGTTGAACACGTACTCGAGATCCATAGCCACCCACCTGTCGAAGTCGATGTCCGACCTGCCGCTCACCTGCCAGATGCAGGTGATGCCCGGCTTCACGAGAAGACGTTGCCGAGCCAGGTCATCGTACTCGTCGACCTCTTGCGGCAGCGGAGGACGAGGCCCGACCAGGCTCATCTGGCCGGCGAGGACGTTGGCCAGCTGTGGCAGCTCGTCCACCGACCAGCGGCGCAACACCCGCCCCACAGGGGTGACCCGCGGATCGCTCTTCATCTTGAAGACCGGGCCTGAAGCATCGTTGAGATACCGGAGCCCGGACAGCCGCGACTCTGCATCGCGATACATCGACCGGAACTTGAA
>Ga0315554_1002209_pt1 | contig 11306 bp, 8 predicted proteins | sample SalMarSW160370MG_FD_202114 | JGI IMG/M metagenome (GOLD analysis project Ga0315554, IMG submission 202114) | Salt marsh sediment microbial communities from the Plum Island Ecosystem LTER, Massachusetts, United States - Salt Marsh Sediment SW1603-70 ... | reverse complement strand
CCTGCTACTTTTGCTTGTTTCACAGCGGTGGTTCCAAGCTGGCTCATCGTGGGTCTGCGAGTAATGAGATTTATGGATTCGACGCAGTCTCCAGCTGCATAAACACCTTTGATGTTAGTTTCCATTCTCAAGCTGGTTTTTATGCCCTTTGTTTCTCCAAGTACCACTCCAGCATTTTTAGCCAATTCAACATTTGCCCTTACGCCAGTGGCTACAACTACAACGTCTGCTGGAATTTCTTCTCCTGCAACAAGAACTCCAGTAACTTTATCGGTTCCAAGAATTTCCTCTGCTCCCTTTCCGACAATGATTTTCATGCCTTTCTCTTCAAGCATCTTCTGAACACGGTCAGCCATAGCTTTGTCAAGGAGAACAGGTAGAACATAGGGAAGGAATTCAACGACCGTGGTTTTTAGTCCTCGTTCAAGGCAGGCTACGGCAACTTCGAGTCCGATTAGCCCGGCGCCTATAATAACTGCTGATTCTGCGGTTTCAATGGCTTTGTTGATTTTTTCTCCATCTTCTATGGTTCGAACAACGAATATTCCCTTTTTGTCTCGTCCCTTTATCGGAGGCACGAAAGGAGCAGCGCCGGTGGTTATCACCAAATTATCATACGAAAGAGTCTCTTTGTTTCCAGTCTTGTCCTCTATCTCGACAGTTTTTGCTTTTGCATCAATTTTTGTTGCTGTGGTCTCCGTTAGAAGGTTTAGTTTCATCATTTTGTAGAATCTTTCTGGAAAGACCTCTAAGTCATCGAAGGTGGCTATGTGTCCGCCCAGAACAAAGGGGAGACCGCATCGGGAGTATGCTGTTTTCTTCTCTTTTGTTATCAGAGTTATTTCAGCGCTTCTATCCGTTTTCCTAGCTGCAGAAGCCGCATCAAGGCCTGCAGCGTGGGCTCCAATAATGATTATTTTTCGTGTCATTTCAATCCTCAACTTCTGGCTGTCAAATTATAAACTGATTCCATATTAATCTTATTCATAGAATTAGGTCTATTGTCAAAAGTAGAACGAAGGCGCTCTAGTTTTGCTCTTTTGCAATGGAGTACAGACGGCTTTTGCCATCGCAGTTGATTTTGCCGTCACTGAAGAGTTTCCGCAAAGCCTTGAAAACTGTTTTCTCTGGTTTTCCGATTTGTTCCGCGATCTCAGCGAGACTTAGGGGCTTTTCCGAGGTTTCTAATAACGAAATTATTTGCTTATGAATCTTAGCCATTATGGATCCCAGCCTATTTTTCTACATATTAATTTGGTCTATTCCTAGATAAAATATAAGGGTTGTTTGCAGTAACCCCTGCTAAGAACCTCACTTGTTTCCCTAGTAAAACCTCAAGGCACTTATCTATAGCCCGTTTAACCCTCTTTTGCGAGTTCTTTGTGCCACTCCACAGCTGCATCGAAGTTCAGAATCTCTTTCAATTCTGCATCTAAATTTGTTGGGGCTACGATTAGAACCCATCCCTCACCATAGGGGTCTTCGTTGAGTAACTCGGGTTTGGACTCAAGTTCTTCGTTTACCGCTTCAACTGTGCCGCTTACCGGAGCAACGAAATCTGAGACTGCTTTCACGGACTCTAAGGTTCCGAAGGGTTCATTTTGAGTTATGGTGTCACCTACGCTGGGAAGTTCGACGTATACGATATCGTGGAGTTGTTTTTGGGCGAAATCAGTCATCCCAATTTTTACTTTTCCGTTTTCTACACTTGCCCACAGGTATTCTTTGTGGTAATACAAGTTTTCAGGCACTTCATAGTCTTCTACTTTGACCATATTTTTCACCTCAGTCAGTTATGGTATTGTGATAACTGTTTATCTTAAAAACATAACGATTCGACTTGAAGAAAAACCCAACCAGTAAGGCATAGGATGGAAGCATTGTGGGAGCGAAAATGACATGATTACCAAGAAAAGCTCACCTCTAAAGTTATTTTACATAAGCTGACCAACTAACAATCTAGAATGCAACCTAAGTACAGCAGAAAATCAAAGCTCAGGCGCGTCCTCAAAAATCTGGGAACAGCAGAGAGACGAAAAGGAGATTTCTAGATTCATGGATTCTGCCAACCTGATGGCTTCCTCGACAGGAAAGGCTATGCCGTTTACCCCAGCTCTAACAGCAAGCATATCAGTTCTCGTCCTATGTTCACCCTTAGGTCTCATACACCCCAAAACAATCGGAGTCTTGGGCATCAATAGCTTAGCAGAAACCAAAATCCGGGCGATGTCTTCCGGTTCAGGCGGAATCACTTTTTCCATAGGCGTCCCACGAATCGGCATGAAAGCTATAATTATGACTGCTGAAGGCGAATATCCGGAGATCATTTTTAGCGCCTCAAGTTCGCCTTTCAGTTCACCGTAGTGTAGCCCCACAAGCACATGGGGAACAAAGGGGATTCCGGATTCGCGGAAAGCCCTTAAAGACCTGTCATAATCTTCAACGCTGACATCAAGACGGTATACTTCACGGATTGTTTCGTCGGAGCCAATTATGTCAATTAACGCAGCGTCAACTCCAGCCTCCTTCAAGTTTTTTGCAGTAGAAAAGTTGATGACCCCTGTGTGAGTAATAACAGTTAGACCCAGCTTCTTCTTTATCTTGGCGATGGCGTCTACGAACTCGTCAATGGGAACAGAACCGTCTGGAAGGCATCCTCCGCTTATGAGACAGCCAGCCGCTCCATCGTTTTTCAGTTTTGCACAAACATCAAAGAGTTCTTCGGGAGTCAGTGCCGGAACCATGGTATCTAATACTTTTCCGTTGCAGTGTTTACATTTCAGGGCGCAGGAGGAGCCTGTGATTGAGATGGATAGAAAAGCATTTGGAGACGAATGAAAATATTTGCTTTTGTAATAGACAAAACTTGGAGCATAGAACCGAATTTTCCCTGTCCTATTTGGAAAATGTTCTCCTTCAATTAACGAAACTAATTCTTTTTTCGGCATCCGCCATACGGTCTCAGCGTCAAGGCTCGTCATACTTGCTTACCAACGTCTTGGGTTTCTAAAAACCTTTTGAAGATGCGACCTAAGGTAACACTAACATAAATAGCCTAGTTACCAATTGGTCGCTAGAGTTGATTAATAGTTTCTAGAACTTTGAGTACTCCAGCATTTCTAGCCCGTTTCTTGAGGTATTGGGTGTCCAAGTTATCTTTCTGTCTAACCAGCACGCTTTTCACATCTTTTTCATCGGTCACTCCTCTGTCGGGTCTTGCTAGTTTGTTTACGATAAAATCCTCCGGAGAAATAATCCATGCCTCAATATTGGCATCTAATCTGACTTTTCTCCGTCTTCTCAAAGTTTCACCATCAAAAACAATGCCGTCGGGTCTCAACCATAATTCTATCTCTATCTTCTCCTGCTGATCTACGATAACAATTAAAGGGTTTAGCGGAGAATCGATAGTAGTTTCAAAGCCAACCGCTTGCATCCAATCAACTAGCTGTTCCAATTCGCTTTCATTTTTGATCACTACTGCCAAATCCAAGTCTATTGTTGTTCGAATTCTTCCGTAGTATGGAAGGGCATAGCCGCCGATTATCAGGTAAGGAACGTTTTTGTCTTCGAATAGCTTAAGAAGCCTCTGAAGAGATTTTAATATTGTGAACAAACGTGTTCAACTCCATAAAAAGTCTGAAAGGTGAATGCCCAGCTGCAACAAGCCTTTTCGCATACAATGCATCTTTTGTTGCATGTTCCAAGTCTTCTTTTTTTGATCTAATAGGTTTCATCTTTAATCTTTTGTAATCTTCGAGGAACTCAAGACCGAGAGCTGTACATGCTGCAGTCTTTTTAGGTCTACCTCGCTTGTTCGTGTGCGTGTATTCGGCTTCGACGAGTTTTTCCATATTCATCTTTTTTAACAGAGAGATAACAAATGATGGCTGCCATCGTAGCTTCTGGATTATTTCTCTAACACCACATGGGTCTTGCGCAATGGCATAAAGCAATTGGGCTCTCTTTTCTAGAGACATTTTGTTTCTCTCTGGGAAACTTATTCACTAACAACAGTGATATATCCACTATTTAAACATAATACATATCTTAATAGACATCTAAAAACCATCTCAGGGATAGAAACCAACAGAAATATAACGTCCAGTCTTTTTCATCTCTCACTAAAGGCAATGCAATCAGGTGAAAGCCGTGGAAGAGACACATGAGCGGTTAGTTAGGCAATTACCTGAGAGAATTCGAGTTTCCACCGGCTCAGCTATAGTGCTCGGGTTGTTAAGGGGTAAACTGGACGCCAAACCCACAACCATCTATCTGCTAACCTGTCGAAACGAAAAATGCTCTGCCAACTGCGGCTTCTGCCCCCAAGCCAGAGAGAGCAAAGGTAGAGCAGACATGCTCTCCAGAGTCACTTGGCCTACATTCATGACAAGACAAGTATTTGATGGAATAGAGAGAACCGTAAGAGGCGGCGCGATAAAGCGGGTTTGCATCCAGACGCTGAATTATCCAGAGGTTTTTGACGAGGTTTTGCTTCTCGTTAAGGAAATCAAGTCGCGAGTAATTGTTCCGATATCCGTTTCTTGTCAGCCCTTAAACTCGGAGAAAATGAGGGTTTTAGCAGACGCGGGGGTTAATCGGATAAGCATCGCCTTGGACGCTGCTACAGAGAAAATTTTTGACAGGGTTAAGGGACAAAACATCGGCGGACCTTACCGTTGGGAGAGACAGCGTAAGGCTTTGAATGAAGCAGTTAAAGTCTTCGGAGAAGGCTCCGTAAGTACACATCTTATTGTGGGTCTCGGAGAAACAGAGAAGGAGATTTGTCAAACGATTCAATGGTGTGTTGATTCAGGAATCTATCCAGGATTGTTTGCCTTTACACCAATTTCCGGAACCGCTCTTGAAAACAATCCCCAGCCTTCCCTAAACCATTATCGGAGGGTTCAAGTCGCCCACTGGCTCTTAACCCACAGAAAAACCCGATTTGAAAACATGGCATTCGATAAGGGCGGTCGTCTCACAAACTTCGGAATCTCTAAGGAACGGCTGCTGGAAGTCATAGACACTGGCGAGCCTTTTCTAACTTCAGGATGTCCAGGATGCAACCGACCCTATTATAATGAGAGACCGGGTGGTCCTCTCTATAATTATCCAAGGCAACTGCTACCCGAAGAGATTGAGGAAGCAAAAAAAGTATTGGGGTTCTAGACCCAAACTTTTTTGGGTTTTCTCATTAACAGAACAAAAACTGTGATACTGGCAACAACGGTTGTTGCAATAAAGACGTACATCAGATTTCGGGTAGAATCCACTTCTTCTTTGATGCCTGATTTCAATTCTGTGTTTTCTTGGAGGACAGATTGGTGAGTGGCATTCAATTCATCATATTCTGCTTGAAGCTGTTCTAATGCTACGTTTTTAACGTATGTCAAAACAAATCCGGAGGACAGAATCTCGAATGACGCACCCAGCGCTTCCCATTCACAGCTTACTTCTCCATAGGTTAATCCTGGGGAGAGGTTATCTGGGATTTTTATGTTGTATTGGACCTCGTGAGAAGACAGGGAAGAATTTTTTAGATGAAAAATTTGATCTAAGATAACTTCGGTTGTAGCGTTTACAACACCATAAAGGTCCACGTTAATGTATTTGACGTAAATCTGAGGTACAACAGCTTCTGTTTTCACGGTAACGGTTATGTTCTCGCCTGGATAGGCTTGATCCGGAGCCCTAATGTCTATTTTGAGACCGCCATATTCAAGATAGTAAACACTCGGTGTTTCTTCAGGGGCTGACTTGCCGACCCCAGAAAATGCTAAGGTTAAAAGGAATGTACATAGCGCCATTACGCATAGTTTTTTGAGCGTCACTGTTTTTACCTCTCAAAATCACTGTTCCTTCTTTTTCGTGCAGAGAAATATTTAACAGTTGTTATGTGCTTCGAACATGCGTTCCTATTGTCGGTTTCGAAGATTATAAAATCTTTTCAAGATGTTTGGGCGTAATTTACCGTATTGAACGGACAAAACTTTGGTACATGTAAACAAAATAGATTAAAGCAAAGATTGTTAGAAAAATCTCGAATGATAGTATTGTTTGGTTCTGCTCAGTTGCCTTGAAAATTCCTGTTTGAGATATGTCCCAGAAGACTAGCGTCTGTAGAAAGATGGCGCTGCTTACGCAGCCGAGACCAAAACTGTGGAACAGGAATCGCAAGCGTAATGGTGGTTTGCTCATTGTTCTTCGGAAAATGCTTACGCTGAGACTTTATCTCACTTATGAAATGTGAATATAGATTGAAAAAAAGGATTTCAACCACCTATTTCTAGGCAGTGAATCCCACTTCTCTAGATTTATCTCCAGCGCCAAATTTTTCTATCATAGAAGACTTCAGGCAGGATAAGCAGCCCTGAACATGACAATGGTAGAACGATGGCCCAATCCATTAGGCTTAGGGGTGTTGTGCCGAACAAACCTGTGAAAGGCACTATAATAGTTAGCAATGCCGAGGCAACCACTGCGAATAGCAAGAATTTATTTGAAGTGAATCCGACCCTGAATGCATTCTTTCGTTCTGATCGACAGTTCCAAACTACCATCAATTCCCGTAGGGTGGCTTGTACAAAAGCCATTGTTCGCGCGCGCGGAAGAGCTGTATCTACACCGCCTCCCCACACATAGAAGACTATGAAGAACAGTACTCCTGTTCCGAGGAATTGTGTTACAAAGCTGGCTAAGATCGAGGCGAATCTTCCATGAAGTATGCCTTCGTTCGGGTCTCGCGGAGGTCTGTCCATCAAGTCTTTCTGTGGTGGATCCAAGCTCAAAGCTAAGGCGGGACCGCCGTCTGTTATCAGATTTATCCACAGAATCATGCCAGCCTCTAATGGCAGTTCTAGACCCAGCAAAGCAAAGAGACCTATGACAAGAAGTTCGTCGAAGTTGGAACGCAACAGGAAGAAGGAGAATTTTCGTATGTTATCGTATATGGCTCGTCCGCCTTCAACTGCAGTGACGATGGTGGCGAAGTTGTCGTCTGCCAGCACCATGTCTGCAGCCTCTCGGGTAACGTCGGTTCCTGTGATGCCCATGGCTATGCCTATGTCTGCTTGTTTGAGGGCTGGAGCGTCGTTAACTCCGTCTCCGGTCATGGCAACGATGTGTCCTTTCTTTTTCAGGGCTCTGACTATCCGAAGCTTGTGTTCCGGAGAGACCCGAGCGTAAACTGATGCTTCTTCCACTACTTTGTCGAATTCTTCTTCACTAAGCTTGTCCAGTTCGGCGCCTGTCAGAGCAATATCGCTTTCCATTATTCCTAACTCTTTGGCAATGGCAACTGCTGTGAGTTTGTGGTCTCCAGTAATCATCACGGTTTTTATGCCTGCTTTTCGGCACAGTTCATTGGCGCCCTTCGCTTCGTCTCGGGGTGGGTCAATCATTCCCGCTAAGCCTATGAAAGTTAAGTTGCTCTCCAGGTCGTCTTCGTCGTGTTTCCCAGTTTCATTTTTTGGTAACTCTTTGTAGGCTATGGCGAGGACACGGAGAGCTTGATTTGCCATCTTCTCGTTTGTCTTTAAGATTTTTTCTTTTTCTTTATTGGTTAGCCTAACTGTTTTGCCATCCTTGAGGATGTGTTCTGAGCGGTCTAAGAGAATTTCGACAGCTCCTTTAGCGTATGAGAAGACCTCTCCTTCCGGTGACCTGTGAACTGTCGTCATACGCTTTCTCTCGGAGGTAAAGGGAACTTCCTGAAGACGGGGATAACTTTTATCAAGATCTGTTTTTGTAATTCCCGCCTTTGCGGCTGCTACGATCAACGCTGCCTCAGTGGTGTCTCCAATTACTTTTTGTCCGTCGTAACTGGCGTTGGAGCATAATGTGCTGGCTTTCAACAGCAGATTAAGATGTGTATCTTCTTTCGGGTCTATGGGAACCCCGTTTAGGAGGAAGTCTCCTTTTGATTCGTAGCCGGCACCTGTTACGTCAATCATTTTATTGTTGGTGTAGATTTTGCGCACGGTCATTTCGCCCTTTGTCAGGGTGCCTGTTTTGTCGGAACAGATGATGTCTGTAGCGCCTAAAGTTTCTGCGGATGAAAGTTTTCTTATGAGTGCATTACGTTTTGCGAGTTCCCGGGCGCCTAGGGCAAGGGACACAGTTACCACAGCAGGCAAACCTTCCGGAACCGCTGAGACAGCAAGTGCGATTGAGATTTCAAAGGCATTTATTATCTCACTTATCCCGCTTGTTCCGAGAACAAAGAGTTCATACAATTCAAGTAAGAAAATGATGACACACATAACTACAATTATTATTCCCAGTTTTTTGGCGAACTTTGTCAGTTTCGCCTTGAGAGGAGTATCCACCTTTTCCACGGACTGAACCATTTTGGCGACTTTGCCGAATTCCGTTCCCATGCCAGTGGAGGTTATTACAGCTTTGCCTCTGCCGTAAGTTATGTGAGTTGCCATGAAAACTGAGTTTTTTCTGTCAGCTACAGGCGTTTTTTCGTCAAGAACCCAATCCAGTTTGGACACGGCTGTGGATTCGCCAGTTAAAATCGCTTCGTCGGTTTTCAGGTCCACAACGTTGAGGAGTCGAGCGTCAGCGGGGATGCGGTCTCCAGCTTCCAAGAGAACGATGTCTCCGGGCACAACATTTTTGGAGGGAATGACCAGCTCTTTCCTGTTCCTCAGAACCCGGGCCTTGGGGGCTGTCAGCTTTTTCATTGCTTCCATTGCTTTTTCTGAACGGTATTCTTGTATAAAACCGACTATGGCGTTGAGGAACACGATGGTGCCTATGGTTGCGGCGTCTACGATCTCGTTTATCGCGACGGAGATGCCGATGGCTATTAGAAGCATGATAACGAATATATCCTTGAATTGACCGAAGAATATCTGAATGGGGCTTACTCCCTTCTTCATCACAAGTTCATTGGGTCCGAACTCTTGCAGTCGACGTTCAGCTTCTTCAGTGCTCAAGCCTGCTTCGGTGGCTTTTAGAGATTCTAGGAGTTTCTCCTTTTCCATGGAGTGCCATTGGGGGTCCATTTCAACCGCCTGTCTTACTGACTGGAAGATTTTGAAGTTTAAGGGTCACCTTGCTCTTAAAAAGCGTTTCTTACAATTGATACAAAAATTTTCTCACGGCTACACTAAAGTCTGAAATTTGGCTCAGAGTTTGAGGTTAGATGCCAAAACAGAGTTATGAACCAAGTACTCTGATAACCTTTACGGCGAAAAACTTAAGACAGACATGTTGAAACCGTAATACCTCAAAACACGGGTGCGTAAAAGATTATGATGATTGATTGGACAATTGCGCCGATTACGGCTATAGCCTCAATACTAGTTGCAATTTACCTTTATTTCTACATAAACAGGCAAAGTAGCGGAACCGCGAAGATGCAAGAGATTGCGGGTGCCATACAAGAAGGCGCCAAAGCATTTCTGAAAGTAGAGTTCAAGTATCTCACAGTGTTCGTTGTGGTAGTAGCCGCCGTCTTAGCGATATTTCTAGATCCCATTATGGCAGTAGCCTACGTTTTTGGCTCAATATGTTCCGCCTTGGCAGGCTACTTGGGAATGACAGTTGCATTAAAAGCAAACGTCAAATCAGCCTTTGCAGCAAAACAGGGACTGAACAAAGCGTTCCCGATAGCTTTCCGCGGAGGAGCAGTTATGGGATTAGCCGTAGTTGGATTAGCCCTCCTAGGCTTAAGTGCTGTTTACTTCTTCACTGGTGACCCCCAAATAGTTCTGGGCTTCAGCTTTGGAGCAAGCGCCATGGCACTATTTGCGAAGGTGGGTGGAGGAATCTACACAAAAACTGCTGATGTTGGAGCAGATCTTGTAGGCAAAGTGGAAATGAACATACCCGAAGATGATCCTAGAAACCCCGGAGTAATAGCGGACAACGTTGGAGACAACGTTGGAGACGTTGCAGGAATGGGAGCAGACCTTTTTGACTCCTATGTAGCAAGCATTGTGGCGGTAATGATTTTGGGTGTTATCCCTGGATTAGCTTCCTTCGATAACATTTTGGTCAATGTGCCATTGATATTTACGGGATTAGGAATTGTGGCTTCAATTTTGGGGGTTGCCATGGTTCGTGTTGGTAAAAAAGGCAATCCTGGAAAAGCCCTCAACTGGGGAACATACTTAACATGCATCTTGTTCGGCGCCATAACATTTGGTGTAACACAGTATCTGGGCATTAATTTCGGCATCTGGGCAGCAGCTGTTATCGGATTGGGTGCAGGAGTCGTTATTGGAATAACAACGGACTACTTCACGTCGATAGACAAAACTCCAGTAATTAAAACAGCCGAGGCATCACAAACTGGCGCTGCGGTTAACATAATAACCGGCTTTTCTTACGGATTACTAAGCATGTTTCCGCCGCTTCTAGGAATTGCATTGGCGTCTTTTGGATCTTATACGGTAGCAGAAGCATACGGAGTTCCAGGTGTTTACGGAATTGGCATGGCTGCGGTTGGTATGTTGTCTATTGTTGGAATGATTGTAGCTGGAGACGCTTACGGTCCAATCGCAGACAACGCGGGAGGAATCGCAGAGCAGGCAGGATTAGAAGAGGACGTCCTAGACATCACAGCTAGGCTTGACGCCGCGGGCAACACTTCCAAAGCTATAACAAAAGGATTCGCGATTGGAGCAGCAGGATTAACAGTAATTGCGTTGCTTGCAGCATTCCAAGTAATAGTTCAAAACGCGACAGGTCAAATAATCAACTTCAACCTGATGGACCCATTAGTTTTGACTGGAGCTCTCATAGGTATTGCAATACCTGCGGTGTTTTCAGCTTTGGTTATGCTCAGTGTTGGCAAAAATGCGTTCACGATGATTGAGGAAATCAGGCGACAGTTCAGAGAGATTCCGGGTCTAAAAGAAGGCAAAGAAGGCGTAAAACCAGATTACAAATCTTGTATCGACATAGCCACGAAAGGTGCATTGAAAGAGTTGATTCTTCCAAGCGTCATGTCTATTGCTGTTACTTTGGCTGTAGGTTTCATTGGTGGCATACAAGCTCTTGGCGGCTATTTGGCAGGCAGCATCTTTTCAGGATTGATCTTTGCTTTGTTGATGTCTAATGCTGGCGGATTATGGGACAATGCCAAAAAGTATATCGAAGCTGGAGCTTTGGGCGGTAAAGGTTCAGAGACTCACAAAGCTGCTGTTGTAGGCGACACTGTTGGAGATCCATTCAAGGACACTGCTGGTCCTTCACTGAACACGCTGATAACGGTAATGTCTTTGGTAGCTTCAGTGTTTGCTGAGACCATCGTCCTGTATGCTCTACTATAGAAGACGCAGTTAGAT
>Ga0315554_1002207_pt1 | contig 11309 bp, 9 predicted proteins | sample SalMarSW160370MG_FD_202114 | JGI IMG/M metagenome (GOLD analysis project Ga0315554, IMG submission 202114) | Salt marsh sediment microbial communities from the Plum Island Ecosystem LTER, Massachusetts, United States - Salt Marsh Sediment SW1603-70 ... | reverse complement strand
ATGTGGACGGTGTGTTCTCTTCTTTTGCGCTGGCGCTTACCGGTGGAACAGGGGTCGAGCTTCCCTTTAGAAGGAGGAGGGGTGTTTTTTCACTGGAAGCGAGGGGATATTACGTTTTTACGAACATACTGGACCCGAGTCAGGGTTCTGTTTTCCAGGCCTATGGGATCATGATAATGGCAGGATACGGCCTGGATTCAAAAGCGCGTGAGCACAGGAGGAGCAAGATTCGCTGAAGCGCGTCTATTTTCTTAAACAAGGGGAGGAACTATGAAAAGGGTCTTATTTTTAGGCAGCATCATCGTTGTTGTAGCCGTGTTTTTATCGTGTGCCGGGATTCCTCAGCCGACGGAGGAGGGCAGCTCGCTGGTAATCGGGTCTTTGATCCTCGATTTTCCGGATGGATTTTATGACACGCCGCCTCGGAAATTCGACATGAACGTGCAGCTGTCTTTCCACAATACTACGAAAAATTCACGCTTCGATATCTACACGAACAGGGGGTACTTCTACTTTCAATCGAACGGCACAGATGAATATCTACTGGAGGAATTCCAACTGCTGAAACAAACCATCGGCAACACCAGGTATTCCTTTTCCGGCGGAAGAGTCAACATCAAGATCGCACCCTCACCGAATAAAGTGATCTATCTCGGCCATATCGTATTCACCTATACTGCTCCCGATGCAACCAAGCGGAGCGGACGAACGACATACTACAATTACGAGACAGCGGTAGCTGCTGACTGGAATAAGGACCTTTTGAAGGAATATCTAATTCAACAGAACGGCGTTGCCTGGTTGAATATGGATATTGTTGAATACGGGAAGAAGTAGCAACTACGGCACATAGCCCTCATCCGAGTTTTCATGCCCGAAGGTAAAACCCAAGGTGGGCACGATGTGCCAGTCTGCGGCGGTATCGGTATCCACAGAGGCGTTTGCGTTCGTGCCGGTATCGAGGGAACCAGCGCTCCGGCAGATGGAGCGGGTGCCGGTGGAGCCGTCCGGACTGACTGCGTCTTCGGGCCGAACCTGTTCCCCGGCAATGATCCAGCCGCCGTCGGCAACCAGCTCTTGAGCCCGCTCCCAGCTGTCCAGGGTGCCGAAGCCCCCGTAGTTTTCATCTGAATCCGAGGTACGGTTGGAGTACAGCACCCCGTCCAGGATCTTCCCGCCCGGACGGTCGTAGAGGCTGATCACGCCGTTGTTCCCCGATATCCCCGCACCGTCGGGAATCCAGAAATCGAAGGCCTGATCCGAGGCGTCCAGGCCTCCGGACAGATCCTTGGCCGAGGTCTCATCGATCTCATCCGGCAATCCTTCCGGCTTAAAGTGGATGATCAGGAACTCCCCGCCGGTTACCTCGAAGGCAGTAAATATCAGTCGGTCATCGTGGTTGCCCGGTGTTCCTTCATACAGGACCACCCCGCCCATGTTTCCCCCTTCCATCACCTTGAGCTCCACCGCATCCGGGTGATTGCCCGTACCCCGAGTTGTGAACTCGTTCAGCAGCAGCTGAGGGACTTCCCCGTTGAAGCCATAGAAACGGGTGAGGAGGTGCAGGCCGTTTCCCGTCTCATCCTCCACCACGGCTTCGAGTTGGTAGGGCAGGCCGGGCGTCTGGGGAGTGATCCGGATCAGCAGGCGGCAGTCTTCGCTCTGTACCGAGAGTACTTCCAATAACGGATCGACGGCCAGATCCTCCAGCCGGCAATAAGGCGGCTCATCGAAGCTCAGTTCCAGCTGCCCGGCATCCATTGTGCGCACGCCCAGGAGCTGCGGGGGGATCAGGTCCGGGTCAAGGCGTTCCCGCATATCGGTGATCGGGCCGCAGCAGGTGCAGAGGCAGAGTGCCAACAACGTACAAGTCTTCAGGATAGGTGTTAAAACCATGGGTTCCTCCATGAATTCTACACGGGGGAAAACGATCCCTTGCTTTTCATTTTTCCTTCCGGTAAGGTGAATTTGCATATATAACGTACGGAAACCCAGTGATGGATCAACCAGACACTTTGGAAAAAGAAGGGGGAGAGAACGATGCCTGTTGAATCGTCCGATCTTTATGCGCGATTCGGCCGGAACGTGGATGCCGGCAAGGTCATCTTCCAGGAGGGAGAAGAGGGAGACCAGATGTTCATCATCCAGGCCGGAAGGGTTAAGGTCTCCCGAACTATCGGCGGAAAGGAACAGATCCTGGCCATTCTGGAAAAGGGGGATTTCTTCGGGGAGATGGCCATCGTCAGCCGCATCAAGCGTACGGCCACGGTTTCCGCTCTGGAGCCTGTGAAGCTGCTGGCCTTCAACCGGGAAGGTTTCCTCGACATGATCAACAAGAACGCCAAAATCGCCCTGAACGTGATCGACAAACTATGCCGACGGCTGCAGAACGCCAACCTCCACATCCAGCACCTGGCCCGCAAGGATCCCAAGGGTTTGATCGCCATGAACCTGAAGTTCGCCTTTCAAAGCGCTGAGGCCAACCGCGGCAGCCTGTTCCTGGATCGCACGGTGGATGAGTTTTCTCAAAACCTCGAACTTACCCGGGATCAGGTCAAGGCGGTGCTGGCCACCTTCGCCAAGAACGGCATCGTGTCCATCAACGCCAACACCCTTGCTCTGACGGACGGCAAGAAGCTGGAAGCCCTGTCCGAACAACTCGGTGCCTAAACCCTCATCGTTACGGCAGCTGCGGCTCCGCCTGCTCTCCCTCCTCGATCAGAAGGTAGGGCGGGAGAAAAGCATCCTGCGCAAGAGCATCGCGGCCCTGGATCGGCTGATCCGGGAAAAGGACGGTATAAAAGAAGCTGAAAAACAGCCGGACAGGGGCTACCCTAAGAATTGATAGGTCTCGAACTGGATAAGACTCGTGTTCGATAGGCATCAACCATAGGCATAGAATATTGGGGGCAACAAGAGGAATCAAAAATGTGTGGAATCATCGGTTACTGCGGACCTAAAAACGCGGAAAAGGTCCTGATCGAAGGACTGAAGCGGCTGGAGTACAGGGGCTACGACTCCGCCGGGATCTGCGTGATCCAGGAGGGAGAGCTGGTCGTGGCCAAGCGAAAGGGCAAGATCCGCGATCTCCAGGCCCATATTCCGGGCAGCCTGGCGGGCAACTGCGGCATCGGCCATACCCGCTGGGCCACCCACGGAGAGGTCAACGATATAAACGCCCACCCCCATGTGGACTGCACGGGGCGGATCGCCGTGGTGCACAACGGCATCATCGAAAACTTCGCCACCCTCAAGGATAGACTCATTGCCGAGGGGCACAGCTTCTCTTCTGAAACCGACTCCGAGGTGATCGCCCACCTGGTGGAGAAGTACTATGCGGGGGATTTGGAGGAGGCGGTCAAGAACGCCCTGAACCTGATCAAGGGCACCTACGGCATCGTCTGCACCCACGCCGACCATCCGGACTTGCTGATCGGCGCCCGTCAGGGCTCACCCCTGGTGCTGGGCATCGGTGACGGGGAGATGTTCCTGGCCTCGGATGTAACCGCCATCATCAGCCACACCAAACAGGTCGTGTACCTGGAAGACGGGGAGGTGGTGAGCATCAGTTCCCGGGAGTACCGGACCACAGATCTCCACGACCAGGAGATCGAGAAGAAGGTGGAGCACATCTCCTGGGAGCTGGAGGAGATCGAGAAGGCCGGCTTCGCCCACTTCATGGAAAAGGAGATCTTCGAGCAGCCCGAGTCGATCAAGCGGGCCATGCGGGGGCGGGTCGACTTCGGGGAGGCCACGGCTCATCTGGGCGGACTGAACATGAGCACCCGGGACCTTCTGAACGTGGAGCGGGTGCGCATCGTGGCGGCCGGCACCTCCCTGCATGCGGGCATGGTGGGCATGTACCTGCTGGAGTCCGTCGCCCGCATCCCCTGCACCGTGGAGATCTCCTCTGAGCTTCGCTACCGCAATCCGATCGTGGAGCGCAACACCCTGCACTTCGTGGTTTCCCAGTCCGGAGAGACCGCCGACACCCTCTATGCCATGCGGGAGCTCCATCGCAAAGGAGCCACGGTGCTGGGCATCTGCAACGTGGTGGGCAGCACCATCCCCCGGGAGTCCGACGGCGGGGTCTACATCCACTCGGGACCGGAGATCGCCGTGGCCTCCACCAAGGCCTTCACGTCCCAGATCACGGTCTTTTATCTGTTCACCCTGTTGTTGAGCCGCATGCGGGATATGTCCTTCGAAGCGGGGCAGGAGTTCATCCAGAACCTGCAGAGCATTCCCGCCAAGATCGAGACGGTGCTCTCCAGATCCAAGGGGATCGCCGAGCTGGCCAAGAAGTACTGCCACTACAAGGATTTTCTCTTCCTGGGCCGGGGGATCAACTATCCGGTGGCTATGGAGGGGGCCTTGAAGCTGAAAGAAATCTCCTACATCCACGCCGAAGGCTACAGTGCCGCGGAGCTGAAGCACGGGCCGATCGCCCTGATCGGGGAGGACACCCCCAGCTTGTTCCTGGTCTCGGATGACGGTCTGCGGGACAAGGTGATCAGCAACATGAAAGAGGTCAAATCCCGGGGCGGCAGGGTGATCGCCGTTGCCGTAGAGGGAGACGAGGCTATTGGAGAAATTGCCGATGATGTAATCGAGGTCCCGCGGGTGAAGGAGTGCTTCTACCCGCTGGTGATGGTGGTTCCCCTCCAGCTGCTGGCCTACTTCAGCGCCGTCGAGCTGGGACGGGATGTGGATCAGCCGAGAAACCTGGCGAAAAGTGTTACCGTGGAGTAGGTCAAACAGATCCCGACTCGTTCTTGCGGCTGTGCTTGTTGCAGCCGGCCTGGCCGGTATAGCCGGCGGGGCTCCTCTGGCGGCCCAGGAGCAGCCGACCGAGGCGGTGCTCTTGAGCGGTCCGACTCCGGTCAAAGGCATACCGGTTTACGGGCCCAATGATATTCCCGCCTTTCGGGGCGTGTACTCGCTGGAAGGCAAAGAGAAAGAGGGTGCGGACAAGGAGGGCACTGGGACAGGAGAGGGGACTGATGAGGCGAGGATCCTGCAGATCCTCTACACTCGACAGGATCTGCTGGTCCCTCAGACCTGGACCTCCCGGCGCTGCGGTGCCTGGCGGTTGTACCAGGTTCCCGACTATGAAACCTTCACCCTCTGCTACCTGGATGTGCGGGGTTTCTTCCTGTTTTTCTTTTTTCCCGAAATCCGAGAACCCGCCTACTGGTGCGGCTTCATCGATCCGTTCATCAACAGGTTCTTGTTCCTGTTGAACTTCCTCAGCAGCGAAGCGGATGTGCCCTTTCCCGCGATCCTGCAGGTCGAGTAGCGAGGGGAGGATTGGTGCTGTTCGGGAGGCTGCTATGCGCCCGGGGGTTTTTGCGAGGATTCTTCCGGAGCGAGCTTCTCTTCGATGCGGGCCTTTACCTTCTCAGCCAGGATCCTCGGTCCTTCCGGCAGATCCGGTTCTCCCGATTCATAACGCGCCAAAAGCACGTCGAAGAGCTCCAGGGCTTCTTTGTTCTTGCCCATCTTGTGGTGCAGCAGGGCGATCTCGTACTCCGCCCAGACGTTGTGGTCCAGCTCTTCGGGATGCTGCTCCACCGGATATTGCTCCTGGAACTTTTCGTAGTAGGCGATGGCCAGGGCGTAGCGGTTGGAATCTGTAGCTTCTTGAGCCCGTTGGAAGTACTCCAGAGGGCTGAGTCCCTCCTCGATCTCCTGCGGTACAGAGGAGCAGACCATCAACAGGGAAGCGACGGCTGCAGTCACGAATAGCTTGAAGAATCTATGGGATTTCATTAATAGGTGTAGATCTCGTCCTTGATCGGCAGGTTCTTCTTAAGCTCTTTGAGGTATTCTTTTGCGTCCCCCATGGGCTCGTAGTACTCGCAGTCCTCCAGGGTTCTGCGAGCCACGGTGAAGTATTTGTAGACCTTCTCTTCACCGAGTTTCTTGCGCCACTGTCCGGCGTCACAGCGTACCCGCAGGAAGTACTGGCTTCCGTTGCCCGCTGGAAAGCGGACCAACTTGCAGTGCGTGCAGTTGGCACAGTAGATTCTGTCTCTTGATTTGGAGAGGCTTTCTTCTACGGATATTGCTAACTTATGGCCGTTTGCCATGCATACCCCCCTCATCTTTCTGACGGCTTACATTATCATATTCGACTTTCCGCAGTCAATAGTTTAGGCTCGGCGGAGAGATTCCTGGGACGATTGCCGGCGCCGGGTCGGGTACGGAGTGGACCGATCTATGGGTTACTCTGGGTACTCAGGACTTTTTCGATGCTCTGCAGCTGCACCTGCAGGGCGGCGCTGTTCGGATCCAGGGTGATCGCCTGTTTGAGATAGAGAGTTGCCTTGCGCAGCTCCCGCCGATCCACGTACAGCTCCGCGATCTCGACCAGCGCCAGGTAGTTCTGCGGATGTTGCATCAGCGCCTCCCTGAGCAGGGCCAGAGCCTCTTCCGGGGCTTCCTCCTCGATGATGGAAGCCTTCAGTGTGAGCAGGGTGCTGTGCAGAGCCGGTGTTTCGGCCTGCTCGAGCCCCTGCTCTACCACAGCGGCGGCCTGTTCCCGTTGTTCCCCATAGAGCAGAGCCCGGGCGTAGACCACCAGGTTATCCACGGTGGGGTTTTCACGATACAGCTGTTCGGCGTAGTACAGTACCTGGGCAGGATCCCCCAGGCTTCGATAGATCTCGATCGCCTGCAGCAGGTCCTCCTGAAACTGTTCCTGCTCGAGGATCTCGGACAGGTAGACGGCCGCCCGCAGCCAGCGCCGCATATCCATGGCATTGGACAACAGCAGCCGCAGCGTGGATACCCGACCCGGCTCCAGATCCAGGGCTCTCTGCAGCTTTTTCAGCCCCTCCCCGTCTCTGCCGGTATCCAGATAGATCCGTCCGGCCAGCTCGGGAAACTCCGGTGCCTCGGGGAACTGGCTCTCAGCCTCGTTGAGCAGCTCCAGGGCTCCGTCGGGATCCACGGCTTCCTCGTACCGGAGCCGAGCCGCCAGCAGGTAGGCCTCCCGGTTGTCCGGGTGCTGGTAGAGCAGCAGGTTGAGCAGCCGCAAAGCCTGGTTCCAATTTCCCTCGGCGGCCAGCACCCGGGCGCGTAACAGTAGGGCGCCCGCTCGATCCGGATCTTCCATCAGGACCTGGGCCAGCACCGCTGAGGCGGCCTCGAGCCGGCCGGAAGCATAGTAGGCTTCAGCTAGAGGGTAGAGGATCGATCGGCCCTTGGGCAGGAGCCCGGCGACCCCCTCCAGGAGCGCAGCCGCTTCCGCCACCCGCCCTTCTCTCAGCAGCAAAACGGCCAGGCGCTGCGATCCGGGATAGAACGAAGAAGCCTTGTCCACGCTGTTCCGGTACAGTTCGGCAGCCCGGTCCATGTCGCCTTGAATCTCGCGGATCCTGCCCAGAAGGTAGGGGGGCAGCACCGAGGAGGGGTTTTGCCTCCGGGCTTGCTCCAGCAGCCCGAGGTAACCGGAAAGATCGGAGACTTGCGTCGCCGCGTCCTGGTCGTCCAGGCGGGCCAGAAACAGGGCCGGAACCACCAGGTCGAAAAACTCTTTGCCCTTGGCAGCGGATCCGGCAGCCGGCGGCTGGCCGGTTCCGGCCCGATCCAACGTCCCTCTGTACGGACCGCGGTACGTGGGCAGGGAGCCGCGGCTCAGAAAGTCCGTTGCGGCGAGCTCCGGATAGAGAAGATCGAAGAGGGTAAGGGCGAAGGCGGCCTGTTCTTGGGCTTCGGGAAAACGCCGGGCGGGATCCCGCAGCATCTCCACGGCCTCACCCAAATGCTCCGGCGCGCCTCTTTCAATCAGCTTTTCGGCTTCTTCCATCAGAACCGGATCCGGACCGGGGGCAGGCTCTTCGATAGGCTCCGGTTCTGTGGTGCATCCGAGTGTGAGCAGAGCCGAGAACAGCAAGGTCGCCGAAAACAGGGCGGACGGCAGGGCTTTGAGAATTTCCAGTTTTTTCATCTCCATGGACTGTACCATGTTTGGGGGGAAAAAGTGAAGTTGGAGCTGTTAGGGGCTGCTCGCGGCCGGTTCCCGATTGCTGAAGTAGGGGATCAGAGGCTCGATCACCATGTAGTAGTGGTTAGAGGCGTTCCAGAGGGTGAGCCCTGAGGAGGGAGCGGCCAGGGTGCCTTCGATCTGGTTGGTCAGGTACTGCGAGTATTCCGCCGGACCCATGGCCAGTTCCCCGCCGATCAAGAAGGCCTGAACGTAAGGCCGCACGATGCTGCGGGATCCGACCATTAAGGCCGCCCGGGAGGTGCCCTCTTCGTAGATCTTGCGTCCCCGCTCCAGATACGGCTCCTCCTTCATGAAATCCCTGGGGAAGTGGGAGGGGTAGAACATCGGGCAGATTACGTCCACGTAGTCCGCCAGTACTTCGATGCTCTGGCCGATCCAGTTGCCCATCCGGTGCCAGGAGTTGAATCCGTACAGATCCGTGCTGATCGGGATGTGGATCACCTCCCGGGCCTGAGTCAGGAAGGATTCCAGCGCATCGATCGGGCTCATGCCCTCCCGGCGATATCGGTATCGAATGCGGGAGAGGTTGCCGTCCGAGGGGAAGCGGATGTAGTCGAACTGGATCTCATCCACCCCCCGGTTCTGCAGCTCCTGGGCGATGGCCAGGTTGTAGCTCCATACCTCGGGATTGTAGGGGTCGACCCAGTACTCTTTCTGAACGTACTTGTAGACCGGTTCTGGGGGCGATTCTTTGGTCTCACCTGTGGTGGTCTCACCCACGGCGGCCTGACCGCCTTGCGCTTCCGCGTCGACCTGCGATCGCTCCGGCCCGCCGTTCGCCTCGGCGCTCTCGGCAGCCGCTTCGGCCTCTGCCACCGGTTCCGGCGGGACCTCCTCCTTGACGATGTAGCGCCAAGGCTGGTCCGTGACCCCGTTCCATACTGCGTACTCGAAGTCTTTGGAGTTGTAAAGCTGCCGATCCTTGAACACCACCAGCCGGGCGATCACGTAGACTCCCTGCTCATGGGCCTTGTTCAGCAGCTCCTCCAGAACGAAGCGCTTGTTTACCGCCCCGATCTGTTTGGGAAACTCCAGCTCCGTGTCGTAGGCGATCCAGCCGAAGTCGTCCTTGCAGTCCACCACCAGGGAGTTCATACCGTTGTCCTTGATGAACCTCAGGTGATTGTCCAGATCCTCCCCCTGAGCGCGGTAGGAGGACACGTAGATCCCGAATCGGTCCGAAGCCTTGCGGATCCGCTCCCGTCTGAACGGATCTTCCGGCTGGTCCGCAGCCGCTGCGGCCAGCAGGGAGTCTGCCCTGGAGTCGATGCGAACCCACCTACGGCTGGCCAGAGGGTAGAGCCAGCGGTTCGAATGAGTCTGCACGCCCAGCTGCCAGGTGCTGCCCGTGGGGATCAGCTCCAGCCGGTAGATCGCCTCTGCGGCTCGATCCCCGGGAAATTCCAGGCGGGTCCAGGTCTTTCTGTCCGGGCTTCCCTCGTATACCCCGTGACCGAATCCGCAGGAGAAGAAGATCACCCCTTGTTCTGAAGGGTGGTAGCTCAGACCGGATACTTCTTCGTAGAAGCCGGCGCCTCGGTACAGGAAGCGTGCCGATAGAGAGGGATCCTGCCAGCTGGCGCCCCGATCCGTGGTCTCGAAAAAACCGTTGAAGGAGGTTCCCACCAGAAGGGTGTCCGGATCTCGCGGGGACAGGGCGACCGCAGTCAGGTAGGAGGTCGAACGCAGGGGCTTGCCGATCGGGATCTGCCGCCAGCTGCTCCCGTAATCCTCGGAGAGGTACAGCTGTTCGGCGGTGGTGACCGCCACCCTGCCTTCGTTGAGCGGATCGATATTCAAGGCGGTCAGGTGGCGGACGCGTCCCTCGGACTCGTTGAAAGGATAGACAACGCGGCGGGGAAGTCCGTTGTTGTGCTCCAGCCAGTTCTTACCCTCGTCGAAGGAAACCAGGAAACCCCGCTGCTTGGAGATTCCATACAATACACCCGAGGGGGTTTCCAGGATCTGTTCGAGGGTGAACGCCTCGGCCGGCGAATAGCCGGGATTCAGCGTGGGCAGGGGGTTGGCCGGCTCGACCGGGGTCAGGGCGATCATCTCTTCGAGATCGCGCTCCTGAGCTCCCAGGAGGAACAGCATACCTCCGGCGAACAGAAGCAGCATGAGGAATGATCCAACGAAGAGAAACCCTTTTCTCATAGCTTTGAAGCGTGTAATTATGAATCGCATTTGTTGTATCGGCGCTGCCCTGCTTAATCTGTACTACTTCACCCCGGTGTAGCTTTCCCAGGTGTAGCACGATTGCAGCTTTCTTGCCAAGGCTTCCCGCTCCATGCTACACTGCTGATCCGTATGAGACCTTCCAGTCGACGCTACGCAGCCTGCTCAGCCTGTGCAACCCGTGCACAACGCGCGGTGGGCTTTGCGTTTCTGGCATTGATCGTTCTTCTCTCCCTCCCGGCCTGCAGCCGGGACTATGCCCACTTCCTGGTCGGCAGCCTGGAAGAAAACCGGGATCTGCACACGCTTTTCGATCTGCTCGAACAGGAAAATGATGTGGGGGAGAATCGCTTCATCGTCATCCAGCAGATCACCAACCGTCTGCACGGAGCCGGGGAACTGGAGAAGCTCATCCTGTTTCTCACCAGCTACGTGGAGAACAACCAGAACGACCCCTACGACGCCTACTATCTGGACATCGTGGCCACGGCCTATCGGGAAATGGGAGCGGAGCCCATGGCCGTGCATTACTACGAACGGATCTTGAAGAACTATCCCGACCTGTTGGTCTCCGGGACCACGGTGCACTATCAGTGCCTCCAGGAGCTGCTGAGGCTGGTGGAGGATCCCAACGTGCGCATAGATTACTACAAGGAGCTGATCTCCCGATTCAGCGAGTACATCGACCCCGGAACCGCCTACTTCTACCTGGCCGAGGCGTACGAGAAGGTGGGTGAGTGGGAGCAGGCCATACGGGCCTATCAGAAGTTTCTCACCTATCCGGAAACCGAGATCCCCGGTTTTCCCCGGGCCCATGTGAAGGTCCGAGAGAAGGTGGAGTTCTACTTCTCCGACAAGGAATGGACAGTTGAGAATCTGGACCAGCTGGTCCAGGAGATCAAACGGTCCATCCAGACCCGCAATATCCGCCGCCTGTTGAGCTACAAAGCCAAGGTGAATTTTTTCACGATGTCCTGGCCTCAGGCCGACGCGAATGAGATCATCTCCGTAGCCTTCGATATCGGCGCTTTCCTTCAATCTTCCCGGGTTCTGACCGATGATAAACTGGATATCGATTCCAACGCCGGGGAAGCCTTTTTGCGCACCACCCGGTGGT